>Ga0316363_10001971_pt1 | contig 16674 bp, 12 predicted proteins | sample Sb_taG_3_FD_200459 | JGI IMG/M metagenome (GOLD analysis project Ga0316363, IMG submission 200459) | Peat soil microbial communities from Weissenstadt, Germany - Sb_50d_a_PC metaG (v2) (version 2) | ecosystem: Environmental > Terrestrial > Soil > Wetlands > Peat | place: Germany: Weissenstadt...
GCGGTCTGGTCGCGAGCGGCCTGCAGGCGGCTCTGCCGTTTATGGCCGCGCTCAAACAGATACGAGATGCCGAGGTCGAACTGCTGGGCCAGATCGAGGTCATCACTAGAAAAATCGCTCGGACTAAAGATGGGGATGAATTGCGCATCGCCTCCGAGGACAGGATTAGGGCGCAGGTTCGCGGTGATCTCCTGCGCCTGATTTTGAAAGATCATCGTGCGCGTGGCTTGCATTGCGTGGTTGTGGGCCAATGCCATATCGATGGCTTGATCCAAGCCAATCAGGGTTGTCGCTTGCCCGGCACTCGCCTGAACCGCGAGCAGCACGAAGACCGGCAAAATGACGAACCCGATAAGTTGTCGCCGGCACGCAGAAATCGCATCCGGCCGATGGAGTCTGACGGGCACATTGCCGTGAAGGTGAAACGTCTTGGAGCGTCGTAAGTGCAATGCGATTCTCAAAATCTCGTGGACAACTTGCTGGGCCGCCAGCGTTTCCGCGAAACGCGACTAAACCTGGCTGGCCGTCAGTCTACAAAGTCACTGTGAGCGTTCTAATAAACTCGAATCACTTTTATGGAATAACGAGACTGCGGCAAGGAAATCTTAGAAAGTGGGAGGAGGGCGTACGTACAACTGGAAGGACACTAGAAAAGATCGGGGCTGTATCTGCAGCGGTGAAACGCGCAACCGTCGACGAAAGGCGGAGAAAAGAGTGACACACAAAACCATGGCTACGGCGGACTGAGCCATCAAGCAAGTGAGGCACAGCGTGGTGTTGGACGATTCCGTCCGCACTTGCGCACCGCCGTGCACATCCAACGACTGGAAACCGCAGAAATGCGCCGCTTGCCCAACCGTAGCGACCATGAGCAGGGCCACGCACAGGTGAGCCAGCCATTTCGCTCCACTCGTTCTGGCGAGGCTATTCATGATTTACCCACGGTTAGATGCAGCATAGCTCCAAACTGTGTAAACCCCGCAAGTTACGAGGGTTACCCGAACGATTCTAGCACTCGAATGCCTTTTCGGCTGGAACGTTCTTTTGGCAGTGAATGCCTGAAGCGCTCGAGAAACAGCGAAGGCTTTTCGGTTCTTTCCCGGGTGGACTCGTTACGCGGCGGCGAGTCTCCGGGGATGACTGCTAGCGACGGAAGTCACGCTTTTCGGTTCGGTCTCGATCACGTCGTGGCTGAGAACTCGAGCCCTGATGCTATCGATGGTGGGAAACTTGGTGTCGACAGTCGTGCAATAAACGAACAGAAGAGCGCGTAGAAACCTACCCATTCCTAAGCAGGTGCGGAGATCAAGTAAGGCCAACATTTAAGCGGTCTCCACGAGAACATTCCGGGCCAGCTTTCTAACGCCGCTGTCGAAGAGTGTGGCACAACACCGCTTTTGAATGTCGCCAAACCGGAAGCAAATGTGGCGGTCCAGAAACGGTCTTATGGTCAGTAAGGGCCAACACTGGATCCTCGATAAACCGGAAGTTACTCAGGCTGAAATGCCGCTTCCGTCGATAAGTGGTGACTCATCCTCGGCGTCTCAGGGTCGAACTAAGACTGCTGCCCTAGCCGATCTCGCGCAGCCTATGCCGTCCGAGGCGGAGTCACCTTTGGCAATCTCATCTACTGCGCTTGTGCTTGTTGCGCCGGTTTTGACTCTACCGTCAGCTTCTTCATGTTGTCATCGGGAATTCGGTCGATCAGCAACGCGAATGGATCTATTCCTGCTTTCTCCGGCAACTGGGTTGTTGTGAACGTGAATGTGGAATTGCGTTGCATGATGTGCATCCGTTCGCGGTAGAGCGTTTCGCCGTATTTCTTCCCCCCTGCAGGTTTGGCGAATGCCCCGATGTCGATCCAGTCATCCACCGGCACTTCGGTTTCGTTGCCCTTGGCATCGGCTTTGAACTTCCGCGCTTCTACATTGATGGTGACGTCATATTTTCCATCCGTGCGCTTTTCGGCCGCGGCATCCAGAGTGCGATTCGAGAAAAGAGTGATGTCTTCAAATAAGTCTTTGATCAGGTATTGCAGGTTGGGCGGGGTTTCTTCCCGCAACGCATCCACCAAAGCATACGACGTGGGATAGGGTGGAGGGGCGTAAGCGTACTGGTGAATGAGCTTGCGCAAGGCTCGATTGACGGCATCCTCGCCGATCATCTCCTTCATGTAATAGAGCACCACACTACCTTTTCGATAGTGAATGTATGCTTGGCTGGACTCGACCGTCAGCAGCGGTCGTTCCTTCAGCAGTTCCTGGCCACGAGAGCGCAGGTACTCGTCCATCTCATGGGTAAGAAACTTTCTCATCATGTCGCGGCCAAACTCCTTCTCCATGACCATGAGCGCGGAGTATTGCGCCAGGGTCTCAGAAAGCAGGGTTGCTCCTTCCATGTTTGCGCCCATCACCTGATGCGCCCACCATTGGTGAGCCATCTCGTGAGCCACGACGTAGAATACGGTGTCGAGGTCGTCGGGATGATTCAAATTGGCAATGAAGCCGATGGATTCGGAGTAAGGCATGGTGCCGGGAAATGACTGGGCAAAGTTGGCGACACGCGGGAACTCAACGATGCGGGCTTCCTTGTGTTCGTATGGGCCGAAGTTCTTGATGTAGTAATCCAGGGACTTCTTCATGGAGTTCATCATCCGCGGGACGTTCCAGGGCTGTTCCTTGAGGTAATAAACCTCTAACTGAATGCCGTTCCACTCCTCGCGGGCAATTTCATACCGGCCGGAAACGAAGCAGTACATATTCATTGACGGATGATCAAGTTTGTATTCGAAGTAGCGGCGGCCATCCTGCTGCCATTCGCGCACCAGCGATCCCGGGGCAATGGCGGTTTGGTCGGGCGTCGTGCTGATGACGGCGCTAATGTCTACCCAATCTGAGTGCCCGGGAAGGTAGGGGTCCCGGCAATCGTCAGTGCAGTTGCGTTCCAGCTTAGGCATGAGGTCAACTTCTTGAAGGCCATACTTCTTGCGCTCCACAGCATCATCTAGTTCGCGGAGATAGTTATAGCCGATGACAGGGGCAACCAGGCTGTCCAGGAACGTGCCGTTCTGAACGATTTCCGGATTACTCACGTTGTTTTCGAAGCCGCGATTCCTGCTCTGAACGGTGAAGTGCAGGGTGAGTTCTTCGCCGGGCTGCATGGGTGAGGCAAAGCGATAAGTACGATAGGCCAGCCGTATGTCGTTCTTCGTGAGCGCAGCTCCCGGGATGTCAATCGAGTAATCTAACTGTGGATCCATCGAGAAATGAACTTCCTCGAGGGGATGGGAGTAGGGATTGTAGATGACCTCCTCGGCGCGGATGTTGAGGTTGCGACTCGAGGGGAAAACGTCGACCGCGTACTTCACGCTGCGCACGCGGGGCTGGGGAAGCTTGTCAAACGACTTATAGGTCTTTTCATATTCAGCTTGGGCACGTTCCAGGTCCTTCGGTCCCTGAAGGTGATTCAATACCTTGGTGTTGTACCAGATCCAGCCTCCGCAGGCGGCAAATGCCAGCAGCGAGAACGCAGTCGTTGTTTTCCACCCGGAACTAAACCGCAAGGCGGCGTTGCGACGGCGGGACTGCCATCGGTCTTGCTTCCCGCGCGGCCAGAACATCACGGTGGCGATGGCCAGCAGCACGCAGAAAAGCAACCAATAGAGAGTGAACCAGTCCCACGCCGAACGATAGGGCGCATCGCCGAAGAAATCCGAATAGATGACGTTGGGCCTGCCCGCAAATTGAACCAGATTTGTCGCCACATTCAACGGATGCCACAGAAAATCGTTGGCGAAGTAGAAGGTTATGAAAACGAAATATCCCACGTACTTATTGGGTGCCAAGACGTGGATTAGGAACGCCAGAACCGCAAGAAAAACGAACCAGGAGCCGTCTCGCACCAGCAATTCGTGAATATAAAGACCGAACTGGAAGCGATAGTAACCCTGAACCGCCTGGTCGAGGATGCCGGCTGCGAGCGCCGCGGCCTGAATCACCATCACCATGGCGATGAGCGTAGCCAGCCGGGCCGCATAGGATACCCACTCCGGCGTGGGCGTAGCGTCGGCGATTTCGTCTACGCGCTCGTCGCGGTCCTTCCAAACCAGAGCGCCGGCAAAATAAGTGATGACGACGATAAGAAAGAAGGAAAGATTTCCCCGAATTACATCGATGATCTGGTAAGTGACGGGAAATGTCTGATTGTTGACAAGCGTGGAATTCACAGCCAGGGCCGCAATGCAAAACAGACCGGCGATCATGACAATTACGAGAAAAGCTGTGTTCTTGGTCATTCCACGGAAATGAATTCTGAACGATCCCAGGAATTTTGCCCAAGATGAATCCTTGAGTTGCGGATGGAGCATGGGAGCCGCAACTGGAGTGGGCTCCCGTTGCTCGTCTGGTTCGAGCGCCTGGCTTTTCGTCCGCCTCTCGGCGAAGCTGAAGCGGAAGTATGCGAAGGCAAGAAACACACACCCAACTCCAATCCAAAGCAAACGGTTCCACAGCAGCAAACCACTAAGGCTGGCAGAAAGGGTGTTCTTGTCAGCCACGGTCCAATATTTGGTGACCGCGTTAAGTGTGGCCACCCCAAAAGGGTCGAGCAGAGATACCAGGCTCTGCCGCTGTGAATCCTGGAGAAGCGCAAAGGTCACAGCGCGGATTGTTAACAGGAGAATCAGGGCAACGAACGAAGCGATCTCCTTGCGCCACACAACTGCCACAGCAAACATGATCGCGGCGGTTAAAAAGGTGTCGGGCAGGGCGAAGAGCATCATGCTTTTCAAATGGGCGGTCCAATTCACTGCTTCCCATCGTTCCGCATCCGCCCAGGGCATGTACTTCGCCAGCAGAATGCCAAGCGAGACTCCCAGCATGGGGATCGCCGAGATCAGGGTGGTTCCGAAAAAGCGCCCGAGGAGCAAATCGCGCCGACGCACGGGCGTGGAGAATGTCATTTGGTAGGTGTTGTAGCTGAAGTCGCGAAGCGCCGCAAAATTGACGAAGGCGATGGTCACGAGCACCGAGAACACGCCCATGGCAGCATAGAGGAACGTGATGGCGTACGGCGCATTCCGGTAAATATTGGAAAGGCTGGACCCCGCAACGACTTGATCGGAGCTGACCACGCCGCCAATCGCGAGACCGACGACAACCAGAAAGATCCACAGCATCCAGGAGCGAAGCCAGTAGCGAATCTCGAACCACGCGATTTGCCAGAGCATAATAGTTCTCTAGTTCCACGAGCGAATTTTGGTGAAGAAAACGTCTTCGAGGTTGGGGGAGCTGGGAGCGAATCCATCGCCGGGGGGCAAGGCGCTGTAAACATGAAGAAGACGGCGTCCGCCGACCAGCCGGCTGGAGACCACCTGGTAGCGCTGCTCGTAATCAGCCAGTTCGTTTTTGGCGATTGAAATTTGCCAGATCTTCCCGTTCAGTTCAGTAATGGCATCCTGCGGACGCCCCTGAAAAAGCACTTTACCCTTGTTAATAATCGCGGTGTTGGTGCACAGGTCGGTCACGTCTTCCACGATGTGGGTGGAAAGAATCACGATCACCTGCTCGCCGATTTCAGCCAGCAGATTGTAGAAACGGTTCCGTTCTCCGGGATCTAAACCCGCGGTAGGCTCATCGACAATCAGCAGTTGCGGATTGCCAATCAGCGCTTGTGCAACTCCGAAGCGCTGGCGCATGCCCCCCGAAAAGCCGGTGAGCGCCTTCTTTCGTTCGTCGTAAAGATTGACCCGCTTGAGCATCCATCCCACTGCGTCTTTTCGTTCCTTGGGCCGCGTGATGCCCTTGAGCAGAGCGATGTAGCTGAGCATGTCCTGCGCGGAGGTGCGAGGATACACGCCGAACTCCTGAGGCAGGTAGCCGAGCCGGTGCCGCAGTTCGTCCTTTTGCTTCAGCACATTGATGTCGCCGAGCATGGCGCTGCCGCTGTCCGGCTCCTGCAAAGTTGCCAGCGTGCGCATGAGGGTGGATTTGCCGGCGCCATTCGGCCCGAGCAGGCCGTACATGCCGGCGGGAATGGTTAAAGAAACGTCATCCAGCGCTTTGACGCCGTTTTTGTAGGTTTTCGAGAGGTTCTCAATTCGAAGTTGTACGCTTGAGCCCTGACCCACAGCAGCCACTGAATCCAAACTAGAATTTCGATTCAACCCGACCTCCTTGCCACTCACCGTGTTTGCTTCCAACCTTCATACGGTTAATCGCGTGAAAAAGATGCACGAGGATCTGACCGCCTGAACCAAGTGACCATCGTGCTGAGCCATAGCACACGCGGGCCATTCCTCGGCGGCGGCGGCCAGCGTAGCCTTGTTATAGCGAGAGACGCTTATGTTTCAGGAATTAATCGAGAACGAAACGATAGAGAGCAAGCTGCTTATGACCTTGGCACAGTGCTACGAACACGATCCCGCGCAGTTCGTAACCTTGCCGCAGCAGACTGTGGATTCCTCCGCGGCACGGGAAGTGGTTTCACAATTAAGAAATGAAGGCTACGTCGAGGAACAAATGAGGGGCGTGATCCGGTTGACGCGTCGCGGATACAAAGTGTGCAAGAATCGGCATCTCTCCGCCGTTTAGCGACGGCGGCGCATACCCTTACCAGCTGCAAGGCTGTCGCAGGACCCATTTTTCCATCGTGCGTCGCAGGCCGCGTAGCTAATCTTCGAACCTGAATCATGCCATCTGGCCTTTTTCTCCAGGCTTTCTCACGGACGCTAATGCAGCCGATAATTCGGCGATCGTGTCTGTGTTGATGGTAGCCGCGTGCGCAAGACCGTGCCGGGTCTCGAAGTCGGCGAGAGCGGACAGTGTTCGCGTACCAGCGACGCCGTCCACCGGGCCGGGATGAAAACCAAGATACGTCAGATAAAGTTGCGCTGCGCGCACACTTAGATCAGGAAGGGCGCCTGCCGAATATTTCTGGAACTCACTGTTTAAGCGAATGTCGTAGCGATTGATGGCGTAGTGGGGGCCATTGTAGCCGCGAGCGAACGAGGCCCAATCGTGCGCCCGCAGCGAGACACTCAGCCGGGAACCAATCATGAAATTAGCCATCGCGATGAGTTGTTGATCCTCGGACTCCGACATGGCAATCACCATTTGATCCACACTTGGGAATCCCGCCAGGGCATAGTTCTCGCCCATGATTTGGCCAATGCCCCATGAACAGCTCTGCAACGCCGCCGAGCGGTGCTTCACGAGGGCCAGCGCGAGGCGGTCATATTGATGCGCTCCGGGCGCGCCATAGCCCCCGGCTTTGGGATCGCTGATATCGCCGTCATCGTACTTGCCGTGAGTCAGGCGGTGAAAAATGTGGCGTTCGTAGAGGATTTGCGGCCGAAGGTCAGGCAGGTATCCGCAACCGGAAGTCTCAACTGCTAGCACCGTCCAGATCTCGGGGGCGTGCACGCCCAGCTTTTGACTAACCACACCCAGACCGTCAGGTGAAAGCGCCCACGCATTTCCTTGAAACGGGAGTGGCGGCATACTCATCTTCTCCGCTCGATTGCCACCAATTTACCTGCGAGTCCCGCCCACGGTCCAGTGTTTGGATCCCGCCGCCGAGGCTAGAACCTGAACACTAGTCCAACCGAAGGCTCTGCCATGTGCCCTTTGCTTCCTGTGGAAAGACTTACTGCGCTTCCCGAAACGCCGTTCACTTTGAAATCCGGCGCATTGTAGATGAGACCGCGATATTGCAGCCGGAGGGCGAACCGCCAAGGCAGCCGGTAATCGACTCCGCCGCCATACAAGTATGCAAGGTTGGTCTGCTTGGCTGCGTTCAAATTGATTTGTATGCGGTTGGGAGTATTGAGGACAAAATCGGGGAGAAACAACCACGTGCTGGACGGATAGAAACCGAGAGCCCCGGCACCGACCAGCGCGAAAGCCTCGAATTTACCTTTGTTGAGGAAGTTATAGACGTAGGCGCCGCTGTATTCGGTAGTTTTTGTGAGGATGTGATAGTCAAAGTTGCTCTGGTACACCTGAGAGTTCTTGGCGCGGCCGTAGTTGAATATCAGCGAGTGCCTGGAGCCGGATTTTTTCCTGAACCGGAAAGTGCCGAAGTAGTTCGATCCGATGGTTGCACTTTGCTGAATACCATTTCCGTCAGACTGCTTGGTGAAAACGGGCCCGCCGTTGATGCTCGCATCAAAATGGCCCTGGTTCTGGCTTAGGGCCAGCGAGCTGAATAGGAATAAAGTAATAATTACCAGTCCTGCTTTTTTGAGCATCCGGTGTCCTCTCAAATTGTTTGATGCCGAGTCCAGTCATATTAATGCACCCGGTCCCCAGGTTAAAGCCAGTTGCCGAATTGATTGAAATCGAATAGTTACGAATGGCTGGATTTGCTTAGATCCGTTACAGCGCTCCAAAAAATTCCTCGACCGAGGCCAATTCTGTTGTTCTTCGATAATTCGGCAGACTCTCGACGAATACCCGCCCGTACTGTTTTTTCAAAATCCGGTTGTCGAGGAGAACGAGCAAGCCACGGTCATGAAGCGAGCGGATGAGCCTCCCAAAGCCCTGCTTCAGCGTGATTACCGCAGCGGGTACTTGATACTGAAAGAAGGCGTTACCACCTTCGGCATCGATGGACTTCACCCTTGCCGCGACCACTGGATCGCTGGGGACAGCGAAAGGCAGGCGATCGATGATCACGCAACTCAGTTGTTCTCCCTGCACGTCGACGCCCTGCCAGAACGACGAAGTCGCGAACAGAACCGCATTCGGAGTCAGGCGGAATTCCTCGAGCAGTGCGCTCTTCGGCGCGTCCCCCTGCAACAACATGGGGAAATCGAGTTCGCCGAGCAGACGCTGATAGACATCATTCATTTGCGCGTAGCTGGTAAACAACACGAAGGCCCGGCCGCGAGTGATTTCAAGCAAGCGCCGAATGCGGTCCGCCGCCTTGGCCGCAAACTGCGGCGTGCGCGGGTCGGGCAGATCGGGCGGCACATAAAGCAGCGCCTGGGTTTCGTAATCGAAGTGAGAAGGCAGAACGGATTCGCGCGTGTGCTCGAGCCCCAACCGACGGCGCATGTACTCGAAACCGCCGCCCACGGCGAGTGTGGCCGAAGTTAGCACGGCGCAGTCGAGTTTGTCGAACAAGCAAGTTTTCAGAATCGGTGCTACATCGATTGGTGTGGCTTGCAGATAAACGTTGAGCTTGTCGCGTCCACCGCGGCGGCGCTCGATCCAGAACACGGTATTGTGGTCTTCCGATTCCATCAGAAAACCGAATTGCACCTGCAACTCCTGCGCACGCCGGGCAAAGTTGAACACTTCCTCCGGCTTGGACGGCAGGTTTTCGAGTTCCGAGTTCAACCGAGTAAACGACTGCTGCAGTGCCATGAACTCGTCGCCATTTTCTTCCAGAAAGTCCCGGCGGTTCTCAAAAGAAAAGCGTCCGTCGCCCTGAGGAAGCAAAGCGAAGAAAAACATCGAACGCTCCCGCAGGCTTTTGACCGCACCGGAAATCGCCGCCGAAAGCATGTGATTGCGCTGCAGCGACGCCTCGACATCGCGGCAGAGTTCTTCCACCCGCCCATTGCTCACAGAGACACCGAAATAACTGCCGGCCACGTCTTCCAGTTCGTGCGCCTCATCAAAGATGACTGCACCTACCTCAGGCAAAATGCCCGCATCGGGCGCGTACTCGGCTTGCTGCTTGATCGAGAGGTCGGCAAAGAAAAGATGATGGTTGACAATGATGATGTCGCTCTCCATCGCCCGCCGGTGCATTTCGGTGATGAAGCATTTGTCCCACGAACTGCATTTCTGGCCGATGCAAGCGTCGGCGCGCGCGTCGATCTTGTGCCAGAGCGCGCTGGCCTCGGGTAACTCGGCGAGTTCCGCCCGATCTCCAGTCTGAGTCGCCTTCTCCCAAGCGGCAATCGCGCGAAAGTGCTCGATCTCCTCCAGTCCGCTCAGCACGGGCTGGTCCGTCAGGTCATAAAGCTTTTTACGGCACAGATAGTTATTGCGCCCCTTCATGTAACAAACGTTCAACCGCCCTTCGCCGTCAGGAAACAACGCTTGTTCAAGAAAAGGGATATCCTTGTGGAAGAGCTGCTCTTGCAGGTTCTTGGTGCCAGTAGAAATAATCACGCGTTTGCCGGAGTGAATTACGGGGACGAGGTACGCCAGAGTCTTGCCCGTGCCGGTGCCGGCTTCGACGATGAGATGACGTTTTTCTTCGAGGGCCTGCTCCACGGCTTGCGCCATTTGAAGCTGTCCACGACGAAACTCGTAAGCGGGATGGGTACGTGAAAGCACGCCTCCGGGCGCGAAGAATTGATAGAGCGAAACGTTTTGTTTCTTGACGCCCGGAATGCCGCTAGACGCGGACTGAGAAGTTGGAGCCACGGAGTCTCTATAATAAGCCACTGCGCGGCTGAGACGTTGCCAGCAACGTCTCTACAGTTTCCGCTCGGTAGAGACGTAGCTTGCTACGTCTTACTGGGTCCTCGCACAGGCACACTGTCTTTGAATTTTTGACCCGTATCAATCCCAACTCGATGAGCGCTCCGGCCACGGCGGGCGTGCCCACCATCGCCATCGTTGGCCGGCCGAACGTTGGAAAATCTACTTTGTTCAACCGCATTGTTGGTTCGCGGCGGGCCATTGTCGGCGATGAACCTGGCATCACGCGCGATCGCCTCTACGGCGAAGCGCACTTTCGCGGACACCGCCTGCGCATCGTGGACACCGGCGGAATTGAACCAGAAGAAAAGGATTTCATCCCGGCAGAAATCTTTCGCCAAGCCAAAGTCGCGCTGGAAGAGGCCGACGCCATAATCCTGGTGGTGGACGGACGCGGTGAACTCACAGCGCCGGATCTCGACCTGGCCCGTATTCTGCTGCGCGGCGGCAAGCCACTGTTCCTGGCCGTGAACAAGATCGACAGCGACAAGCAACAATCCCTCACCGACGAATTTCATCGCCTGGGCATCAGAAAGATATTCCCTGTCTCCGCTGAGCACGGTCGAGGCGTTGACGAAGTTCTTGAAGCGGTGTTCGAGGCTCTGAAGCTCGAAACCTTGTACACGGAAACAGCCGAATCTGAAACGTCTGAACCAGAAATCACGGATGAGGCGTCGCCCGATGTGCCGGAAACTGAAATCCTCTCAGATCCCAAGGAAGTCAAAGTTGCGATTATTGGACACCCGAACGTTGGCAAGTCAACCCTGCTGAACCGGCTTACCGGAACTTCGCGCTCTATTGTGTCGCCGATTCCGGGCACAACCCGCGATGCAGTCGATGAAGTCATCGAGATCCACGGCAAAAGCTTCCGTTTTATTGACACCGCCGGAATCCGCCGCAAGGGTAAGACTCATTTGATGGCCGAGAAGCTTTCCGTCGTCATGGCGCGCAAGCATCTCGAAGCCGCTGACATCGCCCTGCTGGTGATCGACGCCACTGAGGGCGTCAGCGCGCTCGACGCCACCATCGCTGGCTACGCCCACGAGAGCGGCCGGTCCGTGATCATCATCGTGAACAAATGGGACCTGGTCACGAGCGGCCAGAAGAAAGCCGGGCGAGAATCGAAAGCAACGCGCATTCGAGAAAGCGAGAATCCGACGGATCGCGTGGCATACGAGCAGAGAGTTCGCTACGACCTGAAATTCTTGAACTATGCGCCCGTACTATTCGTCTCTGCTGCCACGGGCAAGGGGACGGAGAAGATTCTCCCCACGCTCGAAGAGGTCGCAGCCGAGCGCCGCAAACGCATTCCGACCGCGGAAATGAACCGCTTCCTGAAGTACGTTGACTTCGAGCGCGCCTCGGTTCCCGCGCGCCAGCAGGTCAAAATCTATTACATGACGCAAGTGGGAGTGTCTCCGCCAACGTTCGTTCTCTTCACCAATCGCAAGGTGAAGTTGCATTTTTCTTACCAGCGATTTCTGGAAAACCAGCTGCGAAAAGCCTTCGGATTCGTCGGCTCGCCGATTTGGATCAAGAACCGCGCGCGGGATTAATCTCGCGAATCTGCGTCAGTCGGCTTCGAATCCATTTTCATCATCGTTGCCAGCATGGTTGCGATCAGTTTCTCCTCACCTGCCTTGACGGCAAAAGCGTCGGCTGTGCACACGGCGAGCCTTTTGCCAGCGCGTTTCACCGCGGCGCGAGCAACGAATGATTCCCCTACACCGGGCGCCAGAAGGTTGACCTTGAATTCCACAGCGAGGACCTCGGAATCCTCCGAGGCCATGCTCAAAGCCGCATAGCCGCAGGCGGAATCCATAATGCTCGTGACCACGCCCCCGTGCACGAATCCATTTTGCTGGGTCAATTTGGAGCTGAAGGGAAATCGGATATCTACCGTTCCCCGGCCAACGGAAATCATCTCCGCCCCGATCGTAGACATAAAGAGCTGCCGGCCGAAACTGTCCCGCACTTTTTTCTCAAACGCTTCCACGTTTCCCCCAAGCAGTACCACTAATAGCTTGCCATGGAAGCGGACCACTCGTCACTGCGTCTTTGTCAGTAATCCCACTCGGTCCACGCCGGCGTCCCGCGCAATGTCAATCACATTCGCGACGTATTCGAAATCCACGTCATCGTCGCCGCGCACAAAGGCTACCCGTTCTGCGCGCGTTTTGAAGATGTCGTGAAGCCGATTGTGCAGATCGTTCCAACTCACTTCTTCCCGATTGATCTTGAGCCCGGGTTCCTGGCCCTGCTTGCTCCAAACCACTTGAATCACAATCGTCCTGTCGATGGGGACGATCTGACTCTTGTCGTCCTGCGCGGGCTGCGGAATCTGCGCCTCCAGGCCTTTTGTCTTCGACATCGAAACCACTACCATGAAGACAATGATGAGCACCAGCAACACATCAATCAGCGGGGTAACGTTGATTTGCGGATTGGACGGACCACCGCCTGCCATTGAGAACGCCATTGGGAATTGCTCCTCTCGGGCACGCGTGTCTGAAAAGATTTGACACCCGTGCGAGCGGAGAAGTTCCATGTGTTCAGTAGTACGTGCCGCGGGTTTCACCGGACCAAGTCGACGTCGAACCGAGTAATTGGCCGACTACCCAATCGGGTCCGGTGGCAAAAGCGGAGCCTGCGGAGCAAGCGGTAGTGAAGGGCGCAGGAGCGCATCTAGCGGCGGATAGCGCGCCGCGAAGAAGTAAATGGAGTAGGCGGGGAAGAACACGATCGCGGGCACGGAGATCAGCGACATCACGTATAGAAGCGCCGCCAGCACAATGCATCCCGCGACCACTGCCAGCGTAATCGTATACAGGTTCCAAGTCAGGCCGGCAGTTTTTCCCGCCATGACGGCGATCACGCCGAAGCCGCCCACCGGAATGAGCAAAATGAGAATTACGATAAGAGTAACAATGCCAACCACCACCGCAGCGCCCAAGGTCATTACGATCTTCATCCCGACATAACCGGCGTAGCTACCTTTTTCAGATTTCAGTATGGGCAACAGTCGCCGCCATCCTTCGATCGCGCCGATGTTCTCCAGCGCCATCTGAGGCACCACGAAGTCTTTTGTGAAAACGTGGACAACCAAAGTGAGCAATACGAAGCCCATGAACACAAAGAACAAAAGCATGCCGCCCAGGATCAGCGGAACGAGGTGCTGCCGTGGGTCTTTGAGCCAGCCTGCGGCAAGAGCGAACGTAGCCGGGATTCCAATCAGGACGGTAAGGCCGACGAGGCATGCCAGAGAAAAAAGAATTTGCCACACGAAGTAGCGAAGTCCAGCGCCGTGGCGACGGCCCCAGTTGCGCTGAATCTCGCATTGCTTCGCGATCACACTATCAAACAAAATGAAGCGCATCACACTGCTCACGTAGAGGAACAGCACCCAAAAGACTATGCCAAGAACGATGAGCACCGCGATCAATGCAGCGACTAGTGCGGGATCGACGCCGGGCAGACCGATACCTGCAAAACGCTGCCCACTGCTGGGATGGCCGGGCAATTGGAAGTTGCCGCTGCTGCATCCCCCGGAACTAAGTTCGCCCGCTAGAAAGCCCACCAGCGCAAGTTTCGCCCATTGCGCCACGCGGAATGGCTGCAGAAGTTGCTGCCTCGTGTGCTGGAACGCGGGACTGATGGCGTCGATCGCGGAAATCGGCAAGCACGCACCTCGCGAAGTCCTGGGAGAACTGGCAGCAAGGTACCGCTAACCGCGAGTGAGGTCAAATGATTTGTTTTTCAAGCAACGCAAATCAGCCGCGGATTCGCGGATTTGCAGAGCCGTTTGATCCGTGGAAATCCGTGGCCCCTGTTTTATTCGTACCGCAGCGCTTCCACTGGATCGAGTTTCGACGCCCGCAACGCCGGCACCAGCCCGCTGAGAACGCCAACGACCAGCAGCACCAGCGTGGAAAGCGTTACCGTCAGCAATGAGATTTGCAGATGAATGTCGCCCTTGCCAGACTCATCTTCAAACAGCGGCCCCATTAGCGGCAATGTGCCCACCGCGGCGGCGATTGCGTACGAGAGCAACACGCCGATCGCGCCACCCAGCAGCATGATCAGCAAGGTCTCGGCCAGAAACTGGAATTTGATGTGGCGTTTCCTGGCGCCCAGCGCGCGACGCAAGCCAATTTCACGGATGCGTTCATCCACTGAAACCAGCATGATATTCATCACTCCAACGCCGCCAATGCCGAGAGTCAGGGTCCCGACAAACGCGAGCAAGACTTGCAGTCCGATGGTCAGAGCGTCAATGACCGGACGGAATTCGTCGCGCCCGAACATCTGAATTGCTTTCGGATCTGTCGGCGAGAACTGCTGTCGTGTGGCGACCGCTGCCAGCACCTGCGCCATGGCTTTCTTCTCAAATTGCGGCGCCACGGGCGCAAAGATCATGACTGCTGCGTCTCGGGTATTCCAGAGATCGCCGGCTGCCGAGTAGGGGATCCAGACCGATTCGTCGTCGCTGCTGAAGTAGTTGCTGAGTTGAATCTTGCGTGCCATGATGCCAATCACGGTAAAGCGCACGCCGCCGATCGTCACCGTCTCGCCCACTGCCGGGCGTCCACTGAACAATTGCTCTCGAATGCGTCCGCCGAGAAAAGCCACGCGCCGCCGTTCTAATTCGTCGCTGGCATTAATCCATCGTCCCTCCGACGGGACCTCGTTGCGCATCTCTCCATATTCCGGGCACACGCCGCGGACGGCCGCCGTCCCCACCATCCTGTCGCCATAGGCAATGCCCGGGCGGCGCACGGTCTCAAGGCAGACATGCCTCACCAGAGGCGCAGTCTCCTTCACCATATCTACATCAGCCTGCTCGAAGACGACTTTCTTGCCTGCCCGCTGCCCGCCCGGCTGTTCGCTGGTCTGCTGCGGCCAGCAGATGACCGCGCTTTTGCCAAACGCATCGAAACCGCCGACGAGGATTCTGCGGAAGCTGCTGCCATAAGCAATGAGCAGCGTGACCGTCGTGATGCCCCAAACAATGCCTAGCATGGTCAGCAAGCTGCGCGTAGTGTTGCGCTTGAGCGCGATCCAAGCTTCGCGAATAATTTCGATCAGCATAATTTCCAGAAACCAAAAGCGCTGAAGTTACACAAAGGCAGCTAAAACACGATTTCCTTTGTGGACCTTCGTGATCTTTGTGGTGAATGCCTTTCTATCCTCCCGCTTCAAATCTCAACGCCTCAATTGGATCGACCGACGCCGCCTTCCGTGCCGGATACAACGCGGAAAGCACAGCGATGCCTCCCAACAGTCCGCACGCCATCAATCCCGTCTTCCATGTGGGCAGCAACCCTGCAAAGAAGTCAGGCATCGGCAGCAGATCGACCAGAGAGCAGATTCCGTAAGCCACTCCCAGCCCGACTCCACCGCTCAGAACAGCGATCAGCAGCGCCTCAAGAAAGAACTGCCGCAAAATCGTATGAGCCGGCGCGCCCAACGCCTTGCGCACGCCAATTTCGCGCGTGCGCTCGCGCACTGCGACCATCATCACGTTCATGACTCCCAAGCCACCCAGCAGCAACGTCACCACGCCGACTGCTCCCAGAAAATACTTCATGCCATCCGTCATCTGCCGAAAGGCCTGCGCTTCCTGCACCGTATCCCAGATCGGGCAAGCTTCCTTGTCTCGCGGATCGAAGTTGTGCATGCGCCCCAGCGCCGCCCGCACTTCGCGTTTGCAGCTTTCGTGCTGCTCTACTGATTTTGGTGTCACCAGCAGCTCATCGAAAGTCGTGGGTGTGCCCGGAGGCTTGTCTGGAAAATCACGCCGCATGGCGCCGAAGGGAATGAAAATTTTGTTCACGTCCCAACCGTCATAGCTGGAATCTTGTTTCTTCTTCGCCATCACTCCGATCACGACGAAAGGGAAATCGTTCAGGTAAACATTCTCGCCCACCGGATTGCGCCCGGGAAACAGTTGCTTCGAGGCGTCGCTGCCCAGAAACGCAACCCGGCGGCCTTCGCGTGTGTCTTCCCAATCGTAAAATCGCCCCTGTCCCACAGTGAGGCTGCGAATCTCCTGAAACGGAGGCAGCGAACCGGTGACCAGAAACGCGGCATTGTTATAGTTGCTGTGCGCCCGGACGTCTTCCTGCTCAAGCTCTGGGATCGCATACTGGCAATCCGGCGCGTCGGCCTGCACTGCCGCCACATCAGGATCTTCCCAGTGCACGGTTCGCCCAGCCCGCATACCGCCAGCCTGCAT
>Ga0316363_10001978_pt1 | contig 16624 bp, 18 predicted proteins | sample Sb_taG_3_FD_200459 | JGI IMG/M metagenome (GOLD analysis project Ga0316363, IMG submission 200459) | Peat soil microbial communities from Weissenstadt, Germany - Sb_50d_a_PC metaG (v2) (version 2) | ecosystem: Environmental > Terrestrial > Soil > Wetlands > Peat | place: Germany: Weissenstadt...
GCTTCTGTGCTTGTGGGCAGTCCCCGCATTCGCACAAGGCTGCGCCATGTGCTACAGCTCGGCGTCGGCAGCTTCTAAAGATGGGCAAAAGGCCATCAGCAGAGCCGTAGCAGTGTTGGTGGCTCCGCCCCTTGGAGTCATGACCTTGGGCGTAGGGCTGGCTTTTCGCTACGGCAGAAAACGTGACCAGCAACAGAATCGCGACGACGATTCTCTCCCTCTATAAATTCGATCCGAATTTGTTAGTCAATTGGAAATGCACAGGGCGATACACTCCTGCGCACCTGTCGTGCGGATTTCTTCCGGCGTCCGATTGCAACCACGCCTGCCCTTACTAGTGGGCAAAATACAGCGCAGCGTAGTAAGCACACACCCCGAAAAACGCAATCCCACAAATTGCGTACGCGGTGAAAATCCACGTATTTCGATCCTCGCGCTGAACCGCTTGTGGATTCTCAGATTTCGTCCCAGTGGCCGATGCATCCATGCAAGTCTCCTGAATATGCTGAATCTGACTTGTGCTCAAGCAACAGACCTACCCACGTCCCCATACCTGGGTGGTTATGCGCTGAATTGTACCCCGGAACGAGGCCGGAAACAGATAAAAATTTGCCGGACTCGCGGGAGCGGCAAGCACCGGCGATGGCTCCCTCAGCCGGGATATCGCCCCGTAATATACCCTTCCAACTGGTGTATGGTTTGCGCCTGGCCGGAGATGATCCAGCGGACGAGGTCGCCCAGCGACACCACCCCCACAACTACGCCATCCTCGACGACCGGAAGATGACGAAACCGGTGGTTCGTCATAATGGCCATGCAATCGTCCACCGTGTTTTGACGAGTAACGAAGACCACGGGGCTGGTCATGATCTCCCGCACCAACGTCTCCTTCGAAGAGTGCCCCTTGAGGATCACTTTGCGGGCATAGTCGCGCTCCGACATGATGCCGACCAACTTGCCCTGGGATATAACCAGCAGTGCGCCGATGCTCTCCGCCGCCATCTTCTCAATGGCCTCGTAGACGGACTGATCCGGCGTTACAGACAGGACCCGCTGGCTGCCCGTGTTCTTCAACAGCAATCCAATTGTGTCAGTGATGTTCATGACGCTCCGGCGATTGTGTTTTTCACCACTCGAAATCCGGGAAAAGCGATCTGGGCTGCAGCCATTTTTAGCAGGGATATGGTACTCCCATCAAGTCGATGATCCAAGAGATTCGGTGGTGGTGCCAAATGAAACGGCACCACTACCAGAGATTCTAATGCGACAACAGAGGTTCTAATGCGACAACATATGTCGCCCCGACACTTCCGTCCGCGAAAAAACTCGGCGTTTGACTTTGCTTTGAAGGGGCGCGGCTTCAGCCGCGGGAATCCGGCCGGTTTCAGTCGCGGTCGGTACCCGCGCGGGGCGGGACGGAAGCCTGCTTCGCCGCAGCGGAGTTCGCGGCCGGCGTTTCCGGTTCCGGAACGGTCTCGGCACATTCGCCCTGGTCGTCAAAGTCGCAGGCCCGCCCGGGGTGCGATTGTTTGCAGTGGGTACAAAATTCAGTGCTCATCGCATTATGATACTCGCACCAAACGCAGTGGTTGGCAACTGGCACCGCGTGAGGATTCATACCGTGGAAGAACGGACGTCTCGCCCGTTCAGCGGTCGAAGACGACAGGCTCTCGACCCGCAAGGTCTTTCTTCTTTCTCGCGATTCTGCTATCGCCGTCGCTCGCCGACTACATGACTCGATCCTGTCGGTAGTACACTGGAAATCGCACTGGGCCGTCCTTCCGGGACTCGAATTTATTTTTTCGACTTTTCCCAGCGCCCGTATCCTCGAAGATGGTCAATACCATATGCCACAGGACATCGCTCCACCCCCCGCCCATTCCGCGCAACTCGACGACTCCGCGCTTGAAGCCGCTCTCCGCCGTCATCTTCGTGGAGAGGTGCGCTTCGACACAAGCAGCCGCGCTCTCTATGCCACCGACGGCTCCAACTACCGCCAGGTCCCAATCGGCGTCGTAGTTCCCCGCGACAAAGAAGACGTGCTCGCCGCCGTTGCCCTGTGCCGCGACCACCGCGCGCCGCTGCTCGCGCGCGGCGGAGGCACATCACTCGCGGGACAATGTTGCAACGCCGCCGTCATCCTCGACTTTTCGAAGTACATGGCGGGCATTCTCGAAATCGATACCGCGCGCCGCATCGCGCGCGTCGAGCCCGGCGTCATCCTCGATAATCTGCGCGCTGCCGCCGAGAAGCACCACCTCACCTTCGCGCCCGATCCCGCGACCCACGACCGCTGCACCCTCGGAGGCATGATCGGCAACAATTCCTGCGGCGTGCACTCGATCATGGCCGGCAAGACGGACGACAACATAGAGTCGCTTGAAATCCTCACCTACGGCGGACAGCGCATGCACGTTGGCGCGACCAGCGCCGACGATTTCGACCTCTTCATTCGCGAAGGTGGACGCCGCGCCGAAATCTACACCGGCCTCAAGTCCCTCGCCGACCGCTACGGCGAGCAGGTTCGCCGCCAGTTTCCCAACATTCCGCGCCGCGTTTCCGGATACAACCTCAACCACCTGCTGCCCGAAAGCGGCTTTCACGTGGCGCGCGCGCTGGTCGGTTCCGAAGGCACTTGCGTCACCATTCTCGAAGCCACGTGCCGCCTGGTCGAGAGTCCCCCGGCGCGTGTGCTGCTCGTTATCGGATGGCCCGATGTTTACATCTGCGCCGACCACGTCCCGCAGATCATGGAGCATCGCCCCATCGGCCTCGAAGGTTTTGACGACATCATGGTCAACGCCAGCCGCCACAAACGCGTGAACCTCGATGCCCTTGAGCTGCTGCCCGAAGGCGGTGGCTGGCTGATGGTCGAATTCGGCGCCGACACCGCCGCCGAAGCCGAATCGCAGGCGCGCAATTTGATGAAGACGCTCGAACGCTCCCCCACTCCGCCTCACCTGGAGCTCTTCACCGACGCACGCCTGATGCGCCGCATCTGGGATGTTCGCGAGTCGAGTCTGGGCGTGACGGCGCACGTCCCCGGCGAACCGATTCGCTGGGAAGGCTTCGAAGATTCCGCCGTAGGGCCCGACAAGCTTGGCGCCTACCTCCGCGACCTGCGCAAGCTGATGCAGGCCCATCACTACGACGGCTCGTTCTATGGACACTTCGGCCATGCCTGTGTGCACACCCGCATGGACTACGATCTCGAATCCACCGAAGGCATCCGCAAGTTCCGCAAGTTCATGGAAGAGGCCGCCGACCTCGTGGTCCGCTACGGCGGTTCCATCTCCGGCGAACACGGAGACGGCCAGTCTCGCGGCGAGCTTCTGCCTAAGATGTTTGGCCCTGAACTCATGCAGGCCTTCCGCGAGTTCAAGGCGCTCTGGGATCCCGATTGGAAGATGAACCCGGGCAAGCTCATCAATCCCTATCGCCTCGACGAAAATCTCCGCCTAGGCGCCGGCTACGACCCCTGGCAGCCGGAGACGCATTTTAAATTTCCCGACGACCACGGCAGCCTGGCCGCCGCCACCATGCGCTGCGTCGGAGTCGCCAAGTGCCGCCACGATTCCGGCGGAGTCATGTGTCCCAGCTTCCGCGTCACGCATGAGGAAGAGCACTCCACCCGCGGCCGAGCCCACCTGCTCTGGGAGATGACGAAAGGAGACTTCATCAAAGACGGCTGGCAGAGCGAAGCCGTCAAAGAATCGCTCGACCTCTGCCTCGCCTGCAAGGGCTGCAAGAGCGATTGCCCCGTGGGTGTCGATGTCGCGACCTACAAAGCGGAATTTCTGTCGCACTACTACGAAACCAACCGGCGTCCGCTGAATGCGCGGGCCCTTTCGAAGATCGACCTGTGGATGAGAGCCGCCGCGCACGCACCCGGCCTGGTGAATCTGGCAACCCAACTCCCAGTCTTGCGAGACCTAGCCAAGCGAGCCGCCAGAATCCCCGCCCAGCGCCGCATTCCGCCGTTAGCACCGCAGACGTTCAAACAATGGTGGGAGCATAGGTGGAGCGACGGGCGCCCTCGTCCGTCCAGCGGAGCGCAGCTCCGCGAAGATAACGCTGTTCTCCTCTGGGCCGACACGTTCAACAACCACTTCCTCCCCGCGACCGCCAAAGCCGCCGCCGAAGTCCTCGAGGCCGCCGGGTTCGACGTCAGCGTCCCGCGCGCCCACCTGTGCTGCGGCCGCCCGCTCTACGACGTCGGCATGCTCGACCGCGCCAAGGGCCTGCTCTTGCAGATCATGGACGAGCTTCTCCCCGAAATCGAAGCCGCGACGCCCATCGTCGTCCTCGAACCCAGTTGCGCCTCCGTCTTCCGCGACGAACTCACCAACCTTTTCCCCAAAGACGAACGCGCGCAAGCCCTGTCGAAGCAAGTCTTCCTGCTCAGTGAATTTCTGGAGCAGCGCGCAAAGAATGAAGCCTTTCCCCTTCCGAAACTCGCGCGCCGCGCGCTGATCCACGGCCATTGCCATCACAAGGCCATCATGAAGATGACCGCTGAAGAAGCCGTCCTCGGGCGTATGGGCATCAACTTCACCGCTCCCGCCCCCGGATGCTGCGGCATGGCCGGAGCCTTCGGCTTCGAAAAAGAGAAGTACGAGGTCTCGAAAGCGATTGGCGAACTCGAACTTCTGCCCGCCGTCCGCCAGGCTCCGACCGACTGGCTCATCGTCGCCGACGGTTTTAGTTGCCGCGAGCAGATCGCCCAGGAAACCGACCGCCACGCCCTTCACCTCGCCGAAGTTCTGCAGATGGCCCTGCGCGAAAACGCGGAAACGCCGGAGGGATTCCCCATGTTCGACCCCGCGCCGCAACATTATCCCGAAGACGCCTGGGTGCGGCCGCACCAGGCGGCGATCGAAAAAAATATGAAGCGCACCGGCTTGGCTGTGGCCGGCCTAGCAGCCGGAGCGGCCCTGCTGTGTGCGTTGGCCAGAAGACGCTGAGCTAGTGTGGGGACGCTAATCTTTGTGTGGTGACGGGCGACCCCGCCCGTCCAGCCGAGCGAAGCTCGGCCAGAAAGCCGAGGGCGGCTGTCGCTAAGAAATTTGCAGTCTATTGACAAATATAGACTTAGACACCGACTCCCCATCCCGACTCCCCATCTCGCCTGCTTTCTGGGACAATAGACAGAGACAAAAGGCCTCCCTATGGAAACCGCCAACCCAACCGTCGTAGCCCCAGCCCCAGCCTCAACGCCAACTCCGTCCGCAGTCGCCGTCGTCTCCCAGAACAAAACGCTGCAAGGCTCGGTCCTGGTGCTGATCCAGTTCGACGTTTGCGAAGAGATCCGACTCGACGCCCTCCGCGACATCTTTGGCGCTCGCCGCCAGGAGGCCAGCTTCAAGCACCCTGCTCCGGGATACGTCCGATTCCAGCGTCCGCCGGTCGTCGAACCGGTCGAACCGCTGATTCTAGAAAGCGGCGAACGCCTCGACGTGCAGATCAAGTACTACGATTACGGCGTGCTGAGCGTCGTCTTCGAGTTGCCCTTTTCCGGCGACTGGGACACGCTCGTCCGCCTAGCCAGCCGCTGGGTTTGGGACACCGACTTCACCAGCTTCGCCCAGAGAATCGTCAAACAGAAAATCGAGCGCGCCCGCCCCGCCCTGGTCAAGCTCTACGATAGCTGGCTGCATGAAGATTATTTCGTCTTCCACGTGCGCGACATTGCCGGCAATCCGTCGGCAGCCGAACTGCTCGCGGCTCAAGGCGGACGCATCGCCCAGATCGTGCGCGGCGAAAACGTTCCGCTCTCCGAAGGCGAGCAGCAGGAAATCATGCAGTCGAAAATTTCCTACTATCCGAACGATCTGGCTGTGATCAGCTGGAACGGCGCATTCCTCTACGACTCCACGGCGGGCGCGGAAACCGTTATCCAACTGCTCGAATACGCCAACTCGCAGCTCCTCGAATTCCGCCACTACGACGAACTGCTGACCCGCGAACTGCAAAGCGTCTACGATTTCATGGACCACGGCTCGATGGGCATCGCCGCCCGCTGGCGCACCGCCAAACGCGCCAGCCGCCTGCACACCGTCCTGCTCGATGTGGACGAACTGACCGAGCGCGCCGACAACGCCATCAAGTTCCTGAGCGACATGTTCTCCGCCCGCCTCTACAAAGTAGCCGCGTCCAAGATCGGAGTCACCGACTACAAAGACCTGGTCAACCAGAAAGTCCACACCGCCGAAGAGCTCTACCGCTTCATGGTCGACCAATTCCACCAGAGCCGCGCGTTTGTGCTGGAGCTGATGGTGGTGATTATTCTGATTATTGACTTGATCTGGCTGTTCAAGGGATCGACTCCGATCTAAGGGGCAAGTCTCAGTTGTACGTACAATGTTCCACGTGGAACATTTTGTGCAGGTAATAATGTACGTACATAACCATACGTATAACTGGGGCTGGACGTGATCCGCAGTCACAATTATCACGCTCGGGGTGGTTGTAAGTCATTGATAATGCTCAGGGTCGGGTGTGGTTAAATAGGCACACGCGGGTACTTATTACACTGTAATTGTTACAGAAGTCATTATTTGGGGGGCAGGGCCTCCCGTCAAAGGCCCCGCCCAAGCGGAGCTTGGACGGAGCACCCTTCAGAGTTGGGATGGGCGCGAAGGCCGGGCCACCCGCCTTCGGTTCCTTTTTAGGTTCTTTCTTTCCGTGTATGCCTGAGGTTTTTTGCGGTGGCTTTTCCAGCATCCGGCGGAGGACTTCGTCGAATTGGCCCTTGTCGGTTTTCATCGTTTTTCTCATCTTGCTCTAGCAGTGTTTTCCACCACTGTTTCATCTCTTGCTGTGTCTTCTCAAATCGCCTTACAGATAACTCTAACAGCTTAATCACAAATTCATCGCGAACTAAATCAAGATTTTCGGCTAGTCCGTTAATTCGCCCTAGAAGCCCTGACGGGAGTCGCCGCACGTAAAGAATTGAGCGATCTCCCTTTTTTGGCATGGTTCGTCCTGAAAGAAAGAGCTTGCGCTTGTATTCTGATATGCTATGTTTGTCGCAGATGCGACAACTGCAACAAATGCGACAAACCCAAAGACACCACGATACGCTTGACACCGAGGGCATCGCAAGAGTAAACAACAAGGTCTTGACAAAAGGGCCTGTCCTTAGGGTTTCTGCGGACCGTATACGTATGAGGTATACTTTAAATAGGCTGGAACGTTCCCGAGAGGGCGTCCATGTTTTGCCTGGCACTCTGCTTCATAGCCAATGGCTCTGCCTACGGCCAGAGAGAGTGACCTTATCCCCCCTAGAGAGCGCACTGAAACCATTTGAAAAATTCATGCAGGAAGGCGGCGGAATCGAACCGCACCGTGCTGGCACACGGTTAACCGCTTATAAGGTAGTGTCCACGCCCAACGGGTTGCGCCTTCCGCATAGCGAACTGACGGCCCCGGCCAGAATCGAACTGGCGACCTCTCCGCTACGAGTCGGGCGCTCTTTCCATCTGAGCTACGGGGCCGTTGGTTACACAGTCGTTCATATGCAAAAAGCCGGGCACTGTGAATGCCCGGCGGAAGGTTAGCGCTGTGGAGTTTTCGGATAGAAGGCGAAGGCCTTCAACCCGTAGTCGGCAGCGTAGATCACGCGGCCATTTTTGAGTGTGATTTTCGGGCTGAACACAGCCCCGTTGGTAGGTTTGGCAGTACGTGGCTTTGCCATCGTTACCTCTTGAGGTAGGCCCAAAATGCCTACTGGTTAATGGTGGCAGGTTCCCTCCCGACCTCTGGTGTCCAACCACCTTGGTCGGGAGGGGGCAACCTACGATCCAGTGATCGTAAGTAAGATCAATCCTAGCACTAAAGGAACACGACTTATTCCTCCCTGTCTTTCGCCAGACGCTTATCAATCACGTCACGAGACACGTTGAAAATACGCGTGAGCATATCGACAACGTACCACTGAGCAGCTTCAGTAGTCGGATCAAGACCTTCATTCTTGACAGCTTGTTCACAAGTTGCCCGGTGTGACGCCAGTGGTGCGCGTGGCACCAGTGCTAGTCCTCCGAATGCATAGGCTTGATATTCGAGCCAGCCGTAATCCTCAACGTCGATATCTTTCTGGAACGATTTCCACTCGTCGATGCTGCGGAAGTTAAACTTCTGGAATATTTTCTGATGTAACCAAAGATGACCCAGTTCGTGAGCCAAAGTGTAGCGGTAGCGTTTTTCGCGGTGCTCCATCACGAACTGATCTACGGTGATAGACCGAAAGTCACTCGCTATAAATCCACATACCTCCATGGCATCTTGGAGACCTGGAATTGGAATGATGTTCAGTCCCAATTCGAACTCCGCGATCTGCTCGATGGGAACCGGGATCGCGGAGTTCGAATTGTATTTTGCTAGAAACGCATCCGCTTCTCTGCGGAGTTGTCTATAGCTGTAATGGGGGACTTCAACTTTAATCGTCGCCATTTGAGTCAGATGATTTGACTAATTCAATCATCTTGTCGAGTGCTTCTTCCGAAATCTTGTTGCCTCGCAGTGTCCTGAAAAGTAACGGTAGACGGCGCACCAAGCTTTCCTCTCGGTGAAGATCGTGTGGAATCTGTCCACGAGATGCTGCCGCTTTGTCAAAGAACTCAATCCACTCGTCGCTGCCCTTCTCTAGCCCGAGGGCCTTTGCATATTGTTGGAGTTTATCTTCGGACTCTGGAGGTACGAAGATTCCTCTTTCCAATCGGCTGATGTTGCCTGGATCGAAACCGTTGTTTTCGCAGAAACCTCTAAGCGACTGTCCTGTTTTGGTACGTAGCTGCTTGAAGTATTCCCCGAAAAGGGTTTCCATGTTTTCCTCCTGTTCTTGAGGGCTAAATCCCTCATGTTGTGAATCTAGTACAACGTTGTAAATATTATACAACAGGAGGGATTACTGTCAAGCTGACACCTCAAAAAAAGGAAAAGGCCAGACCCGATCTCTGGCCTTTCGATTTTGCCTCACCGCGAATCCACGGCCATCTACCTTTCGGATGGATCAGTCATCCGGCCAAGCAGCCTCCGCAAGCGGTAGACCCTCAGCAGCCCGGTTCCGTGGAACCCCGCTGTTCAATGGGGATTATTTAGGGCACTGCGTGCAAGAGTTTCGTCAACATCACAGCAATGGCCCTCCTCTTGCCAATCTCATTTTACCCTGTCACGGCGAGACCGGTTCACCTCAAATTTGTGTCAAGTGAATAATCATCCAGAATCATTATTTGGTGGGCGGGCGCCCCGGTCGCAGCGTGGGTGTGATGAGGAGAGTCAAAGGCCCCGCCCAAGCGAAGCTTGGATGGGGCACCCTCCAGAGTTGAGATGGACGCGAAGGCCGGGCCACCCGCCAAAGGCAGCGGACAGGAGCGTCCGCTCTACACGCAAAAATGCCCGGGATTCTTGCGAATCTCGGGCACTTAGTTTTTACTTAGAGATCGTCGTCGCTACCTAGACAGCGGTAACGTTCTCCGCTTGCCAGCCCTTGGGGCCTTTGGTCACGTCGAACTGCACGGTTTGGCCTTCTTGCAGGCTCTTGAAGCCGCCTGCTTGAATAGCGGAGAAATGCACGAAAACGTCTTCGCCATTTTGACGGCTGATGAAACCATAGCCTTTGGCGTCGTTAAACCACTTCACTGTTCCTTGTTCTGCCATTGATGTACCTTTTCCTTGTTTGTTGAAATGTGCTGAGAAGATTCGCTGCTGTAGAGGGGGTTGACGCTGGTTGGCGCGGTACCGTCCTGCAACTGCTTGTGAGTCAAACTTAGCAAGAACAGTGTAACACAAGGAACGGGAAAAAACCTCGAAATTCGGTAGTGTCCTAACAGGCTGCGGAAAAAGTCAATTTTCGCTGCCCAGCCCCTAAAGGGGCGGCTGATTTCCGAAGACTTACGGCATCGCTAAACAGCTTGCGGAAAAACTCGTCGCGCCGCAAAAAGCACACCTCGGGCGCTGAAGCGCAGACACATTTCCAACGACTTAACGGCACGAGTAAACTCGTGCCCTTCCCAAAACCGGCTTTGGTCGGAGTTTTTCCGCAAGTTGTAAAGCGATGCCCTGATACGAAACTTTAATTTTCCCGCAGGCCTGTGAAGCGATGCCCTGGTACGAAACCCGAGTTTCTGATGCACTGACCTCCCGACGGCCTCCGGCGACGTATCCGCTTAGTCAATACAAGGAAGCACGAAAGGTGGCTTGATTTCTGCCTCCGCCGCCTAGAATGTTTCAAACATTTATCCATTTTATTGTTTGAAACATAGCGTGCTCAGGATGCAACAACAGTTCACATCCAACGACGTGATCGCCCTCACCGGAATCACCGCCCGGCAGTTGCAATGGTGGGACGAGCGCGGCATCGTGGCGCCGGTGCGCCAGGGCCATCGCCGGATCTACAACTGGGACGAACTGGTCACGGTGGCGGTGATCTGCCAGCTTCGCCGGCGCGGCTTCTCGCTGCAGCGCATGCGCAAGGCGATTGGCTTCCTGAAGGAGGAATTCGGCACCAGCCTGGCGGCCACGGTTAGCGCGTCTGCGGAGTGCCACCTGCTTAGCGACGGCACTCATCTGTATCTCCGCACCTCGGCACGACAGGTCGTGGACCTGTTAAAAAACGCCCGGCAGCCGATGTTCGATATATGCCTGAGCGACGAAGTCCGGCGGGTTCGAGGAGAGATTCAGTCGCGCAAGAAGACGGCGGTTGGGGAACGGGTTCGGCCTTTACGCAACGCAGTGGACGCACGACGAGCGTAAACGGAAAGCGAGGAGGCATGATGATCGGTGAATTGAGCATTATCAGTGAGTGGATTCCCGAGCAGATGGAACCCGGCACTGCGTTCGTGCTGGAGAATGCGGGCGAAGTGGGCGAGCGCGAAGACCCCTATTGGGCAGTGCTCTCCTGCCCGGCTTGCGGCACGCTGGGCTTGATTACTCGCAGGCAGATGGCGGGACTGCTGCCGACAATCTGCGGCTCCACGGAATGCTCAGCGCAGTTTTTCATCAAGGACGAAGAGATCACGCCTCGTAGGCCGTTCTAGTCGTCGAGCGCGGCTGGATGCTCTCTGGCAGGCGGACAGCCCCTAAAGAGTGTGCGTGAGAACTGGGTCGTCCCTCCGGGACTTAGGTCATTTCTTCGCACTTTCCCAGCGCTAAAGCGCTGGGCTAAGTTAGTTCGCCCCTCCGGGGCTGTATTGGGGCTGTATTATCGAACTCCTCGTTCCACCGGACTGCCGAAACGCCAGTTCTCACGCACACACTAAAGGGGCATCTGATTTCGAGGGATTTCTGGCATCGCTGGAGCGATACCCTGATACGAAACGGAAAATGAATCCGGTGTTGCTGTTAGCGCAGGCAGCTGCCGAGCTTTGCTCGGCTTGGACGGGCGAGGGCGCCCGTCCCTACATGACCTTGGACGGGGCGGAGCCACGTCTCCACACGAACATCTACTAACATCTACTTATGCGCTTTCGGGAGCGCGAACTTGACTGGGACGTGTTCGACTATCTCTATGTCGAAGCCTTCCAGGGCGGCTACCCTTCTTGGGTGATTGGTCAGGAGTCGGATGCGCTTCAGGTTCAGATCGGAAAGGATCTGAGCTCCGAGGCCGATCTCGCGATGCGTCTTGCGCTCGCTTTCGGGAAGCGACGGCAAACGCCGGTCGCGATGAAAGGTTAGAAACGACTGTTCCCCGATTTTTTCCGCCGAGAAACCCTTGGAGGTCTGGTGCAGGTAAATCAATGCGCCTCGCTGCTCGGCGGCTATCATCTGGAGCGAGGCCTCGAGGGTCTGATGGCAGTCGCAGCCGGTGGCGCCGAAAACGTCGCCCAGCAGGCAGTGCGCATGCATGCGGACCAGGACGGGCTCGGACGAATCGCTGATATCGCCGCGGATGAGCGCCATGTGGGATCCGCCACCGTCCACTTCGCTCTCGTAGGCGATGAGGCGGAATTCTCCGTGCTTGGTCTCGACCATGGCTTCGCCCACACGATGTACGTAGCGCTCATGCTGCATGCGGTAGCGGATCAACTCCGCCACCGTGAGCATTTTCATTTCATGGATGCGGCAGAACTCGATCAGGTCGGGCACGCGCGCCATGGTGCCATCGTCTTTCATGATTTCGCAGATGATTCCGGCGGGGACCATGCCGGCTAGCCTGGCGAGATCGACGGAGGCTTCGGTCTGGCCGGCGCGCACCAGCACTCCGCCCTTGCGCGCTCGCAGGGGGAAGACGTGCCCTGGCCGCGCCAGATCCGACGGGCGCGTTGCCGGATCGATTGCCGTTTTGATGGTATGCGCGCGATCGTAGGCCGAGATTCCGGTGGTTACGCCATAACGAGCGTCAATCGCTTCGCAAAAAGCAGTGCCGTATTGCGAGGTGTTCTCGCTGGTCATGGGACCCAGGTGCAGGTGGTCGAGCCGTTCTTCGGTCATGGCTAGGCAGACGAGGCCGCGTCCGTGCTTGGCCATGAAGTTAATGGCTTCGGGAGTAACTTTCTCGGCGGCGAGCGTGAGGTCGCCTTCATTCTCGCGATCCTCGTCGTCAACCACGACGATCATTCGCCCGGCGCGGATCTCTTCGATGGCAGTGGCAACATCGGTAAAGGGGAGATTAGAAGTCATAAGCGTGATTCTTGCTAGCCGGTCTTCTCCTTAGTCCTTGTCCTTGCGACATGGTCTTTAGTTTAGCCTTTAGTCTTTAAGATTCAGTGTAAAACAGGAAAGGGCCGCCTGCGGCGACCCTTCCAGTAAACGTCTCTCAGTAAATCTGGTTCCCTGCGGTTACAGGGTGGATTCGATTTCAAAACCCCAAGCTTCCAGCAAGGGCTCTGGGATGTACTTGGAATTCTTGTTCCGGCGGGCCCATTCCCGCAGCCGTGTGGAGCGCAAATATTGGTCGGGCGAGAGCTTATACTCGTGTACGACCTGCTCGAATTCAGTGATGGTAGGAGTAACCGGCCCGATCGGCTCAGGCTTACCCCAGTTCGGATTTCCGCGTCGCTTAGCCATGCAAAATGTAACCCTCTTGTGGAATAAGGACTTCTTCTTATGGATTCGCTACCTTGTTTGATTCCAAGAAGAGCTCAGGGGATTCACCCGTGAGAACGCAGCAGCTAGCCCCCGAGGCCTCTATGGAAGCTATTGATAATAATAGGTTTTTCTATGTAAGTCAATGGGAAAGTTGGCTCCGTCACACCCTTTGGCGTATCCCCTTTGTACGCAGCCACTTGCAGTTTGGCACCGGCGGAACAGGTTCCCAGACTATGGATAAATGGATAAACCTCTGGCCGGCGATGGAAAAGGTCGCATTGCTGGCTGCGGCCGCCCTCGGCAGCTAAAGGGTCGCTGAAAACAAGCCAGTTATCGCAGCGGTGAACCGCCGTGCCATCTAAAAGCAAGAACAAAATCGAGTTTTTGAGCACTCGCAAAACGTCGGCTGCCGCTAAATCGGCTGCTGCGGCGTGGACTGCCGTACAATAGGCGCGATGATTGCGCATCTTCGAGGAAGGCTGCTGGCGAAACATCCGAATCAGGCGATCGTGGAAACTCACGGGGTCGGCTATGAGGTTGCGATCAGCGTGCCGACATTCACGGAAATGCCGGCGGAGGGCGCTGAAGTCGCGCTCCACATTCACACCCATGTGCGCGAGGATGCGCTCAGCCTGTACGGATTTTTGCGGCTGGCCGAGAAACAACTTTTTGAGAAGCTGCTGACCGTCAGCGGGATTGGCCCGACGCTGGCGATCAAGATCCTGAGCGGCATGCCGGCGAACGAGATGGTGGGAGCGATTCGCGGCGGCGACCTGGCGCGGCTCACGCGCATTCCCGGAATCGGCAAGAAGACAGCGGAGCGGATGGTGCTGGAACTGCGCGACAAGCTGCCGGCGCCGGCAGGAGGGTCAGAGATGACGGCCGCGCTGGCGAGCCCGGTGGAGGAAGACGTTATTTCCGCGCTGGTAAATTTGGGCTATCCGCGCGCGGCGGCAGATAAGGCGCTGCTGGCGGCGCGGGGCGGCAAGAGTCCTCAGAGTTTTGACGTGCTGTTTCGCGAGGCGCTGGGAGCGCTGTCGAAGTAACAACGAGTTCCTACGACGATAAGTTGCCGGTAAGTCGATGGCTGCCGAGCTTCGCTCGGCTGGACAGCTGAGGACAGCTGTCCCTATCGCGTGCTACTAATGGCGGGGAGGTTCTTCTGCGCAGACGGTCGGTTCAAATCGCTCTGCTGGTTCTGTGCATCGTGCTCGCGTTCTTCGTGGAGATCCCGCGGCTGGTGGACGAGAGCCAGAATAAGCTGGTGAAGAAGCCGCCCTACACGGCGTCGGAGCAGGCGCTGAATCTGCACAAAGAGCTCACCATCGCCGATCTGCATGCCGATTCGCTTTTGTGGGGACGGGATCTGCTGGCGCGCAGCGCCGACGGGCACGTGGACATTCCGCGCCTGGCGGACGGCAACGTGGCATTGCAAGTGTTCTCGCTGCCGACCAAGAGCCCGCACGGGCTAAGCATTGAGAGCAATGAGGACAAGAGCGACGACATTTTCTGGCTGGCGATTGTGGATCGCTGGCCGCCCGCCACGTGGACCAGTCTTACGCAGCGGGCGCTGTATCAGGCGCGGCGACTGCATCAATTCGCGCGTGGTTCCGAAGGCGGCTTCGTAGTGATTGAGAGTTCCGCCGATCTCTCCAGCTACCTGGAACGGCGGCGGCTTAATAGCCGGCTCACGGCCGGACTGCTTTCGATCGAAGGGGCGCACGCGCTCGATGGCAAGTTGGAAAATCTTGATGTTTTATATCGCGCTGGATACCGGATGATGTCGCCCAGCCATTTCTTCGATAACGATATTGGAGGATCGGCGGCGGGAGTTCATAAGACCGGACTCACCGAAAAAGGCCGGGAGTGGGTGCGGCAAATGGAAGCACGGCACATGATTGTGGACCTGGCGCATGCGTCGGCAAAAACGATTGATGATGTTCTGGCGATTGCCAAACGTCCGCTGGTCGTTTCGCACACGGGCGTAAAAGGCACATGCGACAACAACCGGAACCTTAGCGACGATCAGATTCGAGCGGTAGCGGCCAAGGGCGGCTTGATCGGCATTGGGTATTGGGACACGGCTACCTGCGGCACGGATGCGCGGGCGATTGTGAAAGCGATGCGGCATGTTTCCGACCGGGTGGGCGTGGAGCATGTGGCGCTCGGTTCGGACTTTGATGGAGCGATTACGGCTCCCTTTGACACGACCTGCTTGGTCGAGATCACCGATGCCATGCTGGAAGCGGGGTATTCCGAGCAGGAGATCCGGATGATCATGGGAGAGAACGTGATGAAGTTTCTGGCGGCGAATCTGCCGGAAAAGTGAGGGGGTCGAGCTGCGGATCGGGACTTACGGCGCGGCTGAAGACGCACTCTTCAAAGCAAGCGTTCAAGATGACATTTTATTGTGCTGGTACAAAGTCCGAGTATTTCCGCAGTCTGTGAGGTCTTGCCGGTGCTCGGGGCGGGGCCGAGCTGCGCTCGGCTTGGACGGGGCGGAGCCCCGTCCCCACACGAGACACGAGTTAGTTGCCGACGAAGCGGAGATATAGGTCACGGTCGTGGCGGCAGGTTTCCGCCATTTGCTTTATCTTTTGCCAGGCTTCTAGCTGGCTTTCATCGCGCACGCGATCTTTGGCGCGATCCCATTCCTTGAGGAAGGCTTCCATCTGCAGGTGATTGAAGACGGTTTTGCCGAAGGGATCAATGCCGCTGAGCAGCACGAAATCCGCATGGGCGGTGGCGGGCACCACCCCGTGCAGCATAACCCACTCGCTGCGTTCGCCGAGATCGTCTTCCAATTTCACGACCAGGGACATCGCTCGCCTCACCGCGGGATGCAATTGTACTGGCCGCAATGTAACAGTCATGGAGGGCGTTGTCCAAGGGTGAGCCGGACATCGAGAGACACGCGCGGACAGGCCGCCCCTGAAGGGGCGTCTGATTTCGAAGAACTTTCGGCATCGCTGAAGCGATGCCCTGATACGAATCTCGGGAAAACTTCGGCATCGCTGAAGAGCTTGCGGGAAAAGTCGGATTGCACGCTGTGCCGCCCGCAGCGGCTAAAAGCCGCGATTGATTTTGCTGCAATTACGGCGCGGCTGAAGCCGCTCCCCTTCAAAACAAGATCAAAATCCGAGTTTTTCGAAAGCTGTGAAGCGATGGCTGATACTAAGCCGGAGTTCTTCCCGCAGCTTGCTGCGGATAGGTATCGGCCGAGCTGCGCTCGGCTGGACGGCCGAGGCGGCCGTCCCTACGCAAACCCGTCCCTACACAACCTTGGACGGGCGGGGCGGCCGTCCCCACACGAACTTACGCTTCGCTTACGTGCGTACCGTGCTGGAAGTGGTATTGGAGAATCTTCGCGGCCAACGAGGGGGTTAGACCCTGGCCTTGCACCCCTATGGAGCGGACGACTTCTCCGCGACAGACGACTTCGGTAGAGGCGAGCCCGGCAATTTCTGCCGGCAGCACGAGGCTAATCTCCAATTGCGCGTGCGGATGGAGCACTTCCTGCGCCTGGAACAGCAATCCGGAGCGGCTGATGTTTTCGGTGGTGCCCGGGCGCCAGCTCTTTTCACCGAGCGGACGATAA
>Ga0316363_10001979_pt1 | contig 16617 bp, 15 predicted proteins | sample Sb_taG_3_FD_200459 | JGI IMG/M metagenome (GOLD analysis project Ga0316363, IMG submission 200459) | Peat soil microbial communities from Weissenstadt, Germany - Sb_50d_a_PC metaG (v2) (version 2) | ecosystem: Environmental > Terrestrial > Soil > Wetlands > Peat | place: Germany: Weissenstadt...
GCGACGCCCGCGTCAAGGACATCCGCAACTACATCAAGCGCGGCAAGCTGTGGGAAGCATTCGTCGCCGACGAGCGGCCAGTTCTACTCATCGACGAGATCGACAAGGCCGACATTGAGTTCCCCAACGATCTGCTGCAAGAACTCGATCGCATGGAGTTCTTCGTCTATGAGACCGGTGAAACGATCCGCGCGCGGCGCCGGCCGATCGTCGTCATCACCTCGAACAACGAGAAGGAATTGCCGGACGCGTTCCTGCGCCGTTGTTTCTTTCATTACATCCGCTTCCCCGACGCTGACACCATGCGAGCGATCATCGAAGTGCATTTCCCCGGCATCAAGCATCGGCTGGTGGCGGAGGCGTTGCGGCTGTTTTACGAGATCCGTGACGTGCCCGGCATGAAGAAAAAGCCCTCGACCTCCGAATTGCTCGACTGGCTCAAGTTGCTGATGGTCGAGGATATCGCGCCGGAGACATTACGCGAGCGCGACCCGAAAAAGCTGATTCCGCCGCTGCACGGGGCGCTGATCAAGAACGAGCAGGATGTGCATCTGTTCGAGCGGCTGGCCTTCATGTCGAGACGCGAGGGCCGCTGAAGTCCGCGGCCGCGCTCACCACAACGGGCGCATCGCGAAGGTGTAGGTGGCACCGACGCCGAAGGTGAACTGGTTCGGCGAGCCGCGCATGGTAACCAGCGGGGAGTCGGCGGCCGAGCCGGTAAGCCGCTCATACTCGAAGATCGCGTGGGTCTGCCACTGCGAATTCCAGAAGTATTCCACCTGCGTTCCGCCGCCATAGGAATAGACCCCGCCGCTGGCGCTGTAGGCGGGCAAGCCCGAGGCGGCGGCCTGTGCCGCACCGATGCTGTAATATGGAGAAATCGCGGCGGTCGTTTGCACCGCCAGGCGCGGTCCGGCGGAAAGCCGGAATTGTCCGAGCGGCACGATCGCGTCCACGTAAAGGTCGCCGCTCTGTCCGGTTTCGCCGCCGATCCCCTGACGCAGCTCGCCGCGGATGCGCAGCCAAGGCACCGGCCAATACTGGGCATAGACTCCGAGCTGCGCTGCCCAATTGACATCGGCCAAGCCGCGGAGCTGTGCGTAGGATGAGCTGTAGCGCGGCCAAGAGAGCGTGCCGACCGGTCCGGCCTGGAATTGGCCCAAGTCAAGCAGCGGAAAACCAAAGCCGTCGCGTGCTCCGAAAAAGAACGGCGGATCGGTGGGCTTGCGAATATTAAAGAGCGGGAAACCGCCGAGGCCGTAGAGATTGGTTGGAGCGCCCGGCCAGGCCGGGACCCCGCGCACCTCGCCGCCGACGGTGACAATCCAGTCAGGCACCGCCGGCATGTAGGTCGACGGTGCGGCCGGTGGTGGCGCCGGCGCCAGCGGTTCCAGATCGGCCGCTACCGCGATACCCGGCACCAACAGCAATGCCGCAATTACAAACCGCCAAGCGGCCATTGCCATGCTACGACCCCGCTCCGCGTAAACTCCGGAGCCCCCGTTCTTAATAGGCTTTATAGGGCAAATCCGCTGCCAGCACGACAGCGGGAAAGCGCTTTTGCTGGAAATTTTTCCCCGAGATTAATGAATTGAGACCGCCGCTTTAAGTTCCTTCGCGGCGCTCACGCCCTTGCGCGGCAGCCGGCGGCGGCGGCATAGACTGAGCGTCCGCCTCTGTGCGCACGTTGTCCTGCGGCGATGCGGATGATTGCGCCTCGTCGGTCTTGCCCAAGTCGGCATGGCGCATGCGGTGCGCGCGCTCCGCAGCGCGCGCCCGGCGTTCGGCGGTGGCTGCGCGCAGGCGTCTGATCCAATAAGAGGTCTGCGCGACCGCGCGGCCGAAGATTCCGCCGGCCCAAACGAGCTCGAACGGCGTGAATTGCCGCCAGGTCTGATCGCCGTCCACGATGGCGCGGGCAATGAGGTTGCCGGCCATCGCCGTGGTGTTGAGGCCGTGGCCGCCGAAACCGCTCGCCAGCCACACGCCGGGACCAAGCTCGCCGATCTGCGGCATGCGGTGCAGCGAGTTGCCCAGCGTGCCGGACCATGCGTAATCGACACCAACCTCGCCGAGCTGCGGATAGGTTCTTTTGATATCGGCGGCGAGGGCGCGGACGTAGCGGCGCGGATCGCGTTCCCACGTCGTCGCCCGGCCCGACCACATCAGCCGGTCGCCGCCGACGATGCGGTAGTGATTGCCGGCGAGGTCGGAATCGCTGACCGAACCGCGATAATCGATCGTCTCCGCAAGAAGCGGCCCCAGCGGCGCGGTGGTGATCACATAAGTTGTGATGGGAATGAGCGCAGCCGCAATCGGCGGCATCAATCCGGCGATCCGGTTATTGCCGCACAGCACGACATGATTGGCGCGCAACCGCGCATTGGGCGTGACGATGCGCTTGCGCACCCCGGCGGGATCGATGGACAGCGCCGGCGTGTGCTCGAAGATGCGGGCACCGGCGCGCTCGGCAGCCGCAGCCAGGCCGAGCGCATAGTTGAGCGGGTGGATATTGATCGCACGCGGAAAATGGATGGCGTGAAAGTAACGCTCGCTGCGCAGCGTTGCGCGCACCTGCTTGGCGGGCCAGCCCTCGATCTCGACGCCGAATTCGCCGAACAGTCTCGCCAGATGCATGAAGGGATCGCCGTTGTCGACCTTGGAGACGTAAAGCCAGCCGTCCTGCGGATCGACCCCGGGCATAAGGCCGTCGGCGACGGTGTCTCGCACGTAATCGAGCCCGCTTTGCGATAGCGACCACAAATCCTTGGCGCGCGAAAATCCGACGCGGCCGATGATGCGATCGGGCGCCGCGGCAAAGCCCGGAAGCACGAATCCGGTATTGCGGCCCGAGGCGTTTTCCGCGAGTTGTCCGGCTTCGATGAGCACGACGGACCAGCCGCTGCGCGCCACCTCGCGCGCCGTCGTCAGGCCGGCGAGCCCGCCGCCGATGACGCAGACGTCGACGTCGAGGTCGACGGTGAGCGGCGGCCGCGGCGGCGCGTCCACTTTGGTCGCGGCGTACCAGGTTCCACTATAGGCTGAGAAGGGATCGGTCGTTTCGTCCATGACTTGACTATTCATGACTCAAACTATTTTGCGGCGCGGCAAATTACGCAGCCGCAGCAACTTCAGGCGACGGCTCCAATCCGAACTTCCTGTGCAGGTTTGCGGCTACACTATAGGAACTTCGGAATCGGGACACTAGACTACCGCGAGCCGACACCGGGCATCACCCGACTGAATGGCGCAACCCGACGAGGGGGCATCGCATGATGCGCCGTTTGCTGCTGCTGCGACATGCCAAGACCGAGCGCCCCGAGCCGGGCGAACGCGATCGCGATCGCAAGCTCATGGCGCGCGGCCGCGCCGACGCACCGGTCATCGGCGCCTATATGCTGCGTCACCGCCTGATGCCCGACCTCGTCCTCGTATCGCCGGCCGCCCGCGCCGAGGAAACCTGGACGCTGCTTGCCGCCGCACTCGGCAAATCGCCGCGCGTCGTGCGCGACGCGCGCATTTACAATGCCGGCCCGGAGACGCTGATCAAGGTGATCGGCGAGACGCGCGAGGCGCGCACATTGCTGGTGGTCGGCCACAATCCGGGCCTGCACGATCTCGCCGTGCAGCTGATCGCTTCGGGCGACGTCGAGGCGCGCGAACGCATCAACGAAAAATTGCCGACTTCGGGGCTGGTGGTGATCGAGTTCCCCTACGACGACTGGTCGCGGCTGCATCGCAGTTCCGGCAGGCTGGAGCGCTTCGTCAGTCCGCGGTTCATCGCGATCGCGACCGAGTAACCGACACGCGTCGCGTGGATCGACCCGGCCGTGGTTTCGATCAATCGACCAGTGTCTGGCTGCAATGGGGCGAGCAGCCGATCCATTTGCGGAAGGCTTCTGCGGCAGTCTTCATTTTGACGAAGTAGACACCGAATGTCTTGTCGGGCTCGGCGAGCGTGCCCGCGATCACCAGTCGACTTCAATGCGGGCATCATTCTTGGCGTCACGCTTCACATAAGTATACGCCTTAGCAAAGCGTTTTTCGCTATTCCATTTGTTGATCGACTGCAGGGAAAAATCGTTCGGCACCGTATAGCCCGTATAGAACTGGAAGCTGGCGCAACCGCGCTAATCGAGAGGTCCGCTGCCGCAGGTATAGAAGAAGATATCCCAGCTAAAGCCGTCGACCATAGCTTTGACGCGCGGATCGCCGCTCTTGTCGCTGTTAATCTCGGCGGTGTATCCGAGGACTTGCAGCTGACTGGCAACGACGCGGGCACTGATGGTGCCGCTCCCGCCGGACGGCTCCTCGCCGAGAGATGCGGAAGCTGTGACTATAAGCGCCGACGCCGCGGCGATCGGCAATGTGATCCATGATTTCATCTGCGCCCCCCCTATTGATAAAATTCCGGCGACCTTTTCTGCGTGCTGCTTTGCTGGCTATCGTGGTTGATCCAGAGCTGCGCGTGGTCTTTCGCCACAATGTCGGCGATGCGATCCATCGACGCGAGGGTCTGCTCCTTGCTGGTATTCATCGACGGCACGCGGCGATGATCCCAGTTGTCCTTGAAATGGGCGGCGTCGCCCGAGAGCACCACCGCGCCGGTTTTCGGCAATCTCACCAACAAGGATTGGTGTCCCGGGGTGTGCCCGGGCGTCGATATGATCACGACGGAGCCGTCGCCGAAGACGTCGTGATCGCCTTCGAGCAGGGTCGCCGGGTGATTGGGATTAAAGCGCGGCGTGCCGTCGGCGTTCGGCCAATCATATTCGGCCTTCTGCACGTAGAGCATGACCTGCGGGAACAATTCGACATTGCCGATATGGTCCGGGTGGGTGTGCGAGATCCCCATCGCCGTGATGTCCGACGGCTTGAGCCCGAGCTCGGCGAGTTGGGCGGCCAGAGTTTTGGCGCGTTTCATGACAAAACCGAAGGCGCCGTTTACGCCCTCAGGCTTGGTCGCGATCGCGTCGGCAAGTCCGGTGTCCCAGAGGAACCAGTCCTGCGCGTGATGGATGAGGTAGCAATTGTTGGAAACTTCGATCGGCACGCCGACATTCACGCCCGGCGACCAGCGCGATTGATCGGGCGCGGAGATGTGGCCGCAATCGAGGATGTAGAGCTTATCTGCCCCGGCAGCGGCCGCGGGCAGCGCGCCGAAGGCCGCGGCACAGGCGGCAGCAGCAAAGTAAGCAAGCCTCATGACTTTCCTCCCTTGACGTTTGCACCCTCACGTGGCTAGCGCCGCCAGGATGCGCGCCCAGCTGCGAATGCCTTTGTGGAAGCATTTGACGTCGAACTTCTCGTTCGGCGAATGCACGCGGTCGTCATCGAGGGCGAAACCGACCATCAGGGAGTCCATGCCGAGCACGGTCTTGAAATCGCCGACGATAGGAATCGAGCCGCCGGCGCCGATCGTCACCGCTTTCTTGCCCCACTCCTCGGCAAGCGCGGCGCGAGCCTTGGCCAGCGCCGGATTGTCGAACGCCACGTCGAAGGCCGGCGCGCTGGTGAAATTGCCGAACTCCACCGTGCAATCGGCCGGTACGCGCGCACGCACGAAACCGCGGAAGGCGGCGCGGATCTTGTCCGGGTCCTGCGCGCCGACCAGACGGAAGGAGACTTTGGCCAGCGCTTTACCGGGAATGACGGTCTTGGCGCCCTCCCCGGTATAACCACCGACGATGCCGTTGACCTCCGCCGTCGGCCGCGTGGAGATTTGTTCGATCAGCATGCGGTCCTTCTCGCCGGCCGGAATTTTCAGGCCAATTGGGCCGAGGAATTTCTCCGGCGTCAGCTTGAGCCCGGCGAGATCGGCCTTGATGTCGGGCGGCAGCTCGCGAACGCCGTCGTAGAAGCCGGGAATTGCAACCGACCCGTCCGGCTTGTGCATCGCCGCGATGATATTGGCGAGGACGTGGATCGGATTGCGCGCCGCGCCGCCGAACAGCCCGGAATGCAGGTCGCGATCGGCGCAGGTGAGCCTGACTTCCTCGTAAACGAGCCCGCGGAGCGACGTGGTGATCGAGGGCGTTTCCGCATCCCACATGCCGGTGTCGCAAACCAGCGCCAGGTCGCGCTTGAACTCGGCGGCGTTATCGCGGACGAAATCGAACAGGTGCTTCGAGCCGCACTCCTCTTCGCCCTCGATCATCATGGTGATGTCGAGCGGCAGCTTGCCGGTGACCGCCTTGAACGCGCGGCACGCTTCGACGAAGGTCATGGCCTGGCCTTTGTCGTCGCAGGCGCCGCGGGCGACGATGATCTTTCGCCCCTTTTCGAGCGTCTCAAGGCGCGGCTCGAATGGCGGCGTCTTCCACAGTTCGAGCGGATCGACCGGCTGCACGTCGTAATGGCCGTAGAACAGCACGCGCGGCGCGCGGCCGTCGGACGCCCCGTTGCCGACCTTGCCGATGACGATGGGGTGACCCTCGGTTGGGCGCAGGCTGGTCTCGAAGCCCAAGCTGCGCAGATCGGCGGCGACATGTTCCGCTGCTTTGCGGCATTGCGGGGCGTAGGCGGGGTCGGTGGACACCGACTGGATGCGCAAAAGCGCGAACAGGCGCTCGAGACTTCCCTCGAGATCGCGGTCGATGCGGTCGAGCACCGCAGCCAGGGTTTCGGATGCTGTCATGACGTCACCTTCTCATCACGCCGCCGAGCGCGCCGCGTATCACGGCCTTGCCCAGCGTGCCCGCGGTCTTGCTGCCGGTCGATTTGGTGAGTTCGGCGGCGACCTGGGCACCGATGCCGACGGCGACCGCACGCGCGACGTTGCGGGCCACCTGCTGCGAGGTCGTCAGTGGCGTTCCGCGCTTTCGGCCGATACCGAAGACGTTGCGGAAGCCTTCACCCATTTTGTGCAGGACGCCGCCCGATTCCAACGGCGGCGCCGGAGCGCCCGGTTGGCCCGGAATGGCGGGCGCGCCGGCTTGACCGGAAGGCGGGCCCGCAGGCGGCAGCGCGCCGCCTTCGGCCAGGCGTTTTTGCAGAATTTCATAGGCGGAATGCGGGGCGATGGCCTGCTCGTATTTGCCTTTGAGCGGGCTTTTGTCGATCACCGCCTTGCGTTCGTCGGCCGCCACCGGACCGATACGCGCCGATGGCGGCCGGATGAGCGTGCGATCGACCATCGCCGGCGTGCCGTTGCCTTCGAGAAACGACACCAACGCCTCGCCCTTGCCGAGCTCCATGATGACTTGCGCGGTGTTGAGATTGGGGTTCGGCCGAAACGTCTGCGCCGCCGCGGTCACGGCTTTCTGGTCGCGCGGGGTGAATGCCCGCAGCGCGTGCTGCACCCGGTTGCCCAATTGGTCCAACACCTTATCGGGCACGTCGAGCGGGTTCTGGGTCACGAAATAGACCCCGACGCCCTTGGAGCGGATCAGGCGCACAACTTGCTCAACTTTTTCGAGCAGCTCCTTGGGCGCTTCGCTGAATAGAAGATGCGCCTCGTCGAAGAAGAACACGAGCTTCGGCTTCGCGGGGTCGCCGACCTCCGGCAGTTTCTCGAACAGCTCGGAGAGCAACCACAGCAGAAAGGTGGCGTAGAGCCGCGGGCTCGCCATCAGCTTGTCCGCCGCGAGCACGTTGATGATGCCGCGGCCGCTCTTGGGGTCGGTCTTCATCAGATCGCCGACGGCCAGCGCCGGCTCGCCGAAAAATTTCGCGCCGCCCTGGTTCTCGAGCACGAGCAGCTGCCGTTGCACGGCGCCGACCGCCGTCACGGCGACATTACCGTAGCGGCCGGCGATCTCCTTCGCATTCTTCGACAGGTAGGCCAGCAACTCGCGCAGATCGTTGAGACCGACAAGCCCGTCGATTTCGAGCGCCTTCAATTCGGGATCATCGTCCGCATAACGAAATGCGATGTTGATGACGCCTTCCTCGACGTCATTGAGTTCAAGCATGCGCGAAATCAGAAGCGGCCCCATCTCGAACAGGGTGGCGCGGATCGGATGACCCTCGACGCCGAACAAATCCCAGAAAATCACGGGGAATTCCTCGGGCGCATAGTCGAAGCCTAAGTCCTTGGCCCGCTTGATGAAATCAGGCTTGGCCTCGCCGCTTGCGGCAATGCCCGAAAGGTCGCCCTTGACGTCGGCGGCGAACACCGGAACGCCGGCCCGCGAGAAGCCTTCGGCCAGGACTTGGAGCGACACCGTCTTGCCGGTGCCGGTCACGCCCGCGACGAGGCCGTGTCGGTTGGCGAGAGCGAGCGCGAGATATTGATCGCCTGTGCTCTCGCCTTTGCCGACAAAAATTTTTCCGTCTCGATCCGGACTCGGCATCAATCGTTTCCTTCACCCGCTACGTCGCAGTACGGATCGCAGTCACAGAACCGCGCCCCTGAAATTTTTATAGTGCGCGGGCCTGGTAATTGCCACCGGCCGCGCCGCCTCCGGCAGACCGAGCATCTTGTCATGCCGCGCGCGAATGTACATTATGGCGACAACGTGCCGAGGCTTCGGGGCTGGCGAGGGGATTATGGACGAGTTGATCGGGCGTCTCGTCGCCGATGTCGGCGTCGATCGCAACGCCGCCGAGACAGTCGTCGGAATTATCCTCGACTTCCTCGCTAAGGAAGGCCCGCCCGACAAAGTGCAGGCGGTGCTGGCAAAGCTGCCGGGAGCCCGACCTCTCATGGAGAAGGCCGCCGGCGATGGCGGCGGCGTGGTGGGCGCCGGCATGCGCATGATGGGCGCGGGGCTCAGCATGGGGGGCAATTCATCGCTTATGCACGCGAGAAAGTCGGTAAGGACGCGCTTAGCGGGATCGTCGGCGCGATTCCCGGTCTCTCGCAGTTCATTTGAGTAGGAATGGGCACGTGGCTGCCGCGCGGAATTCGCGCGGTTGGAGGGGACAGCGATGGGGTACCCCATCACCGATATTCGCGGCATCGGCGCCGATACGGCCGTCATTCTAAAGTCCGAAGGAATCCGTACGACGGTCGGACTGCTGCGCCTAGCGAAGACGCCAAAGCAGCGGCTCAAGATTGCCGAGAAGGTCGGCACCGACGACAAGCTCGTTCTCGACTGGGTGACGGCTGCCGACCGCATGCGTGTCAAAGGCGTCGGCTGGGAATATGCTGAGCTGTTGCGCGCCGCCGGCGTCAAGACGGTGAAGGAGCTCAAGTTCCGCAACCCGCAGAAGCTTGTGGATCAGATGACGGAAGCCAATTCCAAGCGCAAGCTGGTGCGCCTGTTGCCGTCGGTGGGCACGGTCAGCCGCTGGATCGAGAACGCCAAGAAGCTGCCGCCCGTCATTCGCTATTGATCGCCGCCAAGTCCGCGCTTGCGCTAATCCAGTCAGCCTTGCCGCCGCCTGGATTGCTTCGCTTCGCGTGCAATGACACTCTCTCTGGCGATGAAAACGGCTAACCACATGGCGATCCACTTGAATCCTAAGAGCTTTTCCGCCTCGGGACCGCGTAGCGACGCGCTGGCGCAGCTTGTCGCCAAGCGGCAGCCGCTGGTCATGGGCATCATCAATGTCACGCCGGATTCATTTTCCGACGGCGGCCAGTTTCTCGATCCGCAGGCGGCGATCGCGCAAGCGCGCCGCCTTGCCGGCGAAGGCGCCGATATCCTCGACATCGGCGCGGAATCGAGCCGCCCTTACGGCGGCGCGGTCCATGTGCCGCTGGAGGAGGAGCGCGCGCGGCTTGAGCCGGTCTTGGCCGAGGTGATCGCGCTCGGTATCCCGGTGTCCATCGATACGATGAAAGCTTCGGTCGCCGCCTGGGCGCTCGATCTGGGCGCCGCGATCGTCAACGATGTCTGGGGGTTACAGCGCGATCCCGACATGGCGCGTATAGTCGCGGAGCACGGCGTCCCGGTCGTCGTCATGCATAATCGCGAGGCCGTCGACCCGACGATCGGCATCGTCGCCGACGTGACCGCCTTCTTCCAGCGCTCGCTCGATATCGCGGCGCGCTCAGGCATCGCGCGCGAGCGCATCGTGCTCGATCCCGGCATCGGCTTCGGCAAGACTGCGGAGCAGAGCCTCCTGTGCATCGCCCGGCTCGACGCCTGGCGCAGCTTCGGCCTGCCTCTTCTAGTCGGCGCTTCGCGCAAGCGCTTCATCCATACGGTCGTGCCCTCCGATCCATTGGACCGCCTCGGTGGATCGCTCGCCGCGCACCTTTTGGCGGTCGAGAACGGCGCCGCCATCGTGCGCGTGCACGATGTGGCGCCGACCGTGCAGGCGCTCGCGGTCGCGGCGGCGATCAGGCGGCTGCGATGAGCGACACCATCTTCGTCAACGGGCTCGTGCTGCACGCCTATCACGGCGTGATGCCGCACGAGGCTAAGGTCGGACAGCCGTTCGGGCTCGATCTCGTCCTCGATATTGATCTCGCCGAGGCTTCGCGCACCGACACACTCAAGGCCACCGTGTCCTACGAAACGCTGGTGAAGATGGCGAGCGAAGCATTCTGTACGCGCCGCTACCGGCTGGTCGAAGCCGCCGCCGGCGCGGTTGCCGAAGCGGTGCTCGACCGCTATCCGCGCGTTCGCGGCATTCGCGTCACCGTGCGCAAGCCGCACGCGCCCATCGCCGCGACCTTCGAGGATGTCGGCGTGACCATTACACGCACGCGTGAGCGCCGCCGTGGTTGAGGCATTCATCGCGCTCGGCGGCAATGTCGGCGACGTCCGCGCGATGTTCGATCGGGCGGTCGCGATGTTGTGCGATGACGGCCCCGTACAGCTCCTTGCGCGCTCGTTCGATTACCGCACGCCGCCCTGGGGCGTTACCGATCAGCCGCCCTTCATCAACGGCGCGATCGCGGTGACCACCACGCTGCCCCCGCACGACCTGCTGGCCCGCACCGAAGAATGCGAGCGCGCGCTCGGCCGCAACCGTGCGCGCGAACGGCGCTGGGGGCCGCGGACCATCGATCTCGACCTCCTCGCCTATGACGACCTCGTGGTCATTGATCGCGACCTCATCCTGCCGCATCCGCACCTGTTCGAGCGCGCCTTTGCGCTGGTGCCGCTGGCGGAGATCGCTCCCGAGCGGATGATCGCTGGCGTCCGGGTGCGCGAAGCGCTTGCGCGCGTTGACTCAAGCGGCATCGAAAAGCTTGCGCCGCGCTGATCGCCCGGCACGCCAATTGCACGAAAATGACTTGGTTGGCCTCCCCGGCCCGGCATGGCATTTTGCGGCAATGACCGATACCGAAACCGTCTCGTTTGCCGCCGATTTTCCGCCCGCCGCGCGGGAGGAATGGCGCAAGCTGGTCGACGCCGTGCTCAAGGGGGCGCCGTTCGAGCGGCTTATCAGCGCCACCTATGACGGTCTCGCCATCGAGCCGCTGGCTGCCCGCCGTTCCGATGCGAAGCCGGTCGCCGGGCGCGCCGGCGCCGTGCCGTGGGACGTGCTGGCGCGGATCGATCACCCCGATCCGGCACGCGCCAACGAGATCGCGCTGCGCGAGCTTGGCAACGGCGCCAACGGTCTTTCCCTGATAATTTCCGGTTCGCCCGGCGATCACGGTTTCGCCCTGCAACCGAGCGATGAGGCGCTCGCGCGCGCGCTCGAAGGCGTGCAATTCGACGCCGGCATCGCCCTCGATATCGACCTCACACCATTCGCGCGCGACGTGCCGCAAAGGATCGCGGCGCTGGTAAAGCAGAGCGCCGATCCGGCAGCGGCAAAGGTTCGCTTCGGTTACGATCCGTTCACCGCCATCGCCATCACCGGGAAAATGCCGCAGCCCTGGAGCGAGACGGCGGCGCTGACGGCGCGGCTCGTCCGCACGCTGGCCGACGCGGGCTTCAAAGGTCCGTTCGCCGTCGGCGACGGACGCGTGGTGCATAACGCCGGCGGTTCGGAGGCGCAGGAGCTTGCCTACACACTCGCTTGCGCCGTCGGCTATTTGCGCGCACTTGAAGCCAACGGCATGGCGCTCGAAGCAGCGCGCGCCGCGATCTATTTCCGGCTGTCGGCGGACGCCGACCAGTTTTTGACGATCGCGAAATTCCGCGCGGCGCGAAAGCTGTGGGCGCGCGTCGAGGCGGCCTGCGGCCTTTCGGCAAAACCCGTCCTGATCGCCGCCGAGACCGCCTGGCGGATGATGACGCAGCGCGATCCGCATGTGAACATCCTGCGCGCGACTATCGCGGTGTTCGCGGCCGCGCTCGGCGGCGCCGACGCGATCACGGTCTTGCCGTTTACCGCGGCGTGCGGCCTGCCCGACCGTTTCGCGCGTCGCATTGCGCGAAATACTCAACTCGTCCTTGGTGAAGAATCGCATCTTGCCAAGGTCGCCGATCCGGCGGCCGGCTCCGGGGCGGTCGAAGACTTGACCGACGCCCTTTGTCAGGCGGCGTGGGCTTTGTTCCGCGACATCGAGGCGGCGGGCGGCGCAGCCGCGGCGTTGCAAAGCGGCCTCATTCAGGGCAAGGTCGCCGCGGTGCGCGAAAAGCGAGAAGCGGCGATTGCGCGCCGCCGTGATGCGCTGACCGGCGTGAGCGTATTCCCGAACTTACGCGAGGTGGAAGCCAAAGTGGACGCGTCTTTCCCGGCGGCGAAAGCGATCGCCCCTACGTCCTCAGCCGTTACGCCGCTTGTTCCGATCCGCCTCGCCGCGCCGTTCGAAGCCTTGCGCGCGGCGTCGGATGGGTTGCTGGCAAAGAGGGGCGCGCGTCCGCGGATCTTCCTCGCCACGCTCGGAACGCAAGCGGAATTCGGCCCGCGCGCCACCTTTGCCAAGAATTTTTTTGAGACCGGCGGCATCGAAGCGGTGAGCGGCGATAACGCGAACGGCACAGCTCTCGCCTGCCTATGTTCGACCGACAAGATCTATGAGAAAGAGGCGGCCGCAAGGGCGGCGGCGCTCAAGTCCGCCGGCGTCAAGCAGCTTTATCTTGTTGGCCGGCTTGGCGAACGCGAACCCGCCTTGAAGGCTGCCGGCGTGCAATCGTTCATTTACGAGGGTTGCGACGCACTAGCGACACTCAAGGGCGCTTACGATATTCTTGGGATCGAGATCGGGTAATCAAATGAGCCGCATCCCGAATTTCGCGCAGATCGAATTCGCCGACGCCGAGCCCGCGGCGGCAAATCATGCATTGTCCGCCGCTACGGCCACCCCTTGGCTCACGCCCGAAGGCGTCGCGGTCAAGAGCATCTATGGCGCCGCCGATCTCGACGGGCTCGACGGCCTCGACACCTATCCAGGCATCGCGCCTTATTTGCGCGGCCCCTACCCCACCATGTACGTCACCCAGCCCTGGACTATCCGGCAATATGCCGGCTTCTCCACGGCCGAGGATTCCAACGCCTTCTACCGGCGCAATCTGGCCGCCGGGCAAAAAGGGCTCTCCATCGCTTTCGATCTCGCCACGCACCGCGGCTACGACAGCGATCATCCGCGGGTGACGGGCGATGTCGGCATGGCGGGCGTCGCCATCGACTCGATCTACGACATGCGCACGCTGTTTGCCGGCATCCCGCTCGACCAGATGTCGGTATCGATGACGATGAACGGCGCCGTGCTGCCGGTACTGGCGCTTTACATCGTCGCCGCTGAAGAACAGGGCGTTCCGCCGGAAAAGCTCGCCGGCACCATCCAGAACGACATCCTCAAAGAGTTCATGGTGCGCAATACCTACATCTATCCGCCGAAACCGTCGCTGCGCATCATCTCCGACATTTTCGCCTACACTTCGGCGCATATGCCGAAGTTCAACTCGATCTCGATCTCCGGCTATCACATGCAGGAAGCCGGCGCGACGGCCGATCTGGAACTCGCCTATACGCTCGCCGACGGCGTCGAATATGTGCGCGCGGGGCTTGCCGCTTCGCTCGGCGTCGACCGCTTCGCGCCGCGGCTGTCGTTCTTTTTCGGCATCGGCATGAACTTTTTCATGGAGGTGGCGAAGCTTCGCGCTGCGCGGGTGCTGTGGGCGAAGCTGATGAAAGAGTTCAATCCGCAGGACCCCCGCTCGCTGTCGCTGCGCACCCATTGCCAAACCTCCGGCTGGTCGCTTTCGGCGCAGGACATCTTCAACAATGTCGCGCGCACCTCGATCGAGGCGATGGCGGCAACCCAGGGTGGCACCCAATCACTGCACACCAACGCGCTCGACGAGGCGCTGGCGCTACCGACCGATTTTTCCGCGCGCATCGCCCGCAACACACAGATCGTTCTGCAGCGCGAAAGCGGCACCACGCGCATGATCGATCCGTGGGGCGGCTCGTTCTATGTCGAGCGGCTAACGCATGAGCTGGCGACGCGGGCCTGGGTGCATATCCGCGAAGTCGAGGAGCTCGGCGGCATGACGCGGGCGATCGAAGCGTCGCTGCCGAAATTGCGCATCGAGGAAGCCGCCGCCCGCACGCAGGCGCGCATCGATTCCGGCGCGCAAACGGTGGTCGGCGTCAACAAATACCGGCCGCGGGACGAGGTTCCCATCGAAATCCTCAAGGTCGACAACGGCGCGGTGCGTCAGCTGCAGATCGACAAGCTCACGCGTTTGAAACGCGAGCGCGATCCGCAAGCCGTCGCCGAGGCGCTCGGCGCGCTCACGCGCAACGCCTCCGGCGGCAACGGCAATCTGCTGGCGCTCGCCATCGACGCCGCGCGCGCCAAGGCGACGGTCGGCGAGATATCACAGGCGCTGGAGCAGGTCTTCGGTCGCCATCAGGCGGAGATCAAGTCGATCTCAGGCGTCTACAGGCGGGAGGTCGGCATGTCCGATGCCGTCGAACGGGTGCAGAAGCGCGTCGCCGAATTCGAGGAGAACGAAGGCCGCCGCCCGCGCATCCTGGTCGCCAAGATCGGCCAGGACGGCCACGACCGCGGCCAGAAGGTGATCGCCTCGGCGTTCGCCGATCTCGGCTTCGACGTCGATATCGGACCTTTGTTCGCGACCCCCGAGGAAGCGGCGCGGCAGGCGGTCGAGAATGACGTGCACATCCTCGGCATCTCCTCGCTCGCCGGCGCGCATCTGACGCTGGTCCCGCAGCTTAAGGCCGAGCTCGAACGAAACGGCCGCTCCGACATCATGATCGTGGTCGGCGGCGTGGTGCCGCCGCAGGATTACGACGCGCTCAAGGCCGCCGGCGCCGAGGCGATCTTTCCGCCCGGCACGGTGATCGCCGAAGCCGCCGAAGCGCTCCTCGATACGCTCAACCGCCGGCTCGGCCACGCCAAGGCCGCGGCGGAGTGACCGGCAGGCCCGTTTTCGGGCTTCCGGCGATTTGATCGGGGTCAAAGCCGAAAGTTGTCCCGCGGCGTTAGTGATGTGCTGGCGCCGTTTGCCGCGTGGACCCGCAGGAGTCGAAAACGTGAAAAAGCTCGCAATCCCCCATCACGCCATGGTGTTCGTCGGTGACGGGCGCAAAGCGTTGTTTCTGCGCAACGACGGCGACGAGAAATTCCTCAATCTGCGAACCGAGCGGGTGTTCGCCGACGAAAACCCGCCGACCCACGAGCAGGGCGCCGACCGGCCGGGCGTCGGCTACGCGCCTGGCAAAACGCACCGGCGCGGCAGCGTGGAACAGACCGACTGGCATCATCTCGAGGAGCACCGCTTCACCGCACGGGTGGCGGCGGCGCTCGAGGATTTGGTGCGCAACCGCAACGTGCCGGCGCTGGTCATTGCTGCGCCGCCGCGCACGCTCGCCGACCTGCGCCACGCCTTCCATCCCGACGTAAAGAAGCGCATCGTCGCCGAAATTGGCAAGGACCTGACCAAGCACCCGCTGGCGGAAATCGAAACCCACCTGCTCGGCTGAGCGCGCCGCTTTCGCCGGGCTTAGTTCGGCTGCACCGCGGCTTCATGCGGTCCGGCGGCCGGAGAAGCGACCGGCCTGCCGCGCCGAGGTGCGCGGCCGAGCGACGCCATAAACGAGCGGAACGTCGAATTGCTCCTGAGCGCGTCGCCGCCGGCGTCGATCAGCAAGTCCACTTGCTGCGGCGGCAGCACGAAGCGCGTCTCCACCGCGTTCAGCGCAGCAGCGCGCTGCGGATCGAGCTGATCGAAGGCGACGCGGCCGACAAAGAATTTCACGTCCTTGCAATTCCAGCCGGGCGGCGAACCGAAGCGTCGGCGCTCGGCTGCGGAAAGCTTGCAGCGCCAGTCGATCAACGCGTTCTGCCAATCCTCGATGGTACCCTGGAAGGCGGAATAGCTGCCGACCGCGCCGGATTCGGTTGCGGTATCGGACGCCGCGGTGACAAGCGTAACGCCGCTCGGACCTTCTACCGTCTGCGACCACGCTCCTGAAGGCGCGCGGCCGGCATCGATGACGAGGAATATCAGGCGCCGAATCTTCACGCCTTCCTCAGGCTCGAGCGGGCCGTAGGGCGTGTCGGAGGCGAGACGAGCGATCGTGAGGCCGGCAAGGCCGTAATTGTCGACAAGTCCCCCGTCAAGCAGTTTCACAAAGCGGACCTCGCCGTTGTGATAACGCTCGAGCGCGTTGGCAAAGAGCTTGAGCACCGGCGGCGCATCTTGGTTGCTGCGCACGCGCTCCACCCAGGCCGGTAACGGCACCGAGCATCCGCCCGGGAAACCCTGAACGACGACGGGCGCGAACACGACCGGCACGGCCGCCGACGCGGCCACGGCGAGAGAGATCGGGTAGCTGGAAAGATCGCTG
>Ga0316363_10001982_pt1 | contig 16584 bp, 11 predicted proteins | sample Sb_taG_3_FD_200459 | JGI IMG/M metagenome (GOLD analysis project Ga0316363, IMG submission 200459) | Peat soil microbial communities from Weissenstadt, Germany - Sb_50d_a_PC metaG (v2) (version 2) | ecosystem: Environmental > Terrestrial > Soil > Wetlands > Peat | place: Germany: Weissenstadt...
CGAGGACGATCAGGTATTTTCCGCGCTCTTCGCGGCGCTTGCCCATGGCGACGGGCACGAGCATTTTGCAACGGCCGAGATCGAGAGCAATCTCACCCAGCACTTCCACGCGCAGCGATTCCATTTCTACGTCGCCCAATCCAGCTTCAAGCAACGAGATAAGAAATTCCCGGATCGCAGGCAGGCTGCGAACCGGCGGAACGCTGGAGCGGATGAGAGTAGCGTCGGCGGCGTAGAGTTCGAGCAGGTCGTCGATGTGCTTGGTGTTGCAGGCCTGCGCCCAGTCCTGGACAACCTGGCGGGCGCCAGCCTCGGCGCGGCCTCCGGTCGAAGTGCCCGCCGAACCGGGAGCACGGCCGCGAGGAACTGAGGGCTCGGACTCGGCAGAAGGCGCGCTGGATGCCGTTCCCTGGCCGGCGCCAAGATGATGATGATAATGGTGGTGAACGTGAGTTTGGCCGACACCGGGCCGAGTTTGAGCCGTGGCATCACCGGCGATGGGGCTTCCGCACCATGCACAAAAGCGAGCGCCCGCCGGGAGCGAACCTCCGCAAACTGAGCAGGCGTTGCCCGATTCGTCCGCACCACCGGCCGCCGCGAGGTCCTGCGCGGCCGAGTTTCCCGACATGCGATGAATCGCTTCTACGGCCGCAGCCACAGCCTCGGCGTTCGGCTTCGGCCAGCGAAAGTTGCCGGGGAGCCGTTGAAAGAACTCTTCGATCTCCTTGCCTTCGACGGGCTGGTCCTTGTCTGGATCGGGAGGATTCGGATTGTCTGGGGTCACGGCCACCTCATCGTTGACATTGTAGGAGAATTCGCGCGCTAGCGGACACTGAATCTTACGAGCGCTTCGGAATCGGTGGGAACGCCGTTGCAGAGTGCGGGACGATAGCGCCAGAAGCGGACCGCGTGCAGCACAATCTGGTCTTCTTTGGCCCCGCCGCTGTCCAGGATGAAGGCACCATGCACCTGTCCGTCGGATCCAACAATGAAGCTGACGCGCACGTGCAGATCGTCTTGAACTTGCAACAACGGGTCTGGGGTGAGCAAGGCTTCGGGCGGACGGACGTTTCCACATTTCGGCAGGGCCAAAGGCTGAGACCCGGGAGAGAACTCGGAAATGTGCGCGGGCCCACGGCCCAGGGTCTTCTCTAATCGCGTAAGCGGGGTCCGATGCGGAATGATGCGCGACGGGGACGTCACTGCGCACCAGGCGAGAACGCCGCTGAGGCCCACCAGCGACACAACCGCCGCGAGCGCCTTCCTGATCGTCGTTTTCTTGCTCGGCCGGAGGCACTGCATCGAAGGGGAGCAGGCAATTCACCTTCCAGCCTTGATGAGAGTTAACATACTTATTATCAATAGGTTAACAGCACTTCCCTTCTAACTCTTTCAACCCGGATGCAATCCCTTGCAAATGAGTCGAACCGAACCGCAATCAACGGAAGGAGCGTGGGGGTGCAAGCCTAACGCTTCATCAGTGCATGCGAAAACATTTTGCGGGTGCCGGGGCAAGCTTTTTGTGTAACGTGGACACTCCTGTCCGCGAAAGGCGTGAGGCATATGCCACTCCCGCGGACAAGAGTGTCCGCGCCACAGTCCTCAGCCTGGCGCCAGGGCTCTTGGGTTCTGAAGACTTCTATTGCAGGCCGTTCTGAGTAAATTTATACGCGGTTTGTACGTTCTCGCCGGTGAGATAGATGCTGGAAGCCTGCCCGGCCGTGCTGTAGTTGTCGACAACAATCCCACTGGGCCCGCCAGTCACGGTCGCCGTGGCGGTGGGCGCGGTATCACCACTAAGCTCCGCCACGCAACCACCGGGTCCGCCCGCCGCAGTACAGTCCTGGGTCAGCCCGAAGAAAAAGAAATCGGTCCCGCCGTTGATATTGGGATTGAAGAACTCCGTCCATCCCGTACAGCGGGCGTCGGCGGAGTTAGCCGGAATAGTAGGAAGTTGCTGTGAGAACGAAGCGGTCGTTTGCATGGTGCGGCCAGTGAACCCAAAGGCGTACTGCCAGGGGGTGGTATCGGCGGCGCCCGTTCCGCAAAGACGGACAGATCCAGTATTTGGATCGTTGAAGTAATCGTGGGTGAAAGCGGGCTCGTAAAGGTCAACCGCGGCGCCGGCGCTGTTGCCCAAGCCGATGCGGGCTTTCGACAACACAATCAGCGTGGCGGTATCGACTTCCTCAAGAACGGCGGAAGTGCCATCATTGCCGCTGACGACGAAGGTTGTGCCGTTGGTGACATCGACAATCGGCGGGGCCAAAATACCGTGGCTGTGTCCTGCTCCAACCGAAAGCGTCGCGGCGAGCGTGCCCGACGCGGTGTCGATCTGGTACAGGTTTCCGTTCGCGCTCCCGACCATTAGCAGGCCCCGACCCGAGTCCAGAACGGGAGGAGTCAGGTGTAACGTGCCGAGCGCTACTGGCCAAGGGGGAGATGGGGCAAGAGTGGGTGTTCCCTTGAAGACATCGGTAATTTTGTAAACCTGGCCGTTATCCGCGCCCACGTAGACAATATCCGAGCCGTAATCTACCCACGGCGACGACGTGGTGCCGCTGGCGGTCGTGGAGAAGGTCAGTGAAGTCATGTTGGGAGCGGCGGCGGCTGTGAGTGTGCCTTGGCCACCGGTCCAAGTCAAGACATGGAAAATGGCGGTGGCACCACCGCTTTCCACGAAGCCGATCTTCCTTCCATCCAAGGAGAGAATAGGGGAAGTTGAGATCCTGCCCCCCGCAACGGTGGTGATGTTATAGGCAAACAGCACCGCCGGCTTCGGACCCGTGCCACAGTACCCTCCAGTGCCGACATAAAGATTGTTGAAGCCGACAAGATTGGGATGGCCGCCAGTGGTGCCGGCCGCTGCCAGTCCGAACACGACGTAGTCATTGGTGCAATCGGGCGGAGCGGCAGGATCGAAGGAAAACTTGGCCGGAAACATATGTGCGACAATGCGGCCTGCCAAGCTCACGCTCCAATCACGGTGGGAGCCGGATTTGTTCACGGGAATCGGCAGGGGATCGGCACCGCGGAAGACATCCGAATTCGGAGCCTGCCAACGCTGCATCGCCTGGTGCAGAATGCGCGGTTCCCGGTAAATCAGTTCCGGGTGCCGGGCGAGCGCATCGCGGCTGAACACGATATGGTGCTGGGACCAGTCTTGCGGAACTCCGGTGTGCTGGGGAGCAGCCGCTTCCTGCGCGCACATGCTCGGCACGAGAACGAAAAACACCACACACCACATTGCAACAGCACCATACGGATGCCTTGGCTTCACAGCTACCTCCGATTACGATTGGGTTGCCGACATTGTAGCCGTTTTTCGGTAATAGGGGATAACTGATTTTAGACGGCTTGACCTTCCCGTGCAGCGACTTTCTGATCGGATGTGCCACGCCGGTAACCTTCCTCACAGTACTAATGTTACAGGGGTCCAGGGCTTGGCGATCGGGCGGCATTACGCCAGTCAATTCCGCGCCGATGGCTTTTGTTTCCGCGGGGGATTTCCGATTCTTGACGGTGTGTGGAACAATGGGGGGGGCTCCGAACTGGGCCCACATGCATCCATGACCGCCACGCCGAACAGCCTACAACTTGCACTCCTATCGGCGGCGATCCTTGGGTTCCGTCACGGGTTCGACTACGACCACATTGCCGCCATCTCCGATATCACCAGTGTGCAGACCAGTCGCTGGCGGGGTATGCGGCTTGGTTTACTCTACGCCCTGGGACACGCGGCAATGGTTGCCGTGCTGGGCACAGCCGTCATTGTGTTTCAGCTCTCGCTGCCTCATGGCATCGATCGGATCGCCGAGCGCTTGGTGGGACTGACCTTGCTGATCCTCGGGGTCTATGTTCTGGGATCGCTTTTCAACGGGAACCCCGCACCGCGCAGCCGCTTTCACCTTATGGCCGGGGCAGCGCGCTGGCTCCATTGGAAGATGAAAAGCTACTGGCACGATCACGATGTCCCGCGCCCGACGGACAAGAACTGGAATTACAGTTCGAAATCCGTACTCATGATCGGCGTGGTGCACGGACTCGGTGCAGAGACGCCCAGCCAACTGATGATCTTCTTACTGGCAGCCAATCTTGGCGGAATCGGCAAGGGCTTTGTCGGCCTGGCGATGTTTATCGCGGGACTGTTGGTGATGAATACGGTGATGACGGCGTCGGCAGTAGGACTTTTCGGCTTCAGTTCGAAGATGCCGCGCTTTCAGTTTGTAGTCACCGCGCTGACGGCAATCTATAGTCTGGCGGTTGGCGCTCTCTTCTTGTTCGGGTCGTCGGAACTTCTACCACCCTTGGGATGAGGCTGTGGACGGGCTGTCTGGACGCATAGTTATCCCCGGGTCATCATTCTCGTGTCATCGCCTTGTGCCATCATCCACGTATGATCATGCTCGGGTGATCCAGGCTCCATGTAACCCCCATTCGGTCAGTAATAAATTCTGACAGAACCGCTGACTTAGTAATACAATGACCGACGGTAGTTACCCGAGGGGGTATTTGATGACAAACATTGCTAAGGCAATCGTCCGGCTCCGCGAGGAACGCCGGGATGCGCAAAACCAAGTCCAAAAGCTTGGGGAGGCTATTTCGGTTCTAGAAAAGCTTACCCGAGGCTCGGGCGCAACAGTGCACGCCGGGGCGCCACACCGCGTCAAGCGGGTGCTCTCCGCGGCCGGGCGCCGGAGAATTTCTCTGGCCCAGAAAGCACGTTGGGCTAAGATCAGACAGATAAAGAAAGCAGCCTAAACGCCGGGCGGGCCGCAGACTACGCGAAGTTCCCCTCGCGAGACTGAGGCCCGCCGGATTTCTGCATGGCAAACCGGGGTGTAAGAGCGATTCGTATCAGGGTATCGCTTTCGCGATGCCGTAAGTTCTTCGAAATCAGACTCCCCTTCAGGGGCTAGGCATCGAAACCGACCTCTTCCGCAGCGACCCGGGGAAAAACCAAACATCTTATCAACGGAGCCCGTGGTGTTCCAATCCCCGGCCTCAGCGCCTCAAGGCGCGCTGATGCTAATGCGCTCGCGGCATTGCCCGAAGGCATGCCCTGATACGAATCTCACTTACACCACGGACTGCTAGCCGTGTGCTCCGCTGAGCTCGCGCACGATGCTGCCGACAAATGCCTTGGCGTCTCCAAACAGCATCAGGGTGTTAGGGAGATAGTAGAGCGGGTTATCAATGCCAGCAAAGCCAGGATTCATGCTGCGCTTGATGACCATCACGGTATGGGCTTTGTCGACGTCGAGGATTGGCATCCCGTAGATGGGGCTGGAAGCATCGGAGCGGGCGGCAGGGTTAGTAACGTCGTTGGCGCCAATCACCAGGGCGACATCGGTCTGAGGGAAGTCGCCGTTGATCTCGTCCATCTCAATCAGGCGGTCGTAGGGAATATCAGCTTCGGCCAGCAGCACATTCATGTGGCCCGGCATGCGTCCGGCAACGGGGTGAATAGCGAAGCGCACGTCCACGCCGCGCTTAGTCAGACCGTCGTAAAGTTCGCGCACTTTGTGCTGCGCCTGGGCCACGGCCATGCCGTATCCGGGAACTATGATAACCCGGTTCGCGGCGGACAGGATGGCCGCGGCTTCATCCGGGGTCGCGCTGCGAACGGGTCGGGCTTCTTCTCCCGCAGCGGCCGAAGCTTGCACCTGGCCAAAGGCCCCGAACAAAACGTTCGTGAAGGAGCGGTTCATGGCCTTCGACATGATGATGGAGAGGATGAGGCCGGACGATCCGTCGAGCGCCCCGGCGATGATGAGCAGCTTGCTGTCGAGCACGAAGCCCATGGCCGCCGCCGACAGACCGGCATAGCCGTTCAACAACGAAATGACGGTCGGCATGTCCGCGCCGCCGATGGGGATGATCAATAACACGCCGAACGCCAGCGCGATCAGGATCATGAACGGAAACAGTTGCCGAGATTCCGGATGCAGGACCAGAGATACGGCGATCACCACGGCGCCGGCGAGCAGCACAAAGTTGACGAGGTTCTGGCCTTTGTAAGTCAGGGGTCGCTGCGGCAGAATTTCCTGCAGCTTGCCGGCGGCCATCAAGCTGCCGGTGACGGTCAACCCGCCGAGAATGACCTCGAGAGAAAGCACCGACATCATGAAGCGCGAGATACCGGGTGAACGCAGGTAAAACTCGGCCGAGCCGACCAGCGTGACGCAGAGTGCGCCAAAGGCGTGACTGAGCGCGGTTCGCTGCGGAACCGCCGTCATCGCCACTCGCCCGAGCGGAACGCCGATGATGGTGCCGAGCACAAGCCCAATGGTGATCAGGCGGTAATCCACAATGCCGTGGTGCAGCAGCGTGCCGCAGATCGCCAGCAGCATGCCAATTTCGCCCGCCCAGATTCCGTGGCGGGCCGTGGTCGGCGAGCTCATCCACTTCAGCGAGAGGATGAACAGCACGCTCGCGATGAGATATACAAGCTCGATGATGACCTGGGATCCTGCAAGTTCGGTTGTCATCACTTGGCCGCCGGTTTGGCCGCGGGACGGCTGGATTTGAACATCTTCAACATGCGGTCCGTGATCAGGAAGCCGCCGACGATGTTGCTGGTGGCGGCGATCACGGCGATGCATCCGAAAACGGCGGAGAGCGTGCTCTTGTGCTCGCCAACGAGCACGATCGCACCCACGACCGCGATCGCATCCAATGCGTTGGTGAGCGACATCAACGGAGTGTGCAGCAGGGGAGAGACCCGCCGGATCACTTCAAATCCGATGAATCCAGCGAGCACAAAAATAAAGAGTGCGTTGATCAGGTTCGAACTACTGTTCATCTTTCCTCCGGGCTCTGGGCGCCACGGCTGAAGCCGTGCCCTACCCAAAACGATAATCAGCCTTGGGTTACCAGCGCGGGCAAAGTAAAAAATTCGCGGACCCTGGCGTTCACAATCTCGCCACCGCGGGTGAGCAGAGTCTCGCGAACAATTTCATCTTCGAGGTTCAGATTCAACTTTTGATCTTTGATCAGATGAGTCAGGAACGCAGTGATGTTGCGGGCATACATCATGCTCGCGTGATAAGGCACACCGGCGGCCAGGTTGATCGCTCCAATGATGGTCACACCATGCTTGACGACGGTCTTGCCAGCTTCGCTGATCTCGCAGTTGCCTCCACGTTCGGCGGCCAGATCGACGATCACTGAACCGGGCGCCATTCCCTTCACCATGTCTTCGGTTACCAGGACCGGCGATTTTTTCCCCGGAATGACAGCCGCGGTGATGACCACATCGCTTTCCTGCACTACTTTTCCAAGCAACTCGCGCTGACGGCGGTAGAAGTCTTCATCCTGCGCACGGGCATATCCGCGAGCGTCCTGCGCGTCTTTCGCCTCGATGGGAAGCTCGACAAAACGTCCACCGAGACTCTGCACCTGCTCCTTCGCCGCCGGCCTTAAATCATAAGCCGAAATCACCGCGCCCAAGCGGCGCGCGGTCGCGATCGCCTGCAGTCCGGCAACGCCCGCGCCGATCACGAGCACGCGGGCGGGTGTGATGGTTCCAGCCGCGGTGGTGAGCATGGGAAAGATGCGTGGGTGGCAGTCGGCCGCCACCAGCACCGACTTGTATCCGCATGCTGTCCCCATCGAGGAGAGAGCGTCCATGCTTTGGGCGCGGGTGCTGCGTGGCATCAACTCCACGGAAAACGCGGTGACGCCAGCGTGCGCGATCTCCTGCACGACGTCCGACGAACCAAACGGACGCAGAAATCCGACGAGAATCTGATCGCGGCGATAAAGCGGCACATCCTGTTTTCCCGTAATGTCGTTGGAACCGTAGCAAAGAATCTGCACGACAGCGTCAGCGGCGGCAAACACCGCCGCGCGGTCCGCGACGATCTTCGCGCCCTTGTCGGCATACTGGGAATCGGGATAGCCGGCCTCGATTCCAGCGCCGGACTGTATGTGGACTTCGAAACCCACTTTGGTCAACGTCGGGAGTACTGCCGGCACGAACGCGACTCGCCGCTCCCCCGGATAACTTTCTTTCGGCACACCGATGATCACGAGGCCCTGCCTGTTTAGCGATTCTCTGTATCGCGATTGAGAAGATCAAAGCCGCCCGGCTCGCATCAATCCTACTCTTGCGGGCAACTTCTAAGGAACTGAGGATTCTAGTTGAGCGGATGGGCGCACGCAAATGGCTTGATTTTCAGGTCTCAGGTCTTAGGTCTCAAAGCCTCGCTCTCCTGAGACCTGGAACCTGACACCTGCGACCTAACTATGACGGCGAGAGGCTCAACTGGAAGCCGTCGTCATCGTTGGATGCGGTGATGTCCGCGCAGTTTTGCACGATCCAATCGGCGCCGGAGTCTTCGAGATTGCGGCGGGTCATGGTCGTGAGGAATGCAATCACTCTGGCGCCAGCGGCCTTTCCCGCGCGCACTCCAGCAGGCGCATCTTCTACCACGATGCAATCGGAAGCAGCAAACCCGAGCTTCGCTGCCGCCTTCAGGTAAGGCTCGGGATCCGGCTTGCCGATCTTCACGTCGCTCTACGTAATCATGGTCTTTGGGATGGGCAGGCCTGCGGCCCGCAAACGCACCTCGGCCAGCGGGCGCGTACATGAGGTCGCAACGGTCCAGCGTTCCGGAGGCAGGATGTTCAGGAGTTGCCGAGCGCCCGGCAGCAGGACCACACCATCGAGGTCCTCTATTTCCCTGCGTTCGACTTCGCGATCTTCGCGGTCAATGTCTGTGTTGGGCAGAAGCTCGCGGATGGTCGTTCGACTGGGGCGCCCGTGCGCGATGCGGACCACTTTCTCTGGATCAAAGCCATGCTCAACCGCCCACCGCTGCCACACCCGCGCGACCGCAGGAGTGGAATCGATGAGCACACCGTCCAAGTCAAACAGCAGGGCACTGCAGCGGGTCGCGATCATTTCATCTAATTTACATTGCCCGGGATTTACACCCTCACCAACGCAGTCGGAAAGCTCTAACCAAAGCAGGCGCCGGTTCGCGGGTACGCCAACCCGATGGTGTCTGGATATACATTGCCCGGGGAGAAATGTTTGTCATGTCGACTGTTGGGTGCCGGCATGTCCTGTTCCAGGTCCACGGGTTCCTCCGCGTGTTCGAATCCTGGCGGTCGCGGTCACGTCGGCGTGCAGCTCAGAAATCTTTAGCCCAGAAATCAGTCGGCCGCTACTTCTCGCACCTCCGGCTCCAACTGCGCGCGCAGTTGATTTTCGTAATCTGCGAGTTGCGCCTCGATCTCCTGCACCGCCTTGCGCTTCTTGATGACCTCCTCACGATAGCGGCGCAGGAAGTAATCGATGGTCTCAACGCGAATCTTGATCGAGCCCGAGGGTTTGTTCTCGTCCAAGTCCTTGAAGCAGAAGTATGGTGTGCCGGACTGCTCGATGATCCCCTCGATTACGCCATAGATGGGTGCGTCGTGCCCGCACTTGAAACTCGAGATCTCCAGCGCCACCAGGTTCGGATGTCGCGCCGTGAACTTCGCGGCCCACACCTTATGGTTTGTGCTGCAGGAGTACGAGTTCTTCCACGCATCCGAAATATCGAGCGGGTGACTGATCACGCCTTCGCGAACTTCCTCGCCAAACAGGCGCTCCAGCATGTCTTCGTCCAGCGGCAGCGTGTTCTGCGAAAAGATCGGATAGCCCAGCTTCTGGAACTCTTCCAGGATCTCGTGATTCAGCCCGGGATCGTGGTGGTACGGGCGGCCCAGCATCACGATGCCGATGCGATCCTCGCGTTCCAACTGGTCCATCACCTGGCGAGCGCGCCTGCGAATGCTGCTTTCGCAGTCGGCCAGCGTCTTGTAGCCCACTTCGACCGCGCGGTCGTTTTCCTCCTGTGACAGTCCGAGAAGCGGCTGCCACGCTTGCAGCATTTGGTGAGCGAACAGCTTCCGATCGGCGAAGTTCAAAACCGGATCGACGTACTTCAGTTTGTTCTCGGCAAACACGTCGTTTTCCTTGGTGAACGCAGCCTTGACCGTTTCCGGCGTTGCGGTCACGGTTGGACATGCATTGGCTGCGACAATCTTCAGCAGCGGCGACGTCAGCACGTCGTACATCGGGAAGAAGATCACGTCCAGCGGTTTCTTTCGATGCTTCTCCTGGATCAGGTTATAGACGTGTGAAATGCCGATCTTTGCCGGAAAGCAGGGATCGATGGCGCCGCGGCTTGCGCCAGCCCGGTAGAGATCGGAGCTGGTGTAGTCGGAGTAGATGATGTTTTCCGGCTGCACACCCAGGCTCTCCAGATATCCGTTGAAGAGCGGCGCGTAGGCATAGATGTTCAGCACGCGCGGAATGCCAACGCGAAGCTTCTTGCGGTTCTCGATGAGCGGAATACGCGCTTTCGCCGACTTGTTCCAGAACTTCGCTACCGGAATGGGGTCGGCCACGCTCTTCGCGTTAACCGGCCGGAAAACCTCGCGGGCAGCGAAGTCCACGACGTTGGGATATTTCTCTTTGATCTCGTCGAGGCCCGCTTTAATGTCTTTCATCTCGTTGACGTCTTCGACCAAGCCCTTTTCGCAGGTTGCAATGATCAGACGCTGCTCGCCGTGCATCAGCGGAACTTTGGTGACCTTCTGAATGGGAACGATGCTCATCTCATCCTTGGGAACAGTTCTGATATCGATGAAGGTGCGCAGGCAGTTGTTCTTGCAGAAATTGCAGCGCGTCGCTTCGCTGCGGGTGGTACGGTACTGAATCTTTCGAACCGCATCCAGGCCGACGAACGTCGTTTGCAGTCCTTTCCGCCACAGGCGCAGCGCTTCAATAGCCGCGCCAATCGCGCCTGACTCTCCGCAGAACTCATGCACGATGATCTCGGGTTTCTTGCCAGCGGCACGGAAGCTGTTGTTGATGAAATCGACTTCGGCTTTCACCACCGCCATGTTGTTCTGCGTCCCGCCCTGCAGAACGAATCGCGTTCCCAGCGCCGCGAGATTCGGGATACTGGCGACATAGAGAAATACGTTCTTCGGCAGGACGGTTGCCAGCCCGGCGAGAATCTCTTCCGCCCTCCACCCCTGCCGCTGGAAGTTCACGATGTCGGACTGCATGAAGACGGCGCAACCGTAGCCGAAAACGGGCATGGACTGGGCCGAGAAAGCGAGATCGGCATATTGTTCGACGCCCAACCCAAATCCTTCGACGGTCGATTGCAGGAAATATCCATTGCCTGCGGAACACTGCGTATTCAGCTTGAAATCTTTCACCCGGCCTTTGTGAAGGATGATGATCTTAATGTCCTGCCCGCCCACATCGACGATGACGTGCGGATCGTCATAGAACTTGAGCGCCGACTCGGTATGAGCCACGGTCTCGACCAACGCGACATCTGCATGCAAGACATCTTTCAGAATGTCTTTGGCGTAGCCGGTGGTGGCGACTCCCAAGACTTCCAGTTTCGCATGCTGCGCTTCGACTTGTCCGCGCAGGTTCTCGAACATCTCGACCGTGTCCTGGATCGGGTTTCCGTTCGAGAGTTGGTAGGCCTTGCACAGGATGTCGCCTTGCTCATCCAGCAGAACGGCCTTGGTGGAAGTCGATCCGCCGTCGACGCCGATAAAGCCAGCCACGGTCTGACCTTTCTGGAACGTCGCGGGCGTAAACTTCTTCCGGCGGTACGCTTCCTTAAACGTGTCGAGTTCCCCTTCTTTCGCAACCAGGCCGCTGGCGCCGGACTTCGCTTTTTCCTCCTGGCGGCCGAACTCGATGTAGTACAACAGTTTTTCGTAGCCCTGGTAACAGCCGACGCACTCTTCCTCGCTCTTGCCGAATTCAATTGCGCCCAGCGCCGCGAAGTATTGCGCGTTGTTCGGAACCTTGATCAGATCTTCCGGCTTCGCGCCGTCGGGGATCGCAACTTTGCGCTCTTGCCACATCCGCGGAATGTTCGCCTGCCAAGCCTCGCGCATGCCTTTGATGAAGCTGTTCGGCCCACCCAGCAGCAGAACGTGGGGCCGCAGCGTGTGGCCGCGCGTTAGAACGCTCAGGTTCTGCAGCACGATCGCTTCGAATAGTGAAGCCATCAACTCATCCGGCGGCGTTCCCACTTTCTGCAGGCCATTGATGTCGGTCTCGGCAAACACGCCGCACTTGCCGGCCACCTTGTGCAGTTTGATCCCGTAGTAACCCTGCATCGCGAGCTCAGCCACTGGGATCTTCAGCTTCGCGTTGATCTTGTCGATGACCGCGCCCGTGCCGCCCGCGCACTTGTCATTCATCGACGGGATTTTCTTCTTGCGCCCCGTCTCATCATCATCCTTGAAGACAATGATTTTCGCGTCCTGTCCACCCAACTCGATCACCGAATACACTTCGGGATGCAGTTTCTCGACCGCTAGCGATACCGCCGTCACTTCCTGCACAAACTTCGCGCCAATCTGTTCCGCGATCCAACCGCCGCCGGAGCCGGTCATGAACATCCGCGTGTTGTGCCGGTTGATGCCGACCTCTGCCTCCATGCGGCGAAGAAATTCCAGGGTCTTCTCCGGTTGCTTCGTCTCATGCCGCTGGTAGTCCTGCCAGAGAATCTGGTCGGTCGCCTCCTCCACCACCATTGCTTTCTCGGTGGTCGAGCCAACGTCGAGCCCTACCAGGAATTGCGTAAGGTGGTCGTGCGGCTTTTGGTACGGAGCGGGCGCGATCTGCAACAGCTGGGGCGGCTGCTGACGGTGTCCACTCAAATGGTCGTGCATTCACCTCTCCGATCAGATTCCAGCAAGAAAAGTAAGGGACCGGCAGCCCTACGACCCTGCCAGCCAGAGCGGTCTAAGCAGCATCTGGAAGAGCTGTCCCCCGCACGCGAGTGCGGCGCAGAAATCTGGTGCTCTTGTGTTTATTCATGCGATCGTTCACGTGCAGGATAAACTGCGCCGCTGTGCCCGCGATCCCCTCACGATGCGGTACCTGGTAGAACGGCCGCCGCAGCTCCGGATGTTCGGAGATATAATCCCGAATTTCATCAAGGCGCTTGCCCGTAGACTTCAAGCATTGCTCGAACTCTGTTTTGGCCTTCACCTTGGCCTCGCCCAACGCCATTTGCACGCGGCTGTGCGCGTTCACCTCGCCTTCGCCCGAGGTCTCGATCGGCAGGAAAATCATGTCTTTGAACTTGTTCACCACCGCCGATTGCACTCCGTCGGACTGCGACGACGGCATGCACCCGAAGGGCTTCAGCGCCAGCACCATATGGCAGAGATGGTGGACCGTGTAGTACACGTTCTTGCCGACCTCGAGATGCCCTTCTCCTCCGCGGGCAAATTGGTTGTAAAACGGATGCGCCATCTCGGCTAACTCGGTCTGCGGTACCAGATGATGCGTAATCCCGCCGAGATTCTTGATCGTCCTGTGATACAGTTTGTTCCACATCCATTCGCCGGCGCCGATGCCCATCAACTTCTTGCGCAATCCCAGATCATTCGCCAGGTGCTTCTTGAATTCCCACCACTGCGGATTCCGGTGCGGGCGGTTCACCGGCCACTTGGCTGTCGCGTGCGCTTTCGCCTGGTTCATCAGGTACGCCACCCAGGTCGCGATCGGTTCGACCATCACCTGCGCCCCTTCCCGCTCTAAGAACTCGAACATGTGGAAGTTGCCGTCGCCCTCGGTGATCTGCGCCCAGAACTCGCCCGTGATCTTGACCACCGGTTTTACCTTGGTGCGATCCACTTCGATGCTGTCCATCTTCTCGCGCGCCGCGGCCAGAGCATTGAGATAATCTTTTCCCCATAGATGCTCGTGCATCTTGCCAAACACGTTAAAGGTGTTCCGTAGGATCTTGTTACTCTTGAACTTCGGCTTGGCCCAGTTCGGCGCCCGCTGTTCGATCTCAAACGAATCCCGATTCCTGAGGTCCGCGCAGAGGCCGTCCACCGTCTCGCGAAACACGCGATCGGTCTCGCCCTTGTTCACTTCAAATGGACGAATCTGGTAGATCAGGTCGTTGAACACGTCGCCCAGGTGCATGGCGTTCAGCATGCCGAATCCGAAGTCGATGGTGAACTTCAGCCCCGGTTCGCCCGACGCTGCCTTGATGCCATCGCTGTCCTTGAACAGCAGCACGCGGAAGCCATCGAAGCCGGCATTCTTCAGCGCGAACCGGTACTCGGCCTCATACATGCCGAAGCGGCACGGACCGCACGAACCCGCCGTAAAGAAGACGTAGTTGTCGATGATGTCCGTGCGCGACAGACCTTCTTTCTCGAGGAATTGAAGATACTGCACCAGATTCCCAACCGTGAAATACGTCGGGTTGCACTGCCCGTTGTTGCCGTATTCCTTGCCGATCTGGAACGCAGGCACATCCGGCACGGGCAGCTTCTCGCAGCGATAGCCGCAGCCCTGGAATACCGCGCGGATGAGATCCTCGTGCTTCCAGGTGAAGCCGCCAAAAAGAATCGTGACTCTGCCGCGCTCTTCGGCTGTAAATGCCCGCTCCACCGGCCGGTGGAAGTGAGTAGGCCTTTCCAGGCCGGCGATCTTGCGCAAATGCATGCGCTCCGCTTCCAGACGCTGTCGGATCTCGAGGTCGTTCTCAATTGGGACGTACTTCGTTGCCATAAACGTATCCTACGCGAGTTCTTCGGGTGCACTCCTCAAAAGCAGTTGGATGCCAACGGGCTTTATGGAGCTATTCTCGCAGACAGGCACGCCGATAGCACGAGGAATCTATGCCCATGACGAGGCTCAAATGCTGCGCAAGTTCTGGACCGAACCATACTGTTCGAGCTCGCGGTTCACGACGGGTCAGATGATGGCGCTTATCGGAGGTGCGTAAGGCAACAGACCGGCGTACCTGGCGATCTGGCCGCCAGAGAAATCAGCGCGGATGGGTTGATGACAGCAGAAGGAGAAGCTCAGTTGTGGTAGAACATGTTGCATCAAGCGATGGATGCTCCGAAAGGCAATGCTGGGGGGGAACCCAGTGTTCATTAACCTTTTAGAGCCTCGTTTCTTTTCTTTCTTGACTAGAGACTACGTGAATAATCCAGGCTAGTCGCCGCTTCCGCAGGAACAAATGCCGTTGCCGCTTCCCAGCAGCTTCATAAAGCTGCACAAGTTCACCAGGACCTTCTCTTCCCCATCGCTCAGCGGTACCAGATCAAACGCTGTTTCCGTGACTGGAGTGGTGCCGCCTGAGACTTGAGCGTTAGTCACCCATCCCAGGATTGCGCCCGTCGGTACTGAGGAGGCGGGATCACATTGTGGACTCTGCGCGGGGTCGGAAGGCACGACCTTGATTTCTCCCGCTTGAGGTTCTTTCCCGGTCAGAGTATTTGCCGTGAGATCGTTGAGCAAGGAGAGAGTCAGCAACCCACTGTCCGATACCGGGCATCCACAGCACTCGTTCAATTCCTGATTCTGGTCGAATACGTACACCATCGCGCACAGGTTCCCACCCGTAAGACCCGGATTGATAAGCCGAATGGTGCCGTCAACACCTGATGTTACAGCATTGACACGACTAAAGTAGCTCACGGCGACGAGTGGCACTACGGTGAGATCAGCCGACCCAGTCAGACCATTGCTCTGTGCAAGGATCGTCGTCGAGCCCACATGCTGAGCAGTCACCAGTCCGCCGCTGGTCACGCTGGCAATGTTTGGCTGCATCGAACTCCATGCTACCGTTCGGGTCATGTCCTGCGTTGTTCCATCGCTCAACGTTGCAAGCGCTTGAAGCTGACGGCTATTCTCCAAGACCATGGAGAATGTTGCCGGGATGATGTTCAAGGCGATTACCGCAGCAGGAGCCACCGTCAGGCTCGCGGATCCGGTCACGGATCCGGAGGTCGCGCTGATCGTGGCCGTTCCGACTGTATTGGCAACAGCCGCACCGTTCGGACTCACACTGGCGATTGCCGGCCCGGATGAGGTCCACGTCGCTGTGTTCGTCAGATTCTGCGTGCTTCCGTCGCTGAACGTTCCAGTGGCCGTGAACTGCTGCGTGTCGCCTGCAGCAATCGAAGGATTAGCTGGCGTCACGGTAATCGAGGCGAGAACCGGTGAGGTCACCGTCAACGTGGCCGCGCCCTGGACGGTGCCCGAAGCAGCCGTGATCATCGTGCTGCCCACAATCAAGCCGCTGGCCAGGCCCGCCGCATTGATCGTCGCAACCGGAGGCGCCGACGAACTCCACGTCACCGACGAGGTCAAATTCTGCGTGCTGTCATCACTGTAGGTCCCCGTGGCAGAAAACTGCAGCGGCAGGCCGGCCGTAACCATCCCGCTTGCCGGTGCGACCGCGATGGATATCAGCGCCGCCGGCCCAACCGCCAGCGGTGTGGAGCCGCACACCGAGCCGGCACACGCACTCACCGTCGTCCCGCCCGGGCCCTGGGCATAAGCCGCACCCGAATTGGTGGCATCATCGGTAATGCTGACGGCCACGGTGTTTGAGGAACTCCAGGTCACCGAAGCAAGCTGCTCTGTGCTGCCGTCGCTGAAGGTGCCCGTGGCGATGAACTGCTGCGCGGTGTCGAGAGGAACCGTCGGGCTGGCCGGACTCAGCGCGATGGAAACGAGGTTCGGCGGTGTCAGCGTGGCCGGTTCGTACAGCTCGGCACTAGCCA
>Ga0316363_10001983_pt1 | contig 16575 bp, 8 predicted proteins | sample Sb_taG_3_FD_200459 | JGI IMG/M metagenome (GOLD analysis project Ga0316363, IMG submission 200459) | Peat soil microbial communities from Weissenstadt, Germany - Sb_50d_a_PC metaG (v2) (version 2) | ecosystem: Environmental > Terrestrial > Soil > Wetlands > Peat | place: Germany: Weissenstadt...
CCGACGTGGTCAGGGTCGCCTGGTCCTGCCCGTTGACGACGCTCAGCGTACTGGTGCCGAGGGTGGTCGCGCCGGCCGTGAAGCTGACGCTGCCGGTCGGCGTGCCGCTGACCGAGGAGGTCACCGTCGCGGTGAAGGTCACCGCCTGGGCGAGGGGCGCGGGGGTCAGCGAGGTGGTCACGGTCGTGGAGGTCGCGGCCTGCACCACCTGGGTGAGGCTACTGCTGCTGCTGCCGGAGAAACCGCTGTCGCCGCCGTAGGTGGCCGTGATGGTCTGGCTGCCCAGCAGCGGGGACGAGGTCACCAGCGTGGCCTGGTCCTGCCCGTGGACGACGGCCAGTTTGGCCGTGCCGAGGGTGCTGCCGCCGTCGCTGAAGGTGACGGTGCCGGTCGGCGTGCCGCTGCTCGGGGAGGTCACAGCGGCCGTGAAGGTGACGATCTGGCCGAGCGTGGAGGGGTTGACCGAGGAGGTCAACGTCGTGGCGGTCGCGGCCTTGACCACCTGGGTCAGCGAGGTGCTGGCGGCGGCGAAGTTGCCGTCGCCGCCGTAGCTGGCGGTGATGGTGTGGCTGCCCAGGGCCAGGGTGGACGGAGTCAGCGTGGCCTGGTCCTGCCCGCCGGCGACGGCGAGCGTCACCGTGCCGAGGGTGTTGTTGCCGTCGGTGAAGGTGACGGTGCCGGTCGCGGTCACGCTGGCCGAGGAGGAGACCGTCGCCGTGAAGGTGACCGCCTGGCCGAGGGTCGAGGGGTCCAGCGAGGAGGTCAGGGTCTGGGAGGGGGTGACCCGGGTGACGGTCCAGGTGAACGTCTGGCTGGCCGAGTAGGTGCCGTCGCCGGCCGTGGCCGTGACGCTGAACGGGCTGGTCGTGTAGTCCCCCGCGCTGACGGTGCCGGAGATCACGCCGGTGCTGGCGTTGAAGCTGAGGCCCGCCGGGAGTCCCTGGACGTTGTAGCTGAGGGTGGCGCCGCTGACGGTGTCGCTGGCGCTGAGGGCCAGCGACACCGCGTCGGCCTCGTGGTTGCCCTGGTTGCCCGGGGACGTGAGGGTGACCGGGTCCGCGACGGTGGTGCTGGCGCTGGCGTTGTTGTTGCCGGGGTTGTTGTCGATGGTGTTGCTGGCGACCGTGGCCGTGGCGCTGAGCACGGTGCCGGCGGCCACACCGACGGTGACGTGCGCGGTGACGGTGAAGGTGGCCGAGGCGCCCGACGACAGCGTGCCGATCGTGTCGCTGACCGTGTTGCCGTTGTGGGTCAGGTTGAAGGCCGGCCCGCTCCCCTGGGACTGGCTGACGAAGCTGCTGCCGGAGGGCAGGGTGTCGGTGAGGGTGACGGACTGGGCGGCACTGGGGCCGTTGTTGGTGACGGTGACGGTCCAGGCGATGTTGGCCCCCGGCAGGGCAGTGGCGGGGCCGGTGTTGCTGACGGCGAGGTCGGCCGGGACCTGGGCGGTGGTGTTGAGGCTGCCGTTGGTGACGGAGGAGCCGGACAGTTGCGTGCTGGTGGTGACGTAGGCCCCGTCGCTGAGGTTGGTGTTGTTCGAGGTGCCGCTGGGGATGGAGGCGACGACGTCGATGGTGGCCGAGGCGCCGGCGGCGAGTGTGCTGATGGTGTCGGTGGTGATCGAGCCATTGTGGCTGAGGGTGAACGAGGGCCCGCTGACCTGGTTCTGGGAGACGAAGGAGGTCTGGGAGGGCAGATAGTCGTAGAGCGAGACGTTGGCGGCGGCAGTGCTGCTGCTGGTGTTGGCCAGGGTGAGGACGTAGGTGATGTTGCTGCCGATGGCCGCCGTGGACGGGGCAGTGAGGCTCAGGACCAGGGTAGTGCTCGGAGCCAGGCGGTTTTCGAGTTCTTCGATCCGTAGAGGGCTGGGGAAGGTCCGTTTGCGGGCCTTGCGGGTCATGCGAGCCGGGATGCCGAAGCGGCGGGCGAGGGAGAGAAGCCAGCGGGGCATGGTGACACTCCTGTGTAACCGTTCACGATCAGAGCGGGACGCTCTGCCGTACCGAGCCCGCGCTCGGAACATGTCCCGGGGAGTGGGGGTTATGTTGGGCGGCAAAAATTGCACATTCCGTGCCACCCTCGTTCGGCCGCGCCGGCTGAGGGGCTGCGGGGTAATCCAACTCTTTACTCACACACAACATCGGTCGGGTCGCGCTTGGCACGCCCACCCGCCAGCCGCCCAGCCACTAAAGGTCGGCAGACGGGGTGGGACGGCACCGCACAGTCCCCTGTGCCGGAGACGCACAGTCAGCACATCGCCAGGAAGATCTGGCGCGACGTGAGTCCTGAGCCAGCGCGGGCGGCGCGGCGGCTGATGGGACAGCGTGCCGACTCCTACGTGGCCGCGTTGCCAAGCAGGCCGGGTTGAAAAGCGGGTGACAGTCGGCGGGGGCCCTCACCGGTTGAGCTGGAGGTTAAGCCAAATTTCCTCCCTGGCGAATCGTTTCATTGCCCCCCCGAAGGGTGTCTACCAAAGTGGTGAAACGAATGGGTTTCCTGCGGCGCAAGGCGTGGTGGGACAAGGACATCGGGAAACGCGATTCGTTTCACCGACCGGTGAAACGAATCGGCCCGTGGCATCCCGGACGGGGCGAAGGAACGCCCGGTGCGGCTGGGGCGGCGCCGGGCCGGGCGGCCGGGCCGCAGCAGTGTTCCCCAGCCGCACGCGCACGTGAACCTTGCCCCTTCCGCGGAATGGCTCGGGATGCAGGCGGACACGCTGCGCGGCGGGGATGATGCCCCGAGGAGTCACGACGATGTACAATACCCCCGGTGCTGTCTGTCTCCGCCGGGACGGCACCTTCCCAGGGGGACTCCGGCGATCCGCTCGTCGGCGAGGTCATCCGCATGGCTCATGCAGGCTCGTTCTCTCCTTTGACGCCGAGCACCACCCTCGAACCCGGCGACCGCTTCGAGGTCGCGCACCCGTCGCCGGACGGCAAACTCATCCTCCCGGACCTTTTCCCGGCGTCCCCCGTCCCGTCGCAACTGGAAGACGAACTCGGCAACTCTCTGAAAGCCGAGTGGCAGCCGGCGGAGAAGTCGGTGATCGTCGCGGACCCGGCCCGCCTGGCGGCCGGCCCGGAGGCGACCTTGTGGCTGGAATTCCGCGACCCGGGTCGCTTCCGCCTGATCGTCGATCCACCGGCCGCGGCGGGCCCCACCGAGGTCCTCACGGAACAGGGCGTCCCCATCGCCTTCGACCCGGAGGACTCGACCCTCCTCCACGGCCCGCCCGCCCACCCCGCGGCGCTGCCCGAGTTCGACCTGTCGCTCCGGGCGGCCCAGCTCGCCACCCACGCCGGCTTCGACCAGCTCATCTGCCTGCCGCTGGTCCGCGACATGGAGCTTCTGGAGCACCAGGTCCGCACGGCACGGACGGTGTTGCAGCGCTTCCGCGGTCGTGCCCTGCTGTGCGACGAGGTCGGCCTGGGCAAAACCATCGAAGCCGGCCTCGCCTTCGACGAGCTGCTCCTGCGCGGCCTCATCCGCTCCGCCCTGGTCCTGGTGCCGCCCTCGCTCATCGAACAGTGGCAGGGCGAAATGCGGCACAAGTTCCGCATCGACCTGGTCAGCCACGACGACCCGCAATTCCGCCAGCGCGGCCCCGACGCCTGGCGCGAGTTCGACCTGGTGATCGCCTCCATCCACACGGCCAAGCGCGAGCCGCACCGCTCGGCCATCCTCGGCCGCAAGTGGGACCTGGTCATCATCGACGAGGCCCACCACTTGCGCAACCGCAACACGGTGGCCTGGCGCTTCGCCAGCGAATTGCAGAAGCAGTTCATGCTGCTGCTGACGGCCACGCCGGTGCAGAACAACCTCGACGAGCTGTTCAACCTCGTCACGCTGCTCGAGCCGGGGCTGCTGCGGACCGCCCGGCAGTTCCAACGGCACTTCGTCGATCGCCGCGACAAGCTGACGCCACGCAACGTCGATGAGTTGCACCGCCTGCTCGCCGAGGTCATGGTGCGCAACCGGCGCAGCACCGTCGGCCTGCAGTTCACGCGCCGCCTGGCCCGGACGCTGTACGTCGCGCCGACCCCCGACGAGCAGGCCCTGTACACGCAGGTGGCCGACCTGGTGCGCCGGCACCTGCGCGCGGCCGGCAAGAAGGGCGGCTTCTCGCGCATGGCCCTGATCGCCTTGCAGATGGCCCTGGGCAGCTCCAGCCAGGCCGCGGCGGGCACGCTGCAAACGCTGTCGGAAACGCCGGACCTGACGGCCGAGGATCGCGACGCCATCCGCGAGCTGGCGGACCGGGCCCGCAACCTGGGCGCCAGTTCCAAGGCCGACCAGCTGCTGAAGCTGCTGGACGAGTATCCCGACAAGGTGGTGATCTTTACTCAGTTTCGGGCGACGCAGGAGATGCTGCGGCAGCGGCTGGAGCAGGCGGGGCACACGCTGGCGGTGTTCCACGGCGGCCTGTCGCGCCTGGCGAAGGAGGCGGCCATCAACCAGTTCCGCGGCCCGGCCCGGCTGCTGCTGGCGACCGAGGCCGGCAGCGAGGGCCGCAACCTTCAGTTCGCCCACGCGGTGTGCAACTTCGACCTGCCGTGGAACCCCATGCGCATCGAGCAGCGCATCGGCCGCCTCAGCCGCATCGGCCAAACGCAGGACATCCACGTCTTCAACCTGGTGGCCGTCGGCACCGTCGAGGCCGCCGTGCTGCACCTGCTGGAGGCGAAGCTGAACCTGTTCGAGCTGGTCATCGGCGAGATCGACATGATCCTGGGCAACCTCGACGAGGAGCGCGAGTTCCAGGACGTGGTCGCCGACCTGTGGGCCGAGTCGGCCGACCTGGGCGATTTCAACCGGCACCTGGAGGAACTGGGGCAGCGCTTGCTGGCGGCCAAGGAGGCGTACCTGCGCCAGCGCAGCCACGACGAGAAGCTGTTCGGCGACCTGTTCGCCCCGGATCGCTAGCCGCTTGCGGCTTCGCAGGACTTGCGAAGCCGCAAGCGGCGTCTGGAGGGACCGCGGCATGGTGGAAGTCATCAATAACGACCCGCTGCATCCGTCGTCGCCGCTGGAAGAGTTCGTGCGCCGTTACCTGGAGACGGCCGGCGGCGCCTGGGACGAGGTCGAGCCGCAGGTCTACGACGTGATGCTGCCGGGCGAGGCGCCGGGTGGCTTGCTGCGGATCACCTTCGACCCTGAAGCGCTGCCGGAGCACCCCGGGGCGCAGCTGGCCAGTTTCGGCACCCCGTTCATCGACCGGCTGCTGGCCGACGCCGTGGAACGCGGCCGCTCGGCCCAGTTCTACCTGGCCGGTCTGAACCTGGCGCCGCACGACCTGGCAACCCGGGTGCGCCGCTCGCTGACCCTGGCGCCGCCGCTGGAGTTCCGCCTGGAGCGGGTCCGGGCGCTGTATTTTCCCGTGGCGGTCTTCTGGTTCCACGCCGAATTCGTCAGCGACCAGAAGGAGCAGGAAAACCTGGCCGTGGCCATCGACCTCCACTACGGCCGGGAGGTTCGCCACCTCGACCAGTTACTGGACCATTCGCGGCTCTTGGAACAGCCGCCGCTGTGGCTGCCGGAGGCGCGGCGGTCGAGCCTGGCCGCGGTCTACCCGCCGGCGCGGGAGCAGGTGCTGCGGAGCCTGGCGCCGATGGCCGGCGTGCGTCAGCGCGACCTGGCGGAGCGGCTGGAGCGCCAGGTGGCCCGCATGCGCCGCTACTACGCCGACCTGCGCGAGGAACTGGAGGAACAGCGCCGCCGGACGCGGGACAAGGACGAAGCGGCGGAGCGCCTCGCCAGTCGCCGTGTGGCCATCGACCGCGAAGAGCAGGTGCGCGTCGCCGAGCTGCGCCAGAAGAGTACGCTGCGCGTCCACCTGCGCCTGTTACAGGTCGCGATGATCCGGCAACCGAAGTTACTCGTCCACGCCCTGTTCACGACGCCGGACCGGGAGCCGAGCCGGTTGGAGCTGGTTTGGGATCCGCTGCTGGAGGTTCTGGAAGCGGTGCCGTGCCCGGAGTGCGGCCGGCCAACCTACGCCTTCGAGGCGACGCGCCAGGGCCGGGTGGTGTGCCCCGCCTGCATCGCGCGGCCCGTGGAAGCCCTTTCCCGGAGAGGGCGGCGGTGAGCGCTAAGAAACGGTATCAACAAGCCTCTTGCCGCTTGCGGCTTCGCAGGAACGATTGCGAAGCCGCAAGCGGCCAAGTCCTTGTTGTTACGGTTTCTAAACGGTCTGCACCCGCCCGGTCCCGGCCGCCTCGTAGAACGCGAAAATGCTTTTGAGGACATGCAAACTCTCCTCTCCCGTGATCGGCGGCTCCTCCAGCCCGGCGCTAGCGCGGACGGCCGACCGCAGGAACGCCAGGTAGCCACGCTCCCCCTTCGGATACTCGAAGCGCTCGACCTTCGCGTCCTTCGCGTCTTTGCTGCTGTACCACTCCAGCGGCAGCTCCTCGACGGCCGCCAGGCGCAAGAAGCCGTGCTCGCCCCAGACCTGCACGTGCGACTGGTAGCCCTTGTCGAGGTAGTAGCCGGAGGTCATCGTACCGAAGCTGCCGTTGTCGAAGCGCAGGCTCAGCGCGGCCGAATCCTCCACGTCAATCGGCTGGCCGCCGACGACGCCCGCGAAGCCGGCCACCTGCTTGACCTTCAGGCCGGTGACGTACAGCGCCAGGTCGAGCCAGTGGATGCCGACCCAGATGAGCTGTCCGCCGCCGGCGCGGGCCTTGCTGCAAAACCACGACTTGCGGTATTCCTCGTTCTTCAATCGCGTCTGATCGGTCACCAGGTGGACCTCGACGCCGTAGACCTTCCCGAGCTTGCCGGCCCGGACGAGCCGGCGCGCCTCGCGCACGGGGGCGTGGGAGCGGTTGGCGAGGGCCAGCATAAGGTGGCGGTGCTTCTGCTGCGCCTTGCGTACCAGCTTCTCGAAGTCGGCGGCTCGGGTGCAGGAGGGCTTCTCCGCGAAGACGTGGCAGGCCGCGTCGAGGGCTGCCTCGATCGCCGGCGGGGCGGCGGCCGCTTCCAGGCTCACGACTGCCATCTGCGGCTCGAACCCTTTCAGCATCTCGGCGGGATCCTTGAAGACCTCCTTGAGCTTGCCGCCCAGCGCCTTGCGGGCGGCGTCCGCCGTCTTACCGCTCGGGTCGGCCAGGGCGACCGCCTCCGCCTCCTCGATCTTGGCGAGCGACTCGAAATAGTCCGCCAGGTGGGCGCCCTCAGCCTGCGTGATCACGCCCACCTTGATCGTCTTTGGCATCGGCATTCTCCTCTGGTCAGCGGCCCGCGCCGCCCGCCGCCTTGTCCAGGATGGCCCGCAGCCGCTCGGCGACGACCCGGTCCTCGCCCTCCTGGAGCACAAATACGGATATCAGCACGCCCTTGTCCCCGGTGCCGCTGACGCGCCCGATCAGGATCGGCGGCTCGCCCTCGGCCAGTTCCCGCGTGAGCCGCTCGCGCGTGATCTTCACGCGCTTCTCGTCCCAGGACAGGATCAGGTGCGGGACGTGGTTAGCGATCGGCGGCACCACGCGCTCGCACTCCAGCGTCGGCACGTCCTTCAGGGCGCGCTCGATGACCGCGAGGCGCCGCTCCCACTCGCGCCACTCCGCCTTGTGGTCGAGGCGGACGTAGCGCTCGACGGCCGCGAGCAGGGCGATCATGTCCTCCTTGCTCACCTTCATCATGCGGCCGATGGTGCCGCAGTGCGGGTTGGCGTTCCGCTTGCCGGCCTCGACGAGATCCTTGCGGCCCAGGAGCAGGCCGGTATTGTTCGGCCCGCGCAGCGCCTTGCCGCCGCTGAAGGCGACGAGGTCGAAGCCCATCTTGTTGTACTCCGAGAGCCGCTCCAGCGGCGGCACGTCGGCGGCGGCGTCGAGAAGGGTCGGCACCTGGTGCCGCCGCGCCAGCTCGACCCACTCGGCGCGCTTGATGCGGCCGTCGGGCTCGGCCACGTTCATGAAGAACATCAGGGCCGTGCGCTCGCTGACGACCCGCTTGACGTCGTCGGCCGTCTCCACGTCGATCAACTTGACGCCGACGTCGGTGAGTTGGTTGTCGTAGCAGCTGTGGTGGGCCTTCTGAAGGAGGACTTCGTTCTTCATGCCGGCGGTGTCGGGGAGGCGCTTGACCAGCTTGGCGTCGCCGCGGGTGACGGCCGCCGCCGTGCCGAGCAGCAGCGCCCCCGCGGCCCCCGTGGTCACCAGCGCGGCCTCGACGCCCAGCAGCTTCGCGATCCGTTCGCCCACCTTGTCCTGGAGATCGACCAGGTTGACGAAGTGGCGCGCGGCGTCCACCCAGGCGGCGACGACCTCGGGCGGCATCAGCGAGCCGCCCAGCACCGTCACCGTGCCGGTGGCGTTGATGACGGGCTTGACGCCGAGGGCCTCGTAGACGCCGGGGCCGGTCGGAGCGGCCGGCGCGGGTTCCCCGGAAGCCAGCGCCCCTCCCAGGGCCAGACCTACTCCCGTTTGCAGCGCGCCACGTCGGGTCATTCGCTGATTGCTCCTGCGGGTCATGGTGTCACTCCTCACGGCGGTGATTCGCTTGCCCCGCCACGGTTACCCCCGTGCCGGGGTCGGCCGCCCCATGTGCCACAGCACCTCGCGCAGGCGGTCGGGGTCGGGCGGTTTCGCCAGCGAGTGGCGGAAGCCCGCGTCCCGGAGTTTCTTCCGTCGTGCCGCGCCGGCCTCCGCGGTGAGCGCCACGACGGTGGGCAGGCGTGGCAGCTCGCGGAGGGCAACGGCCAGGGCGTAACCGGCCGGGCACGGCAGATCGAGATCGAGGAAGACGACGTCCGGCTCGAGGGCGCTGGTGGCCCGGGGCGACTCCATCCCGGTACAGGCCACGCAGTGATCGGCGCCCCACTCGCGGAGGAGCCGGGCGAGGGCGCCCGCCGCGATCATGTCGTCGTCCACGATGAGGACGGCGAACCGGTCGCGGCGCAGGACGTCGCCGCTGCCGACGGGGGCCAGCAGTTCGCCGTCGGGCAGCCGGTACTCCCAGACGGTGTCCGAGGGGCGCAGCCGGCCCTCGCGCGCCAACTTGCGGAGCTGCCCCCGCTTGAGCGGCCCGAGGACTTCTCCGCCCTGGAGGCAGAACCAGCCCTCGAACGGGCGTTCGTCCATCATCACACGGTCCTTCGTGAATGAATGCGGGCCGTGATCGCCGGCCCCATTGCCACCCGGGGAGAGACAGACGACCCTTCATCCCGGGGACCGGCCCGCGGGGAAAGTTCTACCTGATCGGAACGTGCGACGCCAGCAGAAAAGTGAGTCCCCACGAAAAACCGCGCCCCGCCCAGCCGCTTGCGGCTTGGCGTTCGCGCAACCCCGGTTGCGCCCACGCCAAGCCGCAAGCGGCTGGACGGCCGCGCCGCGCTCCGGTCCTGGACAGCCGTGCCTGGGCGGGTTACGATAAGCGGGTTCCGGCCGGGGCGCCAAGGGCCGACGCAGCTCCTTCGCGATCCAACCCGGCGGAACGCTTCCATCGACTTTCCACTCGCTCGATCCCCATATCCCGCACCGGATCCCCTCGTCGCCCGCCGCGGGAGCGTCCTATGTTGAAAGCGCTCGAACGACTGGCCGGGGCCCCCTTCAGCCCACACAGGCACTGTTACCTGGACCTGCCGGAATTGATCTGGCTGCACGTCACGTCCGACCTGCTCATCGGCCTGTCCTACGTCGCCATCTCGCTGTCCCTGGCGTACCTCGTTTATCGCATTCATAATTTGCCTTTTTACGGCATGTTCATTGCCTTCGGGGTGTTCATCGTCTCCTGCGGCCTGACGCACTTCCTGGAGGTGGTGGTCGTCTGGGACGCACGTTACTGGCTGCAGGGGCTCATCAAGGCGCTGACCGCGGTGTCGTCGGTGGGAACCGCCCTCCTGCTGCCGCCGCTCATCCCCAGGGCCATCGCCCTCGTCCGCGCCGCCGAGTTGTCCGAGGGGCGCAGGCGGCGGCTGGAGACGACCAACGCCGAACTGGGGCGCCTCTACGAGCAGGTGAAGCAGCTCGACCGGTTGAAGACGGAATTCTTCGCCAACGTCAGCCACGAGCTGCGCACGCCGCTGACCCTGGTGATCGGCCCGACGGAGCGACTCCTCGCCTCGGCCGACTTGACGCCGGAGCAGCGGCAGTCCCTGAAGACGGTCGCTCTCAACGCCCGCACGGTGCTGAAGCACGTCAACAACCTGCTCGACCTGTCGCGCCTGGAGGCGAAGCGCATGGAGGTCCGTTACGCGGCCGCCGACCTGGGCCGGCTGGTGCGCCTGGGGGCGGCCCACTTCGAGGCGCTGGGGCAGGAACGGCGGATCGAGGTGCGCGTCGAGGCGCCGGAGTCGCTCCCCGCCCAGGTCGATGCGGACAAGGTCGAGCGCGTGCTGCTCAACCTCCTGTCCAACGCCTTCAAGTTCGCGCCCGACGGCGGCCGTGTCCGGGTGTCGCTACGGGCCGAGGGTGCGAACGCCGTCCTCACCGTCATCGACAGCGGGCCGGGTGTGGCGTCAGAGCTGCGCGCGGTCATCTTCGAGCGCTTTCGGCAGGGCGAGGGGGGCACGGGCCGGCCTCACAGCGGCACTGGCCTGGGGCTGGCCATCGCCAGGGACTTTGTCGAGCTGCACCGCGGCACGATCAGTGTCGGCGAGGCGCCGGAGGGGGGCGCCCTGTTCACCGTCGAGTTGCCCCTGGCGGCCCCCCTGGGGGCCACGATCGAAGAACCGGGGGATGGGGCGGGGAGCGCGGAGGCTGCCCGGCAAGAGGCGGCAGCCCTGCGGGCGCGGCCGGCCGAGGCCCAGGGGATGCGCGGCCGGGGCGAGGCGCTGGTGCTGGTGGTCGAGGATAACCCCGACATGCGCGACTTCGTGGCCGAGACGCTGGCGGGAGAGTTCCGCACGGCCACCGCCAAGGACGGCCAGGAGGGGCTTCAGAAGGCCCTGGAGCTGCGGCCCGACCTGGTGCTCAGCGACGTGATGATGCCGGGGCACAGTGGCGACGAACTCGTGCGACAGATCCGCGCCCGTTGCGAGTTGGATGGCGTGCCGGTGGTGCTGCTGACCGCCAAGGCCGACGACGAATTGCGGGTGCGGATGCTGCGCGACGGGGCGTCGGACTTCCTCGTCAAGCCGTTCGGGGCGGAGGAATTGCGGGCGCGCGTGAGCAACCTGGTGAGCATGAAGCGGACCCGCGACGTGTTGCGCCAGGACGCGGAGGACCGTCACGCCGGACTGGAGTTCCTGGCGCGCGAGGTCAGTCAGCGCAAGCACGAGGCGGAGGCGGCGCTGGAAGTGGCCCGGATGGCCCGCGAGCAGGCCGAGCACGCCGCCCGGATCAAGAGTTACTTCCTGCGCATGGTGTCGCACGAGTTGCGCACGCCGCTGACGCCCCTGATCCTCAACCTGGGCACCCTGCGGCGCGACCGTGTCAACCCCCTGACGCCGGCGCAGGCAACCCTGGTCGGGAAGGTCGCCGAGGCCGCCGGCCGCCTGCGCAACCTGATCGAATCGATCCTGGAGTATGCGGGTCTGCAAGGCGCCCGGCCTCCCGGTCCCGTCGAAGCCGTGGACGTGGCGGCGCTGGCGGCAGAGGTGACCGAGGAGGTGCGCGTGCGCGCCCAGAGCAAAGGGTTGGGGCTGCGGTTGACGGCCCCGGCCGGGCTGCCGGCGCTGCACAGCGATCGCCAGCTGGTGCGGATGGTGCTCGCGAACCTGCTGGACAACGCCCTCAAGTTCACCGAGCAAGGCGAGGTCGAGGTGACGCTGGCCTCGGTCGCGGGCGGCCTGGCACTGGCGGTGCGCGACACCGGGTCGGGGATCCCCACCGACCGGCAGCAGGCGATTTTCGAGCCGTTCGAGCACCTCGAACCGATTCAGCGGAAACACACGCCGGGGGTCGGCCTGGGGCTGACGGTGGTCAAAGAGTTGGTGCAATCGCTTGGCGGGCGCATCGAGTTGGAGTCGCAGGTCGGCAGCGGTAGCACATTTACCGTCGTCCTGCCGTCGCTGAGCGGCGGTGGGTATAACGCACCGAGGGCTGCCGCGGCAAGAATAAAACTTGACGCGGGGTCTTGCGTCATGGATAAGGGGAATCAGAAACCTCGCCTGGATTCGTGAAGCAGCGCAACAGGAGGATCGCATGAAGCGCCAAGTGATCACCGCTGTGACTATTCTCGCCGCGTTCCTGTTTCTGGTCCTCGCGCAACAACCGTCGCCGGCACAACGCAAGCCCAGTTCTCCGGAATGGGAATTCAAGGCCGTTTCCTTTGATACCGGCGAGAATGAGGGGACCAACAAGCTGAATGTCCTGACAGCAGAGGGCTGGCAGTATGTCGGTCCGCTCGCGAATGGCCTGGTCGCGTTCCGTCGTCCGGCCGCCGAGAGGGCCGTCAGGGGCACCAGCCGAACCCCCCCCAGGGAATCACCGGAGAAGGGCGCGGGGGACGGAGAGGCTCCGCCTCGACCCGCGGCCAAGCTCCCAAAGGGCGCCATCACTCTCGACTTGCCGGACGAGCCGGTGAGGTTCCATTACGTCAATCAGGACGGCGAAGGGCTTGTCGAGGTGGCAACGAAGAGCCTGAAGCTGCGGCTGCCCCGGGTCTTCGTTCGGGACGGCGACAACGTCTTGTGCTTTGAGGCGACCAAGGATCACTGGCTGAGTACAATGGTACCCAACGGACAATCCGGGTGGTACTTCAACGACCTCACGGTGGGGGGGGGTGCGCATGTGGTACCGGGGAGTCGGGACGGCGGGTTTGGGCTGATCCGGCCCGGTGACGTCGTGGTGACATCTCCGCGGTTCAAGATCGAGATCAGTTCACCAAAATGACCAACGCCGCGGCTCACGCCGCTCTGGCTCGCGCCTGGGCAAGCAGACGGTCCAGCAGGGCCAGCGTTCGCTCGGTGGCTCCCTGTTGCTCCTTGACGAAGTAGCGCGCCGCGGCCCCCATTTGCGCCCGCTCCGCCCCATCGGCCAGCAGCCGGCGCACCGCGGCCTCCAGTGCCGCGGCGTCCGCTACCTGGAGCGCTCCGCCGGCGGCGGTCAACCGCGCCGCCGCGTCGCGGAAGTTCCAGACGTGCGGCCCGAACAGCACCGCCGCCGCGTAGGCCGCCGGCTCGATCATGTTTTGCCCGCCGCGCTTGCCGTCGAGGCTGCCGCCGACGAAGGCCACGTCCGCCAGGCCCCAGACCGCGCCCAGCTCGCCGATCGTATCCACGAGGACGACGGGCTTCGCACCTGTTCTCGCTAAGCCGCAAGCGGCCAATTCGCTGCGGCGCACGAACGGCTCGCCGGAGCGCTTCAGCAGTGCCGCCACCTCGTCGAAGCGCTCCTTCTGTCGCGGCACGACGAGGAGGCGCAGGCGGGGAAATTCCTCGCGCAGCCGGCGAAAGATGCCGAGGGCGATCTCCTCCTCGGGTTCCTGCGTGCTGCCGGCGATGAGGACGAGATCGTCCGCCCCGACGCCGAGCAGGCGGCGCAGCTCCTGCGTCTTCGGGTTGCCGCGGTCGGCGCTCGTGCCGTCGTACTTCACCGAACCGGTGACGTGGACCCGCTCGGGCGCCGCGCCGAGGAGGCGCAGGTGGGTGGCGTATTCCGGCGTCTGGGCCGCGAACAGCTCGATCTTCGCCAGCAGGCGCCGGGTCAGCCCGCCCAGGCGCCGGTAGCGGCCGAAGCTGCGCGGGCTCATGCGGGCGTTGATGACCGCGACCGGCACCCGCCAGCGCTCGGCGGCAAGGAGGAAGTTCGGCCACATTTCTCCTTCGGCAAGGACCACGAGCGACGGCCGGACCCGCCGCAGGGCGCGCCGCACCGCCCACGAGAAGTCCAACGGCCAGAAGAAGACCGGCAGGTCGGCGAAGTGCTTGCGGGCCTCGTCGAACCCGGTGTCGGTCGTGGTGGACACCACGCACTGCCACTCCGGATGGCGCCGGCGGAACGCCGCGATCACCGAGCGCAGGAGGTGGACCTCGCCGACGCTGACGCCGTGGAACCACGCGCACGGGGCGTCGCCGGGGCGCGCGAAGGCGGCGCCGGTCAACTTGCGCCACATCCCACGGCGATATTTGCCGGTCGTCAGCGCTTTGCAGACGAGCCAGGGGGAAAGGACGACGAGGACCGCGAGGTAGAGCGCGTTCAGGAAGAACGGCATGGGGGACATCCTGTCCGAGGAATCTGGGAGGGACCAGCGCGGCCGGGCCGCTTGCGGCTTCGCAGGAACGATTGCGAAGCCGCAAGCGGCCCTCCGTCATCCGGTGGCTCGCATGTGGCAGTTCTTGTACTTCTTGCCGCTGCCGCACGGGCACGGGTCGTTGCGGCCGACCTTGTCGCCGCGGTTGCGGATCGGTTCCGGCTTCTTGTCGCCGGCGGCGTTGGTCGTCATGCCGTCCTGCCCCGCGGCCATCGAACGCGGGGCCGAGTCGTGTCGCGCCGACGAGATCGTCCACACCGCCGACTCCTGGAAGTCGTCGGCCTCCTCCATGCGGAAGACGCTGTCCGTCACCTTGTCGTGGACGCCCTCCCACATGCTCTTGAACTCCTGCATGCCCTCGCGCTTGTACTCGATCTTCGGGTCCATCTGCCCCATGCCGCGCAGGCCGATCGAGGAACGCAGGTGGTCCATCGTGTACAGGTGATTCTTCCACGACTGGTCCAGCTGCGACAGCGCCAGGCTCCGCTCCATCGTCCGCATCTCCGGACGGTAGCGGGCGTCGAAGGCGTTCCACAGGAGCGAGCGCGCCTGCTCGGGCGTCACGCCGGTCAGGTCCGCCTCGGTCACGTCCACGCCGAGCGCCGAGCGGGCCCACTCGGCCAACTCCTTGGCGTCCTCGGCCTCGGACGTCTTGGTGCCGCTGAAGGCATCCTCGACCTTGGCGTTGATTGCCTCCTCATTCACTTGCGGGTAGGCCTTGCGGCTCGCCTCGAGCAGGACCTGCTGCAGGCGGGCGCGCGACTCGGTGCGGAACGCCTCCTCGTTGATCAGGTCGGCGACGCCCGGGAAGCGCTGCCGTGCCCAGTGGTAGAGCCCCTCGCGGTCGTAGCGCTGGCCGCCGGCCTGCTGCGTGCCCGCGCGCTCCGCCATGAAGCGGGCCATGCCCACCTTCACCGGGAACTCGATCTCCTTCTGCCGGTACAGGGCCATGACCTGCTCGTGCAGCAGCGCCCGCAGGTCGGCCTCGCTCTTGCCGGCCAACCCGCCCGGCTCCAGCTTCAAGCCGAACTTCGCCCGCGCCCAATCGCACAGCGACTTCAGGTTCCACGTCGGCTCGAGGAACGTGGCCCCCGGCGACAGATCGACCGCGGCCACCGCCGTCTCGGCCTCGGCGATGATCCAGGTGGACAGGTTGTCCTTGCCCATCTGGCGGAACTGCCGATCGGTCGTCTTCAGGCCCCAGCGCTTGTTGACGGCGTCCGACAGCGCCTTCCAGTTCCACTCCTTGGGGTCGTCGGCGCCGAGGTTCTCCTCAAGCGCCTCCTGCACCTGCGTCTGGATTTGCCGGACCGCCTTGTTGTGGGCGGTCTTGTCCGCCTCCTCGAAGCTGCTGCGCACGAAGGCCGCCGCGTCGAACTCCACGCCCAGCCGGCCGGCCGCGAACTCGGCGAACGAGGCCGGGCCGTAGTCCTCGTCGGTGAAGCGACCCACCGCCAACTCGATCTGGCCGTCGATCATGGCCAGGATGCGCAGTTTGCAGTTGGCCCCCTCGAGGACCTCCTGGCGGAAGCCGTACACGCTCTTCCGCTGCTGGTCCATCACCTCGTCGTACTCCAGCAGGTTCTTGCGGATGTCGAAGTTGCGCTCCTCGACCTTCTTCTGGGCCGCCTCGACGCGCCGCGACACCATGCCGCTCTCGATGGCCTGGTCTTCCTCCATGCCCAGGCGCGTGAGCATGTTCGCCACCCACTCGCCGGCGAAGATGCGCATCAGGTCGTCTTGCAGCGACAGGTAGAAACGCGACGAGCCGGGGTCGCCCTGGCGGCCGGCCCGGCCGCGGAGCTGGTTGTCGATGCGCCGCGCCTCGTGCCGCTCGGTGCCGACGATGTGCATGCCGCCCATCTCGGCCACCTTGCGCCCCTCCTCGCGCATGTTGCCGCAGAAGCCGATCTCGCGCACCTCGCGCGTCTCGGCCGCGATATCCTCGACCACCGCCTGCCACTCCTCCGCGGGCACGTCGAGGCGCGTCGCGTACTTGTTCTTCAGCTGCGCCCACGCCAACGTCTCGGGGTTGCCGCCCAGGATGATGTCGGTGCCGCGGCCGGCCATGTTCGTCGAGATGGTCACGGCGTGCATCCGCCCCGCCTGGGCCACGATCTCGGCCTCGCGCGCGGCGTGCTCGGGCAGGGCGTTGAGCAGTTCGTGCTTGATCCCGCGCCGCTTGAGCATCTCGCTCAGCTTCAGCGACTTATCGACGTCCACCGTCCCGATCAGGATCGGCCGGCCCGTCTTGTTGACCTCGGCCACTTCCTCGATCACCGCCTTCCACTTCTCCTTCTCCGTGCGGAAGATGACGTCCTGGTGGTTGACGCGGATGAGCGGCTTGTTCGTGGGAATGGCGATCACTTCGAGGTGATATATCTTCCAGAACTCGTTGGCCTCGGTCATGGCCGTGCCGGTCATGCCGGCCAGCTT
>Ga0316363_10001991_pt1 | contig 16546 bp, 15 predicted proteins | sample Sb_taG_3_FD_200459 | JGI IMG/M metagenome (GOLD analysis project Ga0316363, IMG submission 200459) | Peat soil microbial communities from Weissenstadt, Germany - Sb_50d_a_PC metaG (v2) (version 2) | ecosystem: Environmental > Terrestrial > Soil > Wetlands > Peat | place: Germany: Weissenstadt...
GCCGGAGGGGTCGATCAGCATCAACTGGCGTCCCCATCCGCCCATGCAGGCTTTGGGGAAGCGGGCGTGGTAGTCGGGAACGACCATGTCGATGCGGACCTTGCCGCGCAGACGCTCCTCGGCCGCTGCAACCACTGCCAGCGCGCGGTCCAACTGCGCGCGCGTGGGCAGCAATGCCGACCGGTTCTGGAGCGCCCAGCCGTAGTACTGCGCGTGCGAGATTTCCATGCGATCGGGGTGGAGCGCTTCGAACGCGGCAGTCATTTCCTCGATGTGCTCGATGTTCTGCCGGTGGACGACCAGATTTACGGTGAAAGCGATGCGATGCGAGCGGATCCATCCAGCGAGTTCGAGCTTGTGCGCGTGCGCGCGAGCTCCGGCGATCCAGTTCGCAGGACCTTCGCTCGAATCCTGAAAGCTGAGTTGGATATGGTCGAGGCCTGCGGCCACAAGCTGGGCCAGCCGCTCGCGCGAAAGCCCGATTCCAGATGTGATCAGGTTCGTGTAGAGACGCGACTGGCGTGCGCCCTCGACCAGCTCGACCAGATCCGGACGCGCCAGCGGCTCGCCTCCAGTGAGGTGAAGATGCAGAACGCCGAGTGCGGCGGCCTCGCCGAAAACCCGCAGCCAGCCGGCGGTTGGGAGCTCTTCTTTACGCGAAGTCAGCTCCAGCGGATTCGAGCAGTACACGCAGTGCAGCGGGCAGCGATGCGTGATCTCGGCAATCAGGGCCAGCGGATTAGAACATTTAGTCATCGAGTCATTTAATTATTGAGTCATTTAGTCATTGCATCAATGATTCAATACCTCAATGACTCAATGACTCAATGACTCAATGACTCAATGACTCAATAATCGATAATGCGCTTGGCGTGCAGTTGCTCCAGAAATGCCTGGACATCGACGCGGATCTTGCCCTTCGGCGCCAGCATGAACTGCGTTTCCAGCTTCTGCACAATTTCAGCCAGCGAGAAATGGCCGTCGCACAGTTCGAGGATTATGCGGCCGGTTCCTTCCACCCGGATCGCGCCTTCCGGAAAGAGCACGACCGGAGCTTCCGTGGTTCCGCCCCAGCGGCATCCGGCGGCAAACTTCGGAACGCTCGCATCGACAAGCTCAGCCACGATTCCCCTCAATATGTTTCGCCTCATTCTCAATCCGAAAAGCGCCCGGTGGCGGCCAGCCCGGCTCGACATAAGCGAAATAGAGCGCGTCGAGCTGCGCCCACAGAATGTCACACTTGTCGCGCAACGCCTGGATGACACTCTCTTGCTCTGCTCGTGTCGCGGCGTGATCGAACCCGTACTGGATCGCGAAGGCAGCGTCTTCCGGCGCCTCGGTCAGCCGCGCCTCAAAGTAGTCGAGCGCGGACGCGAGCCAGGGGTAGTGCAGACGCATTTTCTCCATGCGCAGCGCGATCAGGTCGCGGGAAAAAAGTTCCGTCAGCGACGAAGCGACGCACTCCAGAAAAGGCCGCGTCCGCACCAGGTTGAGATACTCATTTCCGATAAAGCGCGTGGCGGGCAGAACCTCCTGGCCACGCGTCACACGCTCTTTATCGAGCTCGGTCGCTTCCGCCAGCTTGATCCACCGGAGGATTCCGCCATTGTGCCGCTCGTCGCCGTCGTGATCCACAATGCGTTTTCGCCAGACGCGGCGGAATGACGGATCGGTGGCGCGCGAAAGAATGATCGAATCTTTGATTGGAATGATCGACTGGTAGTAATAGCGGTTCAGCGCCCAAGCCTGCAACTGTCCGCGGCTGAGTTTGCCTTCGTGCATGCGCAGGTGGAAGGGATGTTTGTGGTGATAGCGCTCTTCGCCGACCTGGCGCAGTGCCGCACGCAATTCCTCAAACGTAAGCTTGACAGCGTTTGACGCGTTTCCCGGGGCTACAGTTCCAGTTGCCAATTGTCCTCCGCCACTTCCCAGCCGGCTTGGCGCACGGCCTGATGTTCGGGACTCGCCTCGTTCAGAATCGGATTCGTGCTGTTGAGATGAACGAACATCTTGCGCTCAACTTTAATACTTCTCAGCAGTCGCAGACTTTCTTCCACCGGAATGTGTCCCATCTGGTGCGCGGTCTCGCCGCTGCCCTGAACGCGTAGCAACTCGTCATCACTCCAGAAGGTGCCGTCGAACAGAAGCAGGTCCGCACGATGGATCTTCGCCAGCAGCGTATCGCTGAGACTGCCGACGGCGGGAACATAAGCGACCCGTTTTCCCGAAGCGGATTCGAAGAACAACGCAGCCGTGGCCTCATCGCGGGCGAGGTCCGCAGTATTCGTCTTAACATACTTCGGATAGCGGCCGGAAAGGTAGCAAACTTCACATCGTAGTCTGGAGTCTTTCCCATCGGCGGACAACAAGGGAAACAGCGCGCCCGAATTCATGGACGTCCAAACTACCTGCGGCTCGACGCGGTTCAGCATGCCGAACATGCTGTTCTCCTCCCGCAGAATCCGCAAGATCGAGGGAGCGGCATACACGCGCAAAGGCTGAAGTTCGCGGAGCAGGAGCAGTCCAACGACGTGGTCGAGATCGGCGCTTCCCAACACCACGCCAGCGACAGGCGAATGGCGCAGCGCACGAGGATGAAGTGCAGGCGAGCTTTCGATTTGAGAGGCCAAGTCAGGAGAGGCTCCGGCTAGAAACCAAGTGGAGCCATCCGCGCTCAGCGCGAGTTGAGCTTGCGTGCGCGCCTTGCCGGAAAATTTTCCTTCGCGCACGGCAACGCAGTTTCCGCAGCCGCAATTCCACTGCGGGAACCTACCCCCGGCCGCAGAACCGAGGATCTGAATGCGCATCTTGCAGATTTAGAGTTGTGCGCTCACGTAGGAGTTGATTTCGCAGCAGAGAACAACTTCTTCGAAAACAGGACTGGTCCAAGCCATAACTTTCACCTTTAGGTTAGAGATTTTTCCTCGCCGAGCCCCCAAGCGCGGCGTGGTGGAGTTAGAAAATCATACCACTGCTTTGGTTGCTTTCGTCCGGGAAAGTTGTAAGACGGCATGGCCCGAAGGGGCCATTCTTGCATCTCGGATAGGCGTACTCTTCCCCTTCGATCTATTGGAATCATATGCTTAGGCGAAGGGCCGCGGACAGGAGCATCCGCGCCACACGTTTATTGAGCGGTCTCGAGCAGGCCCTTCTCGGCTTTTTCCTGGCACTCGATGCAATGGCGAGTCCAAGGCACGGCTTCGAGGCGCTTGGCGTTGATCTCTTTGCCACAAGAGACGCATTCTCCGAAGCTGCCTTCGCGGATGCGGGCGAGGGCGCCATCGACCATATTGAGCAACTGGCGGTCGTTGTTGCTCTGGCTGAAAAGGAATTCCTTGTTGTAGGAACTGGCGGCGCGGTCGGCGACGTCCTGAGTGGCCTCATCGTCGGCGGTACGGCCGTCCTGCTGATTGCGGACAACCATGTGGCGCAGTTCGTTGCGCCGGGTTTCCAGTCTTTTTCTGAACGTCTCTAGTTTCTTCTTATCCATGATTGCTGCCTGCGGTGAAACAGAAGTCGCGCTCCACGGCACCTCATACCAGACGAGGTCAAACGAATATCGTATGCGCGGAGAGATCAGGCGTCAACTGGAGGAAGCGAGGGCCAGTTTCGGGTTGCCCGTCACTCGCCCGTAATCGGCGGCGAGCGCCAATGGAGCTTCCAACTTCCCACGTGCAGCCTCGCAAAGCAGCGTTCGGCAAGTTTTGGAGTGCCATCTCACCGTGACCAACGAATCAGTCCAGCCGGTTCAGACCGTCCACGTAGGCTTTTGCGCTGGCCTCGATGATGTCGGTGGAAGCGCCGCGACCCATGACGCGGCGGTTGCCGATCTCCAAGTGTACCGTGACCTCTCCCATGGCTTCGGTGCCTTCGGTTACGGCGCGAATGTCATAGCGCAAGAGTTTCGCGTGGGTGGCGGTGAGTCCCGCAATCGCCTTATATACGGCATCGACCGGTCCGTCGCCAATCGCAGCTCCTTCCTTCGTCTTCCCGTTCACCAGCAGACGCACGGTCGCGGTCGGAATCGCGGTCGTGCCGCTGTAACTGTGCAGGTACTCCAGCTTCAGGTTCTGCTGCACCGGAGGCAATGCATCGTGAACCAGTGCGACCAGGTCTTCGTCGAGCACTTCCTGTTTCTTATCCGCCACGGCAAGAAAGCGTTGGTACATGGTTTCAAGTTCCTGCTTGGAGAGTTCGTAGCCGAGTTTCTCCAGCCGCGACCGAAGCCCGGCTCGGCCCGTGCGCGCCGTCAGGACAACCCGGCTCCCGGTTAACCCCACGTCTGCGGGACGCATGATTTCGTAGGTCTGCCGGTCTTTCAGGAATCCGTCCACGTGGATGCCGGAACTATGCGCAAACGCATTCAAACCGACGACGGCTTTATTGGCTGGGACCGGCATTCCGAGCAGGTCGGCGACCATGCGGCTGGTGCGGAAGAACTCGCGCGGTTCGACTCCGGTGCTGACTCCGTAGTAGTCGGCGCGGGTGCGGATGCCCATGACGATTTCTTCCAGCGCGGCGTTGCCCGCCCTCTCGCCGATTCCGTTGATCGTCCCCTCCACCTGGCGCGCACCATTGCGAATGCCTGCCAGGGAGTTGGCAACCGCAAGACCAAGGTCGTCGTGGCAGTGAACGCTGATGGTGGCGCGCGCAATATTGGGAACGTTCTCGCGAATGCCGCGAATCAGAGCGCCGTACTGCTCGGGAACGGTGTAGCCCGTAGTGTCGGGAATGTTGACGACGGTTGCGCCCGCATCGATGACGGCCTCCAGCATCTCGTAGAGGTATAAGGGCGCGGCGCGGCCGGCATCTTCGGCGTAGAACTGAACGTCGCCGACGCAGTTGCGCGCACGCTTTACGGCATCCACGGCCAGGGCCACCAGCTTTTCCTTCTTGCCTTCGAGCGTCTTGCCATAGCGCTCGTCGCGGAACTTGCCCATGATGTGAATGTCGGAAACGCCGATGCCGGTGTGAATGCGCGGGCGCGCGGCCTTGGCGAGCGCCTTGCCGCAGGACTCGATGTCGGCGGCCACCGCGCGAGACAGAGCGCAGATCGTCGGCCCCTCGATCTCCTGCGCGATCTTCCGGACGGCATCAAAGTCTTCCGGAGAGGACGCCGGGAAACCGGCCTCAATAATATCCACCTTCAGCCGGGCGAGCTGGCGCGCAAGCCTTAGCTTGTCACGACTCCCCAGGCGGGTCCCCGCTGCCTGTTCGCCATCTCTTAGAGTGGTGTCAAACACCGCGATCTTTGACGTAGCCTTCATTCCCGCATCCTCGATGAATGTTTCGGACCTGTTATCGGAGCAAAACCGCAGAACAGCCGAACCGCTCCAGCATACCGCAGGAGGGCTTTCGGAAATAAACTTAACACGGAGAATGCTGTGACATTTCCAACCCGCGTCGGTTGGGTGGGGAGATGGCGAGTGGATTGTCGGCCAACCGGCAGTAACTGCGTGCCTCAGCTTCCTAGATGGTCCAAAAATGGGATTTCGGAACGAAATACGAGGTTCTAGGCGGATCGTCGATGACTCGGAAACGGACGACAGGCGATGGCAAAAGTCAGATTTCTGCAGTCTGACTTCGCACTCCCCATCTTCTGACACTTTCACCGCGAGCTCCTATCGCGGCAGCGGCACGGGCATGTTGGCGAGCGCGTATCCCATGACGGCCATGGCGGCGACGTTTTCGCGCAGTTCCTGCGGATCGACTTTGTCGAGCGTATCGGCGGCGGTGTGGTGGTAGTCGAAATACTTGCGGCCGTCCTGGATGATGCCGATGCCGGGGACGCCGGCTTCCACCAGTGGATCGATGTCGGAGCCGGGACTGTGTTCAGTCGAGCGAAAAACCGTCGAGCCGACGGGGCGCAGGATGTCGCGCAGCGGCTGCAACGCGGCGATGGCAGCGGGCGGCATCTTCAGATAGAAGCCGAGTGGGTGGCCGGCTCCGGCGTCGCTCTCGATGGCGGCGATGTGGTTGGCAAATTCCGCGGCGTGAGTTTTGGCATAGGCTTCGTGTCCGCCGCCTCCGTTTTCCTCGTCCATCCAGGCGATGACGCGCAGCGTTCGGCGCAGGCGGACATGCAAGCGCTGAAGAAGTTCGGCGGTGGCCATGGAGATGACGACACCAGCGCCGTCGTCGATGGCGCCGCGACCGAGATCCCAGGAATCGAGGTGACCGGAGACAACGACGATCTGCTCGGGATGCTCGCTGCCCTTCAGGTCGGCGACGACGTTGTAGCCGGTGACGTCGGGCAGGCTTTGCGGAGTGAGCGTGAGGTGCATGCGGACTCGACCCTGGGCAGAGAGGTGCTCGACCAGATCAGCATCTTCCGCGGCAAGAGCGGCGGCGGGAATTCCGGCGGGAACGCTGTAACCGGTGTGCGGCAGCCGATAGTCGGCTCCTCCGACGGAACGGATCAGCGAGGCGACGGCGCCAAGCTCAGCGGCAGCTTTGGCGCCGCGTCCGCGATAGACAACGGCTTCGCCGTAGGCTTCGAATGGCATGCCCGCGAGCGCTTTGCGCTCGTCGTAGGGAACGTTGAAGAGGACAATTTTACCGGCTATTTTTACACGGCCGAGAGCGGTGAGTTCGTCGAAGTTGTGGACGACGACGACGTCCGCGGTGATGCCTTCGGCAGGAGTGGCAGAGCTGCCGCTGAGGGTGGTGAGAACGATGCGCTGGGTTGTTTCCGGCGCCTGGCCGGGATATTCGACGAGTTGGGCTTTCTCCTCACCGCGAATCCAGTGGGAGACAAGCGCTGGCTCCAAGTGAACATCGAGGCCGAGTTTGCGCATCTCGGCGGCCACGGATTCGGCGGCGGCCTGAGCTTGCGGCGATCCGGCGGGACGAGGACCGATGTTCTCGGTCAAGTGCTCGAGCTGATGCCAGGCATAGTCGCTGGTGAGAGCGGCGTCGCGCAGGGCCTGCAACTGATCGCGCAGTTCTTTGGAAAAAGCAGGTGCGGGCGGAGCGGGTTGCGGCCTGGGCGGCGGAGTCTGTGACCACGCGGCAGAGCCGACATAGAGCAGGAGCGCACAGATCGGAGTCAGTGTTTTCAAGTTGAGCATTCTCATTGAAAAATGCAGAGGGAAGCCGCTTTTTCGGATTTTATTGGAAACGGCGAGTGTACAGGAGGGGGAGAAACAAAAAAAGTGGCCCCTTTCGGGGCCCTTTTCAAAAGAGGCTAAGTGGCGGGAATCAGAGGAAAGTCAGTTGACGCCGCTCCGGGGAGTGGAACGACAGAGTGAGAGGTCGAAAACATCGAGAGTGAAGTTGTTCCAACGGGTGCGGCCTCTTTCGTTGCCATGGGACTAAGCATTTGCGGAACCAAAATGGTAACTTGGGTTGAGGGCGAGGGCCCATTTCGGGAAGCTGTTAAAAATCAAGATCTTAGGGTGAATCACTTAGGGGCAGAACGGGTGGCGGATCATCGGACAATGCGTGGCCGGATGCACAAAGCTGCACATTGGCAGAAATACAAGACAGAAATTCAGGGCACGCGGTCGATGGCGATTGAAGTAGCCGGACTGGTTCCGTGGAAGCGGGGCTACGCCCGTCCCAACACAAAGGGGGGCTCGGGACAGATCGGCACAGGTTTCTAACTGTCGCCGGCTACGGTGCGCACCTTCCCGGGCAGGAAATGGTAGGGCGGCCATGGACCGGTCACGACCATCTGGCAATTCTTGAGTTGCTTGGCGGCCGTGCTGTAACGGTTCTGATATTTTTCGATCGACTTGGTATCGATGAGGTGAGCGATATCGAGCAGCATTCCGTCGGCGTCGACCCTCTTGCAGCTGACTTCTTCCTCAATCGGGTTGAAGAGCTTGTGCACCTGGACGGACAGGGCGCGGGCTTTGGTCTGGCGCTCGCGCTCACGGGACGCCTTCTCGCGAAGCTTGATCAGGTACTCGCGGCCCACGGTATCGGGCAGGACAATCTCTTCCATGGCGCCGCGAAGAGAACCATCGCGGACCGTCAGCTTGATGCGCATTTCGGACTTGCCTCGAAGCCGCTCCACGCTCTCACAGAAAGTGCGGCGGTTGGATCGAACCGCTTGGCGGATGGCATCTTCGGTGTCGAAAATCGTCCCGAATCGGAACGGTAAGACGGTGGCGGTTCGGAAGCTCTGGCTGACAACGCGGGCATGTTCCAGAACCGACTTTTCGTCGAGTTTGGAGGTTGCGCGATCATATTCACTGACGATTACCGCGAATTCTCCGCTCGGGTAGCTCATGACGGGAGCGGAGTTCACACCCTGAATTCCATCTAGCAGGAAGGGACGGCGGGCGCGAACACCGTTAGCAAGGGTCTGGTGTTCCGTGAGGCAGTACGCGTACCACGACATGCATTCTCTCCGAATTGCACCGGGGCCTTGGGCACCCCTTTAGATTTTTTAAACTAGGGCTGCGTTTCTACCTGGAAGTTTTGGTTTTTGGGACAAGATGAACGCGAAAGGCTGCGTCCAAAGCTCATAGTACTTCCGTTCCGGCTTATTTGCAACCTTTGTTGCGATAAATGCATCGTCGAGCGTCTCAATTCGCTAAAAACGCGATTTCGTCACGCTAGCAGGGCGGTTCAGCGATCCGGCGATGCGGTGCTTCAGCGTCACCCCATCCAAAAACTCCATGGCGATGAACACTTCGCCATGCTGGTCGTCAATTTCGTAGATCGTGCAGATATTGGGGTGATTCAGCGCAGAGGCAGCTTTCGCTTCGCGCTGAAACCGGCTAAGGGCCTGCGCGTCTTTGGCTACGTCGTCGGGCAGGAACTTGAGAGCCACAACCCGTCCGAGTTTTACATCCTCAGCCTTGTAGACCACGCCCATGCCGCCACCGCCGAGTTTCTCGATGGTGCGGTAGTGCGAGATGGTTTGGCCGATCATGAAGGCTTCAAAGTTTCAAGGTTTCATATTTCATAGTTTCAAGGCCGCGTCTTTTAGTCGCAAACATTCTCCAGGCACGTTGAAACCTCGAAACTATGAACCCTTGAAACCTTTTTGCTTCAGGATTTCTGCTGTTTTTGGGCGGCGGCGCGATCCTGTAGAGCGATCGTGACCGCGCGCAGCATGTCGCCGGCGGGAGCGGGCTTGCCGGTCCAGATTTCAAACTGGCGGGCGGCCTGTTGTACAAACATTTCGACTCCGGGGATGACGGCGATTCCCTTGGCACGCGCGACCTGCAGCAAGTGGGTCTCGACTGGGTCGTACACCATGTCGAAGACGACGCGGGCCTGAATCTCCGGATCTTTGAGCGGGCAGTCGCGCGCGTTCCCCATGCCAACCGGGGTGGCGTTAATGATGACGTCGAAGGCGATCTTGCGGAGGTCGGCGCGTTTGATGGTGCGCGCTTTGGCCTGGCGGGCGAGCTTCTGAGCCTTGACGGAAGTGCGATTCAGTATCCAGACTTCAGCGCCGCGCTCCTTGAGACCGAAGACGGCGGCCCGGGCCGCGCCCCCGGCGCCGAGCACGAGAACTTTCGCGTTATCGATGGAGAGGCGCTGCTCGAGGGGACGAACCACGCCGGCGGCATCGGTATTGAAGCCATAAAGCTTGCCTTCTTGTCCGCGGACAACGGTATTGCAGGCGCCGATCTTGGTAGTGTGCGCGTCGGTATTATCGAGATACGGAAGGATGGCCTGTTTGTATGGCATGGTGATGCTAAGGCCGTAGAGGGGAATCTCGCGCACACAGTGGATCAGATCCTTGAGCGTTTTGGCGTGGAGAGGAAGATAAACGCCGTTCACGTTTTCGCGGCGCAGGGCCGTGTTCATGATGACGGGCGAGAGCGAATGTTCGATGGGATCGCCGGCGACGCCATAGACGCGAGTAGCGGTGTCGACTTGGTCGATGCGGTAGATACTGCGCAGATCCCGCGCACTGACCTGACCGGGTGCGGTTTTGAGATCGGCGCTAACCGCGCCAAAGGTAAAAACGCTGCCGGAGCGCACGTTGAGCACGCGGCTGATGATGCCCTGCTCTCCCATGCACAACCCGATGAGCGCGTGCTTGCCGCTCTGCGTCTGCAGAAACTTCATCATGGCCACGTTGTCGGAGAGCGTGGTGGCGGTGGTGACGACCTTGTAGAAGTCGGCCGGGATCTTCAACATTTTCTCCAGCGTCTCATCGAGGTTGCGCGTGGCGCGGAAATCATGGAACGACAGGATGAGTCCGGCGCGGCTGCGCAGGCGCGCAATTGCTTCGGGCTTCGCTTTCAGCGCGCTCTGCAGTTCCAGGTCGACAATCCGACAGCCCGCGGTGCGGGCCTTGGTGAGCACATCCAATTGAGAAGGCAGCGATCCCTTGAACTTGCCGCCATTGTCGGCGCGGCGGCAGGTACCGATGGCCGTAACGTACTGGTGGGTTTCAAGAAAACGATGGACTTTGGGAAGCGCGGCCAGAGGCTGCTTCAGGTAGTCCAAACGAAACTCGAGGAAGGGGTTATCCCGGGCCATGGACTCGGCGGTAGCGAGCATGTCTTCGACCGTGTCACCGCTCAGCGCAAGGCAGACCTTAGGCAGGCGCATCGGCAGAAAACGGGGCGCGAGAGTGGAAGACAAAGCCAAGGCCATTTGTTTTCAACAACGGCGCGATATTACAGGGGTGCAAGCGCAGATGCAACATAAGGTTGCCGAACGGCTAAGCAAACACTTTGGGAGCAAGGGGGCTAAACACCCTCGTAACCTTGACCCGACCCCAAGCGCTTGTTACCTTTTCGGCTGTAACCCTTGTCTTCCGAAAGAGATAGCTGGGGCGGTCCCGGAGCGGTTTGGAGTCGGAGGTAACATGAAGAAAACAGGATTGTTATTGCTACTGATGGTGACGGCGAGCTTGGCGATGGCTCAGCAATCGGCGACGGCGAGCACGCCCGATGCAGCCGGCATTATCAGCACGTCGGTCAACGTACCATTCGTGCGTTTCCAGACGCCGACTGCGGCAGACATTTACTGCTCAGGATTTCTTACCAAGGACCGGATTCCCGACGCCAACTACGTGAACGGGGGCCTGCAGACGCCGACCTCAACCAAGTTCGAGATCGGGGAACTGGTCTACCTGGCGGGGAGCGGCTACCAGGCGGGACAACTGTATTCGATCATCCGCGAACTGCGGGACGTCAACGAGTACGAAATCTATCCGGGGGAGAGAAAAGTACTGGCCGCCGCAGGACGCCCGTACGGGGAAATTGGCAGAGTGCGCGTGGTCGATACGCGCAGTCACAGCGCCATCGCCCAGGTGGAATTTAGTTGCGATCCCATCAACCCGGGAGATATCGCCGTGCCTTTCGTGGAAAGACCGCCGGTTACGTTCCGCGTCCCCGGGCATTTCGACCGGTTCGCACCTCCGAATGGGAAGCTCAGCGGACGGATCGTGCTCGGTAAAGACTTTGACGGCGTGCTCGGCACGGGCATGAAACTTTTTATGAACATGGGTTCGAACCAGGGCGTAAAAGTGGGGGACTATTTCCGCGTCGTGCGTTCCTACACAGCCACCTTGCGCGATCCGGTGGACTCGCTCTCCTTCAAAGCGCAGACTTCAGAAGACACGCAGATGCGCCCGCCGGCTTTTGAGGCCGATCGCTTCACAAAGACCACCGGGCCCAACATTCATGTGAGCGATCTGCCGCGGCGAGCTGTGGGAGAAGTGGTCGTTCTGAACGTAACCCCGACCGCATCGTCCGCCATGATCGTCTTCGCGCTGGAAGATGTGTACGCCGGCGACACAGTGGAACTGGACGATCAGCAGTAAGAGAACGAAACAATTTGATCGGACCGAGGGGAGAGCAATCTCCCCTTTTTCTGTTGTGTGGAATGAAACGGACGATCTGGTTTCTCGTGTAGAGACGCGGCAAGCCCCGTCTCTACGGGCGGAAGAACTTGGGTATTCAGCGGAAGAAACGGATTTTGGGATTCCCAGGAATCATCGCGCCAGCGATGACCACTGCAACGATTACAACCGCGAGTTCCATATTGCCCTCACAAAGCCGCCCTCACCATCAAAGCGCCAGCGCTCAGCATACGTCCTTTTGCAGCGAAGGCAAGGGTACTAAAGTGGGGGGAGGCCGCACAGGAGTGGAATGCAGAGTCCACGAAGAAACTTCTTGGACGCAGATTCAGCTGGCAACTTGAACGTCGCCGTCGGAAAAGACCTCGGCGGTGAAAGCCTCGAGGGTCGCGTTCTTGCGCCAAGCATCCAGCGGCAGACCGGCTTTGCGGCAGGTTTGCTCCAGAAAAGTTTCCCGGTCCCAACCATGTTCAACGGGAACCTGGGGCAGCAGCAGGCCGCGGCGAGCACCATGCGAGATGAGCAGGCCGTGGCGCCCGACTTCCACTTTCTCGGGATGAATCGGGAATAGGCGGGAGAGTACGCTCAGAGAAATCTCCAGCTTAGGAGCTTCTTCCTGGGTCACCGGCAAGAAACGGGAATCTTCGAAAGCGGCGGCGCGGGCCGTTTCGGCCACGGCGCGATACAGGGGCACGATGGGCAAGGCATATCCGACGCATCCGCGAAGTTCGCCAGGTAGATTGCCGTGGAGATCACTGTACAGATAAAGAGTGGTGAAGACGCCTCGTGGCTCCGACAGCCCGGGCGGGGAAGGCAACGCGTTTGGAAAAGGCTGACCTTCCAGAACGGAAAGAATCGCGCCGTGCGCGATGCGGAGCAGAGCCCGGCGTTGCTCGAGAGAAAATTCCGGGGATAGCGGAGCCGGGCCGTACGCGATCAGATTCTCCGACGGCTTTTCAGACAGCTTGGACATCGCGTTTCCTCCGCCGGGTGAGGACGAAGGCCCGGCGTCGCCGCTTTTCCGATTTGCGGTCGATCCGCGACCAGAAGGCAACGAAGTAGTCGAGCGCGGAAACCAGCGAAAGCAGAACCATGAACCAGATGGCGAGCCAGGCGATCCAGTACACCGGGAAAATGTAAATGCCGTACACGGGCCACTCGTGCCAGCGCCGAGCGAGAATTACAGCCACCACAGAAATAATCTGCACCAGCATCTTGAATTTGCCCAGTTCGCTCGCTTGAATCGTAAAACCTTCGGAAGCGGCAATGGAGCGCAGCCCGCTTACCAGGAACTCGCGGCCGATGATGACCACCGCCATCCACGCCGGCACCAGCGCCGGATTGAACTGCACCAGCGTGATGAAGGCAGCGGCGATCAGCAACTTGTCGGCCAGCGGATCGAGCAGCATACCCATGGTGGTGATCTGGCCGCGTTTTCGCGCCAGATAGCCGTCAATGCCGTCGGTGATCGAAGCCAGAATGAAAACAACCGAAGCCAGGATTTCTCTTTCGCTCTGCTCGCTCGCGAAGCGCGGGCTGCACAGAATCCATATGAGCAGCGGAATCGCGGCGATGCGGGTCAGCGTGATGTAGTTAGGAAGATTCACGCGATGAGTGAGCCAGGACCGCGAGGGCGGTCAATGTGATTATCCTCCACATCAGAGGCCAAGGCAACGAACAGGAGGCCATCGTCCAAGAAAGTAAGATGGTAGTTCCAAAACGGGCACCATTTTGGAGCGGTTCGATGATGAAAAAAGAAGGGAGGCACGTTCAGAAAAACCGCGCGCCACCTACTTCTGAGCTTCCTTGTAGCCGGCAGCCTTCGCTTCGGATTCGGTCATGAACTTTCCGGACTTGGTCTTGCCATACCAGCGGCCGCTCTTGTGATAGACGCCGCTATCGGTATTGACCCAGACCTTGCCGCTGGCTTTAGCGGCGGCAATCTCCTGACTGGAGGCCTTGCCAGCCGCTGCCTTGGTCGTCGTCTTGGGCGCAGCCGTGTTGCCGGAGGAAGCCGGGGCGGCTTGAGCAGTCGAAGTTGCGCTGGGATTAGCAGGAGCTGCGGGTTTTGCGGCGGCGGAGCTGGCGTCGGTCGGACTCGCCTGCGCCTTCGCCAAAGCAGGCGAAATGCCGATCGTGAGCATCAGGCAGAAAGCGAGCATCCACAGAGTAAGTTTGCCTTGGGAATGATTCATATTTCCTCGCGAGATTAAGAGGCATCAAGCCCCGTTTTTTACGAATCAATACTTTGGACGTACCTGCGAAAACACAGGCGACGCCGAGATGTCAGCATGATTACACCGTGAGGGACCACGGTCAACCAGAACTACGAGGGGCCTCCGGCTGGAAGCCCCGGACAATATGGCTAGGCATAGATTCCGCGCTGGCGGATGGTGTACGCCACGCGGTCGATCGCCAGCATGTAGGCGGCGATCCGGTTGTTCACGCCGTGAGTTTCAGCGTACCGGACAACATCATCGAACGCCGTAACCATGATGTCCTCCAGATGCTCGTTGACCACCGATTCCTTCCAGAAGTAGCCCTGCCGATCCTGCACCCACTCGAAGTAGGAAGTAGTGACGCCGCCGGCGTTCGCCAGGATGTCGGGAATCACGAAGACTTTTTTCTCGCTGAGGATATCGTCGGCGGCCGCGGTCGTGGGACCATTCGCGCCTTCGGCCAGGATCTTGCATTTCACCCGGTCCGCATTCTGGCTGGTGATCACGTTTTCGGTCGCAGCCGGGATCAAAATGTCGCAATCGGCAAGCAAAAGCTCAGCCGGATCGTACTTCTCGGCGCCCGTGAAGCCGTGAATGGTGTCATTGCGCTGGCGGAATTCCCACAGCGCTTCCATGTCAATGCCGTCCTTTTTGTACAGGCCGCCGCCAACCTCGACGATGCCGATGACCTTGTAGCCAGCCTCCGCCATGAGGCGGGCTGCGTTCGAACCGACGTTGCCGAAGCCCTGGACGATGACGCGGGTGGTGTCGCGATTCAGGCGCAGTTTCTTGATCGCCTGTTCGCAGACCATCAGAACACCGCGGCCGGTAGCCTCGCGGCGCCCGCGCGATCCGCCGATATTGACGGGTTTGCCGGTCACGACCGCCGTGCAGGTCTGCCGCATGTGCATGGAATAGGTGTCCATGATCCAGGCCATGGTCTGCTCGTTGGTGTTCACGTCGGGGGCGGGGACGTCCTTCTCGGGCCCGATGAAATCGAACAGCTCGGCCGTGTAGCGGCGCGTCATGCGCTCCAACTCGCCCTGGGACATCTTGTGCGGATCGCAGATGATGCCGCCCTTGGCGCCGCCGAACGGAATGTTCACCACAGCGCACTTCCAGGTCATCCAACTCGCCAGCGCGCGGACTTCGTCGAGGTTCACGTCGGGCCCGTAGCGCAGCCCGCCCTTGGCCGGGCCGCGCGCAATGGAGTGCTGTACGCGGTATCCGGTGAAGACTTCCAGGTGCCCATTATCCATCATCACCGGAATATGAACGATAATTTCGCGGCTCGGACTCCGCAGCACCTTCCACAGTCCTTCATCAAGGTTCAGCTTTTTCGCGGCAAGGTCGAAGCGAGCGGCTTGCGCCTGCCAGGGATTAGTTTCCTGTTCGAGGTCCAGTGCTGTCGTCATAAAAGTCTCCGCATGATTGCGATTGCCGCCCAAGTCATCGAGCAAGCCTCGCAAAGTATATTGCCGGCCCGCAGGCTAGGCAAGCGAAGGGAGGGACGGACGGGAAACGCGGACCAAAAGGTCAGCTTCCTTATAATGAAATCCTGGGAAAAAGCATGATCCGTCCTGACTACAAAGAGTTCGCGCAACTGTCACGCGGCGCCACACTGGTTCCGGTGGCGAAGTCGATATCTGCCGACCTGCTGACGCCGGTTTCCGCTTTTCTGGCCGTGGCTGACGGAGAACCCGACGCCTTCCTGCTGGAGTCGGTCGAGGGCGGAGAAAAAATTGGGCGCTATACGTTTCTAGGCGTGCGTCCGTTTCTGCGGCTGGAATCGCGCGGCGCCGAAATCAAGATCGAACGTGGCCGCAAACTCGAACGGCGCACGGGAAATGTTTTCGACGTTATCAAGGAACTGCTGCTGCAGCATCGTCCAGCGGCGATGGAAGGTTGGCCGCCATTCACCGCCGGCGCGGTCGGTTATTGCGCGTATGACATTGTGCGCCAACTGGAGAACATCGGAGAGCACGCTGCGGATGATCTCGACGTCCCCGACTGTGTGCTGATGTTTTTCGACCGCGTGCTCGCCTTCGATCATCTGCGGCACCAGATCCATATTGTGGCGTCGGCGGACGTGACGCGGGAAGCGCCCAGAGCTGCCTACGAGCGCGCCGTGAAGGACATCGCGCGCATCGAGAAGAAGCTCGCTGCGGGGTGGAAACCGGCGTACTGGCGCAAAGCTGCCGCCAAGGCAAAGCTTGCGAAATCAAAGCTGAAGCCACGGGCGCGCACCGCGAAGCCGAAGTTCCTGGAAAGCGTCCGCCGCGCCAAGGAGTACATCGCCGCCGGAGACATTTTCCAGGTCGTGCTTTCGCAGCGCTGGGACTTCGAGCCCGGAGTCGCTCCGCTCGATCTGTACCGTGCGCTGCGGGCGGTGAATCCGTCGCCCTATATGTATTTCCTGCGATTCCGAGCCGGGAAAAATTCCGGAGGAATGCACGTGGTGGGTTCGTCTCCCGAAATGCTGGTGCGCGCCGCCGGACGAAAGCTCGAATACCGTCCGATTGCAGGGACGCATCCGCGTGGCCGCGAC
>Ga0316363_10001993_pt1 | contig 16543 bp, 15 predicted proteins | sample Sb_taG_3_FD_200459 | JGI IMG/M metagenome (GOLD analysis project Ga0316363, IMG submission 200459) | Peat soil microbial communities from Weissenstadt, Germany - Sb_50d_a_PC metaG (v2) (version 2) | ecosystem: Environmental > Terrestrial > Soil > Wetlands > Peat | place: Germany: Weissenstadt...
CTTCCCGGCCGCTTTGTTCGCCGCCTCGTTCGGTTTCTCGCAGAAGGAATATTTCGACCTCGGCGACGACCGCAAAGCCGTCACCGACGCGCCGAGTGTGAAGTTCTGACTCGTCATTCCGGGGCCGAGCGAAGCTCGGAACCCGGAATCCATAACCACCGTCGTGTCAGATATGAGACGGCCCAACGAAAACCTCTTACCTCGTGATTATGGATTCCGGGCTCGCGGCCTGCGGCCGCGCCCCGGAATGACGTGCTGACAATGGCCGCTTACGGGCTCTATAGCCATATCCAGTCGAACCGGCGGCGTTCGGTCGCGCTGCTCGTCGGGCTGTTCTTCCTCATCTACCTGATGGTCTATGCCGGCGCGCTGGCGGCGGAAGCGCTCTCGGTCGACGCCGACAGCGATGTGTTGATGCAGCTGGCGTGGAACGATTTTCTCCACGCTACGCCATGGGCGACCGTCGGCACCGCGCTGTGGGTCGCCATCGCCTATTACTTCCACCAAAACATGATCGACGCGCTGACCGGCGGTCGCGAAGTGACGCGGGCCGAGCAGCCGCGGCTCTACAATATCCTGGAAAACTTAAGCATCTCGCGCGGCATCACCATGCCCAGGCTCAAGGTGATGGAGAGCGACGCGCTCAATGCCTTCGCCACCGGCATGAGCGACAAGCAGTATTCGATCACGGTCACGACCGGATTGCTCAAGCGGCTCAATGACGCCGAGATCGAAGCCGTGCTCGGCCACGAGCTGACCCATATCCGCAACGGCGACGTGCGCATGATGGTGATCGCCGTCATCATCGCCGGCGTCGTCTCGTTCTTCGCCGAACTGGTGTTTCGGCTGTGGTTCTATAACGGCTTCAGCTTTCGCAGCCGCTCCGACGACCGCCGCGGCGGCGGCGCGGCCTTCGCCATCCTGATCGCCGTCATCGTCATTGCGGTCGCTTATTTCCTGTCGTTCGTCATTCGCCTTGCTTTGTCGCGTTCGCGGGAATTCCTCGCCGATGCCGGCTCGGTCGAGCTCACCAAGAATCCCGACGCCATGATCTCGGCGCTGCGCAAGATCGAGGGCCGCGGCGAATTGCCGGGCGCGACCTCGGCGGTGATGGAAATGTGCCTCGACAACCCGCGCCAAGGATTCGGCGAGTTGTTCGATACCCATCCGAGCGTCGACAGCCGGGTCGCGGCGCTGGTCAAGTTCGCCGGCGGCCGCGATCCAGGCCCGCTGGCGCTGCCGCCGCAGCAAAGCGACACGGAAGCGGATCAACCCGACCAACCGCCGCCACCGAGCGGCCCGTGGGGCCCCGCCGTGGACGAATCGCGCGAAGGCCAAGACGCAGCCCCGGGCTCGCCATCGGACTCATCCCCGGGACCGTGGGGTCCGCATCCCGGCTAGCGCATGATCCCGAAAAGTGGATTCCGGTTTTCGGACAGGATCATGCGCAAACTATAAGGACCTTGGTCGCAATCGGGTCACAATTAACCATATCCCTTTGAAAATAGGCATTACCTAGCGCGTTCGCGGCCACGTGGCGCAACTGGAGGCTTCCAAACAGAGCCGGCTCTGTGTAAGACTCCGTTAACGGAAAGATTTGCGGGAAGTGTACGGGTTGGCCGCGGTTTTCCGGTGGATTTGCTGAGCCGGACGGACGACGCCTCAAGGCGAACGGGGTCAGCGGGGATCAGGACAATGGCTAAGCCAACAGTGGTCGTGGTGGGCGCGGACAAGGGCGGCGTCGGCAAGACGACCGTGGCGCGGACGCTGCTCGATTATTTCACGGCGCATCACGTGCCGACGCGCGCCTTCGATACCGAGTCGCCGAAGGGCACCTTGAAGCGCTTTCATCCCGACATCAGCGACATCGTCGACGTCACTTCGGTCCCCGATCAGATGCGCATTTTCGACACGCTGTCGACCACCGACGCCAGCGTGACGGTGATCGACGTGCGCGCCGGGCTGTTGTCGCCGACGCTGCGTTCGCTGCGCGACATCGGCTTCCTCGAAGCGGTGAAGAAGGGCCAGCTTAACTTCGCCGTGTTCCACATTCTCGGCTCCTCGATCGCTTCGCTCAACGAGATCGAGGACACCTCGACCTTCACCACCGATGCCAAATATTTCCTGGTCAAGAACTACTTCAACAACACCAGCTTCTTCGAGTGGGACCAGCCGACGCACGCGGCCTATTTCAAGAGGTTCAAGGACGCCGTCGAGATCACCATTCCAAAACTCAACGAGATGGCCTACGAGCAGGTCGAGCTCGCCTCCGTGCCGTTCCTCACCTTCGTCGCCAACAAAAACCAGAAGGGCGACGCGGCCAATTATTCATTCGTGCTGCGCGGCTATGTCCGGCACTGGCTCGGCAATGTCTGGGGCGAATACGATCGCATCAAGCTGAACGACTTCGTCGCCAGCGCCGCGGCGCCGGCGGGCGGCGGCCCGCGCGTGCAGGTGGTCCGCACCGCGCAGTAAGCGCTCTCTTCCCTCACCTGCCTGCAGGTGAGATGATCCAGGCTGGCGTTCGAATCGTCGCAACTGGACCGATTGCCGGCATGCCGCAGCAGGCGCCGCTCTACATCGTCGCTTCACCTCGCCCGCGGGTCGGCAAGACGCTGATCGCGCGCCTGCTGGTCGAATTCTTCCGAGACAACGGCCGCGCGCTGGTCGGCTATGACCTCGACCCGCGCGAGCCGACATTCGCCGGCTATTTTCCGAACCTGGTCGCGACGATGAATATCGCCGACACGCCCGGGCAGATGGCGCTGTTCGACCGGTTGCTCGCCGGCGTGCCACGGACCACCGTCATCGACCTCGGCTACGGCCTATTCGAGCAGTTCTTCGACGTCATGACCGAGATCGGCTTCGTGCAGGAGGCGCGGCGGCGCTCGATCGAGCCGATCGTGCTGTTCGTCACCGACCCGGCGCCGGGCACGGTGCGCGCCTATGCCGATCTGCGCCGGCGCCTCGAGACCACCGCCTTCGTGCCGGTGCACAACGAAGCGGTGTCGGTGATGTACGAGAAAGCGGATTTCCCGCCGAGCCGGCCCGAATACGGCGTCATCCGCATCCCGCGCCTGTCGGCAATCGTGCGCGGCGTCGTCGACCGCCCGAGTTTCTCGTTCGGCGCCTATATGACCGAACGGCCCGGCGGCCCGACCGAGATCCACAGCTGGATCGGCACCATTTTCACCGAATTTCGCGAGCTCGAATTGCGCCTGCTCATGGGCAAGCTCGGCGCGTCGCTGGGCGGCGGCGCATTCGGCCGCCTCAATGCCCTTCGAAACTGACCAGGGTGCGCACCACGGCTCGGGCACGGCTGCCAGTGCCCGCATGAACAAAGGGACACTCGACGACATCGAACATGCCAGGCTTGCTGTTTTTTGAGCGCCTCATATCGAGCACCATGCCCGGCAGGACATCATCGAAACGAACACCAGGGTTCCAGCCGGCGGTGCTCGAACTGTCACGGGGTGACGCCAAATCGCTTGGCCAGGTCCGCCGGCGTCATGTCGGTCGGCTTTCGATCGAACCGGATGCCGGCCTCCTGCAGCGCTCTGGCGACCAGCGAAACGCAGCCGTGACCACTGTCGGGCATGCGGACGCGATCGCCAAGCACAATGGTGGCGGCAAGGAGCAGAAAATTGCGCAGGCTGTACTTTTGCTTGAGGCAGGATCGCGCGAATTGGACGGCTGCCTTGCGCCCGGCGTCCGGCAGGTCAAGCCAAACATAGTGGTAGTCGCACTCGCGGTATTGCCGGATGTGGTTGATGACTACGCCGCGCGCGTTGACTTCCACCATCTTGCCAGTGTGGCTGACGACGAGCGCCACGTGGCTCCAATAGGTGTAGGGACGGTCCTCGGGCGCGCGATGGCGGATGCGGACGAAGCAGCGGATGAGCCATCCCAGCCAGTGTTTGTGGCGCACCAGGATGATGTCACCCGGTCGAGGACGAGAGATCGTCTCTCCGGGCCGGCAATGCACATAGGCCGGCATGCTCATCATGGGCGACGTGTCGATTGCGGACATTTCTGCTGACGCCTTACCTCGACGAAGGACAGCAACAGTACCCGGTGGCCATCACCATTGCCGCATCGGCAAACGGCGGCTGGCGCGCGGCACGATCGATAACTGCAGGCAGATTTGGTGCGGCATCTGGGCACGGCAGTTAAAGCGAGCTGAGAGTCACCCGGCTCCGTTTTCGAAATGCGACGCGAGATCGGTGGGGTCGAGCGCGGTGTTGTACAGCGCGACCGACTGAATCAGGCCCTGGAAAGGAACCAGCGGGGCGCCGGCGCCGCCAGCCTGCGTTCGCGGAGTCTGAGCATGTTGATTGTCGCCGGCGCCGATGAAGAACGTCATCGGCTGGGTCGGATCGATTGCGACGTAAGGCGTTATCGTAGCTGGAGAGGGGGGCCAGGCCGCTGTCGGCGGCGGCGGGTTATTGCTATCGGAATCGCTAGCCGGGTTTATCCAGAGGCTAAGCACTTGGGTGGCGCTATCGAAGGTCAGCGCTACATACGTCAGGGAACCATCAACAGCAGCCGGCACCATGGTGTTAATTACCGTATTTACTGTGCCGTTTCCGATGTCTAACTGCCATTGGTTTTGTTGATCAATAGAGATCGCAAAGCCTGTGCCGTTGCTGGTACGTGCGGCAAACACAACCCAAATGAATCCCATTACGGTCCATCTGGGCTGGACCCAGGCTTCGAGTGTGAAGTCGGTCAACGATGGCGAATTCGCCGCCCACGGAATGCTGACGTAACCTCCTTCGAAATCGACGCAGGCTGGCAGATTCTTGCTTCCGGTAGCGAACGCGTCGCCGGGCACAATCGAAGCCTGGTGCAGATTAAGCGTGGGATTGAGATCAACCGGTGGATTGCCCATCGTTGTTAGAAATGTCGTCCCCGATACATAGATCGGCGGATTTATGTAACTGCCATTATGATTGTTTCCGGAAAGATCGAGGGCGGTGCCAAGGCCGGTGCTGCCCGGGGGCGGCGGCGGCAGCGCCGGCGCCCCCGCCGGCGGCGGCGAATTTGGGAAATCGCTCAGCGGCCAATAGGCGACAAGGCTTGGTTCTGCGAGAATGTTATTACTGTAGGGTTCTGCAAGTCCGCCGGTCTGAAGAACGCAGCCGACGAAGCACACCGACCAGACGACGGCCAGCATGCCGATCGGGACCAAAAAGAAAAGCGTGGTGCTCACGTTATCGACTCCATGTGCCTCCCGGTACGGTCAGCCGTGTCTGTCGGCCCGATTAGTGTTGCAGGCGAGATTTGGTGCGGCAGCTGGGCACAGCAGTTAAAGCGAGCTAAGTGTCGGACGTGGCTCCGTCTGCGAAATGCGATGCGAGATCGGTGGGGTGGAGCGCGGTGTTGTACAGCGCAACCGACTGAATCAAGCCCTGGTAAGGAACCAGCGGGGCGCCGGCGCCGCCAGCCTGCGTTCGCGGAGTCTGAGCATGTTGATTGTCGCCGGCGCCGATGAAGAACGTCATCGCCTGGGTCGGATCGATTTCGACATAAGTCGTTTGAGTGGCAAAGGTCGCCGTCGGCGGCACCGACGTATCATCGCTGGCCGGGTTTATCCAGAGGCTGAGCGTTCCGGTGGTTCCGTTGGTGCTTTCGAAAGTCAGCGCTACATACGTTGCGGAACTGGAACTAGGAGGGGAACTAGGATTAATCGGCGCCGGCACAAATGTGTTAACCGGCATATTTACTGTGCCGTTTCCGATGTCTAACTGCCATTGGTTTTGTTGATTAATAGAGAGCGCAAAGCCTGTGTTGGTGGTACGTGCGGCAAACACAACCCAAATGAATCCCGTGACGGTCCACCTGGGCTTGATCCAGGCTTCGAGTGTGAACTCGGTCAACGATGGCGAACCCGCCGCCCACGGAATGCTGACGTAACCCCCTTCGAAATCGACGCAGAATGGCAGATTCTTGCTTCCCTGAGCGAGCCCGTCGCCGGGAACAATCGAAGGCTGCTGCAGATTAAGCGTTGGATTGAGATCAACCGGTGGATTGCCCGCCGTTGTTAGAAATGTCGTCCCCGATATGTAGATCGGCGGATTTATGTAAGTGCCATTATGATTTTTTCCGGAAAGATCGAGAGCGGTGCCAACGCCGGTGCTGCCCTGGGGCGGCGGCGGCAGCGCCGGCGCCCCCGCAGGCGGCTGCGAATTTGGCAGATCGCTCAGCGGCCAATAGGCGACAAGGCTTACTTCGTTGAGAATGGTATTGCTGTAGGGCGTGCCTGGAAGTCCGCCGGTCGGAAAACATGCGCCGACGAAGCAAAACGACCAGACGATGGCCAGCATGCCGATCGGGACCAAAAAGAACAGCGTGGTGCTCATGTTATCGACTCCATGTGCCTCCCGGCACGGTCAGCCGTGTCTGTCGGCCCGATCAGTATCGCAGGCGAGATTTGGTCGCGGCAGCCGGGCACACGGTTCAAGCGAACCAAGACGTGGTGGCTCCGTCTGTGAAATGCGTTTGGAATTCAGCAGCGCCGAGCGCGCTTTGGTATAGCGCGACCAATTGAATCTGGCGCAACAGCGCAGTGCTCATGCTCCCAGGCCTCCGGCACAGTCAGCAAGGACGACCAATAGGCGTTAAAAGCTAAGGTTGAGCATAACGCCCGAAAGCCACTTGTCAACGAGGACACCAGCGCTGTCGAAATGGCAGAGGCTAAGTTTCAACAAGCGACCATACCAAAATACCGACGCCCGCCACGATTGCCACATCGGCCAGATTGAATGGCGGGCATCGGCCGATTGCGATGAAATCGACAATCGCTCCGCGCCGCAATCGATCGGCAATATTGCCGGCGGCTCCACCCAAGGCGGCGCCGATGGCAGCGGCGTTCAGTGCGTTTTCGGCAATGACTCCCGCTCGCACCAGGACGGCGGCGATTGCGATTGAGGCGATCCAAAGCCCAACGTGCGTCGTGGGCGTGAAGTAGAACATCAGCGGCCCCCGCCGCATCAACACCTTACGGACGGATAAAAATCCAGCGTTCGAATCTGCCGTCCAGGACCGTGATAAGACGTACGCTTTGCTGGCCTGATCGGCGGCGACTACGCTCACGGCGGCGGCTATTTCGATCAACATCAGTTTATGTCCTCGGGCGCGCTGCTTTTTGCGGCGCGTTGCGCGAATAAAGTGGAAACGACACAAACGGGCAGGTAGATTATCCCACAGGATGAACCGCACAACCTTGATGTGCGACTTATAGCTGAACGTTCTGCCCTGCAACGGAAGGCCGATGCGTAAGATCCTCATCAGCTGGCGCGGATGGAATCTCTACAGCTATCCGACCATGCTCTATGTCGGCTTGGTCTGCGGTATTTTTGTCGCCGGTTGGGTTGCCGGACATTCCGGGCTTGACCCGGACCGGTTTGTACTGGCGTCGATGATCTTGACCGTACCGAGCCTGATCGGAGCCCGGTTGTTTTTCGTGGCGAGCCACTGGGATCTCTATCGAAACGATCGCGCGCGGATTTGGCGCCGCTCCGAAGGCGGCATGTCGATGTATGGCGCCTTGTTGCTGAATGTGCCGCTGTCGATTCCGCTGCTGCGCGTCATGGATCTGCCGTTCGCCAAATTCTGGGACGCGGCGACCTTCGCCATGCTGATCGGGATGATCTTCACCAGGTTCGGGTGCCTGTTGAACGGTTGCTGCTCGGGCCGCCCGTCCGCATCCTGGCTCGCCCTCAATCTCCCCGATCATCGCGGCATTCGACGGCGACGCGTGCCGACGCAATTGCTGGAAGCCGCATGGGCTGCGGTTCTGCTGACCGCCGCATTCGTCCTGCGCGGACGCCAGCCCTTCGATGGCGCGATATTCTGTTCAGCGCTGCTCGCTTACGGAATTGGCCGCTACTTCCTGCAGAAACTGCGCGACGACAAGACCGTATCCGAAACAGGTATCATCCAGCTCACGTCGGTGATGTTGGCACTGGCGGGGCTGATCGGAATGGGCGTTGCCTGGACCTGGTAGGCCGTTGGCGCGGCGGCGTATCGGGCGGGCAGAATCGAGGAGCCGGAGGTGAACGCACCGCAGCGGCCATATCGGGCTTATTCGCCCGCCTTCGCGGGCGGCGGGATTGCGAACAAGGCATAGCATTCGAATGAGTTTTGCCAAAGTGCTGCAAAGCTAGAACCCCGCGCTATTCGCATGGATTCGATCTTCGAAACGCTCCTTCGCTACACGAAGAAACATCCGCAGAAGCTGCTGTTCTCTTTTCTCGACCTTAGCGGAAGGGAGACGGAGAGATACACCTACGAAGCCTTCGTCAAACGGGCAAACGTCATAGCCGGACATCTCCGCCGCGAATACCGCTTTCAATCAAATGACCGGATATTACTGGCCTATCCTCCTGGCCTTGAGATTATCTGCGCGTTCTTTGGCTGCGTTCGTGCCGGCCTGATTCCGGTTCCGGTCTATCCTCCAAGCAGCCACGGATTTCAGGCAGCTTTGTACAAAATGGCGCATATTGCCAAGGACTGCGATGCTGCTGGCGTTCTCACCAGCCGAGACTGCCATCGCTCGATCACCACAAATCTCGAAAGAATTGTTGCTCCGGAAGATCAGGATTCGCAGTACGTCTCCAATCTGAAATGGATCGCGTCCGAGAACCTGTTAGAACCGGCGTCAACGGATTGCGATAGCGGCTGCGATATCCTTTTTCTGCAATATACCTCCGGATCCACCACAAATCCGAGAGGCGTAATGGTGACACACGCCAACATCCTGCATAATCTTACTCTGGTTGCAAATCATTCAGATCCGGTCGCGGTGTCATGGCTTCCGCAATATCATGATATGGGCTTGATCGGTTACTATTTGTATTCCGCCTTGGCGGGAGGAACAACTTACGGCTTCTCTGTCACGGACTTCATCCGGCGCCCGACTCTTTGGTTTGATACCATCACGCGGTATCAGGCGAGCGCGTCATCAGCTCCGAACTTCGCTTTCGAATATTGCCTGCGTCCGGGGCGGCTTTCCGAAGAGATGCTGGAGAAAGTGGATTTGAGCTCGCTCAGGTTTCTCATGACGGCCGCCGAGCCGGTCAGGCCCGCGACCTACCAGCGCTTTCTCCAAACTTTTGAGCCTTGCGGTCTAAAGCCTGAACATTTTGTTGTGGCCTATGGACTCGCGGAAAATACCCTTGCGGTCACGAGTTATGGTCGCACCGTGTTGTCCATCAATAAAAACGCCTCAGCGCTCAGAAAGGCGCGCGCGATATCTCAAGTATCCGAAATTTCGGCCGCCAAGCAGATCATCAGTTGCGGCAAGCCGCTAGGTGATGTTGCCGTAAAGATCGTCGATCCTGAGAAACATATCGCTCTCGAAGACGGTGACATCGGGGAGATATGGCTTGGCGGAAAGAGTAAATGTCAAGGGTATTGGAATAAACCCGAACTCACGCAAGAGACGTTTCACGCCCGCATCATCGGAGGGAATCAGGACGAAGAAGGCTATCTCAGGACCGGGGACGTCGGCTTTCTCCACGACGGCGAGCTTTACGTCTGCGGGCGCATGAAAGATACGATCATAGTCCGCGGTCAAAACTATTATCCGCAGGATATCGAGTCCGTAGTTGAGGAGGCGTCCGACCTGATTCGCAGGACCTGCGTCGTGGCGTTTGAAATCGCGGAGGACCACGGCCCGGCATTGGCTGTGGTTGCCGAAGTCAACAATCGAATTTCGCTGCCGAATCCACGCGATATTGCCGGCGCCATAAGAAAGCACCTCAATTTGGAGGTTGCACTGATCGCTTTAGTGGCGCCGAGAACGGTTCCTAAAACGAGTTCGGGTAAGATTATACGCTACCTGACCCGACAGATGTGGCTGGATGGAAAGTTTCAGGTCCTGCATCAGTTCTCACGCAAGGCCGATGCCGAGGATCGACCGACCGACAGCACGAGCCAATTACCGTTTCATTTCTTGAAGAGCCGTTACGGTCTCACGGGTACTGAGCCCTATTCTCTCACCGAAGCCGGCGTCGATTCTCTGGATCTCATTGTCCTTATGCACGAGATCCAGGAACGGCTCAGGGAACGCGGCGCCGACATGCTGGCCGGCCAAATCAACGTCGATCTTATTTTGAGCATCAAAGTAGCCGAACTATTCCGCTTGGCGGATATGTTCGAACGTTCGCCAGAAGCCGCTGTGCTTCATGTGAGTAATTCTCTACTCCATTTGCGAGAAGAGCATCGTAAAGCCCAAGAACAGATGATGTCGCGGGATCGAAGGATAAGATTCGTGCTGCCAGCTGCCAATGGGACACCCCGTCGGGGCTTGGTTGGCGGGATTCTTCTCACTGGGGGGACCGGCTTTCTCGGCCCATTTCTGCTGAAGAGTCTATTGGAACAGAACGACGACAAAATCTATGTGCTAGTTCGTGCTTCGGGGGACTCTGACGGCAAGGAGAGAATAAGGGCGGCAATGCAGTCAACTGGGTCTTGGCCGACGCCTGCTTTGCTGCAGAAATTCGAAAGACGAGTCATTGCAGTTTGTGGAGATATGGGCCAGCCGAACCTGGGACTGTCGGAGTACAACTGGAACTTTCTCGCGGATCACGTACAAACGATCTACCACAATGCGGCTGCAGTGAATTATCTATTGAATTATGACAAACTGCAGGCCGCAAACGTTGCCGGCACTCATGAGGTTCTGAGACTGGCGTTCGAGCGCAGTACCAAGATTTTCAACTATGTGTCTACGACGTTCATCTTTGGATGGGCGGTTAAGGAGACTTTGTACGAAACAGACTCGAACGACAAAATGGAGCTGCTCGATTTCGGCTACAGTCAGTCTAAATGGGCCGCAGAGCAAACCGTACTGGATGCGGCACGGTACGGTTTGAAGATCCGCATTTTCCGTCCTGCTCTCATTAGTCCCTCAGTGACCGGTGGAGGAAACAATATCGATATCGCAATTCGGCTACTTGCCTTCATGGTCAACCATGGGATCGGGGTTGCAGCGCTCAATCAGGTCAGTTTTGTGCCGGCAGACGTCGCAGCGAACAATATCGTCGCGATTTCCAATATCCCGGATACTGTCGGCGCCTCCTATCATGTAACAAGAGATGACTATGCAAACATGATGGATATCACGAACATCATTACGAGCGTCACTGGACGATCATTTCGGTTATTCAAGCTATCAGAGTTTGTCCCGGAGGTGATCAGGAGATGCACGAAGAACGATCTGCTATTTCCACTGCTTGATTTCCTGATTGGATCTGTCAACAGCATCTCTGCCATGGAGTTCAAGCGGTATGACAGCTCCGCTTATCAGAAGGCGAGGAATATGTCGGGCGCCAGCTTGCCGGATCCGTCGCTTGAAGACACGGTGTACGGCATTTTACGGTTCATGGAGAGGAAAAGGCTCATTCGGCGAGTCCGCGAGCTGGACAGGCGGCTTGTATCCGAGGTCATTTAGGAATGAATCACTCCGTTAGGGCCGTGACGGCAGGCGGTGAAAGCGACAGCGCAAGTCAATTACGTTGTTTGGTCTTCCCAGCTGAGCGTCCGTTGCGGCCGGGCACTGTCATGCTCCGCGCAAAATCTATGCTTGAGCGCATGAAGATTGCCCATCGCAAGCAACAGCGAACCGCGATCGTGATTGAACGACTGGCCGCGACGGCAGGTTTAGTTACATTTTTTATTGTTGGCTACTTTGGCGTCGGACGCTCGATTTCTTCGGCAATGACCTTCGACATGGCTACGTCGCTTGATCGGCGAATCCCCTTCGTAGCGCAGTCCGTCTGGATATATTTCTGGGTATTCACGGCGGCGTTGATTCCACTGTTTGTGGTGAGGTGCCCAAGACTATTTCGTCGCACTGTCCTCGCCTACGGCTTGGTAATCGCGATTTCCTTGATTTGTTTCAGAGCATATCCGGCAACATCAGCAAGCTTGCGGGCTGCCGGCGCCGTGCTAGATGTCTCTTCGCCTTCCAATTGGGCGGTCTCGGTTCTGTACTCTCTAGACCCGCCCTATAATCTCTTCCCGTCCCTCCACCTGTCTCTAGCCTTGCTGGCGGCGATCTCCGCGTGGAAGGCCAAGAGACTCTACGGAGTGGGTGTCGGCGTGGGAGTCGGCTTGGTCGCGGTGGCCGTCTGCACCGTCAAGCAGCACGTCCTGGTCGACGTCCTCGGCGGCGCCGTTCTGGCGTCCCTAGCGGGCGGATTGATTATCGGCACTTACCGCGCAAAACGAGGCGTCACGCCGGCTTATGGCTGGCGCGGGCCCGAACTCTATGTCGGCTTACTTGTCCTCGCTTACGCCGGTATTTACGCGGCATACCTATGCGCGGCGTGAGTCTATCGATGTCAGCCGGTCCTCAACGAAGGCAATAGGACTCGCGGCTGAACCGCAATGTTGCTGCCGCTCTCCGCCTCGCTTTCGCGAGCCACGTCGCTTTCTTCGATCCTCGCCTGCAGAGCAGCGAAAGCGCGGCGGCCTCCAGGATCTGGATTCGATCAAGCCCGCCGGCTCGGTCAAGATCAGAATCGAGACTATCGCCTATTATCTGACACAGTCCTCCGCGAGCGTCATGGAGCGCAAGAAGCAACGACTGACCGGGCCTGGCCCACTTGTCCAAGCTAGCCCATCACAGCTTCGCCAATATCAATAGCAACTGGCCGCTCGCCGTAGTCGCGACGACGGCCGCGCATTATTTACGAGTCCGCGCCCTAATGCCCTTCGAAGCTGACCAGCGTGCGCACCGGCACGCCGAGCTTCCTGATCTTTTCGGCGCCGCCCAGATCGGGCAGATCGATGATGAAGCAGGCCGCCAGCACATTGGCGCCGATCTGCTTGAGGAGCTTGCAGGCGGCTTCCGCGGTGCCGCCGGTGGCGATCAGATCGTCGACCAGGATGACGCGCTCGCCTTCGATCACCGCGTCCTCGTGCATTTCCATTTCGTCGATGCCGTATTCGAGCGAATAGCCGATGGTCACCCGCTTGAACGGCAGTTTGCCCTTCTTGCGGATCGGCACAAAGCCGGCCGAGACCTGATGCGCAACCGCGCCGCCGAGAATAAAACCGCGCGCCTCGATGCCGGCCACCTTGTCGATCTTGCCGCCGGCCCAGGGCTGCACCAGTTCGTCGACGGCGCGGCGGAACGCGCGTGCGTCGCCCAAGAGCGTGGTGATGTCGCGAAACATGATGCCCGGCTTGGGATAGTCGGGGATGGTGCGGATCGCTGATTTGAGATCATTCTCGAACGCGGCGGTGGTCATGGGCGAATTTGTCCCCTCGCTTGCGGCTGCGTCTCGCATATCACAGCGGCGCAACATGCGCGCGCCCCCTTAGGCGAGGGATCATTGTTGATTAGGGCCGCCTTGACCCCACCCCCACCCCACCCCTATATGACCTAAAATCGCGTACTTTGGAGTACCGAACATGGCCTATGTAGAAATTAGCGATGACACGATTTGGGCCAGCCAGATCGAGGGCGGCAAAGCGCTGAAGGACAAAATCCTCTCTCTAGCCCCCGGCGAAGTCATCGAATTGGAAGTCGATGGCATCGTCGGCAGTTGGGAGAAGATGCGCAAAGGTAAAGACGGTCGTGCGACCATGGGACTAAAGCCTATCGGTCCCATGAAAGAGATTTGGAAGAGCTTGCAGTCGCGGCGAGGCGAAGTCGTGGAAGTCCGCCAGGTGCGAACGGCGGACGCGTATTTGGCGGCTCTGAGCGAGACGATGACCGAATGGAATTCGCCTGAGGACGACGAGGCGTTCCGTGATCTGTGATTTCGGCGATGTGGCCGTCGTACCGTTTCCTTTCGTCGATTTCGCCGCAGATAAGCGCAGACCCTCTCTCGTTCTTTCCCACGCGACATTCAACGAAGCACACGGTCATTCGATCTGCGCAATGATTACCACTGCCGCCCGGTCCAAATGGCGCAGTGACGTCGCGATCGAAGATCTGAAGCCCGCCGGCCTCAATCGTCCTTGCGTCGTTAGATGGAAGCTATTCACGCTGCCAAACGACCTGATCCTCAAACGCGCCGGAAAACTTGCCTCTGCGGATCGAGGCAAGGTCATTTCGGCGGTGCGGACGATTCTGGCTTGAATCAAGCTCAGCGCCGGCATCAAGCCGGCGGCTGCGATCCCGTCAGCTCCGGATGATGCACGTCGTGCCAGACTTTTTTCTTGGTGAAGTACAGAAGCCCGGTCAGCACGACGAGGAAGATCATGACCTGGAAGCCGAGCCGCTTGCGCGCATCCAGCGTCGGCTCCGCCGCCCACATCAGGAAGGCTGAGACGTCGCGGCCGTATTGATCGACCGTCATGGGCGTGCCGTCGGTATATTGCACTTGGCCGTCGCTGAGCGGCTTCGGCATGCCGATGGCGCCGGTGGGAAAATATTTGTTGTACTGGCCGCCGGGCGGCAGCGCGAAGCCGGGCGGCGGGTCGGTGTAGCCGTTGAGGAGGGCGTGGATGTAGTCGGGGCCGTCCTCCTGATAATCGATGAAGGCGTCGATGATGAATTGCGGGAAACCCCATTCGTAACCGCGCGCCTTGGCGATTACCGAGAAGTCGGGCGGCAGCTTGCCGCCGAGCGCGGCGCGGGCGGCCTGGTCGTTCGGGAACGGCGGCGGGAAACGATCGGCAAGGGTGCCGGGCCGCTGGAACATCTGGCCCTGGTCGTTGGGGCCGTCGGTGACTTGGAACTCGGACGCGATCGCCGCCGCCTGCGCCTCGGTGAAGCCGGGGCCGCCCGGCTCGGCGAGATTGCGGAACGCCAACAGCTTGATGCTGTGGCAGGTCGAGCAGACTTCCTTGTAGATCTTGAAGCCGCGCTGCAGTTGCGCCTGGTCGTAGATGCCGAACGGCCCGGCGAACGACCATTTCTGCCGCGGCGGCGCGTCCTCGGCCGAGGCCGTTTGCACGGCCGTCGCCGCAAGCGAGGCCGCGAGCGCAAAGGCGGTGATGATGCGATGAGAAATCATATCCGCCTCCGCTAAGCCCTGGCGCCCGACGGCGGCGCCGGCAACACCGCTTCCGAGATCGAATTCGGCAGCGGCTTGGTCTTCTCGAACAATCCGAGCAGCGGCAGGATGACGAGGAAGAAGCCGAAATAGTAGATGGTGAGGATGCGCGCGGCGATCACATAGCCGCCCGACGGCTCCTGGGAGCCGAGATAGCCAAGCCCGATCACCGCGGCGAAGAAGATCAGCAGGAATTGCCGGTATAGCGGCCGGTAATTCGCCGACCGCACCCGCGAGGTGTCGAGCCACGGCAGGAAGGCGAGAATGATGATCGAGCCTGCCAGCGCGGTGACGCCGAGCAGCTTGCTCGGGATCGCGCGCAGGATGGCGTAGAACGGCAGGTAGTACCATTCCGGCACGATATGGGTGGGCGTCTGGCCCGGATTGGCCATGATGTAATTGTCGGAATGGCCGAGATAGTTCGGCAGGTAGAACACGAACCAGGCGAAGAACAGGCAGAACACGCCGATGAAGAAGCCGTCCTTGACGGTCGCATAGGGCGTGAACGCAACGGTGTCCTTCTCGGTCTTCGGCTCGACGCCGGTCGGATTGTTCTGCCCGACCATATGCAGCGCCCAGACGTGCAGCACGACCACGCCGGCAATCACGAACGGCAACAGGTAGTGCAGCGAATAAAAGCGGTTGAGCGTCGGATTGCCGACGGCGTAGCCGCCCCACAGCCAGGTGACGATCGGCTCGCCGACGCCGGGCAGCGCCGAGAACAGGTTGGTGATGACGGTGGCGGCCCAAAAGCTCATCTGGCCCCAGGGCAGCACGTAGCCCATGAAGCCGGTCGCCACCATCAACAGGAAAAGAATGACGCCGAGGATCCACAAGACCTCGCGCGGCTCCTTGTAGGAGCCGTAATACATGCCGCGCGCGATGTGGGCGTAAACGGCGGCGAAGAAGAACGCCGCGCCGTTGGCGTGCAGGTAGCGCAACAGCCAGCCGTAATTGACGTCGCGCATGATCGATTCGACGGAGATGAAGGCGTAGTCGACATGCGGCGTGTAATGCATCGCCAGCACGATGCCGGTGACAATCTGCACGCCCAGCATGAAGGTCAAAATGCCGCCGAACGTCCACCAATAGTTCAGGTTGCGCGGGGTCGGATAGGCGACGAAGGAGGAGTAGACGAGGCTCACGATCGGCAGCCGCCGCTCCATCCACTGCATGAATGGGCTTTGCGGCTGATAGGTCGAATGTCCGCTCATAATCGAACCTTATGCCTTATCCGTCTTGCCGGTCATCCCATCCGCGCTGCGAACCGCGCCCCTTCCCGAGGGGTTCGGGCGGCGGGGGCGGCGGACACACCGGTCGCATCCGGCCTGGGGAAGGTCAGAGGCGACGCATACCGGCGGCGTTTTATTGGCACCCTTGCCGGGAGAGTGCAAGTGTAGGCTTGCCGGCACGCACAAGCCAGGTTTCGCCGGCAGCGGACCGCCCCGATTTCGGCCATGCGCATCGCCCTTTATCAGCCCGATATCCCGCAGAACACGGGGACCGTGTTGCGGCTGTGCGCTTGC
>Ga0316363_10001994_pt1 | contig 16543 bp, 12 predicted proteins | sample Sb_taG_3_FD_200459 | JGI IMG/M metagenome (GOLD analysis project Ga0316363, IMG submission 200459) | Peat soil microbial communities from Weissenstadt, Germany - Sb_50d_a_PC metaG (v2) (version 2) | ecosystem: Environmental > Terrestrial > Soil > Wetlands > Peat | place: Germany: Weissenstadt...
CATTGTATTCATCTCCAGCGAGAGCGCGGTTCAGATTCCCACTGAGATGATCCACTACGGGATGACAAAGACCGCACAACTCGCCATCTCGCGCGGACTCGCGGAGACGACGGCGGGAACGAACGTAACGGTAAACACGGTGCTGGCAGGGCCCACAGCATCGGAAGGAATTAGCGACTTTGTCCGGCGATTGGCTCAAGACCAGAAGACAGACGCGGCCGCCGTGGAGAAGGAGATCTTCCGCAGCGTGCGTCCCACATCTCTGCTAAAACGTTTCGCAACACCAGAGGAGGTCGCGGCACTGGTGGTTTTCGTCTGCAGTCCATTGTCCTCGGCCACCAATGGCGCGGCCCTACGGGCTGACGGAGGCGTCGTGCGATCGGTTCTCTAACGCTTTCCACGAATCCTGAAAGGGCCTGAGCAAAGAGCAGCTCCAACAACAACTCGATTTTAATAAGAAGAAGTACACCAGTGACGATCCGCGGGATGTGATTCCGGGAGACTCCATCCGGCGCATTTCCGGACGAATTGTCGACAAACCTTCCCTTGGGATTACTTCTCGCTTGCCCGTGATGCGCCCGAAGAAGTCTTGCCGTCCTGTCAAACCCACGCGGCAATCCGCTCCGACAGTAGAAGGCAAACACGTCTCGGGAGTAGGATGCTCTCGGATCGCGATGCGCCCCAAGCCGATCATCGCCGGGCTCCTGTTGACGGCTGTCGCCGTTGTCTTTCTAGGGTTAGTGCTATGGCTGTCGGGCGATTGGCGCTGGGTGGAGGGCTGGATCTTCGTTGTCTGGTGGGTATCCTTCTTTGCCTTCAATCTCTTGTGGCTTCGCTCCAGGGACCCTGCGCTGTTGGCCGAGCGCATGCGCATGCCCGGCAGTGGCGGTGAATCGCGCTCCGATTTGGCTATCCTCATCGGGATAAAAGTGTGTGGCCTGGCTTGGATTGTTGTGCCGGCGCTGGATGTGCGTTTCGGTTGGACACCCCGTCTGCCGCTGTGGTGCGAAATATGCGGAGCCATTCTGCTCCTCGGGGGTAGTTTTCCCTTCTTCCGCGCGTTCACCGATAACACCTTTGCGTCGCAGTTGGTGCGTATTCAGACCGAGCGCGGCCAGCATGTCATTGACACGGGCGTCTACGGCTTTGTTCGCCACCCCATGTATCTTGGGGCAAGTCTAGTGTTCTTTGGTGGCGCGTTGCTGCTCGGCTCCAGTTCCGGCCTTCTCTTGGGCCTCGCCATGGTCGGGCTGCTCGTTGTGCGCATCTTTGGCGAGGAGAAGCTGTTGGCACGCGATCTGGAGGGCTACCGGGCCTATCGCGAGAAAGTGCGGTACCGCCTTATACCGCACGTCTGGTGATCACCCCGTCAACGGAATTTCCGCTCTCGATCAGGCAGGCGTTGGCAGTATCCGACTCAGTGGGCGGATAGTCGGCTACTCGGAAACTGACCCGTTACACTTTCCCTTGCGCGTCCTGAATCGGCAATTGCCGGCGGGACGCCAGCGAGTCAAGCGTTTCAGCGACCGCTCGACTTCCTTATCGCTGGCAAACTCACCCCGATCAACCTCGGCTATACCCTTCTCGATTTCCTCAATCTGCCACCGCTCGAGATCTCTGAATTCGCGGGTTCCTTTTCTTGAGAAAGTCATCCGCTACGCCGCCCCAAACCGCACCGACACCAGCTTTGATACGCCGGGCTCCTGCATGGTCACGCCGTAGAGCACCGGGGCAATGCTCATGGTCCTCTTGCTGTGCGTGATCAGGATGAACTGGGTCCGTACGCTCAGCTCGCTCACCAGTTCGGTGAAGCGCGCGATGTTGGCTTCGTCGAGCGGAGCGTCGACTTCGTCGAGAATGCAGAACGGACTGGGCGTGTACTGGAAGATTCCGACCAGCAGTGCGAGTGCCGTGAGCGCCTTTTCGCCGCCGGAGAGAAGAAGCACGTTCTGCAGTTTCTTTCCGGGAGGCGACGCCACCACGTCAATGCCGCTCTCCGCGCTGTTTTCCATGTCGGTCAGCCGCATGAAGCCGTGTCCGCCGCCGAACAGTTTGCGGAACGTAGCCTGGAAGTTTTCGTTAATCCTGTTGAACGCTTCTTCAAATTTCTGCCGCGAGACTTGATCGATCTCGCGAATGGTGGCTGCGGTGTTTTCGATCGCATCGAGCAGGTCTTTTCTCTGCGTTTCGAGGAACTGGTGGCGCTCCGCCGTTTCCTTGTACTCTTCCAGAGCCATCATGTTGACCGGGCCCATGGCGTCGAGACGGGCGCGCATTTCACGGTGGGCCTGATCTTCGGCCGCAAGTTCATCCGCGGTAACCAGCGGAATTGTCGTGTCGGCCATCAGGACCGAACGTTCCATGCCAAGTTCGTTCAGGCAGGTGTCGGCCAGGTGTTGCAGGTCGGATTGCAGCTTGGCTGCCGCAGCCGATAGCTCACCCCGGCGGTCACGAGCCAAATCGAGTTGCTGGCGCGTGTCACGCAGAAGCTCTTCAATTTCGGTCAGTCGCGCCCGCACTTGCTCAGACTCGATCTGTAGCAAGCCTTCGCGCGCTTCTCCAGCATTGCGCTCGGCTTCGAACTGGAGGAACTGCTCAGCCAGTTGCACATTCTCGTTTTGCCGTTGTGCGATTTCGGCACTCGCCGATTCCATTTGGATTTGCAGAGCGCCAGCCCGCTCCCGCATCTCGGTAACAAGGGTCTCGATGCGCTGAAGCAACGTCGTGGCCGAACGGTGGCGCTCTTCGAGAGTGGCCACGCGAGCGGCGCGTTGCGAGGTTGTTTCAGTGGCAGCGTCCCGTTGGCCACGTAGAGCCGCGAGGCGGTCTTGCCCGGCTGCAAGCAGGGTTTCGAACTGGCTGCGTGCTTGCTCGATCGTGGCCAGCTCCGCTTGCCGCGATGCGATCAGGCTTTCCTGCTCCTGCCTTTCTGCCGCGAGCCGTTGCAGTTCGCGTTCGCTGATCGCAATCCGTTCGCGCACCCGCGACATTTCGCTTTCCAACTGCTGCAGCAAATGTCCGGAGGTCATCGCCTGCTTCTCGGCTTCGCGCTTTTCGTCTTCCAGACGATCGAGCAGGGAAGTGTGCTCCTTGATTTCGCGCCCTAAGGTGAGGGCGAGCAGTTCCTTCTCGCGCAGGGCGCGCTCCAGCTCCTCGAGCAGACGCAGCACGTCGCGCAACTCACGCTTCATCGAAAGCGGTCCCTCACTGCGTTGCTTACCTCCAGTGACGGTCACGTTGTGGAAGCATTCGCCGGTCTGGGAGAGGAAGAACGCGTCCGGACTGGAGAGCGCGAGCTCGCGCGCCACTGCGGGATCCGGCACGATGTAGCCATTCCCCAGCTTCGGCAGGATCACTTCGAGCGACTTGCCGAATCCGTTCAGCACGCGAATCGAGTTCTTCAGAGGGAGGACCGTGTCGTTGAGCGGAGCGTAGTGATGGCTTTCGTCGGCGAGAAACGAAAACTTTGCTTGCGAGTCCTCAGGATGCACAAGGAACGTCGCGCGCCCGTTGACGTCAGACCGCAGCAGGCGCAGACCTTCGTCGGCGGCGTCCCACGACTTGACCACGACAAAGTTCAGTTCGTCGCGCAGGAAGTCTTCGACCACACGCTCATAGCGGGGTTCGACTTCGAGGAAATCGGCGAGCACACCAGCGGGAGTGTTTCCGCCCTGCATTGCGCCCGATTGAAAGAGCCGCCGCACCGACTCGGTGGAATAACCGTGCTCGGCGATGACCGCTTCGAGCGACCCCTTCTTGCCGAGTGCCGTAGCGTATTCGGAACGGATCGAGTCGAGGTGTTTCTTGGTTTCGGTCTCCGCCGAACGTTTGCTCTCGAGGATCTCACGCAAGCTCGCGATCTCGGCGGTCAGGCCGCTGGCTCGTTGCGAAACGCTTTCGAATTCCAGAGCAAGCTGACCGCGTTGTCCGCCGAAAGTTTCCGATTGGGAGGAGGCGGTTGCCATCTCGACCCGCAGACGCTGCTCCTCGCGGCCGATGCCCGCCAGCCGCTCCTGAGACTGCGTGAGCTGATTGCGGAGGTTGGAAGCTCCGCCGACTGCCTCCAGAATGGCCGCCCGATGCGACTCCTGCTCCTGTTCCAGCATCGCGAGGTTGGTGGCGGCGCAGGCCGTTTCCAGCTGGCTGAGCGCAAGCTCCTGCTGGGCCGCCGCGAGGTCCGCCGCCGCTGAGTCCAGCAACTGCTGGTGACCATCCCGTTCTTCCTCAAGCGCCGTGAGCCGATTCTGAGCCTGCGCCAGATCCGCTTCCGCAGATGCCGTGCGCACGATCAGTTCCGCGCAGCGCTCTTCGTTGGTTCGGCTACGCGCCTTCCCACGATCACCTTCAATCGCGATCTGGTTGAGCCGGTCGCGATTTTGCCGCGTCTCCGTCTCAATCGCATATCCGCGCTGCGTGCGCTCGGAGTGCTCGGCTTCCGACTGCTGCACGCTTTCGGTCTGCTGTCGAATCTCCTCGCCCAGTTGATGGATCTGGGTATCGAGAGTCACGCTCTCCTGGTCCATCTGGGTGAACTTGCTGGCGAGCACAACCCGCAGCTTGGCGCGCATCTCGTCGCGCAGCTTGGCATAGCGCTCGGCCTTGCTGGCCTGGCGCTTAAGCGAGTTCATTTGCCGCGTGACCTCTTCGAAAATGTCGTTCACGCGATTCAAATTCTGTTTAGCGTCCTCGAGACGCGCCTCCGCGAGACGCTTCCTCGTCTTGAATTTCGTAATCCCAGCCGCCTCTTCAATGATGGCGCGGCGGTCCGTCGGACGGCTGCTCAGAATCTGACCGATGCGCCCTTGCTCGATGAGCGCGTACGACTCCGGCCCAAGACCCGTTCCCATAAACAGTTCCTGGATGTCGCGCAACCGGCACAGTTTTCCATTCAACAGGTATTCGCTATCACCGCTGCGGAACAAGCGGCGCGTCACCGAAATCTCTCCCACGTGGTGCTGCTGCAGATTGAATTTGCGCCGCCGGATTTTCAGAACTACCTGTGTCCCAAGCACTGCCGCGGCGCCGTCGTTAGCCGACGATTCGTTAGCTGGCGATTCGGCCGCGGCCTCGCCTTCAACCTCTTCGGTCTTCCCGGGTTGGGCTTCCTCGACGGCCCGTTCCGTCTCTGCTGCAGCCTGCGCGCGGATTTCCGCTTCATCCCAGTTTTCTTCGCAGCTTATTCCCGTCGAAGGAAGGTCGTCTTGAATCTCGATCTCGGTGGGTGCGTTCGTATCCGGCCCACCGTAAATTTCCGGGTCAATCAAAGTCAGGGACACTTCCGCCATCCCGGTGGGGTTGCGGTCGCACGTGCCGGAGAAAATCACGTCTTCCATGCGCGAGCCGCGCAGCGACTTGGCCGACTGCTCACCGAGCACCCAGGAAATCGCGTCGGCGATGTTCGACTTTCCACAGCCGTTCGGGCCGATGATGGCGGCGATGCCTTCGCCATGGAATTTCAGTTCGGTGCGATCGCAGAACGACTTGAATCCCAGGATTTGAAGCTTCTTGAGTTTGAGCAAAGTAACTCCTTCGTAGGCGGACACTGCTGTCCGCGGACTCGGTTTGCGCTGGCTGGAGTGCGCTGCAAATCGCGGGGATCCGGAGGTTAACTTCCGCTGTTAACTTCCAGCTGTTAACTCACAAGGTTCCTCGCCGACCGCATCGTACGATGCCGTCCCCCTGAACCGGGAACGTCACCCACGCTTTTGACCAACTCTAACGGCGAATACAGGCACGGGTCAAGTAATAAAACACCACATATTGTGGTACCAGTCCAAGCACCGCCTTTAGTTGCACACACAATGCAGCTATTACGCGCAAATTGCCAGTGAGGAATAAGGAAGGCGGGAGGCCGCGAGAGCATAGACACTCTATCGCCTGCGGGAAGAAGATTCAAGGCCGGGTAGTGCGGGGATGCCGTTTTCTCGCCGGAAGCTAGGGTAGCACCAGACCCGAATCCAGAGTTTTTTGACCGCAGGCAGGTTGCCGAGCTGCGCTCGGCTTGGACGGGCGAGGCGCCCTTCCCCACACGATCATTTCTTGCGCTCGACTAGGTAGTGAGCTAGGTCTTTCAGCGTTGACGCAGCTGTACCGTATTCGTCCAGTTGCGCGCATGCCTGATCGACCAGGGCGTCGGCCTTGCGGATCGATTCCTCGATTCCGAATAACGCTGGGTACGTGGTCTTCTCCGCCGCCGTGTCCTTCCCCGCGGTTTTTCCCAGTTGCTCGGAGGTCTGGGTCAGGTCGAGCACATCGTCCACGATCTGGAACGCCAGACCGATCGACTGCCCATAGATGCGGAGGCGGCCGATATCCGCAGAAGTTGCCCCGGTGTACATTGCTCCGGCGTACATTCCTCCGCTGACCACGCTGGCAGTGATGAGCGCCGCGGTCTTCGAACGGTGGATGTATTCGAGGGTGGCGAGGTCGGGCTTCTTGTGCTCGGCTTCGAGGTCAACGACTTGGCCGCCGATCATGCCGTCGATGGTGCCTGTGGCGTGGGCGACTTCCCGGATGATTGCGACGCGCGCCTCGGCTGGGCAATCGATTTGCGCCAGCACTTCATAGGCCTGCGTCTGCAGGGCGTCTCCGGCGAGGATGGCGATGGCCTCGCCGAAGGCCTTGTGGCAGGTGGGACGCCCTCGACGCAGGTCGTCGTTATCGAGCGCGGGCAGATCGTCGTGGATCAGGGAATAAGTGTGGAGCATTTCGAGCGCCGCGCCCACCCGCTCGATGCCCGAGGGCAGCGATCCAGCAGGCGGTCCAGCCTGCATTCCGGCGACCGATGCCGCTCTGATCATGCGCCCCGCTTCCATGCAGAGGATCGGACGCAGGCGCTTTCCGCCGGCAAACACACTGTGCCGCATGGCCTGATGGATGGAAGTCGGATGCTGGGTAGCCGGCGGCAAGAGGCGTTCGAGCGCGGCGTCGGCGGCTTCTCGTCCCTGCTCCAGAACTTGTTTCAGCATGGCAACGCAGTATAACAAGCGGGCCTCGCGGAAATGAAAAGGGACGCCGAGCGGCGTCCCTTCTTCACCGAAAAAACAAACGATCAGGCGGCCGCGCAGCGCGTGAGCCCGCGCAACACGGATTGCACCACGTCATCGTTACGCGGCTCACATATGTCGGACGCCCCCAGACTCATGGCCTCGGCCCATAGTTTGTCGTCTGCAAGCCTGTGCGTGCCGACGATGCAAAGGCCGGGGAACTCCTGATGCAACCGCTCGACTTCGCCCGAGCCCGAAATTTCCAAATCCAGCACTACCACTCCGGCGCGGTGCCGGGCAACCGCGGGACTTACCTCTTGGTAAGTGCCGGCCAAATGAACAGAATCAAAATGTTGGGAAAGACTGACCGCCAGAGTTTGTGCAGTTCTGGGGTCGTTCTGATAGAGGACTACACTGAGTGGTGCCATAACATCCCCCTGACTACACCGCGATTCGCGGCGGCCTTGGCTGCGGCAGCAAACTGCTAGCACAGGCGTTATGAATTCCGAGCGCGATAGCGTTACTTGCGCAACACTTTCTCGGCCGGGGGCTCGAATGGTTCCGTTTGCAGCTTTCCGTTCTGTTTTAACAGAATCTCTACTTTTCCTTCCGCTTCCTCCAGTTGTTTCCGGCAGGTTGCGGAAAGTTGCATGCCTTCTTCAAACAGCGTCAGGGACTTCTCCAGAGGAACCTCCCCACGTTCCAGTTCCTGAACGATCTTCTCGAGACGCTCGAGGCATTCTTCAAACTTCACCAATCCAATTGCTCCTACACTCTATTGTAATGCCGTATCCGGGGCAAAAAGTCCAGTGAAATTTCACAATTTGTGCAGTCTTTTGGACATGGTGTTTCAAAACTACGTAGAAGTCGGCCGCTTCGAGCCGAGAGCCTCCAGAACATCCACGGCGGAGGCATATCGGCCCAGGGGAGCGCTGATCTGGGCGCCTTGCACACGGTCGCGGACCGCCGTCAGCATTTCGCGAGCAATGGCCACGCCTTCCGCGCGAGCTGCTTCTGGACTTGCGGCTCTGCCCATGCGGTCCAGGATTTCATCGGGCACGGAAACCCGCAGCTCGTTCTTCATGAACTCGGCGTTGCGGACACTTACCAGCGGCCAGATTCCGGCCACCACAGGAATCCGACAGTGTTCGATCCGCTTCAGGAAATTCTCCAGCAGACTGAGGTCGAACACCGGCTGGGTCACCACGTACTCGGCACCCGCTTGCACCTTGTATTCGAAGCGTTTGATCTCTTCGTCCAAGTTGGGCAACCCCGGATTTGCACCCACCCCAATAACGAAGCTGGTCGCAGCGCCGATCGGGTTCCCGCCCAGGTCCAATCCCCGGTTCAGGTTGTGGACGATATTCACCAGTCCGATCGAATCCACGTCAAACACCGCCGTAGCATCGGGATAGTTCCCCATCTTCGGGGGATCCCCGGTGATGCAGATCAGGTTGCGGATTCCGGTGGCCGCCGCTCCGAGCAGGTCGGACTGGATGCCGAGCACGTTTCTATCGCGACACGTGTAGTGCAGAATGGCCTCAATCTCAACCGCCCGCTGCATCAGCAGTGACAATGCCTGGTTGCTCATGCGCGCTGAGGCCCGGGGACTGTCGGGGATGTTCACCGCGTCCACGCCGACCGATTTGACGAACTTCGCGCCTTCGATCTCTCTTCGGATGTCGATTCCCTTGGGCGGCACGATCTCGACCATGGTTACGAATTCCCCAGCCGCAAGCTTTGCCCCGAGGCGCGAGCGCTCCGCCATGGGAATGCTGGCCGGAGCCGAAGGCGCAGCGCCAGAATGAATCGTCGCTGAAATCGCAGTCTTGCCTCGGGCTTTGCCCACCCGCAAAATCGATTTCATAGCGCGGATATGATCGGGCGTGGTTCCGCAGCATCCGCCGATCAGCTGCACGCCTGCCGCCACGAAATTGGTCGTGTAGTTGGCCATGTATTCGGGCGAGCAGAGATAGATATTCCGTCCTTCGACCGAGCGCGGCATGCCGGCGTTGGGCTGCGCGGCCAGGGGCAGGGAAGTCACGGCGCGCACCCGCTCGATGGCGTCCAGCATTGCGACCGGTCCCACGCTGCAGTTGATGCCGAGTACGTCGACGTTCCATTCCGTCAGCCGGGCGGCGAAGGTCTCGGGGTCGGAGCCATCGAGGCAGTTCCCGTCTTCGTCAATCGTGACCTGGGCGACGAGGGGAATGTTCGCATTCACGTCGCGGCAGGCGAGCACGGCCTGGCGCAACTCTTCTAGGTAGCCGAAGGTTTCAAGCATGAACAGATCCACGCTGCCCTCGACGAGGGCTGCGGCTTGCTCGCGAAACGCCGTTCGGGCCTCTTCAAACGAAGTCTTGCCCAGCGGTTCAATGCGAACGCCCAACGGCCCAATCGATCCGGCCACCCAAGCATCGAAGCTCTTGGCCGCTTCCCGAGCCAGGTGAACGCCCGCCACGTTGATGTCGCGCACGCGGTCCACCAGGCCGTGCCGTGCCAGGCGAAAGCTGTTGCCGCCGAAAGTGTTGGTTTCGACGATCTCGGCGCCCGCCTGCAGGTAATCATGGTGAATGCCGCGGATCAGCTCCGGCTGCGACAAGTTCAGCTCGTCATAGCAGCGGTTGATGAAGATGCCCTTGGCATAGAGCAGCGTTCCCATGGCTCCGTCGCAGAGCACAGGTGACTGCTTCAGACGTTCAATAAAGTTCTGCGCCATCTCTTTGAGAATACTAGAAGAAGCGAGGTCTCCGCATCTGGCAGTGCAGAACCGAGTTCCGTCCGGGTGTTTCTCTCTTACCGCAATAGAGTATGCTACTAGCATCTAATAAGGTGTTTCAGACAGGAGCGGCCCGCCATGCTTGATCTCACCAAGGATATTCAATCGCTGACTACTTTCCGTCGGCAGTCCGGCGACTTCATGAAGCAGCTTAAAAAGAGCAAACGCCCCGTAGTGCTCACAGTGAACGGGAAGGCAGCGGCCATCGTGCAGGACGTGGGAGCCTATCAGCGGTTGCTCGACATCGCAGCCAGCGCGGATGCGGAGGAAGGCATTCGGCAGGGATTGGATGATGTAGCCCACGGACGAACTCGCCCGGCGAGAGAGGTATTTGAGGAGTTTCGCCGCAAGCATGGCATACCTCGTTGAGTTTTCCGCTCGCGCGGCCCACGATCTTGAATTTCTTTACGTGGAGAAGCAAGCCGCGGAGTCACACGCGGCGGCTCGCTGGTACAACGGGCTGGAAGAAGCTGTGAAAGCGCTCGAGTCGTATCCACATCGCTGCCCTCTCGCACCTGAAGCTCGAAGGCTAAGGCGAAAGCTGCGGCACCTGCTCTACGGGAAGAAACCTCACGTGTATCGTGTCATCTATGAACTCGATGAAGGTCGGCAAGCAGTGTGGGTACTCACGATTCGCCACGGCGCGAGGCAGAAGCTCAAGGCATCCAATCTCGTATAGTCTCAGCGCTCCTACCTTCTTACTTAATGCGGCGACTTCGCCTTGACATGCCCCTGCCAGTCGAACTAACTTAGCAGACCTTCCCCTCCTTTTATCCGATAGCACCACGTCCCGAGGAGATCATGGAGAACAACGCCCCGAATTCCGCGACGCGACCGATGCGTCTTCTGTCCATTGACGGCGGTGGCCTGAAAGGGCTGATCCCCGCCGAAGCTCTGATTGCAATCGAAAGCCAACTCGACGCGCTTACCGGCCGTTCGCTGCCGCTCTCGGACCGGTTTGACCTGATCGGAGGCACCAGCACCGGCGCCATCCTCGCCGTTGGCCTCGCTCTCGGCTTGAAGGCGGCCGAACTGCGGGACTTCTACCTCAAATTTGGAAAGCAAATTTTCACCAAGGTCTTTTTGCCCGAGCGTTTCTGGCACAGCTATCCGAGTGGTCCGCTCGAACAGCACCTGAAAGATGTTTTCGGGGAAGACACAACGCTCGGGAGCGGCAAGCTGCGTACCAACATCCTCATCGTCTCCAAAAACGTTACGCTGGGGACAACCTGGTTCTTCACCAATAATCCGAAAGGAAAGTACTTTGCCAACAACCGGGGACTGCCGCTGTGGCAGATCGTGCGAGCCAGCACCGCCGCTCCCACCTACTTTCCGCCGCAGACGATTCCCGTTCCAAACGACGGAGGCCGGCCCCAGGATTATGAGTTCATCGACGGTGGCGTCAGCAGCTACAACAATCCTTCGATGCAGGTTTTTCTCGAAGCCACCGACCCGAGATATCAGTTCGGATGGCCCACCGGAACCGGCAAGCTCCTGTTGATGTCGCTGGGTACCGGCTTCAACGCGATCACCGTGCCAGCCGGCAAGGCTGCAGGCTACAACCTCCTGGACTGGGCTCGATACGCGATCACGGAACTGATGGACGACGCCAACCTGCAGCAGAATGTGCTGATGCACCTGATCGGCCAACCGCCGGTGGGTAAGGCTCCTGCTCCAACCGCGGAAGCGAATGCTGCCCGAGCCACCGGCGCGCCGGCCGACGATGCGCTTGATTTCATTAACCCCGGCGCGGGAGCGTCTAAGGCTCTGACCTACCAGCGAATCACGGTCAGCCTGACGCGCGAGCGCCTCGAGGGGCTCAACCTCGGCGACATCGACCCGGCAAAGGTATGCGAAATGGACGCCGTCGATCAGATCGGCAATTTTCAGCGCATCGGGCAAGCCATCGCCAAGGAGCAAGTCAGAATGGACCTGCTGAAGCAGTTCTTCGTCTGAAATCTTTAGAGGTATCGTTCCAAAAGAAGTGTCGTTTCAAACCGCTGGCACCGCCTCAGCCGCCCGCTTCCTCAGCCGCGCCCTCAAACCCAGTTTTTTCCTTTGCTATAATCCTCTTCTTGCATCCAAGTGATTATCCGGCATGAGGTTGGAGTCCCAGGTTTGAAAAGAGTCCTGATTCTTCTGTTATCCCTGCTGCCCGCCAGCCTGACGTGGTTGAGCTGCGGCGGCAGCAGCAGCCCCTCCAGCAGCACGAAAGCCAGCGGTCTCGACTACCGCGCCTTCGTCACCAATAGCGTCACATCCGGTACCGGAGCAGCGGGCGTGTACATCGTCAACGCTGCAACGGATGTACGTCCGGTCATATCCCCGATTTCCGCCGGAAACACTCCGGGAATGATGGTGCTCACGCCCAACCGAGCCCAAACCCTGGTCTTCAGCGGTAACGGTACGCCATTTTCCGACAACCAGTTCACCGTCATCGAAAACGCCACCGAAACTGCTGCTGGTCACGTGACTTTGCCCGGCGTCACCGAGAGCTTCGTCGTTTCCCCGGACAGCTCCACCGCCTATGTCGCCGTGCCCACTGCGCCGGTGGTGGGGCAATCTCCTGGGGTCATTCAAGTCATTTCTCTGAGTTCGGGGACGGTCTTGGGCACAATTAGCTGCCCGCTCGGAAACCCGGCCCCGGCGGTCTGCGTCTCGGCGGACCCGAATCTCCAGGGAATCAACCCGCCCTACCGTTATCTTTCTATCGGAAACACCGGCACTCGCCTCTTGGCTTTCAGCGAGGGCGCCGGCCAGAATTCCGATTCCGTCCCGAACGTGGTTGCGGTGATCACTCCGTCGAGTTTGGGAACGGCGAGTGCTGTCATCAGTCTTGTGCCGGGCTTTGACCATCCAGTGTGGGCCTATTTCAACAGCGACGACACCACCGCTTACGTGGTGAATTGCGGCGCCGAGTGCGGCGGACAACAGGCTAGCGTTCAACCTCTCGATTTGACGACGAACCCCCCAACCCCAGGCACAGCTGTTCCTGTTCCGGCCGCCACCGTCGCTTTGGTCAACAACTCGACCATGTATCTTGCCGGAACTCCCGCACCGCCTCAGCCCTGCCCCGCTGGAACGCAGGCGACCTCCTGCGGCCTCCTCACCGTTTTCGACCTCAGCCACATGACCGCCACCAATAGCACCCCGATCATCATCACCGACGGATATCACAGCCGCATGTCGCTAGGCGCCAACGGACAGCTTTTCATCGGCGCGCGCACCTGCACCGAGGTTGTTGCGCCCGTCCCGCCGCCGCAAGGGGCCGAAGTCCGTGGTTGCCTTTCCATCTACAACACACAAACCGGCGCCGTCGTAATCCCTCCCACGAACGGAGACGTGACCGGCATCCAGCCCATTGCGACACGCGACGTGGTTTATGTGATCCAGGGCCAGAACCTCCAGGGTGGATCGCTCTATATCTACGACACCACGACCGATGCCTTGGAGTTCAACCCGAACGATCCGAATAACCCCGGTCAGGTCAGCAACCTCATAGGCAATTTCGTCGATGTCAAGACCGTCGACTTTTGAGGGGCGCCGTTTGTCGTTTGCTGTTCGCTCTCGGTTCTAGCGAAAAGCGAACAGCGAATAGCGGGCGACCAACGACTAACGACCAACGACTCCGTCGCTACCTCGGCACCATTGTTATCTCATGCGCCCTGTGCTGCTCGACCGCAGCCTGCGAGAAGGGAAACGCGAACGTCGAGCCTCTGTACCACGCCGCCCACTGGTCCATGTAATACGGGCTGAGGAAGATCCCGCTCTCTCCCGTCACCACGTTCAGCGTGCTTTCGTCAAAGTTCGCAAAGTTCCACGTCAGCCGCTCGGAAGGACCAAACCCCCGGCCCACCGCCTTCACGGTATACGTGCTCCCGCTCAACGGATGCAATCCCGGACCCGTGAAGCGCCCAATCACCGGAAGTTGGCTGAGCACGAGCTGATCGATTGCAACCGGATAATACTTTCCCCACTTCCATTGACTGAGGTCGGAAGGAACTTCCGAAGCAACTCTCGATGCGGCTCCCGAAGCAACTCCCGTTTGCTTCACGGCGTTCTCAACCGCAGCCGTCAGCAGGCTCCCGTAGTCGGAGTATCCCGGCGGCAGCCAGCGCGCCGGCTGCTTGGTGAGCACATTCTCCAGCCAGACCGACGACATCGCCCAGCGATAGCTCTTCCAACTCAGCGCGCTCGAAGCCGCGCCTGAATTCGGGCTTGAAGCCGAACCATCCGCCGCCGCACCCAGCTTCGGCTCCAGCAGCAACCGCGCCAACTCCTGACGCGCCTTTGTCTCAATCGTCGGCGCCGCTGAATCCGCCGACATGCGCCCATCCCAGTCGCGCAGAATCTCCACCGCGCGCTTCGCCCGGTCTGAGGCGCTCGTGGCGTGATCGACCGCGTACACAAACTTGTCGGCGCAGAGCCGGTCGTAGGTCGACGACACATCCATCTGCAGCGCCAGCATATCCGCCGGCACAAACTTCTTTCCCGATTCGAGCACCCGGTAAATGCGATCCGTGCGCCACGGCGCGTCCCATTCCGTGCTGATCGAATACTTGTAGCCGTCCGGAGTGATGCGCCCGTTGGCGGTGGCCAGAATTCCCTTCGCCGGATCATAAACATGCGGCATCTCGTCGAAAGGAATCCAGCCTTTCCACTCGTGCGCATCATCGCTGCCGCTCACCGGCAGGCTGCCATCGCCCGCCGCCCGGATCGGCACTCGTCCCGTCGCCTGATAACCAATGTGACCATCCACATCGCCGTACATCACGTTTTGTCCCGGCGCGCCAAAGGTCGAGAAGGCCTTGCGAAATTGGTCCCAGTTCTCGGCGGAGTTCACGTCGAAGAACATCAGTCCCATGCCGTCCTGCAACGTCCAGCGCAAGGCAATCTTGCGCGTCTCGCCCGGAACCAGTTCCGTGATAATCGGTCCATGCCGCGTCGTCACCACGTCGAGCGTCACGTCCGGTTTTCCCTTGACGTGAATCGTCTCCTGCCGGTGCTGCGCATCGCGCCATCCCGCCGGAGTTTTGTACTGCCCCTGCGCATTGAACTCCTCAATGAAATCGTCTTCCACCGTCGGCCCGACGTTGGTGAATCCCCAGCCGATCCGCTGGTTGTGGCCGACGATAACGAAAGGAATTCCCGGCAGCGTAACTCCGGCGACGTCGAAGTTGCCGGCCTTCGTTGTTGTTCTTAGGTGCGCCTCAAACCACAGGTTCGGCATCTGGTGGTCGAGGTGCATATCGTTCGACAGCAGCGGCTTCCCCGAAACCGTATGCTGACCGGAAACGACCCAGTTGTTCGACCCCGGCCGGAACAAATCATCGGAATATTCCGCGCTAAAGGAGTACTCAGTGCCAGAAAAGAATTCAGCCCCGGAGGAGTATGCAGCGCAGGCAAGCAATCCGCCCCCGGAGGAATACTCAGCACCGGAAAAGGATCCAGCCCCGAAGGGGCGACCGAGCTTAGCCCAGCGCTTCAGCGCTGGGGAAAGTGCAACAAATGATTCAAGTCCCGGAGGGACGACCCAGTTCTCACTCACACTCTTTAGAAGCCCCTGAGGGACATGCCGGGAAGGTGACGCAGAAGTAATCCGGCTGTTTCCGCCCGCCGGCTCAACCTCTTCGTCGTCATCCTCATCTTCATCGCCGCTGTTGACCGCGGGTTCCTCGTCCAGTCGCCGCACTTCGGTGGGCGGACGATCCCGCCACGAAGAATTCACGTACAGGTCCGCCGTTAGTTCCGGTCCCAGTTTGGCCAGAATTTTCTCTCGCGTCAGCGCCGGAGGGTAGCGGTAATGGTTCAAATCCTGCACCATGCGCGCGCCAACCAGCAGGGAATCTGTCACCGTCCACGGTCGCGGCGTGTACTTCATCAGGCGGAATTCCAGCGAAAGCCGGTCGCGGTGCGAATCGAGAAACGCGTTTACTCCCCGAGCGTAAGCGTCAAAATAAGCCCGGTCGCGCGCGGAGATGTTCTTCTCCGCCGCTTCGGCCGCAAGCCGCAGTCCCAGAATCCGCTGCTCGCGGTCCATCTTCACTGTGCCTTCGCCGATCACTTCCGAAAGTTCTCCGGCAGCGGCGCGCCGCATCATGTCCATCTGCCACAGCCGGTCCTGCGCGGTCACGTACCCCTGGGCAAAAAATAAGTCTTCCAGCGTAGCCGCCTCAATCGTCGGCATACCGTGCTCATCGCGCACCACACGCACACTGGACGAAATCCCCGGCACCGTGACGCTGCCATCCAATTGGGGCAGAGCCGAGTGGGCAATGGAGTAAAGCCACCAGATGGCGGCGATGAGCGCCACCAGCAGCACGCAAACCGCGTAGTAGAAGATCCGAAGCGCAGGATTACGTCGGCGGATTTCGGGCAGGGAAGCAGTGGTAGAAGACATTACTGAAAGATTGTAGGGGCGCGTGGTGTCGGTGACAACCGCGCACCCCGATGGATGCGATTCGGGCTACTGCCGTTTCGCCACCGAATCTACTTCAGTGCCGCCGAAGCCGGGTGCTCCTGACTGAACTCGAACCGGGCCGGGTGGCCCTACCCGACCCTTTCAAAACTCTGAGGGTGGCCCGTCCAAGCTCCGCTTGGGCGGGGCCTTTGACCTTTTTCATCACGCCCAGCCGGTGAGCGTCATCACAGACATCCAACCCGCGCATGCGCGAAAATAGCGATTGAATTGGGGTAGCTAGAAGTGTGCCGTCAACCAGGACGGCCCTCGAAGCTGCCCCAAACCCATTTTCAGCGCTCTTTGACAACCTAACTCCTT
>Ga0316363_10001995_pt1 | contig 16540 bp, 18 predicted proteins | sample Sb_taG_3_FD_200459 | JGI IMG/M metagenome (GOLD analysis project Ga0316363, IMG submission 200459) | Peat soil microbial communities from Weissenstadt, Germany - Sb_50d_a_PC metaG (v2) (version 2) | ecosystem: Environmental > Terrestrial > Soil > Wetlands > Peat | place: Germany: Weissenstadt...
GAACATTTACTTTGCTCAACGGACGCGGATGTATCACAAACTGAAAGCAGCCCACGCGCAGATTGAGCACCTGGCCCAGGTGGCGGAACGGGAACGGATTGCGCGCGATCTGCACGATGTTCTTGGACACACCCTTTCTGTAATCATTTTGAAGTCGGAACTGGCGGGCAAGTTGGTTGACCACGATCCGGAACGCGCGAAGGCGGAGATGGCCGATGTGGAACAGACTTCCCGGGCGGCGTTGTCGGATGTTCGAAGCACGATCCGCGGGTATCGCGCTCACAGTCTTGAAGCGGAACTCAAACAAGCGAAGGCGACGCTCGAAACCGCGGGTGTAAATGTGAAGTCCGAGTCCGCGGAGGTTCGCCTGACGCCGGCCCAGGAGAGCGTGGTTGCGCTGGTGGTGCGGGAGGCCGTGACCAACGTTGTGCGCCATGCCCACGCCCGCAATTGTCATTTGCGCCTCATGCCGGTAAACGGGAATTGCCGCATCGAAATCCAGGATGACGGCCGGGGCGGCGGTCATATTGAAGGCAACGGCCTGCGCGGCATGCGGGAACGGATTGAAGCGCTGGGCGGTACGCTCGAGCGCGAGAACAGCGTGGGAACCCGGCTTAACATTGAATTCCCGCTGACGCAAACGAAAAACTAATGAGCTTGCCCCCAAAAAACGGACGCAAGGCGATTCGCGTTGTGATCGCAGAAGATCAGGGCATGGTGTTAGGCGCACTCGCTGCTCTGCTCGAGATCGAAGGTGACATCAGCGTCGTGGCCCGCTCCCGCAACGGCAAGGAAGCATTGCAGGCGGTGCTTGACCACAAGCCCGACGTGTTTATCACCGACATTGAAATGCCGGAGATGACTGGGCTCGACGTCGCTGGTGAATTGAAACGCCGGCGAACCGGAACCCGGGTGATCATTCTGACCACGTTCGCGCGCGCGGGTTATCTGCGGCGCGCCCTCGAAGCGGGAGCTTCCGGGTATTTGCTGAAGGACATGCGCTCCGAAGAGCTGGCCGAGGCCGTGCGCCGGGTGCAGCAGGGCTTGCGGGTGATCGATCCAGAGTTGGCTACCGAAGCCTGGGCAGAGCCGGATCCGCTGACCGACCGCGAACGCCAAGTGCTTCGTCTTGCGGGAGACGGTGTGACCAGCGGTGACATTGCAGCCGAACTCAGCCTCTCCGAAGGCACGGTTCGCAATTATCTCTCGGAGGCCATCAGCAAGATCGGCGCGAACAACCGCGTGGAAGCAGCACGAATTGCGCGGACCAAAGGCTGGCTGTGAACCGGCAGAGTCAGGGAATCGGCGGAATGAGCAGTCTTCCCGTGCTCTTCTACTGATCGACTCAAGCTGGGCGTCCTCACCTTTGCTGAACGGGCCAGGGACCCGTTTATCCATTGATCACAACATCCCGCCGGTCTGCACGGTCAGGAGGCTCAACGCAGTCTCCAATTTCGTGATCGCTTCGGCGAGTTCAGGGTGCTCTCCGATTCGTCTTCGCAACGCGTTCAGCAGTTCATGAGCACCAGAAACGTGCTCAACAACGGCCGGGGGTTGCGGGTTTTGCGTTGGCTGGGGTCCGCTTTGTGATTGCATAGTGGGAAGCTTGCCTCTTGAGCCGGATTCAACCAAAGCTGCCACGGCTTCATGGTTTGCTCCTACTGTGATCCATGGCGTCAAGCTTGGTTGACCAGCTTTCTCCATCGTACATCCAGGTAGTGTCAGGATAGACCCAATTTTTCTCCAGTCCACCCTGGCGGCTCTCTCCTCCGAAAAAGACTGTGACTTTCCGGACCGGATCATACGCCATCGCAAAGAAGCCGTTGGGAGCGGGCGTCGGCGAAGTGGAAGGATGAAGTTGCCGCCACTCGCGTTGAAGCACCCAAGTCTCCATCCGCGTCGTCAGCAAGACTACCTGTTGATGCAGGCCGTCGAACGCCATTCCGCCCCAGGTGGCCTTTGGCGGTTGTTGACCTTCAACTTGCGTCCAATCGCTACCATCCCAAAGCCAAGTCTGCGTGCCGGTGCCCCCATCCGCACTCCATTCATGTCCATCCCAACTCAACAAGTTATTTCCTGTGCGGTCTTCTCCGACGAGAACGGTCTTGTGCTGGGCTTCGTCGTACTGGAGCAAAGCGCCGTCGTCGCAACGAACCGGCTGGTGAGCACTCTTGATCTGTTGCCAACTCTTACCATCGTATTCCCATGTTTCGGTTGTTCCTTTGGTGCGCGCAGCGTAGAGCACGATCCGGTTGCGCGCGGTGTCGTAAGCGATTTTGATGTCTCCCTGGGCAGAAGCTCCAATCGGAATATCGGCCCTTTGGGACCACTTGGAACCGTCGTACTCCCACATTTGATAGCTCCCTCGATTTGGCGTCTCCCGCCCGCAAACCACCAGCAGGTTTCGCATGGAATCGAAAACCATCGAATGATGGGCAAACGCGGGGGCGCCGGACGTTTCCCATGGCGACCAGCCTCGGCCATTCCACTCCCAGACCTCGGATATTGGAATCCATCTTGGAGAGTACCAGCCGCCGTGCATTGCCACTGCATGCCGGAAAGGCACGTAGGCCATGGCGTAATCAATTCGGGGCCTGGGAGCCATGCTGGGAAGATCCGCGCCGATGAGAGGAACACCGAAGCTCAGTGCAGTGATGAGGGCGATCTTGCGCCACAGGTTTGGACCCATGCGCTTTTGACGCAGATCGCCGCATTTGTGTAGCAGGGGCTGGTCAGGTCTCGCTGGTCATGATGAACAGCGGCTTCATTTCGAAGCTGCTGAAGTGCGGACGGAGCCGCTCGGTGTTGTAGTGCTCCTTTACGTTGACGACTTTCTTTGACGCGATGACGGCATCGACCGGCATGTTATCGTACCGGCCGTTCTTCAACACTACGAGCCGGCCGTGTATTTTGTGCAGCAGCAGGTCAAGAGCGAGATTTCCATAAGCCATGGGCACAATCGAATCGATGGCGTCGGGATCGCCGCAGCGAACCAGGTATCCCAGTTTCTGATTGATCACTTCGATCACTTTGCCGTTGTTGTACCTGGGTGAAAGCTCCTTCAACTTCTCCGAAACCAGATCGCCAATGCCTCCCAGCTTCTTGTGGCCGAAGGCGTCGGTGGTGTGGTCCTCGAAAATCATCTCCCCGCCTTCGAACATGGCGCCTTCGGAAACCAGAACCACGGAATAGCGGCTTGGATTCTTGCGGCGGTCGGCCACCAGCAATTCTGTCAACTGCTCAATGCCGAAGCGATACTCAGGAATCACGCAGCGGTTGGCCGCTCCGGCCATGGTCGGAAGCATGGCGGTGAAGCCGGCGTAGCGGCCGAACACTTCGAGAACCAGAAAGCGTTCATGCGAGCCCGCGGACGTCCGCAGGTCGTTGGTCATCTGGATGGTGCGCGTTACCGCAGTGCTGAAACCCACGCAGTAATCGGTCCCCGGAACATCGTTGTCCATGGTCTTGGGAATCGCAACTACCTTGACGCCCTCTTGATAGAGGCGCACGCCGTAGCTCAGCGTGTCATCGCCACCGATGGGTATGAGGAAATCGATTCCGAGCCAGTCCAGGTTCTTTAGGACTTCCGGGGTTAGATCATTGGTGTCAGCGGTGTAGGCATCCTGCAGGTGAGGGGGAACGCCGGATTTTTTCACCTTGGCGGGATTGGTTCGGGAACTGTGCAGGAACGTCCCGCCCGTTCGGCCGGCGCGGTTGACAATCTCTTCCGTCAAGGTTTGGAAGTTGTCGCTGTTGTCATAATCCTTTTCGCGAACAATGTCGACCAGGCCTCCCCATCCCCGCCGCAAACCAATAACCTGGCAACCCTCACGGATCGCTCGGATGGTGACGGCGCGGATGGCGGGGTTTAAACCGGGTACATCTCCGCCTCCAGTGAGGATTCCGATCACGCCTTTCTTTGTGTTGACATTCGCCATCTTGCGTCGTCCTTAGGCCAACGAAAAGAGTGCAGGCGCAGGGCAGAGTTCTTGGCTGACAAAGCCCGATGGAGCAAGTCCAACGGCCCGAGAGGCTATATGGTGAGCGCGGATGGACTCGAACCATCGACCCATGCCTTAAAAGGGCATTGCTCTGCCAACTGAGCTACGCGCCCACATTCTTAACAATTTATCACACTGGAACGCGTCTATCGCCCATGCCAACGGTCCGCGGAACCGGCCCGCACCGTGAAGGCGACTGGCGAAACTGAAGAGCCGCCAAGTTCTTGCACTGACGAAAAGCTCAGGACTTGAGGTCGCGACTTAGCGACGAGTAACGATGGCCCTCGGTTCACTGGGTGGTTTCGTCCGAAGGGTTCCCGTGGGGTAGAGGCCTTTTCATTTGCATCCGGAGCAGATAACACTCTTCATGGATTGCCTTCCCGCCCTCATCGGTCTTAGCGATTCGCAGTTCCACCGGCTGGTTGCACAGAGAACACCTTGGAAGTCCGGATTTAAAAGCACCCTGTGGAGCCTGTTTCATGGAGTCATCTCCGATGTGCAACGGCACTACCGACTCCTTACTGGCTGCACCGGTAGCATGGGTAAAGCATGCACGGGTTATGCCAAACTAATCTGCGGATAAGTTCTGTTTGCAAACATTGGAACGAGTGGGTTAGGCGGAATGCAATTTTGTTGTTCAGGTAATTATTACTCGCCGAACGTGCCACCGACGCGTCTGCAGTTATGCGCCCACTCGTTGCGCAAACGCTCATGCCGCAAGCCAACCTCTGCGAACGGTGAACCATCATAGCTCTGCCGCTTCGTCCTAGGGGCGCGCACCATGGAGCTCAATCCCGGACCTCTCCGACTGGAACTGGCTCAGCTCGTTAAGGAACAAGCCGACATGACTGAAAAGAAAGCCCTAACCGACGCAGAACATCGCGGATGCCAAGAAAGGCAAAAGCGAATCAACGAAATATGCGATGACCTGCACCGCCTAGCGACGACTCGGACTCACACTGGCCAAGAAGAGCAAGAAGAGAAAGTCCCATAGAACCAAAGCGGGCCCGGCGGTTTGGGGATTGTTCGACCACACGTCAGCTCCAAAATACAGTGTGTACTGTATCGAACAGTTTTGCGATTCATGGCATATTTGAACGGGGGCGTGTCGTGGCGTTTGACCCAACTTTAGAACGACGAATTCGCGAACTGTGTGCTCAGGCGATAGCTGCACAAGACACCGAGGAGTTGTGGCTGGTTCTGTCTGAACTCAGGGAGGCGCTGCGACTGCATGTCGAGCAACTCAAGAATATGGTCGACGACTACCCGTTTGCGCCGGTTGACGTCGGCGATTCGGCTGCTTAGATCCTGCCGTCGGTCTTCGCGATCGCGCATTGCGCTCTTTGTTGCATCCTGCCGAACCCGGCAAACTCATAAGCCTGTCGCTCGGGGGACTTTCCGCTTCTTCCTATAGCAAGACTCGCTGTTTCGGTGCTGGCCTTCCGCCGCTAGCTGTGTTCCTTCGGTGGCTCTTCGTAAGTTTTCTCTTGACACCCCAGTTCAGGCAGATACTATACATGAATGTTTATGCATTTTTGTGCATAAAGATTCATCATGAATAAATCTTTACGACAGAGAGCCGTCCTTGAGCTGCTGAAGCATGGTCCCGTCGCCAGTCAAGAGGACTTGCAGCGGGCCCTGCGGAAACGCGGGCTCAAAGTCGGCCAGGCAACGCTATCGCGCGATATCCGGGACCTGCGCCTGGCCAAGACGGCAGATGGTTACTCTCTGTTTCAAGCTGAAGGTTCGTCCGCGCCGGCGTTGCCTCCGGTCTCACGTCTGGTGCGCGAATTCGTGCTGGAAGTGCGCCCAGCGCAAAACCTGCTTGTGATCAAGACCAGCGTTGGCAGCGCGCAACCCGTGGCGGCTGCGCTGGATGAAGAAGAGTGGCCGGAAGCGATCGGAACGATTGCTGGAGATGACACCATATTGATTGTTTGTCCCGACAAGGAAGATGCGAAGAAATTGGCGGCGCGCATTGAGGAGATGCTTGCCTGATGCCGGCCAAACTCAAGACTGCGGTGTTGGGTGCGACTGGATATTCCGGTCTTGAGCTTACGCGGATATTGCTGCGTCATCCACGGTTGGAAGAACCAGCCCTGCTCCGGCGCGAGAATGGAGCCAGCGACGCCAATCTGGCTGAGATATTTCCTGCGCTTTCGGGCAACGGAAGCTATCCGCTGCAGGCGCTCTCGTGGCCGACACTTAAGCGGCAGGGCATCGAGTTGCTTTTTCTGGCTACGCCGCACGAAGTTTCGCGGGCGCTCGTTCCTGAAGCTGTGGCGCAAGGCCTCCGCGTGATCGATCTGAGTGGGGCATGGCGGCTCAAACTGGCGCAGAATCGCGCGGTTTATGGCTTCGAGGATGCAGATTCCGCAACTGCGGCCGAGCTTACAGAAAAAGCTATCTACGGATTGCCCGAGTTGAGCCGCGATCAGATCCCGGACGCAGCGTTGGTAGCGAATCCAGGCTGTTACGCAACCTCGGTGATCCTGGCCCTAGCGCCGCTGCTCAAGGCTGGAGTCGTGGATCGCGAGCGTGGGATCATTTCCGATTCCAAGTCTGGAGTGTCCGGTGCTGGCAAGGAACCGAATTCACGCACTCACTTTGTTTCGGTCGCCGATAATCTTTCGGCCTATTCGGTTTTCGGCCACCGGCATACGGGAGAGATGCTTGAGCAATTGAAGCTGGAGGCTGGTGAATTGATGTTCACTCCCCACCTGCTTCCGATTCCCCGAGGAATTCTTTCGACCATCTACGTGCACTTGAATCGTGTGATGAAGGCGGTCGAAGTCGAATCCTGCTTTCGTGATTTTTATGCGGGTAGGCGATGGGTGCGGATTTTTGCCACGCCGAAGCTGCCGCAAATCCAGTTTTCTCTGCACACCAACTATTGCGATCTTGGCTTTTGTCTGGCGGACGATGGCCGCCGCCTGGTGCTGGTCTCGTGCGTGGACAACCTGCTCAAAGGCGCAGCCGGGCAAGCGATACAGAACATGAATCTGATGCACGGGTGGACGGAAGAGGAAGGCCTGCAGTGAAAATCGTAGTCAAAGTCGGAGGAGCTGCGCTCGAGGATAAATCCCGTTTGCGCAAGTGTGCCCGGGCGATCGTTGAGTTGGCGCAGGATGGCCATCGCGTTGCCGTCGTTCACGGAGGCGGCAGCGCACTCACACGCACGCTCAAGCTGCTGGGCAAGCAGAGTGACTTCGTAAATGGGTTGCGCATCACGGACGCGGAGACTCGCGACGTCGCTCTGATGGTGTTGTCCGGGATCGTCAACAAGAGCCTGGTTGCGGCAATCGTTGCGGCGGGAAGCGCGGCGGTCGGTCTTTGCGGTGCGGATGGCATGGCTTTCAGAGCGCGCAAGAAAGAAACTGCGGGTTGTGACCTGGGATTTGTAGGAGAGATCTGTTACGCCGAGCCGCGCTGGATCGAGGCCATCTGGAATGCCGGAGGAATTCCGGTTCTGTCTTCTGTGGCGCTCGGTTCCGATGGCGAGTACTACAACATCAACGCCGACCAAATGGCGTCTGCCTGCGCCGTGACTTGCCACGCCGATACTTTGATTTTCCTCACCGATGTCGAGGGCGTGAAGAACGCCGACGGCGCCGTGATCCCATGGCTGAACACGAAAGAAGTAGCCGCCTTGGTTGCTGCTTCCGTAATCGGCGGCGGCATGTTGCCCAAGCTCGAAGCTTGCAGTCAGGCACTCCACCGCGGTGTGGGCAGGGTCAGGATTCTGCCGGCGGCGCAGGTCGAGATTCTGCCGCAGTTCTACTTCACCAAGCTGGAATGCGGAACGGAGGTGATCGGCGCATGAGCCTTGCCTCCGTTATTCGTTCGGAAGGAAAATTTCTGCTCCCCACCTACGATCGTCACAAGATCCTTTTCGAAAAGGGCCGCGGCGTGTATCTGTGGGACTCGCGCGGAGATCGTTATCTGGATTTCTTGAGTGGGATCGGAGTGAACGCCCTGGGGCACGCGCATCCTGCGATCCAGGCGGTGTTGAAGCGTCAGGCCGCTCGGTTGCTTCATGTTTCCAATCTGTTTTTCCACGAGTATCAGGCGGAACTCGCCAAGCGCTTGACCAAGATTTCGGCACTGGACCGGGCATTCTTCTGCAACAGCGGAACCGAGGCGTGGGAGGGCGCGCTGAAGCTGGCGCGCATCTATGCGCGGACCCGAAATAAAAACGGGCACGGGCCGAAGTGGCGCATCCTCGCTCTCGACAATTCGTTTCACGGGCGCACTTTTGGTTCGCTCGCCACGACCGGCCAGGCGAAGTACCGCGACCCCTTCGCGCCGCTTCTGCCCGGAGTCGATTTCGTTCGCCTCAATGACGTCGAAGACCTGAAACGTAAGTTCGACGCGAGCGTGTGTGCTGTCTGCCTGGAAACAATTCAGGGTGAGGGCGGAATCTGCCCGGTCAGCCCGGAATTTTTGTGGGCGGCGCGAGAGTTGACAAAGAGCAACGATGCTTTGCTGATTCTTGACGAGATCCAATGCGGTTTGGGGCGAACCGGACGCTACTTCGCCTATCAGCACTATGGCGTTCAGCCTGACATTGTGACCGTAGCCAAACCGTTGGCTGCGGGATTGCCTCTGGGGGCGATGCTCACAACCAATCGCGTGGCGGCGAGTATGCATCCCGGTATGCATGGCACAACCTTTGGCGGAGGGCCGCTGGCATGCGCGGTTGCGATCGAGTTTCTGCGCGTGTTGGACAAACTGCTGGGCCATGTGCGTGAGGTCGGCGGCTATTTCCATGGCCGGCTCGAAGGGCTGAAGGCAAAACACTCGTGCATCCGCGAGGTTCGCGGGATGGGCCTCATGCTGGGCATGGAATTGGACTCCGCCGACAAAGCCAAGGCTGTGTTTTCTGCCCTGCTGCAAGACAAAATTCTGATCAATCGCACCCATGAGACGGTACTGCGTTTTCTACCGCCATACATCATTCAACAAAAACATGTCGATGAGGTGATTCGAGCGCTCGATTCGGCCCTGTGCACTCAGGCCGTGAAGCCAGAGAGCACGACCATATCCGTATCCAAATCTACAAAAGGAGTCAAAGGTGAATAGCCAGCCACTGAACCGAACGCAGGTGATTCCTGCCCCGGTTGTCAATCCATTCTGGTGTCCCGACCTGGTGTCGACTCGCGATCTCGGCCCCGGCGGCGTCGAAGCCGTGCTGCGTCTTGCGGGAATTATGAAAATGCGCCCTGCGGATTTTCGCAGCGCGCTCACCGGTAAACAGATGGTGATGTTCTTCGAGAAGCCTTCCCTGCGAACCCGGCTGACGTTCGAGGCGGGGATGTCGAGTTTGGGAGGCGCTACGTTCTTTGTAGACCAAACCCACGAGCGACTCGACGCGCGCGAAAAACTGAGTGACGTCGCGCATAACCTCGAGCGCTGGGTCGACGCCATCGTGCTACGCACGTTCGCGCAGAAAACAATCGACGGGATGGCCGAATACGCTTCGGTTCCGGTGATCAATGCTCTGAGCGATTTGGAGCACCCTTGCCAGGCGTTGGCCGACTATTTCACGTTGCAGGAACGCTTTGGCGATCTCGCGAACATCTGTCTTGCCTATGTTGGTGACGGTAACAACGTGGCTCATTCGTTGTTGCTCACATGCGCTTGCCTGGGATCAGAAATCCGCGTGGCAACGCCTGCAGGCTACGGTCCCGACCCGCAAATCGTTGCAGACGCGCGTGAGATCGCGGAACAGACCGGGGCCGTCATCGAAATACTTTCCGATCCACATGCCGCCGTTGGAGGCGCCGACGCCGTTTACACCGACGCTTGGGCGAGCATGGGCCAGGAACACGAGGCCGGGAAGCGGGCCAAGATTTTCCCACCTTACCAAATGAACGAAGAGCTGGTGAGGGAAGCTGCGTCGCACGCCGTATTTATGCATTGCCTGCCCGCTCATCGCGGAGAGGAAATCACCGACGCGGTCATCGACTCTGAAAGATCTGTCGTCTTCGATCAAGCCGAGAACCGGCTACACGTGCAGAAAGCGATTTTGTATTTGTTGCTGGGCGGAGAAAACCGCCTGCCAGTGAGGAGCGCTCATGCCTGAGAAAATTGTGCTTGCCTATTCGGGAGGTCTGGACACTTCCATCATTATTCCGTGGCTGAAAGAGAATTACGCATACGACGTGATTGCGATGGTCGGCGATGTTGGCCAGGGAGATGACATTGAAGCCGTGGTCGCGAAGGCCTACGCCACCGGCGCATCCCGCGTGGTGGTGGAAGATCTGCGCGAGGAATTTCTCACCGGGTACGTGTTCCCCGCATTGAAGGCGGGAGCGGTGTACGAACACAAGTATCTGCTGGGCACGTCGCTGGCGCGTCCAGTGATTGCGAAACACCAGGTCGAAGTTGCTCTGCGCGAAGGAGCAACGGCGGTTGCACACGGATGCACGGGAAAAGGCAACGACCAGGTGCGGTTCGAGTTAGCGTATCAGGCGCTCGCGCCTGAATTGCGCGTGATTGCGCCTTGGCGCGAGTGGTCGCTTAAGTCTCGTGAAGATTGTCTTGATTATGCCGAGCAGCACGGCATCCCCGTAGTCGCCAGCCGCGAAAAGATTCATAGCCGAGATCGGAATCTCTGGCACCTCAGCCATGAGGGCGGCGAGTTGGAGGATGCTGGCAACGCACCGCTGGCTACGACCTGGCAGCTCACGCGGTCTCCGCAAGAAGCACCGGATCGCGACGAGCAAGTAAGCATCGGTTTCGAAGCCGGCGTTCCGATCTCGGTGAATGGTCTGGAACTCGATCCGGTTTCATTGGTCGAACTGCTGAACGAAATTGGTGCTCGCAACGCTGTCGGACGAGTCGACCTGGTGGAGAACCGCTTTGTCGGAATCAAATCCCGCGGTTGCTACGAAACTCCCGGTGGAACTCTGCTGATCGCCGCGCACTGCGAACTCGAGGCCCTGTGCCTGGAGCGCGATGTCGCGCATTTCAAGCAGCACATCGCCTTGAAATATGCAGAACTGGTTTACTTCGGACTCTGGTTCGCACCTCTCCGTGAAGCGCTCGATGCCTTTGTCGAGACCACGCAGAAGGACGTCACAGGATCGGTCACGCTTTCTTTATACAAGGGCAACTTGTCGGTGGTGAGCCGGCATTCCGAGCATTCGCTCTACCGCACCGATCTGTCCTCGTTCACCATGGGCGACAGTTACGACCAGAAAGATGCGGCAGGCTTCATTCGCATTCTTGGCCTTCCGTCGCGCTCGCGCGCTCAAGTGCGGAAACAGGTTGTTAGAGCGGAGGTGGCGCAATGAAAATGTGGTCCGGCCGCTTTCGGCAGCCCCTTGATCCAGAATTCGAACGTTGGCAGCGGTCGTTTGACTTCGACCGCCGATTGCTCGCTCACGAAATTGCCGCCAGCAGCGCCCACGCACGTGCTTTGAAAGGTGCGGGCATTCTGACTTCAACCGAGTTGATCGCCATTCTCCAAGGCTTGGAGCAAATCGGCGAGCAAGCGGCAGCGGCACCGGCGTTTCTCGAAGATGACGAAGCCGAAGACGTACACCACTTCGTCGAGAAACAGTTGGTCGCGCTGATTGGTGACACCGGATACAAGCTGCACAGCGGGCGCAGCCGAAATGAGCAGATCGCGACCGATCTTCGTTTGTACGTGCGAACGGCGATTGATCAAATTCACGCGGATCTCGCAGAGTGTTGCGGAGCTCTGCTGGACCAGGCGCAGCAAACAGGAAATGCGGCCATGCCTGCCTATACGCATCTTCAGCGTGCCGAACCGGTATTGGTGTCGCACTGGTTGCTGGCGTACGTCGAAATGTTTCTGCGCGATGCCGACAGGCTCGGGGATTGCCGGAAGCGGCTGAATGTTTGCCCGCTCGGTTCTGGCGCAGTTGCGGGAGCCACTCTGCCCCTCGATCGTCGAGCCATCGCATCTGACCTTGACTTCGATGGTCCGACCGCAAACAGCATAGACGCTACCAGCGATCGTGATTTCGCTCTCGAATTTGTGAACACGCTTTCCATACTCGCTTTGCACTTGAGCCGATGGGCAGAAGAGATGATCCTGTTTTCATCGCAGGAGTTCGGTTTTGTGCGCTTGCCCGAAGCATATTCCACGGGAAGCAGCGCCATGCCGCAAAAGAAGAATCCCGATCTGCTGGAACTCACACGCGGCAAGTGTGCGCGCGTGATTGGCCACGCAACCACGCTGCAGATTTGTTTGAAGGGCTTGCCCCTCGCTTATAACAAAGACTTGCAGGAGACGCAGGAGCCGCTGTTCGACGCCGCTGACACCGTTTTGTCGCTCCTGCCCCTGGTTAGGGGCTGGATGAAAGCCGTGGAGTTCAACTACGAACGTATGCAGCAGGCAGCTCAGTCGGGATTCATGAACGCGTGGGCCGCCGCCACATACCTGGTGCAACGCGGAGTTCCGTTTCGTCTGGCGCATGAGCAGATCGGACAAGCCGTGCAGATCTGCCTCGAAAAGCACTCCGAGCTTCAAGATTTGTCTCTGGAGGAACTGCGTTCGGTGAACCAGAACTTTGACCAGGACTTCTACGCCTGCCTGAAACTGGAGTCGGTGCTCGCGATCCATGATGTTCCCGGCGGCACAGCTCCCGATCGAGTGCGTCAAGCGTTGACCGACGCTCGACAGAGGATCGAGTCTATTCGGGAGGGCGCGCATGCGCACGCGTAAAGCCATTCTGCCAGATGCCCAGCGGATCCATGCGCTAATCACCGCCTATGCGGGCGACGGCACTCTTCTGCCCAGAACCCTGGCCGAGATCTGCGAGAACGTACGCGATTTCGTGGTACTCGAAGATGGTGATGCGATTATCGGTTGCGGCGCGCTCCATCTCTATGGCCCGCATCTGGCGGAGATTCGCTCCATCACGGTCGCGCCTTCGCAGCAAGGCAAAGGCGGTGGTGGCTACCTCGTGAAGGCGTTGCTTGCAGAGGCGAAAAAACAGCGCGTCAGTTGCACATGCCTGTTCACGCGTGCTCCAGAATTCTTCGCGCGCCTGGGTTTCGCGACTGCACAGCGCGAAGATCTGCCGGATAAGATCTATAAGGATTGCCACGCGTGCCCGCGATTTCATGCTTGCGACGAAGTAGCGATGGTGCGCGGCGAACTGCCAAAATTCGCAATCCTGCCGGAGCCCGCGAATTGGCTGGTCAAACTCCAGGTGTGAGGGTTTTGCAAGTCCGGCCATTCGGGTTATCTTTATCTCATGCAACTTCGTGGATGCGGTACAGCTCTCATCACTCCCTTTCGTCAGGACGGCTCCATCGACGAGCCTGCCCTGCGCAACCTGGTGGCCTGGCAGATCGAATCTGGGATCGACTTTCTAGTTCCCTGCGGCACTACCGGCGAAACTCCCACCCTGTCGCATGACGAGTGGCTGCGGGTCGTCGATATCACAGTCGAAGTCGCTGCCGGACGCGTGCCCATCATGGCCGGGGCGACTTCCAATTCGACGCATGACGCGGTCGAGAAGGCGAAGGAAATCGCTGGCCGCCCCGGCGTAGATTCGATCCTGACGGCTTCGCCCTATTACAACAAACCCACGCAGGAAGGCCAGTATCGCCATTTTCGCGCGATTGCCGAAGCTGTGGACAAGCCGATCATTCTCTACAACGTTCCGGGCCGCACGGGTGCAAACATCGAACCGGCGACGCTGGCGCGACTCGCGGAAGTTCCGAATATCTTCGGCGTGAAAGAAGCTAGCGGCAATATAAGCCAGATGGCGGAGGTGTGTGCCGTGGTGCCAGAGAGCTTTCTGGTCTTTTCCGGCGATGATGCAGTTACCCTGGCGCTCATCGGACTGGGTGGCGTAGGCATCGTTTCGGTCGCTTCCAATGAAATCCCGCGCGAGATGGCCGACATGACGCGGGCTGCGCTGAACAACGATTGGGGCACGGCGCGCCGCCTTCATCGCAAATATCTGGCGCTGATGCAAGCCAACTTCCTTGAAACTAGTCCGATGCCCGTGAAGGCGGTGCTGGCGATGATGGGGAAAATCGAAGAGGTTTATCGCCTGCCGCTCCTGCCGATGCGCCGCGACACGCGCGCCAAACTGCAGAAGATCGCGACCGAAGCTGGGGTGATTGCAAAGCCTGCGAGCGCGCCCTCCGACGTAGTCAATTTTTTCATCTACGAGAACTGGCTGGCTGGACCGCACAAAATCGTCCTGCACCGATCCAGTTGCGGGCAATGCAACCATGGCAAAGGCCGTCCCGCAGGACATGACGCCAACCACGCGCGTTGGCATGGGCCGTATGCCACGCTGACAGAAGCGCGGGACGGGGCTCACAACATGGCGGGAGTTCTGATCCGGAGCGAGTGTAAGTGCATTTGAAAACTGCCTATTCTCCATTACTCGCTGACAATTTCTAACCGAGCGGTGTAGAAATCGGCTGTTGGCGATGACAAGCTGAAAATCCCGTATACTCTTCCCGAATGGAATCCCTCCGATCTGCGATCGAACGCCTCGCCTCTCTCGAAGTTGAGAGCAATCCGGATGCGCGTCAAATCTTCATGGACTTTCGCGATGAGCTCACCCAGGGCAAGATTCGCGCTGCAGAGAAGATCGACGGGCAATGGGTAGTGAATGTCTGGGTCAAACAAGGCATTCTGTTGGGCTTTCGGCTGGGCGAACTCAGTAAGATGGGCGAAGATGTGAGCCTTTCCTTCGTCGATAAGGACACTTTCCCTGCGAGGCGGTTTACGGTGCGGGATCGCGTGCGCATCGTGCCCGGTGGATCGTCGGTGCGCACCGGCTCATATGTTGCCCCCACCGTAATCTGCATGCCTCCCATGTTTATTAACGTGGGCGCTTACGTGGACGAGGGCACGATGGTGGATTCGCACGCGCTGGTGGGTTCCTGCGCCCAGATCGGCAAGCGCGTGCATTTGAGTGCGGCAGCGCAGATCGGCGGAGTTCTGGAACCGATCAATGCGTCCCCAGTCATTGTTGAAGACGACGTGCTGATAGGCGGTAACTGCGGCGTCTACGAAGGCACGCTGGTGCGGACGAGAGCGGTGTTGGGAGCAGGCACGATTCTCACGCGCTCGACTCCGCTGTATGACATTGTTCGCGGGCAGGTTTACCGGGCCACGGATGCGCATCCGCTCGAGGTGCCGGAAAATGCTGTGGTCGTGCCCGGTTCGCGGGCGGTGACAAAGGGCCAGGCCGCTGAGTGGAACCTGTCGCTCTACACGCCCGTGATTGTGAAGTATCGCGACGAAAAGACCGATCAGAGAATCGAGCTCGAGGATTTGCTGCGGTAGTCAAGACAACAGCCGACCGGAATCAGCCGCTAAGGGCCGCACTCCAGCATTTGCCCGGCGTCGAAGTTCCATGTGCTTCTGGCGAAAGTGTGCTTTAGCGCGTTCACCCCAGGCTCGCACAAAATAATAGTTCAACCCTGCGCCAATGGCCGAACTGGCGATCGGGATCACGCGCCCCGCCCACTTCTCGACGGCTTCTTTGCTGGCTTGTGCTGCGATCCGCTGAATCACTTTGGGCACAAAGCGATTGACCACTTCTTTTTCCAGCACCTCACGGCTGATGTCCACACCGGCGGCGCTGGCCGCTGCGATCCACAGCTCAGCCGTCTCCTCGTCGGTGTTGTATTCGAAACCGTAGATCAGACTGAGTTTCTGGATCGTTCTCAACGTAATGCCGGCCAGAATACTGAGGTCTGGAACCATAGTCAGAATTCCACCCAAGCCGAACCCGGCTCCCTCGGCTGCGGCTAGCTTCATTCCTCCACGGATCGTGTGACTCGCCAAGTCGTCAAGAATGCTGATATCCACAGAGTAGATGCCCTGAAAGCTGTTGACAGGAACGCCATGGGCGGCTCGGAGCTGCAGGAGAAACTTATTGGGATCTACTTTCACAGTTTCATAGGCACGTTGGAAGCCTCGCCGCAAACCGTTCTCGACCCGGCGCCGTAACCACGACTTGCGTTGTTGTTCCGCCATCTGACTTGACCTTAACCCAACGAGGGTGGAAAAACCAGTTCCCGGTTCCCAGGTTTTAGTTCGCAGTTGGACGCGCTGTCGGTCCTGCATACCTATGCTACGATCAATGGACACCTAAAATGCCAACTGGAAAATTGCACATCGTGCCTCTCGGCGGTCTGGGCGAGTTCGGAATGAACTGCATGGCCGTTCGCTGGGGCGATGACATCATCGTGATCGATGCAGGCCTGATGTTCCCCGAGGCAGAATTGTTGGGCGTGGACATCGTTGTCCCGGACATTTCCTATCTCATCGAAAACCGGCAGCGCGTGCGCGCCATCATCCTCACCCATGGTCATGAAGATCACATCGGCGCTCTACCCTGGATTCTTTCCGAACTCAACGTGCCAGTGTGGGGCACGGAGTTCACGCTTGCCCTGCTGGAAGACAAACTGGAGGAGCACGGACTGCTCGAGAATGCCGACCTGCGTGAAATCCGCGCAAGTGAGCGGTTCAAGGTAGGCCCTTTCACGATTCATCCGATTCACGTTACTCATAGCCTTGTAGATTG
>Ga0316363_10002000_pt1 | contig 16478 bp, 5 predicted proteins | sample Sb_taG_3_FD_200459 | JGI IMG/M metagenome (GOLD analysis project Ga0316363, IMG submission 200459) | Peat soil microbial communities from Weissenstadt, Germany - Sb_50d_a_PC metaG (v2) (version 2) | ecosystem: Environmental > Terrestrial > Soil > Wetlands > Peat | place: Germany: Weissenstadt...
GGACGGCGGGTGCAGGCGCGACGGCGTACTGGCTGGATGTGGGATCGACGGCCGGTGGGCAACAGTACGCGACGGGGAACCTGGGCAATGTGCTGACCAAGACGGTGAGCGGATTGCCGACGAATGGCAGCACGATCTACGTCACTCTGTATTCGCTGATCGGCGGAGTGTGGTCGGGCAATTCCTACACCTACACGGCGTTCAGTGCGACCGGTGGATTGGCCGTGATGCAGACGCCGACTCCGAGTTCGACGCTAATCGGGAGAGTAGCGACGTTCACGTGGAGCGCGGGCACAAACGCTACCGCCTACTGGCTGGATGTGGGATCGACGCCCGGTGGGCAACAGTACGCGACGGGGAACCTGGGCAACGTGCTGACCACGACGTTGTACACTCTGCCCTCGGATGGCAGCACCATCTACGTGACACTGTACTCGCTTGTTGGAGGGCAGTGGTTCAACAACGCCTACACCTACGTTTCCGATCCCATTCTGACGTACTCGGCTAGAACGGACAATTGCGTCAATGGCACCCAGTCAGGATGCATTTCCGGCACAACCACGGGCGCAGCGGGCGCGACCTTGCTTTTTCAGGAAGGTGTAAGCGACCCGATCCCCACCGGATTTACGCCCACGACGATTTCTTCCGGCTCGTGCCCTTCCGGTTCGACGCCTTCGAGCTATCCCGCATACTGTCCGACTCCGACGAACTCGACCGCGACGGATCCAGATTTCGGCTCGTATCTGGTGATGGTGACAGACGACAACACCAACGCGCATAATTCAGCCACGCCATATACAGCAGCGTGGCACGTGGGTTCTGATGGCAACTGGGATGCCTTCTCCTGGGACGAGACGTTGTATGTGGCAAAGAATTCCGGGGGCGGGGCGACGATCTTCAACCTTAACCCAGCAGCCATCCATGCCCAAACGTGTGCCACCGCGCCGGGATGCGTGAATTCAAGTGGAATCTACACCGCCCTCAGCGGCGGAGGAGACTCGACGCACCTAGCCCACGGAGGCTCTTGGTCATTCAGCCGCGTGACTTCCGAGCCCAATGTTCTTTACGAAAAGTCGAACGTGCCAACTCAAGTGAATCAGCTGGTAATTACCAGCTCAATTGCAACCCCAGGCACAGGCACCTTGACGCGCACCCTCTACGCCGATTTCGTGAACGGAACGGGCAGCTATGGCGGCGTGATGAACAGCGCCTGCCCAGGGAATCCCACCACCTACAGCCACACGTGGACAGGCAGCTTCCAGCTGGCGGACGACGGCACGGTCTCCTACGGGTTGACAGGAGGCTATGACTGGCCGGGAGCCTCCCAGGCGGTAACTTCGCCGGATTGTTTCATCCTGCCCACGGTGGGCAATCCTAGTAAATACGGTTTTCAGGCTACCACGGGAGGCACAACCGGCAGTTCAGAACCTGCATGGAGCACCTGCAGCACGGTCGGAAGCAAATGCACCGATGGTAGTGTGACCTGGACGAACATCGACAAGCTCGCGGGGCAAGGCCCAGGCTTCGATATGATGATCTACGGACCTCCAGGTTCAGCCGATCCCGGTTACACGAGGATCAACACCCGCCTTGGGAAGATTTACCGAGGCGCCGGAAACGCGGCACCCGCGGGCCTGATGACCACCAATGACGAAGTGGTCTGCACGCGGGCGGGAACCTGGCCGACAGTCCCCTGCAACCTGCCTGACCGCTTCACCCTGCACGAAGTGGAGCAGGGCGAGGATGGTCAGTATGTGGAATTTTCTCCGACCGGCGGCGAAGCGGCAAATCCTCCGGGGAGCTGGAACTCCGGAACGCTCAGCTGCCAAGCGTCCAATACCAGTTGGCAGGGAGCATATTCGCCGGCCAACGCTTACGTTGCTAAGAACATCGTCAGTTACTCGGGTTTGTACTACACTGCCCTCACCACTGTCCCTGCGGGCAGCGGGCACGCGCCCTCCGGCACAACGTCTTCCAACACTTATTGGAGCAACACGGAATCCTACTGCAACAGCTATTTCTTCGACGCCACGAGCACCCTGGTGGCTCCGCTTACGGATTGGGTGCATGGCACGGGACATTCCGCCGCCGGCTACCTGCACAAGTATTTCGGGCATTTCTATCAGTCAATGCTGTATTCGCTGCCGGTGACCGACGGAGTGCTCAATCCTGACACGCCAATGCTGCTCGCCGCCCTGCCCTGTGACGATCACGGCACCTACCAGAACTCCGGAATAAGCGATCTCTCGCCTATTTTCACGGCCACGGCCGACGTTCCGGCATGGCCGACTCGCTACGACGTCGCGAATGGCGCGTGCTACGACGAAATCTGCGCTTTCAACTCGGGCGGGAGCGGGCTGACCTACCGCTTCGGCCATACCTACAACACCGGCTCGAGCTCCTACTTCTCGACTCAGAACAACATCGGGGTGAACTCGCCGTTCGGTGACTTGATCGCCTTTGGCACGGACATGATGGGGGTGCGCGGCTCGAACGCTAAGGCAAACACACAATGCAACAACCTGCGCGGCCAGTATCAGCCCGCGGCGAACGGGACGGTCACCTATCAGGACTACGTGTACCCGATCACGGACAACAGCGACAACAATATTTTCCAGGCGACCGGCTGCGGAACAGACACCACCGGGGCAACCTGCACCGAAGGCTCACCGCTGCCGAATTGGGATACGGCCTGCTCCACGACCTGCACGGACGGCGGTGTGACCTGGACGAATGAAGGGCCGAACACTTGCCGGGGCGACATCGTGATCCTGGATACGCTCTCGGCGCACGCAGCACCGTAAGGAGCAACGTTCCAACTACTTGTTGTACTGGCAGTCCCTACGTGGCCCTTTTTACAGCGGTGGATAGCTAGTTTCCGGGCAACGCGTGGGCTCGGAGTTCTGAGGCTATGCAAATCAAGAAGAACGTTACACTGACCTCAAGCAGATTCCGCTGCGACAGACGCATCGCCATGAACAGCGTCGTTGCAATGTTAAGGTGAAACAAGCCTCCACATACCAGCGCGATCCAACCGGCGTAGTAGGTAACCCTGCCAATCAACTGCAGACGAATGACGTGGCTCATGGTGAAACCCTCCTTGGATGCACAGGGGCCGCGAACGGGCCGCTTCGATTTACCCCCTGCGATGGGGCAACACGATTTCATCTTACTCTTAGGAGGACTCGGGAAAGCGAGACTAATTTGTGGTAACGAGTTCCAAACTGGGTTCGTGCACAGCAATTGTCGAATCTTCTATCGCCCGGTCAAGGCAACCGCGCAAGAGGGCAGCAAGTTGCCCAACATAGGGCTCTACGAGGCTGCCGCGGGGACTGATTGGAAGCGAGAAGAGCCGAACGCCACCTTGCGCAACCTTTCCCCAGCCACCCAACTGAGCGTGATAACCCGCCAGATGACGCTCCGCCAGGAAGAGAGTCAATTCCCCGGGATAGGGCCTGACGTCGTATTGAGCAAGGGCTTCTTCGTAGATATCCGCAAGTTTGGCTTGAGGCGTGGCCTCAGCGGGATTAAGCAGAATGCGATTCCGAAGACGGGCCCAACCAAAACGAGCGGATGTTTTGATTCGGGTAGTCTCGACGCGCAATTTTTCGATGAAAAAGGCGAGTTTGCCTGCACCCTCCGCTGCGAAGACGTTCTGGAGGTGAAAATAGGGGTTGAGGATCAAACGATTGATCAACCTCTGGTGCAACGGGAGCGGCCAGCGCAGGGCGCGGATATTGTAAATCTCAATGAGGGCTATGAGGCCCACGGTCTCGCCCGATTCGATGAGTTGCCGTGCCATTTCCAGGGCCAGCGTGCCACCCAGGCAGTACCCGCCAAGCATGTAGGGACCATGCGGTTGTACTTGGCGGATCTCGTCGATATAGCGGCGTGCCACATGTTCGAACCGGCCATCGACCGGAGAACGCCCGTCGAGACCGGCGGATTGCAAACCGAAGACGGGCTGATCGGCACCGAGATGGGCAGCCAGGGAACGATAGAGCAAGACGTTGCCTTCCGCGGCGTGCACGAGAAAAAGCGGCGGCCGATCGCCGGATCGATTGATGGCTACGAGGGATTGCCAGTCTTCTGTTTTGCTGCCCCGGCTCAGAACACTCGCCAGCATCCGCGGGGTAGAGGCGTCGTAGAGGGTCGCGAGCGGCGCGGTGCACCCCAACTCGCGCTGGATCAGGGCAAACAACTGCGCCGCAGCGATGGAGTGGCCACCCGAGGCAAAGAAATCATCGTCTGGCCCAATCTCGTGGATATCCAATACGCGCTGCCAAAGAGGGAGCAGCGCTCGGAGCAATGCGGGCTCGGCCATCGTGGAGCTTGCCGGCGAATCTGAGAATTGCCGTGGCAGCTCCGGGGCCGAAGTCGAAACGGCCGAAAAACATTTGTGAGCAGCTTCCCGGTTTGAGGCATGAGTGTAAACAATTTCAGTTGCAGGAGAAGCATCAGCACGCTTGAGCCGGGCAAGATCCAGAACTTCCCGCGAGGGCTCTGCCGCAAGGTCCTGCAAGATGGAACCAAGCGTTGTGAGCCATGCTCGTATGGTGAGGTCCTCAAAAAGCTTGATGTCGTAGTGGCAGCGAAGCTCCAGGTTCTCTTCCATCTCGACCGCATTCAAATACAACTCGAAGGATTCGTAGCCTTTGGGATTGGCATCGTAGTCGACGGTAAATCCGGATTGCGGCAATTCGTTGGGCTTAAACTTCTTGACGTTGGTGAGGCCAGTCGAGATCGGGGAAATGCCGAGCGCAGGCACGACTGGACGCAGGTCTTCCAGTAAACTGACCATCGTGAAGTTGGCATGGTCTAGCGCAGCAAGAAGCTCGCCCTGTACTCTCTCGAGAAAAGCGCTGACTGCTTCGCCTTCGCGTAACTCCACAACGAAGGGGAGAAGATTTACGCAGTGTCCGACGAGACCGGGCTGGCCGATGACGGGTTGTTCCGCAGTTGGCAGAGCGATAACAAAACGACGCTGCTGTGAAATGCGGGCGAGAAGGATGGCCAAGGAGCTGAGCAGGACAGCGAAGAAGCTGCAGCCCTCGTTTGCTCCAACCGCTCTGAGGTTTTCGACTACCGGGGCCGGAATGGAGAGATCGAGACGGCGCGCGCTGAATTCACGCCGCGCGCTCCGAGGGTGATCGGTCGGAAGCACGAGCACGGGAAAACCATCTTTGAATTTCGAATGCCAATAGCTGCCCGCCTCCTTGAATTCGTCAGAGCGGTGGAGCTCGGTTACGCTCTGTACGTATTCGGCATACCTCTTCGCTGGCTCCAGGGATGCGTGTGCGCCCGAGGTTTCTTCTGAATAGAAAGCGCAAAGATCATAGATCAGGACATCCAACGACCAACCATCGCAGATGATGTGGTGCGCCGTGAAGATAACCGCCGCGCGATCGGGGCCGAGCAAAACCATTTGGCAGCGGAACAACGGACCAGCGGGCAGGGGGAACGGTAAGGAGGTCTCATCGGCAATTATTCTGCGGAGACGCTCCTCTTGCCGGGTTGGCTCGTTGATGGAAGAAAGATCGGTTACCGGCATCGCGATTTTCTGCGCCGGGACAATCTTCATCACCAGACCGGTTTCATCGAAGCTGGTGCGAAGAGCATCATGCCGCTCAACCAAACGCTCCATGGCGCGCGCCATTTTCTCGATCGAGATGTTGCCGGTAAAACGCACCGTCATGGATTCGTTGTACGAGGCCGACAAACGTTCGGAAAGACGTGAGGAGGCATAGATGCCCCGCTGCGGAACAGTAGATTCAACCTCCAGGAGGCCGGAAGCCGCCGGAGCGGGGGCCGGTGCGTCGCCTTTCGGCAAGATGGCAACCACGGGTGTTCCGGCATCGGCAGGGGCGGCCGCAGTTGGATAATTCGTGCCGGCCTTTTCGAGCAGGGTAACCAAGCGGGCGATGGTGCGTGCTTGATCGGCAACAACTTCCTCGAGCGTGCTGCTGTTCGTCCGTAAGTTCGGTCGGACTTCTGCAGCAGGCGCAGCGACTGGGGCAGGAACAGGCAGAGAGGCCGGGATGGCAGGGGTTTCCGCAAGAATGTCGGCAGGCAGGGTGGCGTCGAGATGCGCCGCAAGCATGTCAACGTTGGGCAACTGTTTCATGAGCTGACTGAAGCTGACCTTGGCGGAAAACTCCTTGCGGATGGCAAAAGCGACCTGCGTCAAGGATAAGGAATCGAATCCCTGCTCCATGAACGTGGCGGAGGTGCTGATCTGTGAGCGTTCGCGTCCGGAGACTGGTAAGAGGAGGTCAACCAGACGCGCAGCGATGCGGTCTCCTCGTGAAGATGGGCGTGAAGCTAATGAACTGCTTGAGGTAACGCTCTCTAGCGGCGCGGAGGAAGCCAATGGCTCAACGAATGGCTCGACTGAGAGACCAGTGGCCGAAGCGGAACTCGCGGCCTGGAGGCTTGGTGCAGCGGATGCCACTGGGGCAGGGTCTACCCAGAACCGCTGCCGCTCAAAGGGATAAGTTGGCAAAGGTATGCGCCGACGTTCTTCGTGGGCGTAGAAGGCATCCCAATCAATGGACACGCCGTTCTGCCAGAGAGCCCCCAGAGCGAAAAGCAGGGTCGCCCACTCGGTGTTGTTCTCATGCGTATCGGCAAACGTAGGAATGGCTGTGCAGGGATGGTCGGGCGTGAACTGCTGGCGAGCCAACGAACACAGTGTGGAACGCGGTCCACATTCCAGGAAGAGGTCGTATCCCTGGTCTTTGAGATACTGGATTGCTTTCGAAAACTCCACGGTTGCCCGGGAATGCTGAGCCCAATAAGCGGGATCGGTGGTTTCCGAAGCGGTGATGGAGCGTCCCGTGACCGTCGAGACAAAGGGCCTCACCGGAGCGCGCAACTGGACTTTGGCTACGGCCTCGCGCAACGGCTCGACCATGGGATCCATCATCGCGGAGTGAAAGGCATGCGAAGTATGCAGGTGGCGGCAGACGATATTTTCCGCTTCGAGCTGCTTCTGGAACTGGACGACATCCGCTTCCGGCCCCGACACGACACATAGCGCGGGAGCATTATTGGAAGCGATCTGAAGCGCAGCCGGAAGAATTTTCGCGATCGAATCTGCGCTGCCGCTCACCGCCATCATCGAACCACGCGGGAGGTTCTGCATTAAGCGGCCCCGCAGAGCGATGATGCCGAGAGCGTCCTCAAGCTCCCACACACCGGCGAGCGTGGCGGCGACAAATTCTCCGATGCTGTGTCCTGCCATCATGGCAGGCTCGATGCCCAGGCTCTGCCAGAAACGCGCCAGAGCGTATTCGATCACGAAAATGGATGGCTGGGTGAAGAACGTGTCCTGCAGGGAGATCTGGGCCGTCTTTTCATCTCCACTCTGGGGATAAAGAAGTTCGCGCAAATCCCTGCCAAGATGGGGCTTGAGGTGTTCGCAACAATCGTCCACGACAGCGCGGAAAAGAGGCTCGTCGCGATAGAGGTTCAGGCCCATGTTGACGTACTGGGTGCCCTGACCGCCGAAAAGGAAGACGACGGGAGGATCACGGCGTTCACAGCGTTTGCCGCCGCAGCGCAACGGATTCGGTTGCGCGAGCAGTTTAGCGGCTTCGCTGGAATCGGCGGCGACCACGAAACGCCGGTGCGCCATCTGCTTGCGCCCGGTTTGAAACGTGTAGGCCGCATCCGCAAAAGCTTCCGGCGCGGCACTCGCGAGATGCTCCGCCAACGCGCGGCTGTAGGCATCGAGGGCTGCTGGACTCTTGGCCGAAAGCGGCAAAAGCTGCAGCGGACGCGAAGCACTGGCGCCCTTCGGCACGGGCGCTTCTTCCAGGATGACGTGGACGTTGGTCCCGCCAAAGCCAAACGAGCTGACCGCTGTGCGGCGCGCTTCCGTTCCCCGAGGGAACGGGATGAGCTTGTCGGCCATGATGAAAGGGCTGCTGGCGAACTCGATCTTGGGATTCGGCGTTTTGAAATGGAGGGTCGGGGGGATTTCTTCGTGATGGAGAACGAGAGCCGCTTTGATCAGGCCCGCAACTCCTGCGGCATTGGTCGGATGCCCAATATTTCCTTTGATGGAGCCGATATAGCAGAACTGTTTCTTGCCGGTCTTGCTTTCAAAAACTTTCCGCAGCGCTTCGAATTCAATGGGGTCGCCGACAGGAGTGCCCGTGCCGTGCGCCTCGATGTAGCGAATGGTCTCGACGGGAACGTTGGCATTGGACTGGGCCAAGGCAATGGCATCCGCCTGGCCGTCCACGCTGGGGGCCAGGAAAGAAGCAGGGCGAGCACCGTTGTTGTTTTTGCCGGTGCCGCGAATGACGGCATAAATGGTATCGCCATCGGTCAGAGCATCGGCGAGCCGCTTGAGCATGACCACGCCGGCACCGTCACAAAACATGGTTCCGGTGGCGTCCGCATCAAAAGGACGGCAGTGGCCATCCTTGGCAAACGTGCCTCCCTCTTGATAGAGGAACCCGCTCTTTTGCGGGACCGTGATGTCAATGCCGCCGGAGAGAGCGATGTCACACTCATAGTCGAGCAGCGAGCGGTAGGCCTGGTCCACCGTTAAGAGCGTGGTCGAGCAAGCGGTATTGAGGCTGATCGCGGGCCCACGGAGATCCAGTAGATAGGCGGTCCGAAGCGCGATGTAGTCCTTCTGGTTGCCGTACTCGACGGCGAGCTTGCCAGCCATGGCCAACAGATCGGGCTGGGTCAGGAGGTTGGTTGTGTAGTAGTGGTTGTCGCCGATACCCGCAAACACGCCGATGCGCCCTTTGTAGCGCTCCGGATCGTACCCGGCGTTCTCGAGCGCCTGCTGGGCGAGTTCGAGAAAGACGCGCTGTTGCGGATCCATGACCCGGGCTTCGAGTGGGTTGATACCAAAGAAGGCGGCATCGAAAAGATCCGCCCCCTCGATCAAACCTCGGGCGCGGATGTAGTCCGGATCGTTGCGCAGATGTTCGTCAATGCCGGGGCCCAGCTCTTCGGGTGTAAAAAAGGAAATTGATTCGACGGAATTGCAAAGGTTGCGCCAGAGCTGATCGAGATTGGCCGCGCCCGGGAAGCGCCCGGTCATGCCGATCACCGCGACGGCATCGCGCGCGCGCTCGTTCCCGTCTTGCGATTTGCGCTGATGCCGCGCCCGGGTTTCGGCTTCGGCAAGAAAGTCGGACTTCGTATCGCTCTCTTCCTCTTTCAGAAATTCCGCGAGCTTTGCGATCGTGGGATATTGAAAGACTTTGACTGGGGGAATCTCACGTCCGAAGCGCGTGTGGTACTGACTCACCATGCGCACCGCTGCCAGCGAATTGCCGCCGAGATCGAAGAAGCCGTCGTCGATGCCCACTTCTTCCAGCTGCAGCAAGTCGCACCAGAGATTTGCCAATTGCTTTTCTGCCGCTGTCCGCGGGGCGATAAAGTCCTGGGCGAGAAGTGGCCGCTTGCCCTCTGGCCGGGGCAGAGCCTTGCGATCGAGTTTGGCATTCGGGGTCAGGGGAAATTTCTCCAAACGCAGGAAGACTGAGGGGATCATGTAGCCGGGCAGCGTGGCTTTGAGGGCCTGTACTAAAGAGGTAGAACTCAAGTCTTCGCGGCCCGTGTAGTAGGCGGCCAGGCGTTTATCGCCGGGACGATCCTCTCGAAGAATGACGACGGCCTGTCCGATTCCCTCGATTTTCGAAAGCACGCTCTCGATCTCGCCCAGTTCGATGCGAAAACCGTGGAGCTTCACCTGCTGGTCGAGACGTCCCAGAAATTCAAGAGTGCCATCGGGGCGGTAGCGGGCCTCGTCTCCAGTACGGTAGAGACGTGCATCAGGACCCTCACTGGTGGGATCGATAACGAACCTCTCGGCAGTCAGCTCAGGACGCTTGAAATATCCGCGAGCCAAGCCCGTGCCGCCAATCCAGAGCTCGCCGGGCGTGCCCTGAGAAACCGGCTTGTGGTTCTCATCGAGAACATGGAATTGCGTATTGGCAATGGGCGGACCGAGCGAGATGTGGTCAGCAGAGATAAGGCGTTCGGTGGAGGACCAGATCGTGGTTTCGGTCGGCCCATACATGTTCCAAAGTTCGCGGCAACGAGGGAGCAATTGACGAGCGAGGTCTGCGGCCAGCGCCTCGCCTCCGCAAAAGATTCGCAGGTCGCTCTTCCCTTCCCAGCCGTTTTCGAGCAGCATGCGCCAGGTCGTTGGCGTTGCCTGCATCACCGTGACCGCGTGTTGACGAAGCAATCGTTGAAGCTCGCGGGCGTCCGAAGCCTGTTCAGCAGTTGCCATGACGATCTGGGCGCCGCACACAAGGGGGAGAAGGAATTCCAGGATCGAGATGTCAAAAGAACTTGTCGTCACCGCCAAAAGTGTATCGGACGCAGCCATCCCAGGTGTTTCCGCCATGGACAAGAGAAAATTGACCAGTGCGCCCCGCGGGATCATGACACCCTTGGGCTTTCCCGTCGAGCCCGAAGTGTAAATGAGGTAGGCGAGATGTTCAGGGTTGTTGCTTAAGGGGAGGTTCGTCACGGGGGCTTTGGCAAGTGACTCGTTTTCTCGGTCGAGCAGAACAACTCGGGCAGTCGTTTCCGGCAGACTTTCCCGCATAGAAGATTGTGATAGGAGGAGTGAGACTTCGGAGTCCGCCAGCATGAACGCCAGACGGTCTTTCGGAAACTTCGGATCCAGCGGCAGGTAGGTCCCACCGGATTTGAGGATGGCGAGGAGGCTCACCACCGAATCAAACGAACGATCAAGACACACACCAACCAGGCTCTCGGGACCGACTCCTTGCTCACGAAGGAAATATGCCAGGCGGTTCGAGCGGGAATTCAGCTCCCGGTAGGAAATCTGCTCCGGGCCCAGAGTCAGGGCGGGACCATCGGGCGTGCGCTCGACTTGGTCTTCAATGAACTCGTGCGGGCCTCGCCTCAGGGGGTAGTCCCGCCGGGTATCGTGGTGAGGGCAGATCACTCCTGTTTCCACCTTGAGACCTATTAAAACAGCAATCTAATCGCCAATGACAGGCACCATTTCGGGTTTCGGTTGCCGTGTAGACCTTGGTTCCTAATATGTCATGAAAGGAACCAGCAGGTTAGTGACGTAGATCACAGCAACACTGCAGGGGTTACGCGTTTCACAATTTCCCCCTTGGCAGGCGGAAGTTGAGAATTTCTCCCGTCGCGTCCCTAGTCCTAGAGGTATATTGCTTTAGCGATACCTTTAACTCCAAGTTACCTAGGTACTCCCCACCTTGGTCGTGAACACGCGAGTACCGCTCTGGATCACGTTGGTGAGTTTCGGTTGGGGCCTGCATCGGCGCTAAGGAGGGATGAACGCTTGGCGCGGCGTGCGGGTTGACAAACAAACCGCTGGAGCGGAGATCAGTGCTGCACAGGCGTGCTCGGTGAAATCCGGGTCCCGGTGAAATGTTGGAATTGATTTTGGGGTAGTACTCTCCGGGAAAATTCGGCTACACCCCCCAAACCGGGATTTGGACGCTTGGGGCCGGGGCTCGCTCGCGCGCTGCGTTGCCAGGGCGCGCTAGTGGGGCGGAGGCACTGCTCGTCCATCTGTCCCGGTCGCCTCCGGTGTCCCTTGGCGGTCAATACCTCCCATGGTGAGGAGGAAATGGGAGCTCTCCAGCGTCTGTATCGACAGAAGCAATTTGCTGAAACCACGGGTGGTAATCCGCTCTTATAATGATCATTGTTCGGCTCCTTTCTCCCGGTGCCTTGGTTGGCACCGCCAAAGTCTAATCGGGCGGAAGAAGCGTACGAAGAAACCTTGAGCTACCATCCATGACTAACCCAGATCGTCGAAAACACCCGCGATTCAAGGTGTATGCCCCGATTGAGTTTTGCCCCGAAGGCAGTGCGGGTCCGATTCGTGGCAAGACCTCCGATCTCAGCTTGGGCGGCTGCTACGTGGAAATGATGTTCACATTTGCAATCGGGACGAAAATGGAAATGAGCCTTCAAGTTGGTGACCGCGCAATACGCGTGATGGCTATCATGGTCACACGCGATCTTCATATCGGGAATGGGATCAAGTTCGTCGATATGCTGCCTGAAGACCGGGACGCACTCCGATCCTATCTGTACACCGCAGAGAAAGCTTAATATAGCCCTGTCACAGCGTCGGTTATTTTTGCAAGATCGGCCTTTTGTCACCTTTATTATTGCCCCATTTAGGACTTGGGCCCCGTTTGAGATAGCCAAGCACCCGTCGCAAGTGTCCCGTGCCCGGGTGCAGACGATGGCGCGCGGTGGAGTTTTTCTTCGTACATGTTCCGGTCGGCGAGGTCGAGCATCTCGTCAAGCGTCTTGCCGTCGGTCCATTCCGCCATGCCGATACTGAGGCTCACCGTAAAGTCATCAAGATTGCTCGATTGATTCCAGTCATTCAGGAAAGCCTGAATCCGGTTTACTACGATTGCAGCGCCGGCTGCGTCGGTATTCGACAGTGCGATCAGGAATTCGTCGCCTCCGTAACGAATGGCAACGTCCGTGCCTCGGATCGAGCCTTTGAGCAAGGTGGCGATCTCGGTAAGGACAAAATCGCCGGTCAGGTGGCCGAATCGAGTATTGACCTGTTTGAAGCGGTCCACGTCAATCAGCAGGAAGGTGAGCGGGTTGCCTAGACGCTTTGCCTGGCCGATGAAACGGCTAGCCAGTTCCTCGAGCGAACGCCGATTGTAGATTTCAGTCAGCGGATCGGTAAAAGACTGGAGGCGAATGAGCTCATTCTGCATCGCAGTCGAGATCATCTTCTGTCGCAATTTCCGGAACTCGATGCGGCGGGAAACGATGTAGGTGTTGGCAAGGGTCAACAGCACGAGCAGACCGCAGGCCAGTTCTTTCGATACGGTGATCTCAAAATGCAGACTGCCGGACTTCAGGAAGGCGGCGGGCAACAGAACGGCGAGCAATCCAGCTCCCGCCAGGATCCCGGTGGCAGTCACAATCAGCCACAGCTCCCCGTCGCGCTTCTCCAGCCTTCTGAGTTCCCAATTGACATTGGCCAAAACGTTGTCGGGATCATGGCCAGCGTGCGCGGGTTTTGTTGAGTTATCCACGGATTGATTTCGCAAGCGAAGATAGGAGGTGGCCCCGCAAGTTCGTTTCAAGCTGGCGCTTTTCCTGGAACGGGACCACAAACTCTTCCGCATGACCGGCGCCGACCGGTACCGCCGACAATTCTTCCAGTCGTTGGCTCAGCATACGAAGACGGTGTTGCACTTCAGGTTGTTCGCCGTTCGGCATAGCCAAGTCGGCCCGAGTGAAGGCCACGGCCCCATTTGCATGAGTCTACTTGGCAATTTCTGCGCTGGGAATGTTACGAGGGTAATGAGCAGCCAAGGGCCCCTCTCGCCACGCACCGCTCGTCCAGCGCACCCCGCTAGCCCCGCTCGCGCGCGGGCCCCGGCCCCTAGGGCATCCGACCCCGGTGGGGGAGTAGCCGAATTTTTCGGAGAATACTGCCCCCGGAATTGATTGTGACGCCGTTGCAGTTGGTGTAGTAGTTGGCCTTCGGCCGCTGATCTTTGTCCCGGCCCTGCTCCACTCATGCTAAGATACTGATTCTAAGATAGACCTTTGGGGTTCTGTATAATGCCGTTTCCGCGCCGGAAGTCATTAAAAACACTGGTTTTGTCGCTGTTCTTGGCCACCGCTTTGCTCTGCGTTTTGGCGGTGAATATAACAGGCCAAGAACAGCCGGCTTCCACCACACATGATGATAGCGATAAAGAGAAGAGCGAGGCTCAGTCGGCCCCGGACGTCGCCCAGTCAAGCCCCCGAGAGAGAGACCACTCTCTGCAACTCGGGGTTGGGGACCTGATCGAAATGACCGTCTATGACGTTCCCGAGCTCGCGACGAAAACTCGCATCTCCAGCACCGGTGACATTTATTGCGCTTTGATCGGACCCACGCACGTGGCTGGTCTCACCACCGAAGAGGCTGCGGACTTAATCGAGAAACGGCTCTCTGCCTTCCTGAAAGACCCGTACGTCTCTCTGTTTGTGATCGAATACGCCTCGCAGGGAGCCAGCTTGCTGGGAGAAGTTGCCAAGCCTGGCGTTTATCCAGTGCTCGGAGAGCAACACCTTTTCGATCTGATCTCGGCTTCCGGTGGCCTGACCGAAAAGGCTGGCCACAGCATCACCGTTACTCATCGGAGCGATCCTGATAAACCGGTAACCGTCCCGCTGTCGCGAAATCTCAGCGATAATCCGGAGAGCAACATAAAGATCTTCCCTGCGGATACTATCGTCGTGCGCAAGGCCGACATCGTGTACGTAGTGGGAGACGTTGGCAGGCCGAGCGGATTGCTCATGGACGCAAACGGTCTCACCATACTGCAGGCGGTGGCTTTGGCCGGAGGCACAACTCGGACGGCCAAACTGAGCGGCGTAAAGATCCTGCGCAAAGGTCCCTCAGGCATGATCGAAACTCCGGTCGAGCTGAAGAAAATCCTGCAAGCAAGAGCACCGGATTTATCATTGCAGGCCAACGACATTCTCGTGGTTCCTTCAAGTACCGGAAAGATCTTGGCGGGGCGCACCCTCGAGGCCGCGATGCAGGCCGCGACCATCATGAGTGTTGCCGCGATTCCGTAGCCGAATGCGTAGAGTCCCGCTGCGCAACACGGCTTGAACTGGGTAGCAGGAATTGCCGGAAGGTATCGCAGACAAGTCTTCTGAATTAGTCGTACCGGGGACCTCGACCACCGTATATCTCTATCGCCGTCGCCTACACTGAAGAAAGGAACACGGACCGAAGCCCGTGCCCTTGTGAAAGCGGCCGTCACCATTAGGCGACGGCCGATGACTTGTTTCTTTTACGGACCCGAAACGTAGGTGGCGGTGGTGCTCAACCACTGCCCTCCAACATACGAGTACAGCGTCGTGTAGATGGTGCTGCCATCCGCCGGCAAACTGTATACCGTCGTGCTCAATACATTCCCCAGATTCCCCGTCGCGTACTGTTGCCCATTCGGCGTTGATCCCACATCCAGCCAGTACTGCGTAGCGTTTGCGTCCGCGCTCCACCTGAACGTCACTGCGTTCCCGCTCAGCGTTGAACCTGGAGCCGGCGTCTGAATCACCGCCAATTCACCGTTCGTGTTCAACGCCGTGTAGGTGTAGGAATCGCCCGACCACACGCCGCCGATCTGTGAGTACAAAGTGCCGTAGATGGTGCTACCATCGGTTGGCAGACCGCTCACCGTCTTGGTCAACACATTGCCCAGGTTCCCCGTCGCGTACTGTTGCCCACCGGCCGTCGATCCCACATCCAGCCAGTACGCCGTCGCACCTGCACCCGCTGTCCAGTTGAATGTTACCGTTCCGCTGGTTAACGTCGAACCCGGAGCCGGCGTCGTCAACACCCCTCCCGCCGCCACGCTGTATGCCGTATAGGTGTACGCATTGCTGAGCCACATACCGCTCACCAGCGAGTACAGTGTCACGTAGATCGTGCTGCCATCCGTCGGTAATCCGCTCACCGTCTTAGTCAGCACATTACCCAGATTCCCCGTCGTGAACTGTTGCCAACCCAGCGTTGATCCCACATCCAGCCAGTACGCCGTCGCGCTTGCGCCCCCCGTCCAGATGAATGTCACCGTGCTGCCGGTTAACGTTGTTCCCGGAGCCGGCGTGGTCAAGACGCCTGCCGCCGCCGCCATATTGTATGCCGTATAGGTGTACGCATTGCTGAGCCAAGTACCGCTCACCAGCGAGTACAGAGTCACGTAGATCGTGCTGCCATTCGTCGGCAATCCGTTCACTGTCGTGGTAAGCATATTGCCCCGATTACCAGTCGCGTACTGTTGCCCATTGGGGGTCGACCCCACATCCAGCCAATACTGCGTCGCGCCCGCGCCCGCACTCCAGGTGAAGGTCACGCTGCTGCCGCTCAGAGTCGAACTCGGAGCCGGCGACGTGATTACACCTTTGCTGGCGCTCCCGCCAAACGCCGTGTAGCTATAGTCGGTGTGTTGCCAGGTTCCGCTGAGCATGTAGTACCAGCGCGCCCAGACCGTGCTGCCGTCTATGGGTAGAGAGTTCACGGTTTCGGACGATGTGGAAGTGGGCAGGCTGCCCGATTGGTAATACTCGTTCTCTCCTTGTTCCTTGCCTACGTCTAGCCAGTAAGCGGTAGCGCCGGGAAAGCCATACCACTGGAACGTCGCCGAGTTCCCGGTCAGTGTGGAACTGTTGACCGGAGCGTAGATTCCGATCTGCGTCTCAAAGGCTCCGATGTCGCAAGCTTGACCCTGGGGCCGTGTCACCCCGCGCTGATCGCTCGTGACCGGGTTCCCAGTGGTATCCGTGCAGTAGTTGATGGGGCTCAACGGAATGGCATCCGCGGCCGGGCTGGAGCCCAGCAGCGCAATCGTCTGGGTGGGGCCGCCGTTGGCTTTCAGACCGCCGGGATCAAGCCCGGCGGCAGTGCTGTTCAAGTCCCCCGTGCCGGCGAATGCGCACGAGGCGTC
>Ga0316363_10002001_pt1 | contig 16476 bp, 10 predicted proteins | sample Sb_taG_3_FD_200459 | JGI IMG/M metagenome (GOLD analysis project Ga0316363, IMG submission 200459) | Peat soil microbial communities from Weissenstadt, Germany - Sb_50d_a_PC metaG (v2) (version 2) | ecosystem: Environmental > Terrestrial > Soil > Wetlands > Peat | place: Germany: Weissenstadt...
TGCCGACGTACTTCACGGTGGTTCTCCTTTTGTGGAAACTGATATTGTTAAACACGCAATATCCGGTTTACCACGAACTCAAAGGACTCCACCAGTCGGCTTCGGCCTCCTTCATAGTTTCACCCATCGGCAACAATGAGCTTGCGCGGAAGGCAGAAGTGTCGGAATCGACCGCTTCGGCGTTCTTCAATGAGAATTTCCAAGGTCACACGAAGTATAGAGCGCTCTGCCGGGACTTGGGCCAGCTGGTGGCAGCGCTCAAGCTATTGAACAATGAGTTCTCCCCGCACGATCTCTACGGCAGGCGGCCGCCCGGCGAAGAGGATCCGGAAGTAGAATAACGGCTGTTCGGTGTTCGATCATTCGGAATCAGATGCCGAACACCTGCAAAATCTTCAGTTCCTTGCAAATCCCTGATTTTTGCGGCATTTCCCCGCGACAAGCCAACTGTTCGGCGTCTTCTTACCGAATGCTGCGCCAACGAGTATGCGAGCCGCGCTTCGCGGCAAGCGATCCGTTGGAGCGGTGAATATGATCCCGACGGTTTCCTCCCCTCTGGCCCTGCGGCCCCGCGAAGCGGCGAAGGCGCTGGGCATCTCCCCCCGTCTCTTGTGGCAACTGACGAAGGACGGGCATATTCCCTGCGTCCGTGTCGGCAACGGCAAGCGGCGGACAGTGCTGTATCCCTTAGCCGACCTGCAAGCCTGGCTGACCCGCCAAGCGGCCACGGCAAAAGGAGCCGAACATGACGCCCACTGAAACTAGCTTGTCCAAATTGCCCAGCGCGAAAAATGGCGGGAACCCTTGGTCAGTACGCTGCCCGGTCCACGACGACCAATCTTTTCTGGTGCAGCTGCAAAGATTGCAGCCGCCAAAGTGGAGATCAGGTAATGGCGACGATACGGCATCTGCCTGGAATTGATGGAAATGACCTACCCGAAGTGGTTGCTGATCGAACACCGAACCCACTTTTGCTAACAGCTCGCCAGGCGGCTGCCAAGTGCGGCAAGGCCTTGCGAACTTGGCGCTCATGGGACTCGGCGGGTTGGATTCCCCGGCCCGTGCGCATCGGTCGTTCGACTTTGTGGCGAGCCGACGAGCTGCGCGAATGGGTCGCTGCTGGATGTCCGCGCAGAGAGGAATGGGAACAGAGGGGTCGCTAATGGTCGGGCGTTGCGTCGAAGGAATGTGTCGTTCTCAGATGCTGATTAACTGCCAAAGCAGCCACGGCCGTGGTGGTCGAGGTTGCAAATGTCTGTCTCTTCGAGTTTGAGAGGTAAACCATGGCTTCTTTGACTGTATCTAGCGGTGGCGTTCCCATCGGCAACTACACAGGAACGTTCACCGGCACGGAGGTGACTCCGCCCAAGCCCGAGAAGGGCTACGGCGCAGGCCTTCGTTGGAAGTTTCAGATTGATGCCGGCACTTGCGCCGGCCAGACAACTAGTCGCGTGACTGGCACGTCGCCGACGCCCAAAAATGGTTGCGGCAAGTTGCTCTCCGGGCTGATCGGTCGCGCCTTGAAGGAGGGAGAACAGGTTGATCCCGACAACTTCATCGGCAAGCGGTACATGATCGTCGTCGCTGCTAGTCGGGAGGGCGGGACGCGGGTTGAGGCTATCGTGCCGATGCCGGGTGCGTGAGAGTTGGGAACGACCAGGGCCGGGCACTGCCAGCCTGGCCCTGATCTGAGTTCGAGACGTTTACCATGAAGATTATACCCAGCGAGAGTGACCAAAACCAGTTCCTGCAAGCAGCTTTGCGTTACGTTCGCCGCGGCTGGCTCGTGATGCCATTGCACGGAATCGCTGAGGGCAGATGTACCTGCGGTGATCTGGGCTGTGACAGTCCAGGGAAACATCCTCGGACAGGCCGGGGGCTCAAGGAAGCATCAACTGACGAGAATACTATCCAGAATTGGTGGGCAACCTGGCCGGATGCCAATGTCGGCATTGCAACCGGGCCTGAATCAGGATTCTTCATGGTTGGCCCTGATGGCCAAGCGGGTATTGATGCCTTGGCTGCTTTGGCGCAACAACGGGGGTCCTTGCCATCGACGCCTCGAGTTCGCTCCGGAGGCGATGGCCGGCACCACTATTTCTCTTGGCCAGCTCAGGGCGGCATTAAGAACTCCGCCAACCACAATGGCTTGCCGATCGACATACGTGGGGCTGGAGGACTGGTCGTTGCGCCGCCCTCGAGGCACAAAAGTGGGGGGACTTATGAGTGGGAAGTCCCCCCGCAAGAGGCCGAGCTGGCGGAGGCGCCCGCTTGGCTCTTGGAATGGGTTCGTAGCGGTAAGGGCACACGAAAGAAGAGGCGCGACAAAGAAACGAATAAAACGAATCAATTACCTCAAGCCTCCCACGCAGACATTAATTCGTTTAATTCGTTTCTTCGTACTGATCCCCCAGCAAACCAGAAGCTGCTTCTAACCGTCCAGCCGGATCGCACGGAGGTGGAAACGCGAGCCATTGCCTATCTTGGACGGTGTCCGCCTGCGATCAGTGGGAAGGGGGGGCACAATCAGACCTTCGAAGCCGCCCGATCTATCGTTTATGGCTTCGACTTAGGGCCTGAGACGGGCTTCGCTCTTCTTATGCACTATTACAACCCGCGCTGCTTGCCACCCTGGTCAGAAACCGAGCTGAGGCATAAGTGCTCCGAGGCGGACACCAAGCCGTTCGACAAGCCCAGGGGGTATCTGCTCGCAGGCAACCCGGCGCCAGAACCAAATAATTCGTTTGTTCGTACCCCCGAACCTGCCCGGTCGTCGCAAGACGACATCGAAGCTCTGCCAATGCCGCCTCCCATTCCATGGCCGACATTGCCTCACGAAGCGCTGCATGGCCTCGCTGGCGAGATCGTAGAGACCATTGCTCCGCAGACAGAAAGCGCTCCAGTCGCCATCCTCGGCCAAATGCTCGTGGCCTTCGGCAACGCAGTCGGGCGTGGGGCGCACTATCGGGTGGAGGGCGACCGTCACTACACAAACCTGTTCTTATGCCTGGTCGGGGAGTCTTCCCGCGGCCGCAAAGGCACCTCGCGTGGCAGGGTCATGCAGCTTATGAGCCAGGGTGATAACGAGTGGTGTTTGAACTGCGTGGCCAGCGGCTTGACCAGCGGCGAGGGCTTGATTTGGGCAGTGCGAGATCCCATTGAGCGCAAGGAACCCATTAAGGAGCGAGGACGCATCGCAGGGTATCAAAGTGTAGTAGTTGACGACGGGGTGAGCGATAAGCGCCTACTGGCCGACGAGAGCGAATTTGCTCAGATCCTGAAGGTACTACAGCGCGACGGTAATAGCCTCTCCCCTGTCATCCGCCAGTGCTGGGATACCGGCAATCTGCGCACACTAACAAAAAACAATCCCGCCCGAGCCACGGGTGCGCATGTGAGCTTTTCTGCACACATCACGCGCCTGGAGCTTCTCAGGCTTCTCAGGGATAGCGAAGCGTTCAATGGATTTGCCAACCGATTCATTTGGCTTTGCACCAGACGTTCTCAATTACTGCCGGATGGCGGACGTGCCCTGGATCTCTCACCGTTGGGCGTGCAACTCAACTACGCGCTTGCATCGGCTCGCACGATCGGCGAAATGGTGCGGAGCAAACAGGCCAGTGAACTCTGGCATGAGGTATACCCCCGGTTAACAGCAGAGCGGACGGGCATGCACGGCGCCGTGACGGGCCGGGCAGAGGCGCAAGTGTTGCGCCTCTCGATGGTGTATGCCCTACTCGATAGCCAGGCCACGATCCAAGAGCCTCATCTCCGTGCCGCCCTAGGACTTTGGGCTTATGCCGATGCTTCCGCTCGGCTGATCTTCGGGGTGGAAGTCGAGGATCCGCTACCAGGTCTTGTTTTGGCAAAGCTACAAGCATCTGAGTCATTTGGAATGACGCGAACGGATATTCACAACGCGTTCAGCAGAAATATCCCTGCTGCCAAGCTACTGGAGGCGCTCGCCAGGCTTCGGGATCGTGGCAGTGCCCGCTGCGAAACGAACAAGACAGGCAAGCCGGGCGCTCCCGCCGAGCGCTGGTATGCCCTACGAACGAACGAATTAAACGAACAAATTGCTTCCTCGCCGGAGCGACAGGATTCTGGAGGAATTAATTCGTTTAATTCGTCGATTCGTCGCGCCTCAACAACCAACGGAGAGGACGTCGTCACGCTATGACTCTGGCCGAGCTCTTCTCTGCAGTAAATATTGCCGGCATCGGCCTGGCAAACGTAGGCGGCAAGCTCCAGATGTGCGGACCGGCGGGCGCTATCACCCCAGAGATTCGAGCAGGAGCTGGGGAACATAAGGAGACCATTTTGGCTTTGCTTCCTCCCCTAATGGACGAATCTGTCGCAAGCACCGGCTTTGACCAGCATAGTGCTCCACAAGGGGCACCGGCCGTCTCTCCGCCCGCAGACATGGCTTGGGACGAGAGGAAAGTCCAGCGCTTGCTGAAGCCGGCGCTTCAAGCTCTCGACCTGTACGAATACAGTTCTGATTCCACCGTCCGTGCCAAGCAGTTTGCGGCGGCGAACGCTATCGACGAGTGTTGGTTGAAGCGGGACCAACTTGCACTTGGGTCTGCGCTCGAACGATTCTTGAAGCTAATGCAGGCGAGCCAGGAACTCCCTCCGGGCGATGGCATGTTCGATCCGAGACTCCAGATGCCCGCTGGTTGTCCAGGTTGTGAGTTTTGCATCCCAACAGGTCATGAACCACCTCCACGACTCGGCGAAGACCTGGCCTCGGTCTTGCAACGCATTCGGGGCTGATCGCGGTCGGCCGCCGAGAACACGTGGACATCGCATGTAAAGGGTGCGGGTAGCAAGAATCTGAAGAATTTTGGCCCATAGGGCCTTGAGGTTCGCCCCGGAACGAGCAAACTGGCTGCTGCGCGACAAAGAGAGTTTTGTCTGCTCTATTGAGGAAACCAAGATGGCAAGCCTCTACAAGAAGCCGATCATCGTTACTGACCCAAAGACCGGGCAAAAAGTTAAGACCAAGTCGAAGAAGTGGTGGGGGCGGTATCGCGATGAGAACGGCAAGGAACGGCGTGTGCCTTTGGCTGCGGACAAGGCGGCCGCCCAGGCGATGCTGAATGAGTTGGTCAAAAAGACGGAGCGCCGGGCCGCGGGTTTGGGTGATCGCTTTGAAGAGCACCGCCGCGTGCCCCTGAATGATCATCTGGCCGACTTCCGGCAGTTTCTGGAAGGCAAGGGCAACACCGCGAAGCATGCCCGGCAGACATGCAATCGAGTGCTAACCCTCATTAATGGCTGCCGATTTCTGCAGCTCGGCGATGTGTCACCATCGGCTGTGGTGGAGTGGCTGAAGAATGAGCGCGTCGCAGAACGAATTGGTATCCAAAGTAGTAACTATTATCTGGGCTGCATCAAATCCTTCGTCACTTGGATGGTCAGGGACGGCCGGACGGATCGAAATCCGCTGATCCACCTGTCGGGGATGAACGCCAAGGTCGATGTGCGCCGGGAACGGCGCCCCCTTCCACCGGATGAATTCGGACTGTTCTTGGAGGCGGCGCGCAAGGGGAAGTCGAGGCGGAAGTTGACCGGAGTGGACCGGGCCATGCTATATCTGCTTGCCGCCAGCAGCGGCTTTCGATGTTCCGAGCTGATTTCATTGACGCCGGAGTCCTTCGACTTGGTCGGCGATTCCCCGAGTGTTACCGTGGACGCCGCTTACTCGAAGCGCCGTCGCCGGGACACGCAGCCTTTGCCGCGCGATGTTGGAAATGCCCTGGCAGAGTGGCTTCGTGGCAAGCCGGCTGAACGTCTGTGGCCGGGCGCATGGATCAATCATGCGGCCAAGATGGTGAAGGCGGACCTCGCCGCTGCCCGCATCGCCTGGATTCGCGAGGCGAAAACCCCTGAGGAACGGCAACAGCGCGAGGCCTCGACGTTTTTGGCATTCCGCGACGAAGCTGACCGGGTCTTCGATTTCCATGCTTTGCGGCACCAGTACGTCAGCAATCTCGCTGCCGCCGGCGTGCATCCCAAGATCGCCCAGACCCTGGCTCGGCACTCTACGATCACGCTGACCATGGATCGCTACACACACGTTGGGCTGTACGACCTTTCCGCCTCGGTCAACAGCTTGCCCGCCATTCCGCTCCAGCTCCCCGGCGTGGCAGCCAACGTTATGAAGGCCACGGGAACGGAAGGCGGGTCGGGTTCCGAGGTGCCCGCAGTGGTGCCGACGGGTGCCGAAATAGGTGCCGTTCTTCCCGCATCGCCCGTGCTACAGATTGCGCCAGGTTGCACCGAATCGCGGGAAGAAACGAAAAAGCGCGTCGCCGTAACTCCGCGACGGAGTAAGACGATCCGCACCAATCCGCACGAGGTTGCATCGGTTTGCGCAGTCGAAGAGAAGAAAGGCCCCTCCCGGATTCGAACCGGGGATGGCGGATTTGCAATCCGCTGCCTTACCGCTTGGCGAAGGGGCCGGCCTGATGAACGGTTAGGATCGTAGCGGCCTGTTTCCGGCCTGTCAATGTAACATGAAGGGGCATCGAAGCCCCCGTTTTCCCACAGCGCTCAGCGGTTTTTCAGCTTGCGGGCCAGGGCCGCAATCCGGTCTCTGCATTGCTGGTGAGCTTCTTTGAAACTCTTCAGGTTCGCGCGCCCCGCCTTGGCATATTCGATCACGACGGCCTCGGCTGCCATGAACTCGGCACACGCATGGGCGACTGCCGAGGCGATTTCCGCGGGAACGGTCGTTACGCCATTACGGTCACCGTGGAGGAGGTCGCCCGGGTGTACGGCAATGCCGCCCACATGCACCGGGACATTGGTCTGGACGATATGGCTGTAGCCGTGCGAGCAGATGGTTCCATTCGTGAAGCAGGGAAAATCGAGTGCCTCGACCTGGTCGAGGTCCCTGCCCGCTCCGCTGGTAATCAAGCCGGCGGCTCCGAACGCTCTGTAGGTGGAGCACATGACCTCGCCAAACGTGGCAGCGGCGGCCGGATTGTCCAGGTCCTGAAACACCACAACCGCCGGGCCTGGCAACTCGGCAAACGACGCTACCTGGTCCGCCAGGCTGGAATAGACATTGCCGGCGCGCGGGGCCGCGGCCGAACGAAAGGTTGCCGTGCTGGCATAACCGACCATCGGCGGCATCTTGGGAAAACAGGCCTGGATGCGGCTATCCATATAGCCCGCCGTGAAGGGACGACACTCGAATAGCTCAATGACGTTGCAGACGGTTGGCGTGTCGAACTTGCGCAGCAACTCCAGATCGGCACTCGGAATCTTCTCGAATTGGGACATCGGTGAACCTCGACGATCTCAAAACTGGTCGGCTAGGACAAGGAAGCATCGTACGCCGCGTTCAGAAAACATAAAACAGCAAGTATAGAGGAAACGCGCCGGGAACGAAACAGAGCTGCTATCGTTGTGCCGTTTCCAGACGGCAAGCAAGGAACCGCAGATGCTTTACCTGCTTGGGGCGATTGTCTGGTTCGCCATTGCTGGCCTGGTGTTTGCCTGGCAATGGCTGCATCCCGAATTCCGGCTGCTTGAAATCGGGGAAACCCGGATCTCATTCGGCTGGTTTGCCCTGCTACTGGCTTGTTACAACTTGGTACGTTGGTGGAGCCGGCGCTCGGTCAAAGCTCGGCAGCCCGTGAACGATCCATTGCAGCATCAGCGTCGTCGCGGGGATGGCGAGACGCACCGACCGGAACAACCGCCCAACCCAGATTTCGACTTTTCCAAGGAGCCAAGAAAGCCTGATGGCGCCTAGAAGGTCTAGACTTGGCGAACGGTCCAACTACGATCCCCTGGAAAGAAGTGGGCAGTATCCCTTGCAAGGAATTGTTATTTTAGGCACACTACGTGAGAGCCGATCGAGTCAACGGCGTACTTCTGTGTCATTGGCGATTATCTCCGCTTGCGCTCCCACCTTTGGCGTCGGCCTCCCGCCTTGACTCGTTTGAACGTCCATGCAACGATGAATCCTGGAATCATGTGTAGCCTTTCTGGAGCGTCCACAAAGCCTTTGCGGGTTTGATTGATGCCATCTTGCGGCTTCCAAGGCACAACTGCGGAAACCTGGTCAAGTTCCCTGAGCAACTGTTCACAACGGAAGGTCTTAAATGACTGGAAGTGATTGCAGGGTGAGCCGTGCCCCCCGGACATCCCAGACGACACCAGCCGAAACCAGGCTGTCGCCGGAGGCGGAGCGTGGTTGCCCAGCCGAAAGCACGCGGCGGCCAATGACACGTCGGCTTGCGGTTCTTGCAGGCCTTGCCCTACTGCTGCAGTCTGGCTGTCAAAACGATGAAATCCGCAGTTACCAGGTAGCCAAGCCGGAAAAAATCGAGTTGCGGCTGCTGGCAGCAATGTTTCAGCACGGCGAGCGCACTTGGTTCATCAAGTTGATGGGGCCGGCGGCAGAGGTTAATGAACACAAAGAGGCGTTCGACCGGTTCTTGCAATCCGTACAGTTTTCCGACAAGACGGAGACGCCCATTACCTGGACGGTTCCCGAGGGCTGGCGTGAGGAGCGTGGTTCAAAGCTGCGCTATGCAACCTTTCACCTGGAATCCAAGAACCAGTCCCTGGAAGTGACGGTGGTCGCCCTGGGCAGAGAGGCGGGCACGCTGCTGGCCAACGTGAATCGTTGGCGAGGGCAGATTGGTCTCGCCCCTGCGACACAAGCCGAGCTTGGCAAGGTATCCAAGGAAGTGAAGGTCCACGGCGTGGCGGGAACGCTTGTGGATATGGCGGGCAAGGCCGTGCCGATGGCCGCCATGACTGCGCCGCCCAATCCCGGTCGCGCTGCTCCACTTGCCGCGCGATCCGCCCCGGAAGATGGGCAGGCGTCGCCCTTCAAATATGCGTTGCCCCAAGGCTGGAAGGCCCTGGGTGCCAAGGGAGCAATGAACCTGGCGACCTTCGAGATTAGCGATGGCGACCGCTTGGCAAGGGTGACCGTTTTGCCACTGGGCGGCCAAGCCGGGGGGCTGGTCGAGAATGTCAACCGGTGGCGCGGTCAGCTGGGGCTTGATCGAGTGGGGGATGCGGAAGTTCGCAAGGAGGTCCGCCAGATCCAGGTCGCTGGGGCGGCCGCGGACTATGTGGACTTGCTTGGACCGCAAACAGCTGGCGCCGAACGTCAGCGCATTTTGGCGGTGATAGTCCCGCGCGGCGATTCAACCTGGTTCTTCAAAATGAGCGGCCCGGCCGATCTGGTCGCCAAGCAGAAATCTGCGTTCGAAGCGTTCATGAGTTCAGTGCAATTTGCCGGTGACGCAGGAGCGAAAGATGACTAAGACCGCTGTTCAAACCGTGCCAGCTTCGATCATGGAGAGGCCGCTTCCTAAATCTCGGCAGCCGAGCAAGCGGGGCATACTGATGCCGCTAGCCTCCCTGCGACTCACGGTTGTGCTTTTTGCTTTCTCCATTCTGCTCGTGTTCTTCGGCACGATGGCGCAAATCGACGAGGGGATCGGCACGGCCGTGCACGAATACTTCCGCGTCGGTTTGGCGTTTATCCCTTTTCAGCTCCTGGTGAAGTTCGGGCAGATTTTCTTTGGCCTTCCCAAGGACATGGTGGTTCCGGGCACCTTTCCCTTCCCCGGCGGCTGGCTGCTTGGCGGACTTCTCCTGGCAAACTTGTTGGCTGCGCACCTGGTTCGTTTCAAGCTTGGCTGGAAACGGAGCGGGATTCTCATTCTGCACTCAGGTGTTGTTATCTTGATGGTTGGCGAATTGGTCACGGGACTATTCGCCGTGGAAGCGACAATGACGATTCACGAGGGTGAGACGGCCAACTTTGTCGATGTCACGGACAAATGTGAATTAGCCATTACGAATGAGTCCGATTCCAAGAACGACACCGTGGTTGTAATTCCGCAGCGACTGCTCGAGAAGGGCGGCCTCATTCAGAACGACCTTCTCCCGGTAGACGTCGAGGTGTTGGAATATCACAAGAATTCGAACCTGGTGCAGGCGAATGAGGACGATGAGAACGCACGCATAAGCGCCGTGGGCGTTCCGTTTCGGCTGGTCAATCGCGGTGAAGAACGCGGCACTGATACTGAACAGCGCATGGACGCTCCCAGTGTAAGCGTCAACTTCAAGGAGAAAGGCACGGGAAAACTGCTGGGCAACCAGGTGCTGTCGCTCTGGTACTATCCCAACTTCACCAAGCGGGTCCCGGTGTTTCAATTTCCGCCCCAGAAGCTGAGTGCGAACGGCAAGACCTTCACCGTCGAGCTGCGCCCCAAGCGGATCTACAAGCCCTTCAAGCTGCGGCTGGAGAAATTCGACCACGACATGTACGCCGGTACCGAAACACCAAGCAACTTCTCCAGTGTCGTGGAACTCATGGATCCCGAGCGTAACGTCGACCGCACTGTCAAGATTTCCATGAATAGTCCCTTGCGCTATAGCCATGAAGGTGAATCGCTTCGAAAGAACGCGTTTCTCAGCTCCTTGTGGCTCGACTCGCTGGGGCTCGCTTACACCGGCGAAACTTTCTACCAGACCAGCTATCTCCCAGATGACCGTGGCACCATCCTGCAGGTTGTCCGCAATCCGGGTTGGCTGCTCCCTTACGCGTCGTGTGCTCTGGTCGCCATTGGGATGCTCATCCATTTCCTGACCAAACTCGTGGGCTTCCTCCGTATGGAAGTTGGCCAGCGCAAAAACTCCGTCATCGGGATCGCCTGGTCCAAGCGTCTGCCGTGGATGGCGCTAGGTCTGGCCTTGGTTGGAATCTACTTCTTACCGGTGATGATTCCTCCATCTGACACGTCGGACAAGATGCACATCATAGAATTCGGCCAACTTCCGGTCGAAGACGGGGGACGCTACAAGCCGCTGGACTCGGTTGCGCGCACCAGTCTGATGCTTATCAGCAATCAGCAGGATTACGAAGATTCGACCGGTAAACGGCAGCCGGCGATCGAATGGGTTCTCGACGCCATGACCAGCCGGTTGGGCAGCAATGGTAATGCCGAAGAGAGCAAGGTTTTCCGGATCGAGAACGAGCAGGTATTGGGCTTGCTCAATTTGAAGCCTCGGCCTGGATCCTTCCGATATTCGATTGCCGAGATGACGCCGAAGTTCAAGGAATTCGACGAACAGTGCGAGCGCATCAAGACCAAGGGGAAGCAGGTCGGTGAAAAGCAACTCGACTTGTATGAGGAGAAAGTCCTGGAATTGAGACGTCGGATCGAGCGCTACCTGGAGCTGTCGGTTTTCGTGGCTCCCCGCCTTGTGCCGCCTTCCGGCACCGATTCCAAGGACTGGGAGAGCCTTCGGGATGCCCTCGGGCGGGCCAAGGAGGAGAAGAACGACGACAATCCGGCCATGCGTTCATTGATAAGCATGCTCCTCGCCTACGCCAAGGGCGACACCAAGGAGTTCAACGCGGAGTTGAGCGGTTATCGCCGAACATTGGCCCGTGAATATCCGGCGCAGACGCGCGCAGCCGAGTTCGAGGCGTATTTCAACCATGTCGCACCGTTCCTCCATTGCCTCGTCTTTTATGTAGTGATTTTTGCGTTGACATGCCTGAGCTTCGTGCTGACCTGCATGGGGGTTTCGGGAATAGCGCAGAACCTTGGTAGAGTTGCATTTTGGATGCTGATTGGCGTTCTGATCGTGCATACCCTGGCGCTTATTGCACGAATTTATATTTCGGGGCGGCCGCCGGTGACAAATCTCTACTCGTCAGCCGTCTTCATTGCCTGGGCAGGCGTACTCCTAGGGCTGTTCATCGAGGTCGTGTTCCGCTTGGGCATCGGCACCCTGCTGGCGGCGGTCATGGGGTTTGTGGCCACCTTCTTCGCGCATCACCTGGCGCGGGCCAGCAATGGAGAAACTCTCGAAGTTCTTCAGGCGGTGCTCGATACCAACTTCTGGCTATCGACCCACGTGATCTGCGTAAGCATGGGTTATGCCGCCACGGCGGCGGCCGGGATCCTGGGCATCTTGTATCTTCCTGTGAACATCTTCACGCCGCCGCTGGATAGGCGCTTTCCTCAAGTTCTTACCAAGATCATCTATGGCGTGCTCTGCTTCGCCACGTTCCTGAGCTTCACCGGCACCGTCCTGGGCGGTATCTGGGCCGATCAATCGTGGGGACGCTTCTGGGGTTGGGATCCCAAGGAAAACGGCGCTTTGATGATTGTCATCTGGAATGCCCTGATCCTACATGCGCGCTGGGCCGGCATGATCAGACCGCGCGGCCTAGCTCTTCTGTCTATTGCGGGCATCATGCTCGTGGGCTGGTCATGGGTCGGCACCAACCAGCTGGGTGTCGGATTGCACGCCTACGGCTTCAACAACACCATGGCCATCATCGTGGCCGTCACCTGGGTCCTCATGGCGCTCTTGATCGTCGCTGGACTTTTGCCTTGGCAGCGCTGGTTGAAACTGAATCCAACGCAGGGTTAGGCTCGGCACGGTTGCAGCATCCAGGGGCAAGCTTTGGCGCTGCATTGGAAGTCTGCTCCTTAGTCCTGCCTGCAAGTAGAAAAAGCAAGTCGCCGGCGACCGTCAATCGTTGACTGACGGTCACCCGCGACTTGCCGCTTTCTCTCTTCTTCACACCAAATTACAAAAGGTTCGTTAGTTCGGCACGAAGACCGCGCCCGTCGTCGTGTCCGTCGTGTCAAAATCCGGGGAAGCGAAGAACAGATTAAGGCCCTGCCTGCTCAGGATGGTGTTGGGACCGCCGTTGGAGAAGACGTAACGACATGAAAGGGCACCGAGGATCAACTCCCTCGCCCGGTTGTTGTAATCGACTACCGGATCGGCATCCGATTGCGCCATGGATGAAGGGAATCGACTCCGGCGTGGTACTTGTGTCGCCTGAGTCGTGGATGAGCAAATCCACCTGGGCATCAGCGCTGTTGGCTTTAACGAGCTCTCCTCCCGGCAACCCGCTCAGTCTACCACCCGAGTTCGGGGTCAGGCTTCCAAGTACGACGGTGCCGCCGTTCGAGGCGCTGATATTGAACATAGTTCCCGGCGGTCAACTTTTCCCAGATCTATGCGAGAAAGCACGGGAGCCGCGGTTGCATAGCGATCTACAGGTGAACGGTCCCATTGGCGGCAGAAACGCTGAGTGAACCGCCGACATCTAAAGTTGCGTTCGGAGCTCGGGTAATGTTTCCGTAGTAAGCCAAAACCGTCAGATTGCCGAGCGCCACATTCACGTTCCCCAAGACGATTGCTTGGTTGTTAATCAGCGTTACATCTTTGGCCCCGGAGTTCGTCAAAGAAATTGCGCCAGTGAGGGCGTTGGCCTGGTTGAGCGTGATTGCCCCGTTCGTGGCCGCGAAGCCGGATGTTCCCCCCACTGTCAAGGTTGTGTTCGTCGCCTGGGTAATATTCCCGTTGGCGCTCACCGCAAGGTTGCCGGTAGGGATGCTGACGTTCGCCAGGACGATAGCTCGGTTGTTATTCACGGTGACGGCGTTGGCGCCGGTGTTACTCAGGAAGACGTCGCCAGAAAGGAGGTTGGCCTGGTTCAGGTTGATCGCCCCGTTGCTGGCGCTAAAAGTGGCGTTGCCACTGACAGCGAGCGTCGTGTTGGCGGCCTGGGTGATGTTGCCGGTGGCGCTGACGACAAGATTGCCGCTGGCGATGCTGCTCGTGCCCAGGACGAGTGCCTTGCCGTTGTTCAAGGCGACGTCGAAGGCTCCGGCATTGGTCAGGGAGACGGCGCCGGTGAAGGCGTTGGCATTGCCCAGGGTGATGACGCCGTTGCCGGCGTTGAAAGTGGCGGTGCCGCCGACGGCGAGGGTGGTATTGACCGCCTGGGTGATGTTGCCGCTGTTGGTGATGTTGAGGTTGCCGCTGGCGATGTTGCCGGCGCCCAGGACGAGCGGTCCGTTGTAGGAGAGGGTCACGTTGTTGGCGCCGGTGTTGGCCAGGGCGACGCTGCCGTTGAAGGAGTTGCCGGTCTGCGTGAGGGTGATGGCGCCGTTGCTGGCGCTAACGCTGGTGTTGCCGGCGACGGCGAGGGTGGTGTTGGCAGCCTGGGTGATGTTGCCGGCGGCGCTGACCACGAGGTTGCCGGTGGCGACATTGCTCGTGCCCAGGACGAGCGCCTTGGCGTTGTTGAGGGCGACGTCGAAGGAGCCGGCATTGGTCAGGGCGACGGCGCCGGTGAAGGCATTGGCCTGGTTGAGCGTGATGACGCCATTGCTGGTGTTGAACGTGGCGGTGCCGCCGACGGCGAGGGTGGTGTTGCCGGCCTGGGTGATGTTGCCGGTGTTGGTGACGTTGAGGTTGCCGCTGGCGATGTTGCCTGTGCCCAGGACGAGAGGTCCGTTGTAGGAGAGGGTGACGTTGTTGGCGCCGGTGTTGCTCAGGTCGACGGCGCCTGAGAAGGCATTGGCCTGGTCGAGGGTGATGGCGCCGTTCGTGGCATTGAAGCTGGCGGTGCTGCCGGCGGTGCTGCCGGCGGTGATGGTGGCGTTGGTAACCTCGCTGATGTTGCCCGTGGCGGTGAGAGTCAAGGTGCCGGTAGGCACGCTGACATTGCCCAGGAGGAGCGCCCTGGCATTGCCGAGGGAGACGTTGCCCGAGCCGGTATTGCTGAGCGAGACGTTGCCGGTGAAGGCATTGCCCGTCTGGTTGAGACTGATGGCGCCGTTGCTGGCGGTGAAGGCGGCGGTGCCGCCGACGGCGAGGGTGGTGTTGGCGGCCTGGGTGATGTTGCCGGTGGCGGTGACCACGAGGTTGCCGGCCGCGACGTTGCTGCTGCCGAGCACGAGTGCCTTGGTGTCGTTGACGGTGACGTTGTTGCTGCCGGTGTTGGTCAGGGAAACGGCGCCGGTGAAGGCGTTGGCATTGCCCAGGGTGAGGACGCCGCCGCTGGCGGTGAAGGCGGCAGTGCCGCCGACATTGAAGGTGGTGTTGGCGAGCTGGGTGATGTTGCCGGTGGCGGTCAGGGCCAGGTTGCCTGCGGGCACGCTGACATTGCCCATCGACAGGGCGCCGGCATTGGCGAGGGCGACGTTGTTGGCGCCGCTGTTGCTCAGGGCGACGTTGCCGCTGAAGGCGTTGGCGGTCTGGTTGAGGCTGATGGCGCCGTTGGTGGCGGTGAAGGTGGCGTTGCCGCCGACCGCGAGGGAAGTGTTGGCCGCCTGAGTGATGTTGCCGGTGGCGGTAACGACGAGGTTGCCGGCGGCGATGCTGCTGCTGCCGAGAACGAGTGCCTTGGTGTCGTTGAGGTTGACATCGTTGGCGCCGGTGTTGGTCAGGGAGACGGCGCCGGTGAAGGCGTTGGCATTGCCCAGGGTGATGACGCCGTTGCCGGCATTGAAAGTGGCGGTGCCGCCGACGGCGAGGGTGGTATTGGCAGCCTGGGTGATGTTGCCGCTGTTGGTGATGTTGAGGTTGCCGCTGGCGATGTTGCCGGCGCCCAGGACGAGAGGTCCGTTGTAAGAGAGGGTGACGTTGTTGGCGCCGGTGTTGGCCAGGGCGACGCTGCCGTTGAAGGAGTTGCCGGTCTGGGTGAGGGTGATGGCGCCGTTGCCGGCGCTAACGCTGGTGTTGCCGGCGACGCTGAGGGTGGTGTTGGCGGCCTGGGTGATGTTGCCGCTGGCGCTGACCGCGAGGTTGCCGGTGGCGACGTTGCTGGTGCCCAGGACGAGCGCCTTGCCGTTGTTCAGGGTGACGTCGAAGGCGCCGGCATTGGTCAGGGCGACGGCGCCGGTGAAGGCGTTGGCCTGGTTGAGGGTGATGACGCCGTTGCTGGTGCTGAAGGAGGCGGTGCCGCCGACGGCGAGAGTGGTGTTGGCGGCCTGGGTGATGTTGGCGGTGTTGGTGACGTTGAGGTTGCCGCTGGCGATGTTGCCGGCGCCCAGGACGAGAGGACCGTTGTAGGAGAGGGTGACGTTGTTGGCGCCGGTGTTGCTCAGGTCGACGGCGCCGCTGAAGGTATTGGCCTGGTCGAGGGTGATGGCGCCGTTGGTGGCATTGAAGCCGGCGGTGCTGCCGGCGGTGATGGTGGCGTTGGCGACCTGGCTGATGTTGCCGGTGGCGGTGAGGCTCAGGGTGCCGGTGGGCACGGTGACATTGCCCAGGAGGAGCGCCCTGGCGCTAGCGAGGGCGACATTGCCGGCGCCGGTATTGCTGAGGGAGACGTTGCCGGTGAAGGCGTTGCCGGTCTGGCTGAGGCTTATGGCGCCGTTGGTGGCGGTGAAGGCGGCGGTGCCGCCGACGGCGAGGCTGGTATTGGCGGCCTGGGTGATGTTGCCGGTGGCGCTGACCACGAGGTTCCCGGCCGCGACGTTGCCGGTGCCGAGCACGAGTGCCCTGGTGTCGTTGAGGGTGACGGCGTTGCTGCCGGTGTTGCTCAGGGAGACGGCGCCGGTAAAGGCGTTGGCATTGCCCAGGGTGAGGACGCCGCCGCTGGCGGTGAAGGCGGCAGTGCCGCCGACATTGAAGGTGGTGTTGGCGAGCTGGGTGATGTTGCCCGTAGCG
>Ga0316363_10002002_pt1 | contig 16464 bp, 19 predicted proteins | sample Sb_taG_3_FD_200459 | JGI IMG/M metagenome (GOLD analysis project Ga0316363, IMG submission 200459) | Peat soil microbial communities from Weissenstadt, Germany - Sb_50d_a_PC metaG (v2) (version 2) | ecosystem: Environmental > Terrestrial > Soil > Wetlands > Peat | place: Germany: Weissenstadt...
ACTCCCGATTGTGCCACTGGGTCTCTCTTCTCTATGCTCTCTGTGTTACCGTCCCTCTTGCCTTTCTGCTATCTAACGTCCCCGATCCCCGGTCGCGGGTCGTCTTCTGATCGCTGATAACTGATATCTGATAACCGTTATCCGCATCTCGCCAGCTCACTTGCGTCTGAAATACGCCCACGCCAGTGCAAAGTCCAACTCACTCCTCTTGGGCGCCTCGCCTTTCCAAGCGGCGAAAAATCTCTCCCGCGCCTCTTCCATCCTCCGGTCTCCATCCGGAATCTGCCCGCACCGGGGACAAAACGTCACGCAATCCTGCGCCGTCGCCGCTTGCTGCAATCCGTCATGCCGCAGGACATCCTCTACAGCCCGCGCCGCTTTCTCCCACACGTGCGTTTGCCGCATTCGCCAGAATTGCCAACAGAATCGTAGCCATTCCCTCACGTCACACTCCCTGCGCGTCAATCTCGCTGATGAACAGCACGCCCGTTCCGCTGCTGACAATCGCAGCCAGCGTCGTGTTGGTGTCGTCCGTGTAATGCAGGTAATCCAGCTTGGCCGCCGCCGGGTGGCTGTTCAACGTCGCCGTCACTCCCGTGGGCCCGAACTGGAAGAACAGATCCACGCTTCCCCACAACCGATAGTGCCGGCTCGGGTTGAGCTGCACCGACGCGCTCGTCACGCCCACATTGAGCGCGATTGGCGCGTTCAGATAGCGGCCGATCTGTACACTCCGGCCTTGTGAATCGCCCCGCATCGCTTACACCAGAATCTTCGCCGTCAGCCCGCTTCCGCCCGTCGATGAGTACAACTTGATCCTCAGAAACTTGGCTTGTACGCCCGTCACCTGGCGCGCCTCGCCTGTGACTTGCGTCGAAGCATCCATGTCTTGATATTCCGCGTCCACATCCGCCATCGCCCCTTGCAACTTGATGCTGATGGCCGACGGCGCCCCGCCGAATATCGTCTGCCAGCGCACCGTAAAGCCCGTTTCCGGTGCGTACCCACCCGGCGTGCTCAACGCAAACTGTGTCCCCGAGGTATTCGCCCCGGGAAACGCCTCATTGTTCCAGCTATATCCCACGTCGCCCGGATACAGCGTGTTCGGCGGCGTCGCATTCTGATAGGTCGGCATATTCTCTCCTCAGGCACACCTCTCCGCGTGCCACAATCTCGTTTCATTCCACTTTCAAATTCTCTTGTTAACAGGAATCCTCGTTGCGCTTCTGGGCGGCCCCAGGCACGGAGTGTGTGCCTGGGTCTTGGGTTTTCCCGCATGCGTCGCATTACCCCTGACCTTGAGGGTGCCCCATCCTTCGCCCGCCTCCGGCGGGAAGGGTGGGCTCTTACGATCGATCGCCAAGGTCTCTTCTCTTGGGTTGCTCCTATGGCACAGTCACTCCCGTTCACCAAAACCCGTCATCAAAAACAAAAAGCCCCGGAACTCGTCCGGGGCCAGTTACACTTCTCTACGCTGCATAGTTTACCACATTTCACTAACTTGTCAAGAGAAATCTTCGTCACCCATTAAAATATTTTCCCCCGCGAGCCTGTTTGGAGTGCGGCGGCTTGCCGCCGCTTTTGCAAGCGCCAGCCCCGCCGACAAACCCAAATCCCTCGCCACCTTAGCCGCGGCAGGCTCTTCCTCCGCGCCGCTCCCCACTAATATTCCCCTTGACTCCCCCGCTACCCAAGCGCATAGTCCCCGAACCTTCCGAACGCCCCAGCCAAACAAAGGAGACCGCCATGCCCTATTTTTGTCACCAAGTCTGTTACACCAAGGAAGCCTGGGCCCGTCTGATGCAAAACCCGCAAGACCGCCTGGAAGCCGTCCGCGCCCCCATCGAAAAGCTCGGCGGCAAGGTCCACGCCTCTTTCTTCGCTTTCGGTGAATTTGATGTCCTGGCCATCACCGAAATGCCAGACACCATCTCCGCCGCAGCCATTTCCATGGCCTTCGCCGGTGGCGGTGCCGTCTCCAAAATCAATACCACCGCGCTGCTCACCGGCGCGCAGGCCCTCGAAGCCCTGCGCAAAGCCGGTACCAGCGGTTACAAATCCATCATCGCGGATTCCGCCGCTGGCGCCTCCGTTGGGAGATGATCCGCGGCAGCCCTTGCTCCGCGCCACCCGTGCGAGGAGTGTGACGGCCCTCCTGCTGCTGTAAATCGCTTAACTAATATCCTGGCGCCTCTCACTCCATATATTCCTGAGCGCATCTTGCAATATCGTTATTCTTTATTTCCCGGCGGCAATCGCGTCCGCCACTCTTCGCTTTTCCCGCGCATTTCTTTCTCCCGCTCAATTATCTATATAAATTCTCTTTCATATCGGTTCTTCTCACTTGACACGCACGTCACAGCGGCGCAGGGTTATATCCCCAGACCTGAGGGCCCCCCTCCAGAATCGAGACCACCATGTCCCATTTCTCTCTCCAGATTAGTTTCACCAATCAGGCTTGGAGCCATTTGCCTTACAACTCCCAGGACCGCTTCGCTGTGGTTCGCGCTCCCATCGAAGAACTCGGCGGCTCCATCCACGCCACATTTTTCACCACTGGCCGCTTCGACCTCCTCGCCATCGCCGAATTCCCGGACCACATCACCCCTGCGGAAATTTCCGTTGCTTTCGCCCATGGGGGTGCCGTCGCTTCCATCAACACCTCGCCGCTTCTCACCTTCGCGCAAGCCGTCGAAGCCCGTAACAAGGAACTCGCCGCCTCTTCCTGCACTATTCGCACGCAACGCCACATGGTCGCCGTCGCCGGCAGCTAATCCCGCGCCTCTTGTAGCGACCACCTTCTGAGGCGGGCACACTTATGCAATCTCCGTCATTCCGAACGAAGTCTGCGAAGTGAGGAATCCCTCTTCTCTCTCGCCGCCTTCCTAACCTCTGCTAAACTCTTTTCGTGCCCCCCACGAATGTCACCCCGCGCCTCACGAGTCTGCGCCTCCATCCCATCAAATCGCTCGACCCCATTTCCGTCACCGAAGCGCGCATCAGCCCTTCCGGCGGCCTCGCGCTCGACCGCGCCTGGGCGCTCTATTCCGTGGATGGCCGCTGGGTCAATGGCAAACGTACTCCGGCCATTCACCTGATCCGCGCGGTTTTCGCTCCCGATCTGCGTAGCGTCACACTCTCTGTTCCGGGCGACCGCCGCAGCATTCCCGCGCATACCTTCCCCTTCCCCGATGGCCACGATGACGCCGCCGAATGGTTCAGCATGTTCTTCGAGCAGCAGATCCTCGTTCGTTATTCTCCCGGCGGTTTTCCCGACGACACCATCGCCAGCGGCCCAACCATCGTCTCCACCGCCTCGCTCCAATCCGTTTGCGAATGGTTCCCCGGCCTCACCCTGGGCGAAGTCCGCCTCCGCTTCCGCACTACCCTCGAAATCGATGGCGTCCCCGCCTTCTGGGAAGACCAGCTCTTCGGCGAAGACGAGCGCAGCTCCGTCCGCTTCCAAATCGGCCAAGTCCATTTCGAGGGCAGCAATCCCTGCGCCCGCTGCCCCGTCCCCCCGCGCAATCCCTTCACCGGCATCCCCATCGACGGCTTCCAAAAGCGCTTCACCCAGCAACGCCAAGCCACCCTCCCCTCATGGTCCCCTCGCCCCCGCTTCGACCATTTCTACCGCTTCGCCACCAACACCCGCGTCCCCTCCTCCGAGTCCACCAAACTCCTCCGTGCGGGTGATTTGCTTTCGTTGTAGGGGTGCAGCACGCTGCACTCCATGTCCGCAAGATCGTTCGACTTCGCGCCCTCTTTCTGCCTTTGTAGCGGCCACCTTCAGGTGGCCATCTTGGGTCTCTCTTGTAGCGGCCGACCTTCAGGTCGGTTCTTGGGCTGCTCTGCGCAGTTTACGTCCGCCCTCGCGCAAGGGGTGGCGTCTTTGTCGCTCTAGGTGCAGGGCATCAGCCCGGCCCGCAACTCTTGTAATTTCGTCTCGTAAAAATGTCATCCCGAGCGAAGTGGCCCGATGCTTTTTCTTCGCGCCGTTCCTCGGCGCGTCGGGCCACGCACTCGAGGGATCCCTCCTCGATTTCAACCCTAGCTCGCACTTTCAGGCGAATTTGGACTGCGGCGGCTCGCCGCCGCTTTTACGCCTGCGTGTCACGTCGGCAAACCAAAAGTCATCCACCTCCCACGGTCCCCACATGACCCCTGCGCCTTGTGTTTCTTCCTTTTCTTTTCCCTTTTCGATGGTTGCGCCACACAACGATGATCTTGAGGGTGCCCCATCCTTCGCGTTTTGCGCGAAGGGTGGGCTCCGACGATCCAACATCACCAACTCTCTTCTCCTCACTCCGCCCCGTTGAAATACTTCCTCGGCGGAAACAAATCTCTCCGCAGCAGCTCCTCCCCGCATCTTCGCCGTATCTCCTCCGACCAGTTCACCCAGCTCCGTTCGCTCAATCCCAAAAAATGCCGCGCCCTCTCGTACGGCGTCAGCCCCAGGTAATACAACCGGAACAGCACCATGCGCGACGCTTGCTGCGGACCCTCCAGCGCCGCTTGCCCCGCCAGCGCAAAATCCGCCACCCAATCTTTCAACTTCGGCCGCATATCCGGCCGCCACGCATACTTCGCGTCCACCTCCCAGGTCAGCGCCGTAATCCCCCGCTTCGCTTCCAGCACTTCCCTGGCCCCGCGATACACTTCCCAGCAAACATCAAACGCCATCTCCGGCTTCACGCTCATGGTCTCCTCCGCTCGTCTCCGTTCTTCCTCCTCCACCTCCAACAAATCCACCTCCACATCTCTGCTTTTGGGAGGGCACGACTTCAGTCGTGCCGTAACGGGCTCCATATCGGCCCGGCTTTAGCCGCTGAGGGCCGTTCTTTCTGACTCCCATCCCGCCTCCTCCGCCCAGAAAAAACTCCTCGACACCACGCACCTCAGCATTTCTTCGTGGCTTCTTTACTTCGTTGCTTCTCTAGCTGTGCCGCTTCCCATCTCCCGTACCGCATCTGGTACTCCCACACTTTTTCGTGCGCGCTCGGCCGCGTCGTTTCCGCCCACAGCCGCCGGCGCTTTTCCACCACGAATCCTCCATGCTGCGCCTTGCGCAGGTGCCGCAATTGCGCGGATATGCTCGCCTCCGGGTAACGCGTCTTGTGCGCCAGCTCCTCCAGCGTCATCCACACGTCGTACCGCGCCGCGCACAGCAGCACCTCCTGCAAAATCTCTCGCTGCGTTTTCAACACCGGCTGTAGCACCTGCCAATCCGCCAGTTCCCTCATCCCTCCACCTCCTCCGCGCCCACTTCCTCCAATCCCCCGCGCCAATCCGTCAACCGCATCGCCCGCTCACTCCGCCTCCGGCCGCTCCTGGTCCCCCGGCACAGATGGCTTTTCGCTTTCGGGGATTCCCCCAACCGTCGCATCCCCTTCGTTCTCTTCAGGATCGGGCTCCCAGGCGCTGCGGTCGGGATCTTCGTAATCGCCCGCGCAGCCGCTGCAAGCGCGCAAAAAGTTTTCCACTGTTTGCACAGATTTCCACAGCTTAGTAACCTTATGATTACTAGTAACTATATATTCTCTAGTGGTACTGTTTTCCCGTCTTTTCCACAACACCTTGTCCGGGAGGTTTTCGTGAACCCCTACTACACCCAGCCGCCCTGGGAATTCCTTCTCACCGCTTCCCGCAATACCCTGCAGAGCTATGAACTCTCCCGCCTCGCTCATGCGGCCAATCTGCGCAAGGAATTGGGCGCGCTCCTGGATCAGTATCTCGAGGAAAATACCGCCGCCATGCTGGCGCGCTGGCTGATGGACCAACGCGAACGCACCGTCCTCGCCGAAGAGACTGCGCCCGCGCCCGCACCCCCCGAAAACAAGGGGCGTCGTGCGTCCGATAACTTTTTGGGGGAACGTATCGTTCCGCCGCGCGCCTCGCGTGAGCAAGCCTGACGTTTGGTCGGCGCGCCGCAAAGTTTCGTGTCTTTTAGGTTTGTTTTTGGCTGGCGCTGGAATCAGCGGCAGCATCAGGGGAGGTGTATCTACATCATCGCGGTTCCAGCACGCCGAAAGGCACGCCCGCTGCTTACCGCGCGCGGCTTCGCTGCCGCATGTTCGCGCTTCCCTCTTCGCCAAGCCCGTATCAGCGCTCTGCACAACTCACCTCGCTGCATTACGTCCTGGCACCTGTATATATATTATAAGTCTCTAATATACCTTTACGGTATACACAGGCCGTTCGGCGTTCATTTTTCTGCGCACTCTATGCCCTTCCCCTCCGTCAAGGCTCCGCCCACCGCATCACTTGTCATTCCGACCGGAGCGGCCCGATTTTCTCTTCCGCGCCGCACTTCGCCCGCACCACCAACTGTCATCCCGACCGGAGCGGCCCGATTTTCTCCTTCGCGCCGTAGTTCGGCGCGTCGGGCCGCGTAGTGGAGGGATCCCTCCTCGATTTCAGCCAATCACCAGCCTCTCTTCTCTGTGCTCTCTGTGTTCTTCCCTCTGTGACCTCTGTGTTACAGTCCCTCTTTCTCCATCCCCAAAAACAAAAACGCCCCGATTTCTCGGAGCGCCCTTCCTGCCGTCAATTCTAATTTCTGATTTCTAATTTCTAACTTCTGCTTTCTACGACCGCGCCCCTACCGGCATCTCCCCGCCAACTTTCTCCAGCAACTGTTCCTTGCGGTACACCAGCGAATTGATGTCATACGTGGCCAATTCAAACCCATGTCCGTGGGTAATCGCGTCCGTCGGGCACGCCTCCACGCAATAGCCGCAGAAAATGCACCGCGAATAGTCGATGTTGTACACCTTCGCGTAGCGTTCCCCGGCCGAAATCCGCTCCTTGTCCGTATTCTCCGCCGCCTCAATATAGATGCAATTCGCCGGGCAAGCCGCCGCGCACAAAAAGCACCCTACGCATTTCTCCAGCCCATCTTCATCGCGCTGCAGCACATGAATCCCGCGGTATCGCGGCTGGAAATTCACCGGCTCGTACGGATAATTCTCCGTCACCGTCTTCCGAAACATGTTCTTGAAGGTAACCGCAAACCCCTTCACCAGCGCCACAGCCGATGCCCCGATTTCCCATACAAGCGATGCCATAGGCCCCTCAGTCTAACAAACCCCTCCCAACCCCCGCAAACTCGCCTTACAATACCCTCCGTCATTTCGAACGGAGTCCGCGAAGTGAGAAATCCCTCTTTCCTCGCTTGTCTCTGCGGATCTCAGCGTACTCAGCGCCTCTGCGTTATCTGTGAACTCCGCGCAAAACGCACATGGCCTCACTACACCTGTCAACCCGTCGTGAGGTCCGCGCCCTTACCCAAGATTGTCATCCCAACCGAAGCGGCCCGATCTTTATCATGAGTGCCGCACGTTCCCCACACCAAGAACTGTCATCCCGAGCGCAGCGACCCGATCTTTTCCTTCGCGCCGCCTTTTGGCGCGTCGGGTCGCATAGTCGAGGGATCGTGGCTACCTTTCAACCACCGGGACTCCGGACTCTTGCACTCTTATACTTTTACACTCTTATACCTCTGCTTCTCTACGCTTCCTCATCCCTGATATCTGGACTCTGAGGTTTATCCCCTCATCCCCTCCACAATCTGCTTCCCATGAAATCTCCCATTCTCGATAAAAATCTCATTCGTGTGCCGTCCCGCCACCACCACGCCCGCCAGATAAATCCCCTTCACATTACTCTCCAGCGTGTTCGGATCCAGCGCTGGCCGCCGGCTCTCCCGGTCCAACTCCACTCCCAGCGCTTCGATAAACTCATAATCCGGGTGATACCCCGTCAGCGCAAACACCTGCTTCGCCGGCACCGGCCGCATCGTCTTTCCGTCTTCGATCAGCACCGCATCGTGCACAATCTCTTTCACCTGCGCCTTGAAAATCGCGCGAATCTGCCCCGCCTTAATCCGATTCTCAATGTCCGGCTTCACCCAGTATTTGATGGACATCCCCAGCTCCGCGCCCCTCACCAGCAGCGTCACCCGCGCCCCATTCCTCCACAAATCCAGCGCCGCTTCCACCGCCGAGTTCTTCCCACCTATCACCACCACATCCTCGTGCCAATACGCATGCGGCTCCGTGTAGTAGTGCGACACATGCGGCAGATGCTCCCCCGGCACGCCCATCTCATTCGGCAAATCGTAGTACCCCGTCGCCACCACAATTTTCTTCGCCGTGTACCGCTCTTCCCTTCCCGCTTCCGTCTGCGTCACCACCGTGAACGCGCCGTCGTGCCCGTCCACATGCGTCACGCGCTCAAACAGCCGCAACTCCAGTTCGTAGTGCTCCGTCGCCTTCCGGTAATACTTCAGCGCCTCCGCGCGCGTCGGCTTCTCCCCGCCGCACACCATGGGCAAATCCCCAATCTCCAGCAATTCCGGCGTCGTGAAAAACACCATGTTCACCGGATAGTGATAAATGGAATTGCACAAGCATCCCTTGTCAATCACCAACCCCCGCATCCCCTCCAGCTTGGCCTCCATCGCGCAAGCCAGCCCCGTCGGCCCCGCCCCCACGCACACAATGTCGTAAGTAGTCATATCCCTTCGATTTTGCCGACCCCGCTCCGGTTATGCAAATCGACAGATGAACTCTTGTGCGTTGAACTCTCGGCTGCAGTCGGTCAGCCGTGAGCATTCCGAACCGCTCCCCGCTCGACACTAAAACATTTTGGCCGGTTTCATTGGACGCGGGGGCTTCAATTCGGCCCACTATGAACATTATGGGCAGGGGGCATCGTGGGTTGGGCGACATTTCGCAGGTGGGATTCCCCACACACATCCCCCAAACCCTCTTCCTCGGTCATCCAAGACAGCAACCAAGTTCGGCATTAGTTCACACAATCCTTCGCAGCCCTTGAACGAGAACAGGCAGTTTGTGTTGATATGACGTGCATGCAACTCCTTATCCGTGCTACCCGGTGTCCCAATAATATGGAAACCCTCACCACTGGGTACACTCATGATGTGGTACCAATTCAGATAGGTTCGCTGGTCATCAAGACTCAACGGTCTTTCGTCGTATGGATCCGGCACCCGGTCGGCCAGTTCCCATGTTGCACCGAGCAATTCATAACGCCCCACGACCCAAACGGACGTTTCTAGCCGCGCGATTTTTTCGTCGTGGACAGTTGCCACCGCACCGAGCGTCCAATACCGCAGCCCTAGATCGTTCAGTGCAGTGAAGATCCGGTAGCTCCGACCTCCCAACATGTCAGACAACTTTTCCCAAACCCATTCCGCACGATACGGACCAGCAATCATTCCGTAGACATACACTTCGCCCTGCTTTTGTCCCCTGCACGATCTCACAGCCCGCACCAAATCTGCTTCGGAACTTCCCACACGGAGCTGCTCGAGACCGTTTAGTACCCGTTTTGCTTGTCTCGCCGAGTATGCTTCCGCCACGAACATGACGACGTATAGCGTCGGCAGAGTAAGCAGAACGCCAAAGAACCCCGCCTTGAAAATCCTCTCGGCGCGGCGAAGCCATGCCCATCTCTCCGTACTCATGATGAATAGACCCCGTCAGACCCAGGAAAGTTCCTTGCTAGGGCTCCTCTTCTCTCCTAACTTTCGACTTTTAACCTTGAACCTCTCGTCACGCCCTCCCCGTCATCTCCAACATCCCCACCAACTCCGCCCGAAACGCCTCCAACTCCTTCAACCGCTCCGCCGTCGCCGCCACTTCCTTCTTCTTCCACACAAACACATCCCCCGCCGCCCGCTTCAGCCGCACACTCAAATTCCCGTCCACCATCAAAGTGGCCGGCGCCAGCAATCGCAATCCTCCATTCTCCACCGGCGCCAACACCGCGGCGCACTCGCCCCGATGCACGCACAACGCACTCTCATAAGGTGGAATCGCAATCGGCCGGAACCCCGCCGCAACCAACCGCTCCAGCGTCTGCATCTGCAATGGACTCAGCTCTAGCATTTCATGGAGTGCGGCGGCTCGCCGCCGCTTTTACGCTAGTATCCTGACCGACCAAACCGCAATCCTTCATCCTCCCAAATTATATCTATCGCGCCCATGCGAATCCCAACTCTTTTACTTTTACACCCTTACACTCTTGTACTCTTCCTCAAAAAAAACGGCGCAGCCCAAGCCGCGCCGCCAAGCCGTTTCCTGATCGCTGATAACTGATATCTGATAACGCGCGAAGCGCCTATGCCGCCGTCGAATCCGCCTCGCCCGTCCCCTCCAACTGCGCCAGAATCTCCCGCAGCGTCCGGATCAACTCATCCCGCGACACATGGCTCTTCTTGAACTGCAGCCGGAACCGGAAAGTCTCATTCTCCGGCTCATACTGAAACACAAACGGCTGCGGCTTCAGCGGCCCATCCTTTTCATCCGACCGCACCCTGCGCGCCTGATCCCGCGTCAATCCCGACTGCAAAATCCGCGCAAACAGCTCCAGCATCTTCCTCTCCGTGGGCTGCCGCGCAATCTGCAGCAGCAATGACTTTGTCGTCACCCCATTCTCGACGCACTTCTTCCGCAGCGATTCCGGAATATTCCGCAGCGAAAGCGTCTCCGATACCGACGACCGCGCCTTCCCCAGCTTCTTCGCCAGCTCCTCGTGCGAATAATTGAACTGCTCCGACAGCCGCTGCAATCCCTCCGCTTCTTCAAACGGCGTCAAATCCTTGCGCTGAATGTTCTCGATCAGCGCGATTTCCAGCGTCTCCGCGTCATCCGCGCTCTTCTCGATGCACGGCACTTCGCGCAACCCCGCCGCCCGCGCCGCGTGGTAACGCCGCTCGCCCGAGATGATGTAGTAGCAGTCTTCCCGCGGCACAAACCGCACCAGCAGTGGCTCCAGCACGCCCTTCTGCCGGATGGAATCCGCAAGTTCGCGCAGATCGCCCAACGCCTTGCGCGGCTGTTCCGGATTCGGCCGGATCTGCTCCACCGGCAGCATCCTGCCTATCGTTGCGCCGCTATAGCTCGTCAGCGACTCAACATAGTGCGCGTCATGCCGCATCTTCAGCGTGACGGGCAAGCCTAGTCTCTTCGACACGTTGTACAACCTCCGCTGCCAGTTTTTTGTACTCCAGCGCCCCAGGGGACTTCGGCGCGAATGTGAATATCGTTTCCTTGTACGCCGGACTCTCTTCCAGCCGCACATTCTTCCCGATCTTCGTCTTGAACAGCACTCCGCCAAACACCGCGCGGATTTGCCCGTGCGTATCCTTGGCAATATTCGTCCGCTTGTCGTAAAGCGTGATCACCACGCCCAGCATCTTCAATTGCGGATTGGGCCGCGCGCGGATCCGCTCATAGGTCTCCAACAAATCGTCCGTGCCCTCGATCGCAAAATACGCCGCTTGGATTGGCACAATCAGGTGCGTCGAAGCTACCAGCGCGTTCACCGTCAGAATCCCCAGCGATGGCGGCGTGTCCAGAATAATGTAGTCGTAATCCTTCATTATCGGCGCCAACGCATCCTTCAACCGATATGGCGCGTCAAACTGCCCCGCCAGCGCCGTCTCCAATTTCGCCAGCGACAACCGCCCCGGCCCCACCGAAAGCATTGGGTCCTTCGACGCCTTCACCACCGACGCCAGCGTCGCCCGCGCATCCCCCAACACATCGAACATCGACGCCGTCACTTCCCCCATATTGAAAAACGCGATCGTCGAATTCGCCTGTGGATCCAAGTCAATCAGCAGCGTGCGTCTCCCTTTGTGCGCAATCGCCGCCGCCAGATTGATCGCCGTGGTCGTCTTCCCGACCCCGCCTTTCTGGTTCGCAATGGTGATAATGGCAGTCATCGCCGCTCTGCCTCCGCACTCCCCGCACCGGCACAGCCCTTCCTGGCTGCGCTCTCCCCCTTGTTTTGGTCCCTCTTCAGGCCGTCTACCCGCCCGCTCAGACACAATTCTCCGGGCACACCCTTCCCAACAACAGGCACGGGCACATTCGTTTTTTTTGCTGTGGTTATGCCGGCAGACAGGCCCAATGGCATACGCAAAGAGTACGTTTCAGACCTGTACCAGTGCAAGGAAAAATTACCCGCTCCAGTGGAAAACTCCCCACCCCTCTAGCTTCAACTGTCCTTCTTCGGCACATCTTGTCGGTGCGCCGCCTTTCCGCACCTTTCCTGATGCGGTCATCCCGACCGGAGCAACGGCGCCTTCTGCCGTTGCGCAGTGGAGGGATCGTGGCACCACTGTCGCCTTACACAAGCCGGGTGCCCCAGGCACGGAGTGTGTGCCTGGGTCTTGGGTTTCTCTTCTCTGCGAATCTCTGCGTGCTCTGCGTTATCCTTGGTCTTTCTTCATCTTCCCTAAAACTCCACTCCCCAAAAATCCGCCACTGGTCTCTCCAACTCCAATCCCAACTCCCAACCCTGTCGCCCCTCGTGCCCGCGCCAGACCAGCGTGGCCTCCGCCGATTTCCCGTTCAATACGTTTATCACCACCATCTTTTGCCCCAGTGGAAATCCCTGCGCCACAATCGCCAGGCATCCTTTCGGGCTAATATCCACGGTGTATCCGTCCGCGCTGAGCGTTTCTCTATGTTCCTTCCACTCCACCCTCAGGTTGATGCGCGCATTCAGGCGGATTCCCGTGCGCATGTGCCGCATTTTCGTTGCATAGCTGACGTCGTTTGCAAATTCCACGATCAAGCCTCCATGAAGCCGTCCCACCAAATCCACCAATCGCCGCGCCCCACTTCGCAAATTCTCTGCAAGACACACATGTCCCGCTTCTTCATTCCACGCTAGTTCCCCCAAAGCGCCTCGTCAATGGAACTTGCCTCCTATTCCCCCGCACCAGTAACCTCCGCCGCCGCGCGAATCTTCTCGCCCGTTTGAAAATTGTCAGGCCGACCAGAGTGCCGCGGAGGGTGCCCCAGGTTCGATTTTCTACCTGGGTCTTGGGTTTGCCCTTTCTTGTTTTGTGCTCCCCACCGGAGCCCCCGTCCTGTTCGACACGCGGCGTGTGCCTGGGTCTCGGGTTTGGGTGCCCCAGGTTCGATTTTCTACCTGGGTCTTGGGTTTGCCCTTTCCTGTCCTGTCATCCCGACCGGAGTGCCGCGTTCAGTGCGGCATGCAGTGGAGGGATCGCGGCACAATCTCAACGAATCACCATTCCGCCTTTCTCTTCTCTCTGCTCTCTGAGTTCTTCTCTCTGTGACCTCTGTGTTAAACGTTCCTTCCCTCCTCTTTCCGCTTTTCATTGCCCGCAATCCCCGCCCATCATAAACTCTCCTGTTCACCGATGCTCTCGCTTCCCCCACTCCGCCGCGAACTCCCTCCCACGCTTCGCCTTGCCCTCCCGCTCGTTCTCGCCGAACTCGGCTGGATGAGCATGGTCATCGTGGACACCATGATGGTCGGCCGCCTCCCCAATAGCGCCGAGTCCATTGGTGCCGTCAGCATCAGCTCCAGCATCTTCATCGTCTTCGCCTTCTTCGGTGAAGGTCTTCTCATCGGACTCGATACCCTCGTCTCCCAGGCCTTCGGCGCCGGCCATCGCGAGGACTGCCATCGCTCCCTTATCAACGGCATCTACCTCAGCTTTGCGTTCACGCCCATCCTCACCATCCCCGTCTGGTACCTCCCGCTCTACTTCGGGCGCATGGGCGTTGACCCCAAGGTCGCGGTCCTTGCCCTCCCCTACATGCGCACCCTCGCCGTCGGCCTCCTCCCGCTGCTGCTCTACTTCGCCGTCCGCCGCACCCTCCAGGGCATGAACATAGTTCGCCCCATCGCCTTCGCCCTGGTCACCGCCAACCTCATCAACCTCCTCGGCAACTACGTCTTCATCTTTGGCAAGTTCGGCTTCCCCGCCTTCGGCGTCACCGGCTCCGGCTGGGCCACGGCCGTTTCCCGCACCTACCTTGCTCTCGTTCTCGTCGGCTATCTCCTCTGGTATGACCATCGCCACCGCACCGACCTTCTGAAAACTCCCGTTGAGATCGATATCCAGCGCATCCGCCGCCTCATTTCCCTCGGCCTGCCCGCCGCGTTGCAGCTCACCGCTGAGGTCAGCGTCTTCGCCCTCGTCGCCTCGCTCATCGCGCGCCTTGGAGCCGTTCCTCTCGCCAGCCACCAGATCGCCCTGAACACCGTGGCCTTCACCTACATGGTGCCTCTCGGCATCTCCTCCGCTGCCGCCGTCCGCGTTGGTCAAGCCATCGGCCGCCGCGATCCCCTGGGCGCGCGCGATGCCGGTAACACCGCCATCCTTCTCGGCGCCTCCTTTATGTCTTGCATGAGCGTCGCGCTCCTCGTCTTCCCGCGTCTCGTCGCCCGCATTTACACCCACGACCCCACCGTCATCCGCAACGCGGTCATCCTCCTCGCCGCGGGCGCCGCCTTCCAGCTTTTCGACGGCATCCAAACCGTGGCCACCGGCGCCCTGCGTGGCTCCGGCGACACGCGTACCCCCATGCTCTGCCACTTCTCCGCTTATTGGCTGATGGGCTTGCCGCTCGGCGCCTGGCTCTGCTTCCGCCGCCACTGGGGAGCCCTTGGCCTCTGGGTCGGCCTCAGCCTCTCCCTAATCCTCATCGGCATCCTTCTGCTAATCTTCTGGCGCCGCCGCATCCGCCACCTAATCGCCGACTCCCCATAAGGGCGCAGGACTCCTGCGCCCCTTGTCCGCACGGTCTCTCCCCCATCGAGGCCCTCCCGCCTTCTGAGACGGGCCGCTCCTGGGCTTCTCCTGGGTTTCTCCCTAATATGTCGCCAATTCCAAATGCTTGAGGGTGCCCCATCCTTCGCGCTTTTCAGCGAAGGGTGGGTTCTTACGACCAGACACCTCAATCCTTCTTTTCTCTTCTCTGCGAACTCTGCGCCCTCTGTGCACTCTGCGTAAGTTTTTCTCTTCCCCAAAAACAAAAGCGGCGCAACCGAAGTCGCGCCGCCCAAACCGTTTCCTGATCACTGATAACTGATAACTGATATCTCTCCGCCTACATCTTGTACCGTCCCAAATCCTCGTCGCTCAAGCCCTCCAGCCAATTCCGCAACTGTTCATTCGTATTCCGTTCCGCCAGCGCCGAGGACACCTTGGAACTCTTCAGCACCGTCTCATCCACGAATATCGGGCAATCCATCCGCAGCGCCAACGCCAGCGCATCGCTCGGCCGCGAATCGATACTCATCAATTCCCCTTCACGTTCCACCCAGATCAGCGCGAAAAACGTGTCGTCCCGCAGGTCGTTCACCACGATCTTCTGCACCCGCACGTCCAGCCCCAGAAACACGTTCTTCAGCAAGTCGTGCGTCATCGGCCGCGGCGTCTGCACTTTCTCAATTTCCAGCGCAATGGCGTTCGCTTCGTACGCCCCCACCCAGATTGGCAGTATCGCCTGCCCCTGCACATCCTTCAGCACCACAATCGGCATCTGCGTCACCGGATCCATCATCAGGCCGCGTATTTTCATTTCCACTTCCATCGCGCCCTCCCTCGTCCCCGCCGATCTGGCTCAATCTCTTCCACTCTTGCACTCTTTTACTTTTATACTCTTTTACTCTTCTCCGCGCACATAGCCCCTCTCCCGCCCCGTCATTCCGAACGGAGTCTGCGAAGTGAGGAATCTCTCTTGCCTTTCTCTTCTCTGTGTCCTCTGTGTTCCGACCTCTGTGAACGGCGCCTGCCCCGACTCGGTCGGGGTGTTACCGTCCCTCTTCTCTTCCTCCGAAACTGTAGACTGTGAACTGTCAACTCTCCTTACTCCGCCTCCCCCACCAAACTATTCGGCCCCGCTCCCGTCACCCGAACCTGCACGTAGTGTCCCAGAAGTTCCTTCCCCGGTGAAGTGAAATTCAGCACCCGATTGCACGACGTATGCCCCATCCACTGATTCTCCCGCCGCGATTTCCCCTCCGCAAGTACCTCGAACACTTCTCCCACCAGCCGCGCGTTCCTCTCAATCTGGATATCCCGCTGGCGCGCCTGTAATATCGCCAGCCGCCGCGACTTCTCCTCTTCCGGAATCGTGTCTTCCATCTCCAGCGACAGCGTATTCGGCCGCGGCGAATACTTGAACGAAAACGCCCCGTCATACTTCACCGCATCCATCAGGCTCAGCGTCTCCTCAAAATCTTTTTCCGTCTCCCCCGGGAATCCCACGATTAAATCCGTCGTGATACTGATCCTCCTCTTCGCCCCGCGCAACATCGCTATCTTTTCCAGGTACTCTTCCCGCGTATACGTCCGCGCCATCGCCCGCAGCACCGCGGTGGACCCGCTCTGCACCGGCAAGTGTACGTGATCGCAAATCGCAGGCACCGCCTCAATGGCCTCCACAATGTCCTTCCCAAAATCCCGCGGGTGCGACGTCATAAACCGCACGCGCCGTATCCCCAGCACTTCCGCCACGGCCGCCAGCAATTCCGAAAAGCGCATCCGCCGCGCGCTCGGGTCCGCATACGAATTCACCGTCTGCCCCAGCAACTGCACTTCCGTGTACCCCAGGTCCGCCACTTGCCGCACCTCTTCCAGCACCGACGCGCTCGCCCGGCTGC
>Ga0316363_10002005_pt1 | contig 16447 bp, 10 predicted proteins | sample Sb_taG_3_FD_200459 | JGI IMG/M metagenome (GOLD analysis project Ga0316363, IMG submission 200459) | Peat soil microbial communities from Weissenstadt, Germany - Sb_50d_a_PC metaG (v2) (version 2) | ecosystem: Environmental > Terrestrial > Soil > Wetlands > Peat | place: Germany: Weissenstadt...
ATACCTTCCGAACTCAGCCGACATTAGCTCACCTAAACCTGAATGACTAATGGAAGACTACACCGCCGGTGCTTAGGTACCTGCTGTCTGGGACGTACGTAGACGGCAGAGCCATCTCGAGACAGGACGGATTTCAACATGATTGCTGAACAACTCCAGCAGGCAACGCAGTACTGGCTCACTCGATTCCGTCTGAGACCTGGTGTGTCAAGCTTTCCCGCGGATCGTCGTCGGTCTCGCGTTCGATCTCATAATCGCGCGCGTACGACTGCGTCGATTTCGACTGCCTACTGGTCTAAGTTCACCGCTGTTTGCAATCGTGAGGGCATGGAGCCTTGCCATGCGCTCCTGGGCCTCCTGCAAATTCTTCTGCACCGATATACATTCGCCGACACCGTTGAAGTCGGGGCGCAGATTGGCCCAGTGCTCCCGGTGTTCACAGCAATCGTGGGTTCGTCAAGCGTGCGGAATAGTCTCTCAAAGACTGCCAATGCTGCAGAGGAAGCAAGGGCCAACGCCTGCTCTTGGGAGGACCTTCAGATTTGGGCTGGCCGAGGGGGTTCTCCACCTGACCAACCGCTCTTTCGAGTCCTACTGGCTACCTCAAGTCTTGTAAGCGCAGAAGGAGACGGCGAGATAGAAATCGCTGACGAGGTCCGAGCTCAATGCGATCTGGTTCTCTCGCTCCGCTCGTGCGGGATCCAACCTGCCCTTGAAGCCGAATACGATTCCGAGCTCTACAAGCACGAAACAGTTGAAAGGATACTCGCGCAGTTCACATTCCTGATCGACGCCTTGGACACGCTATTAGATCAGTCGATCGACCGGATCCCGCTGTGGTGTCCCGAGGAAGCCCTCTCGCTGATCCAGGAAATTGCCTCCCATGGGAGTGGCTTCCCCGTAACCCAGTGCATGCATCAGCGGTTTGAAGAGCAAGTTCGGAAGACGCCAGACGCAGTTGCAGTTGTGTTGCCCGGCGATGCGCGACGACAGTTCACCTATTCGCAGCTGAACGCACGTGCCAACCGGCTGGCTCGCTATCTACACTCCAAAGGTGTTGGCCCCGATGTCTTGGTTGGTTTGTATCTTGATCGCACGCCAGACCTGATTGTGGCCTTGCTTGCAATTCTAAAGGCCGGTGGAGCTTATCTCCCAATCGATCTCAGCTACCCAGCCGAACGTGTGGCCTTCATGCTCTCCGATTCTGAAGCTCCGGTCGTCATTACCGATTCGCAAACAGCTCGGAAGATGCCGCCGCAGACTGGCACGGCGGTTGTCTGCATGGACGAGGACGAAGGAACGTGGTCTTCGCTGAGCTCCGAGAATCCTTGCTCGAATGTGACCCCAGAGAACCTTGCTTACTCCATTTTCACCTCTGGTTCGACCGGCAAACCAAAGGGCGTTCTGATTACTCATGCGAATGTCTCTCGCCTGTTTGATGCCACTCAGCCGTGGTACCACTTCAGTGAACAGGACACATGGACGTTCTTTCACTCCAGCGCCTTTGATTTCTCGGTATGGGAGATATGGGGTGCATTGATCTATGGCGGACGTCTGATCATCGTCCCGTTTGCCGACAGTCGATCGCCGGAGCGCTTCTATGAAGTGCTCGCTGCGGAGCATGTCACCGTTCTGAACCAAACTCCGTCGGCATTTCGCCAGTTGGTTGGCGTGGCTGAAACCAGGCCTGGCGATAGGCTCGACAAACTGCGCCTGGTTATCTTCGGGGGAGAGGCACTCAACCTTCAAAGTCTGGCACCGTGGTTCGACAAGTACGGCGATGTCATGCCGCAACTGGTCAACATGTACGGGATCACCGAAACCACCGTGCACGTCACGTACCGGCCCCTAACGAGTTCAGACCTGAGCGAGGCTCCGGGCAGCGTGATCGGCAAGCCGATTCCCGACCTGCAACTTTACGTTCTCGACGCAGGGCTGCAACCCGTGCCGGTCGGTGTACCAGGAGAGATGTTTGTAGGTGGGGCTGGAGTAGCGCGCGGATATCTCAAACGCGACGCACTCACGTCGGAACGCTTCGTTCAGAATCCATTTTCCGGGCGGGAAGGTGACAAGTTATATCGAAGCGGTGACCTGGCAAGGCGATTGCCCGGTGGAGATCTCGAGTACATGGGGCGTGTGGACCAACAGGTTAAGATTCAAGGCTTCCGGATCGAGTTGGGAGAAGTTCAGTCTGCAGTGACTCGGCAACCAAGTGTGCGTGAGGCGTTTGTGGTTGCGAGGGAAGCGTGCGACGGTGAGAAGGTTCTGGTGGCATATGTAGTCCCAGCGTGCGGGCAAGTCCCAGGTGTTGACAAGTTGCGGCGTGCCCTGCAGGCGACTCTTCCGGGCTATATGGTTCCATCGAGGTTTGTTTTTCTGGATCAACTGCCGCTGACCCCTAACGGCAAGGTTGACCGCGCTGCCCTGCCCGCGGCGCTTGTACGACGCTCCGAGATGGAACAGCCCTTCCGCGCACCGCAAACGGAGATGGAGCGCGACATCGCCGGGATATACAAGGAAGTTCTGAATCTGGACAAGGTGGGGGTTGACGACAACTTCTTTGATTTGGGGGGAAATTCTCTAAGGCTTGCGGAGGCACATTCGCGATTGCAGAAGTTGGTGGACCGTCGCTTTTCAGTAGCCGAGCTCTTTGCGCATACCACGGTGCGCAAGCTGGCAGCGTCGTTCAATAACACAGGACTTCAAGAAGATTCTGGGAAAGAGCTCTTGAGTCGCGCACAGCGCCAACGCCAAGCTATCGGTGCCGGCAGGAATCGTAGGAGGTTCGATGGACGAGCGCAGTCCGACGTCTGCTCCTGAGAGCATAGCTATCATCGGGATGTCGGGAAGGTTTCCCGGTGCCGAGAACGTGGATCGGTTCTGGCAGAACCTTGTGCAAGGAGTGGATTCTGTATCTCGCTTTACTGAGGCGGAACTGGAGTATTCGGTTGCCACACAGGAGGCGATTGCACAGGGTCAGAAATTCATTCGCGCTCGCGGGGTCATCCAGGACGCTGACCTCTTCGATGCCGACTTCTTCGGTATGTACCCAAAGGAGGCACAGCTCATCGATCCGCAGCACCGTCTCTTCTTGGAATGTGCATGGGAAGCTTTAGAGAGCGCCGGACATGCTCCGGAAAGCTACCCCGGGCTCATCGGTGTTTACGCCGGCCTCAGCATGAACACCTACCTGCTTCACAATCTTTGCGTAGACCGGGCGTTTGCAGCCGATTTCAGCGCGAACTATCAGGTAGGCAACTATCAGACGATGCTCGGCAATGACAAAGACTTCATGCCGACACGGGTCTCGTACAAACTCAACCTCCGCGGCCCGAGCATGACCATTCAAACCGCGTGTTCGACTTCTCTGGTAGCTGTCTGCCAGGCGTGTACGAGCCTTCTGACCTATCAGTGTGATATGGCGCTTGCCGGCGGAGTTTCCATCACCTTCCCTCAGAAGCGGGATTATCCCTACCAGGAAGAGGGGCTCGCCTCGGCCGACGGCACTTGTCGAAGTTTCGATGCCGACGCTTGCGGAACAGTCTTTGGTCACGGCGTTGCCGTCGTGCTGTTGAAACGTCTTGAAGATGCGGTCTCGGATGGCGATCCCATTCTCGCCGTGATTAAAGGATTTGCGGTGAACAACGACGGATCCGACAAGATCGGTTATGCGGCGCCGAGTGTAAACGCACAGGCCGAAGTCATTGCAATGGCACAGGCCGCCGCTGGCATTCACCCGGACTCCGTATCGTATGTCGAAGCTCACGGCACAGCGACTCCATTGGGCGATCCGATTGAAGTGGCGGCACTGACTGCTGCATTTCGTCGCGGCGGGGCATCACGCAACCAGTATTGCGCAGTGGGCACGGGCAAGACACACATCGGGCATCTCGATATTGCAGCGGGCGTCACTGGGCTGATCAAGACAGTACTGCAACTGCAGCACGAGTTCATCCCGTCCCTTCTGCATTTCAAATCGCCGAACCCCAAGATCGATTTCCGGAGCAGTCCCTTCTTTCCTGTCTCTGCGCCCATGGACTGGAAGCGGGGTGATGCACCGCGACGTGCGGGCGTAAGCGCCCTGGGCATCGGCGGGACCAATGCTCATGTGGTGGTCGAAGAGGCGCCGCTCTCGTCCTCAAGTCCTTCGCGAAAGACCCAGTTGCTGCTGCTGTCAGCAAAGACAGCCACAGCCTTGGGGGCCATGTCCAACCGTCTGGCTAATTACCTTGAAAGCCATCCGGAAAGCTCTCTGGCTGATGTTGCGTTCACCTTGCAACGCGGACGGCAAAGATTCCGCCATCGTCAGGCCTTATGTGCGGCGAGCTCGGCGGAAGCTGTTGAGCGACTCAGGACCGCGGATCGCGAGACGACTTTCACCGCGCAGGCGCCCGTCAAATCACCGTCTCTCGTGTTTCTCTTTCCGGGGCAAGGCTCACAATACGTCAACATGGGTGGCGAACTTTATGAGCGTGAACCAGTGTTCCGCGACTCAGTGGATCGTTGTGCGGAATGTCTGCAGAACCATCTTGGGCTCGACATACGGTTGGTGCTCTATCCAGACGCGGAGGCAAAGGCGCAGGCCGAGCAGCAGATCAATGAAACCCGTGTGACGCAGCCTGCAATCTTCACGTTGGAGTATGCCCTTGCGTGCCTCTGGATGGCCTGGGGAATCAGACCTTCTTTGCTCATTGGGCACAGCGTTGGTGAGTACGTAGCCGCTGTACTAGCCGGAGTCTTCAGCTTGGAAGACGCTCTCAGCGTGCTGGCCGGCAGGGCAAAGCTGATGCAAGACCTTCCGCCCGGATCGATGCTCGCTGTCCGGCGGGGCGTCGCGGAACTCGAGGGGCTGCTGCTCGAGGACGTCGCGGTTGCAGCGATCAATAGTCCGCTCCTTACCACGCTATCCGGCCCGACGGCGACGCTGCGGAGGTTACAAGAGAACTTCGAAGCTTCCGGTATTTTTTGCCGGATGTTGCCGACTTCGCACGCATTCCATTCCTCGATGATGGATCCCATCGTAGAACGCTTCACGGAATTGGCCGGTAGTGTGCCGCAGCAGAAGCCCACGATGCCCTGGATCTCCACATTGTCGGGAACATGGATGGACGAGCAAGTCGCTCCGGAAGGCTCGTATTGGGCCGGCCAGTTGCGCCGTACGGTCCGTTTTGGCGAAGCAGTCGAGACTGCTATTAGGAATGGTGCGACCACCTTCTTAGAAGTTGGACCCGGCCAGGCTTTGATCCAACTCGTCCGACAACAGTCCTCGAAGCCGAACGGCCTGACCGTGTTGACCTCTCTCGGCCCCCAGGACGGCAACCCGGCAGATTTTGAGTCCATGCTTGCCTCGCTAGGCCGTTTGTGGCTGAACGGCATTGAGCCTAACTGGAGCGGGTTCTCTTCGAACGAGAAGCGGAGAAGGATCGCGTTGCCGACCTATCCGTTTGAGCGGAAGAGCTACTGGATCGCCGCCCCTGCCCAAGGCAAGAACGTGCCGGTGTTTAGTGTTCCCGACGCCGTCGAACGAGACGGCGCTGGGGACAGCAGGCCTGCCGCGGCGCGGGGCAAAACCCCGCCCGCAGTGGCGCACCCGGCACCTCCAACGATCCCGCAGTCGTCGGCCACCGCAGACATGCGTTCCAATACCTGTGACGTGATTGAAAAGCAGGTCCAACTCATGGCAGAGCAACTAGAGATGCTTCGTAGGCGAGCTGGCGCTAGGAAATCGAACAATGGCATCCAATAAACGACGCGAACGATTGATTCACCAGGTGAGGGAGATCGCCCGGGATCTGTCGGGCGTCTCGCTGGAGAATATTGCAGAAGACGCTACTTTTCTGGAACTGGGCTTCGATTCTCTCTTTCTGACACAGCTCAGCGCTGCTTGCCAGAAGGCGTTCGGCGTTCGAATCACGTTTCGGCAATTGTTCAGCGATCTAAAGACCATCGCGGTTCTGGGGTCTTACCTGGATGAAAAGCTGCCTGAAGAGCACGTTGTTAGCGCGAGGGATGCAGAGGAGGAAAATCTCGTGCCCGTCGAAACGAAGCCTATTCCGTCGGCTGCTCTGGCTCGGCCGGTTGCGCCTAGCGCGGTTCCACCTGCGCCGCCCGTACAGGTGCAACCAGTCTTCGATGCCGCAGCACCATTTGTTTCTGTAGCCCTCGACGAAGAAGCCGTGCCTGTCGCTGGGATGGAAACCGTGCTTCTCCGGCAGCTTGAACTGATGGCTGCTCAATTGCGCCTCCTGCAAGGCCTCCCTGCGGATACCGTCATTCGCCTCCCTGAGACGCAGGCCGCCACGATGCCGGTGGTGGCTCAGTCGCTTGCCCCACCGTTGCCTGCTTCGCAGGTTGCGAGTGCCGGCGAACCTGCTGAGAGCTCGGCTCGAGGCGATGCCAAGCCAACCGAGAAGCCGAAAGAGGAAGGAACAGCGAAGCTGTCCTCCGGTTTCGGACCAGGTGCGGTTGGAAGCACCGGACTGAAACCTCTTCCTGCTGGCCAGCAGCAGCACCTGGACAGGCTCATCGAAAACTACACGCGAAGGACCGCCGGCTCAAAGGAGCGCACGCAGCGTTACCGGACCCGGCTCGCAGATCCCCGCACAGCTGCTGGCTTCAATCGTCGCTGGAAGGAAATGGTGTACCCCATCTGGGTCCAACGATCACTGGGTTCGAAGCTCTGGGATGTGGACGGCAACGAATACATCGATCTGCTGAACGGCTTCGGGCCCAATTTCCTCGGCCATGCGCCAGCGTTCGTCAACAGAGCGATCGAAGAGCAACTGGGCCGCGGGTTTGAGATCGGCCCCCAGACGCCGCTCGTGGGTGAAGTCGCCGAAATGATTTGCCAACTCACAGGAATGGATCGGGCGAGCTTCACGTGCTCAGGGTCCGAGGCAGTACAGGCCGCGATGCGGCTGTCTCGGACCTTCACGGGCCGCGACAAAGTAGTGGTGTTCTCCCGTGACTACCACGGGAACTTTGACCAGGTGCTTGTTCACCAAGCCAACCGTGGAGGCCAGTTGCGCACTATGCCTTCAGCCCCCGGCATCCCGTTCCAGAGTGTGGACGACACGTACGTGCTGGAGTACGGGACCGACGAGGCACTCGATCTCATCAAGAAGCACGCCGGTGAAATCGCCGCCGTGCTAGTGGAGCCTGTCCAGAGCCGCAGGCCGGATTTTCAACCACGGGAATTTCTCCACGAATTGCGCCGCATCACCCGGGAAACTGAAATCGTACTGGTCTTCGACGAAGTCGTCACGGGGTTCCGGTGCGCTCAGGGTGGGGCTCAGGCCTACTTTGGCGTTGAAGCCGATCTCGCTACCTATGGCAAAGTCATCGGTGGCGGCATGCCGATTGGCGTTGTGGCCGGGCGCAGTTCGGTTATGGACACGTTCGATGGCGGCTTTTGGCAATACGGCGACGAATCCTTTCCGGAGGCGGGCGTCACCTTCTTCGCCGGGACTTTTGTGCGCCATCCTCTCACCATTGCGGCTGCCCATGCGACTCTGAAACACCTCATTCAGGAGGGATCCGCATTGCAAGAGCGGGTTTCTGACAAGGCAGCCAGATTTGCAGGAAAGGTCAATGAGCTCTTTAAGAGATACGAGGTGAATATCGAGGTACCACGCTTCACTTCGCAGATGTACCTTCGGATCAACGAGCATGCCGAGCTTGCCAACCTGCTTGGTTTCCATCTTCGCCATCGTGGTGTTCACATTGTGGAAGGCTTCCCGTGCTACATGACTGACGCTCACAGCGAGCAGGACCTCGAGCACCTGGTGCAAGCGTTCACTGACAGTGTGGAAGTAATGGTAGAGGACGGTATCTTCGGAAGTCGTCCCAAACTGTCGAAGGGAAGCGGGACAGATGCAATGCGGTATTCAGCGCTGGCGATTTGCTCGAGCGCGGCAGAGCGACCAAGAACGGTTCCCGCCTACGCTCGCTCAGCCGAATACCCCCCGACCGACCTACAAAGGGAGATGTGGATTGCAGCGCAAATGCGCCCAGAAGCTTCTGCGGCTAGCAACGGAACCAATGTCGTCGAACTTGTCGGTGAACTTAACGTCGTAGCGATAGAGCAGGCTATTGCTGAAGTCGTGAAGCGGCATGAAGCCCTTCGGTCGACGTTTAGCGAGGATGGGTCCAAAGTTGTCGTACGACCATCCATCTCGCTCGAACTGCACTCCCATGATCTGAGCAGTCTCCCCTCCGCTGATGCTGCCGCCCAGCTGACTGAAATCCTCGAACAAGACGGCCGGCAGGTTTTCGACTTGGCTGAAGGTCCGCTTGCATCCTTCCAGCTGATCAAATTGTCGCCGAACAAACATCTGCTTGTGTTTACGGCGCAGATGATTATCTGTGACGGCTGGGGATTCAAAGTTGCCCTGGAGGAGATCAGCACGTGTTACTCCGCTTTCGTCGAAGGGCGCCAACCGCCCCTTGAGCCGCCGAGACAGATGCGCGAATACGCCTTATGGCAAGCGCAGGAACGAGGCTCGGCTGGAACTAAAGACTGCGAAGATTTCTGGTTGTCTCAGTTCAGCACGTTGCCTCCTGCTTTCGATTTGCCAACTGCAAATCCGCGGCCTCGCATTCGGTCCTACGAGGCGGCTAGATCTAACCTTCGCCTTACGCCGCACTTATATCAGGACATTAAGCGTGCGGCCCGTGAGCTGGGGAATACTCCTTTTGCGTTGCTACTCACGGCCTTTTCGACCTGGTTGTACCGGCTTAGCGGGATGGACGACTTCGCAATCGGGGTTCCGTTTGCTGGGCAGTCGGAGCTTGGGCTTAACGCGCTGGTTGGGCAGTGCGTGCACACGCTGCTATTCCGTGTTCAGGTAGACCGTGGGGCATCGTTCCTCGATCAATTGACCCGGATGCAAAAGCTGATCCTGGATGCTCAGGAGCATTGGAATTCGAATCTCGGGACGCTTGTTCAGAAACTGAACGTACGGAGCGATCCGAGCCGGATTCCGCTTGCTCCCGTGATCTTCAACCTGGACCCAGCATTGGGCGGTGTGCATTTCTCCGGGTGCACATCGCGTATCACGTCGGGTCCAAGGTTCTATTTCCACTATGACCTTGGTTTCAACGTAATCGATGAAGACGAGACTTTGCTGGTTGAGTGTGACTACAACAGCAATCTCTTCGATGGCGACACCGTCCGTTATTGGCTCGGTGGGTTCCAGACTCTCTTACAGAACGTCGTTGTGAACGCGAACCAAGAGCTCAGTCGGTTGCCGATGTTGAGCGAAGCGGAGCGGCCTGAACGCCGCAAGCGGTCCCGAAGCGTTCTTCAGATGCCCTCGCGCGCAGCTTCGAAGTCCATTTCGGAGGAGTACGTTGCACCTCGTAACGAGACTGAGGAACGCCTTGCTCGTTTGTGGTGCGGGGCTTTGAACATGAAGCGTGTGAGCAGCAGAGCAAACTTTTTTGATCTGGGAGGGCAATCGCTTTCTGCGGTCTCTCTATTCGCAAAGATCGAACAAGAGTTCGGGAAGAAATTGCCTCTTGCCACCCTGTTCAGCTCTCCGACCATCGAAGCTCTCGCGGTCGCATTGCAGGGCGAGAACGATAAGAAGTCGTGGTCGCCTCTCGTGGCTATCGACCCAAACGGATCGAAGCCTCCGCTGTTCCTAGTCCATGGTGCTGGCGGGAACGTGCTCCTCTATCGGAGCCTGGGTGAGCATCTCGCTCCGGATTTCCCCCTGTATGCCTTGCAGTCGAAGGGTTTGGACGGGGAAAGCCAACCTCTGCGCACTATCGAAGAAATGGCGGCTTGCTACGTCCGCGAGCTGAAAACCGTACAGCCTCAAGGGCCCTACTACTTAGGCGGCTACTGTCTGGGAGGTACAGTCGCGTACGAGATGGCTCAGATTCTCCGCTGCGAGGGAGAGGAAGTGCCATTGGTCGCCCTTCTTGATACGTACAATTACAGCCGCGCGCTCAAAGTAAGTTTCCGTTCATTCCTGCTGCAAAAAGCCAAGTTCCACCTGGCCAACCTGTCCCGCTTGCGGCCGGGTGCCATGCTCGAGTATTTGCGAGAGAAGATGAGGTTGGGATTCGGGGGTGAACTGGCGAATCTGAAGACCTCAATGCCGGGTTCGAGCCGGGCAGACGGTGTTAGCCGCGCGACCTCGGGTCCGGAGGCCAAGGTCCAAGCCGTCAATGATTATGCGGCAGAGCACTACGATCCAGTCGCTTATTTGGGGCAGCTGACACTTTTCAAACCACGATTCAACTACAAGTTCTATCCAGACCCGAAAATGGGCTGGGGAGATTTGGCTCTGGGCGGCCTCGATATCATCGAGGTGGCCGTGAATCCCCACTCCATGTTGCTCGAGCCCTATGTCAACGTGCTGGCGGCACAACTCAAGGCGTGCATCGCTGGCACGCAGCCGGTTGCAACCGCTCTAGGGGCAGATGACTCTTCGTTGGTGGAGAATGTTTGCGTATCAGCTTCAAACGATTGAGCGCACTCCAGATCTTTTTCCGCCGCCTGACGTGAGACCTCCCACGATATGAAGCCTACTAGAACCAGTTCGCGTGTGCGCGCTGGCGATCTCGTCATGGTTCGGACGTCGCATGAGATCCTCAAGACCCTGGACGTTAACGGCAAGTTGGACGACCTGCCGTTCATGCCGGAGATGCTCGAATTTTGCGGCCAGCGGTTCCGAGTGCTGAATCGAGTGGTACAGGCCACCATCGATGGTGCGTTCTTGCCCCGCCACACGGAGTCGTTTGTCAGGGAATTCAAGAACAACGACGTCGTGATACTTCAGGGCGTCCGCTGTTCCGGCGCAGAGCATGATAGCTGCCAGCGAGGGTGTGCGATTTTCTGGAAGGAGGCATGGCTCGAGAAAGTCGTCGGTGGGGACCATGACTGCGTTCCCAAACGAAATGCTGTGAGCGCAGCTTCGGACGAACTCCGTTGCCTCCTGAAAACGAGGACCGAACTCGGCAAGTACTTCTGCCAGTCGAGCGAATTCCTTAAAGCCACCCTGCACCTATCCAGCGTGCAGCGTTTCAGGAAGTGTTTTAGCGCCGTTGCGGCCGGCAACATCAGCGCTTGGAGGATGCTGAAACGCACCCTCTCGTGGATGTGGTGGAAGACTCATGCCAAGCTTATCGGTGAACACGCACGCGGGACACTGGAGAAGACGCCCACTGAGTTTCTCGGGCTGAGGCCGGGGGAGATGGTGGAGATCAAGTCGATTCAGGAGATTGTCGAGACGTTGAACAAGAACGGACGCAATCAGGGACTGCACTTCAGCGCGGACCAGCGTCCTTTCTGCGGCGGACGGTATCGTGTAAGAGGTCGCGCTGATAACTTCATCGCTGAAGGAACAGGCGAGATGAAACATTTCCGGAATACAGTCATGCTGGAAGATGTGCTTTGTGACAGTGCCTGTTTCGCGTTCGGCGGATGTTACCGGGCCGATCTGCTGTACTGGCGAGAAATTTGGCTCAGGAAGATTGAAGCGCAGCCGAGCACAAGCGGCTCAGAAGGGGACGACGTCCGCCATCGGGGCTGCTGAACCCTCGACCTTCCGCCATACCTGTTGCGCCTACCCCTTACCGCAAACAACCGTATGAGCGTTTTGAAACGAAATGCGTGCCGAGTCCGATGGGTATTGCGGCTGGGGCTGGACCGCATAGTCGATTGGCTCTACTCGATTGATACAGTTGTTGCCGGCCCGCTGCCGCATGCCGTGGAAATTAGCCGGTTTGGCGATGCCTATGTGAATGGGCCTGTTAGCTACTGGATTCTGCGATCCTATCTCGATTGCAACAAGCTCGGACCGAATGAAGTGTTTTACGACATCGGCTGCGGCCACGGGCGCGTCCTTTGCATGGTGGCTCGACATCGGATCGCAAAGTGTATCGGGATTGAACTCTCGGCGGAATTCGCCGAGAAGGCCCGAGCGAACGCAGCGGCGCTACGGGGCCGTGTATCTCCAATCGAGGTTTGTGTAGGTGATGCGGCCGAGATGGACTACACGGGCGGTACCACCTTTTATTTCGGTGATCCATTTGGGGCCGACACGATGCGAGCCGTCCTAAAGCGGATTGGTGAGACTGCAACGGTGAAGCCGAGGGCTGTCCGATGTATTTTCGTGCTACCCCGCGCGGAGCGCTCAGACGCGGTACGGCGAGTTATCGAAACTAGTGGCTGGCTCTGTTTCGTCGGCGAACAATCTCTACCGTATTCGCCCATGCGAGTTGAGTATTGGGGCTGGAGACCGAGCCGAAACAAAGATGCAGAGGCAGGTAGAAAAGGTATCTGGCTGAATCAGTCGGTCGACAGCTTTGACGTTCTCCAAGGGAATGTCGGTAAGGAATATGCGGGAAGCGAAGTGCCTTGGAGAGCCGTCGGGTAAGGCCTTAGAGCCTCCGTAATGGTTTTAGGGAGATAGAGAAGTTAAGGTACGTAGTCGACCTTCCTGCTAACGCAACCGGATAGCTTGATGACGACGTCTCGACAATATGTCACCTTCGCATGTCTATGCATGTTCTCCACGGCCCTTTTGTGGCGGCCGTTTATAGGCACGCTGGCTCTGGCATTACGCGACGATGAACTCACGCACATACTCCTCATTCTGCCGGTCAGCGCGGCACTGGTTTGCGCAGAGTGGAACTCCTTGAAGTTCATGCTGTCTTGGGACTTGCGGACAGGGCCGTGTTTGGCGGTTCTTGGTGTCCTAATTGCCCTTGCCGCGAGATTGTGGCTGCCTGCGACACCGGATGTACACCTTTCAGTCAGCATCCTTGGTCTGGTGACTCTCTGGATCGGAACGTTTGTCCTATGTTTTGGTGCCAGAGCTGCGTGCTCTCTGCTTTTTCCTCTTTGTTTTCTATTCTGGATGGTTCCAATCCCTTCGTTCGCACTGGTAAGAATCGTGCAGTGGTTGCAGCAGGGATCCGCCTTTGCCGCCTGGGTGTTGTTCTCGGCTGCTGACGTTCCAACTTCGCGGGAAGGCATTTTCCTGTTCATGCCAGGTCTGGACATCGAAGTTGCGCGGGAATGCAGTAGCATTCGTTCCAGCCTCATGCTGCTCGTAACCACAATGGTGCTCGCGCACGTGCTGCTACGAACACCTTGGCGAAAGGCTCTAGTCATTTTATTGGCCATGCCTCTCTCTGTAGCTAAGAATGGTGTGCGCATCTTCACCATCGGCATGTTAGGTACTCGCATCGATCGGAGCTTCTTGACCGGACGGCTCCACCACGACGGAGGGATCGTGTTTTTCCTGATTACTCTGGGGACGATATTGCTAGTGTTGTGGTTTCTGCGAAGGAGCGAAGGCGCAGTAGCATCCCTCTCAAGATTAAGTCCGGCGAGATCGCGAGTCGCTCCCAGGTCACCGACGGTAGAACCGGTAATAGTTCACAATCGGACGAACCTATGCGGGAACGCCGACGCCTCTGCCGTCGGCCAACACATTCCATAGATCAGGTGAGTTACTCTTGATAGACGATTTGAAGGTCAGGCTGCACCCGGGAATCGTCATCCGGGTACTAGCGTCAATCATCTTGGGCATAGTTCCAACGATCGCCGTCACTGGCCAGGTCAGTCCTGGTTCAAGCGCGAGCCTGCAGTCGGCGGAACCTGCCGCTGGAAGAGGGACACTTTCAGTCGCGGCCGAGCCGAAGCTTCCCGCCTGCCCAGCGGCGGACCTGCCGCCGTTGCAACCGTCACCACTAACTGGACACCACAAGGTGACCCTCTCGTGGAATGCGAGTGCTCCCTCCCTTAGCTCCGAAAGCAAGGCTGTGGGTTACTGCTTGTACCGGAGCAAGAAGCAGGATGCCACCAAGCGGAATCCCACGTGCAGTGACTGCGAGCAGATTAACCCCATCGCCATCGCTGGTACCGGATGCGTAGACGACCTCGTGGAAGACGGTGCGATCTACTACTACGTAGTAACCGCGATTGATGCCAAAGGGAAACCCAGCTCCTTTTCGAATGGGACCGTTGCTGAAATTCCTCCTAACAAGGAAAGTGTTAATCCCGTTTCGGTGAGCCCTTATCCCCCCTGTCGGGCAACGACTGGCTCGAAATAGACGCCAGGCGTGCACGCCGCAGGGTCCTGCAATGGATAATCTGCAAGAACGAAAATTCCGCCGTTTCAATGTAGAGTGCTTCGTCCATGTGAGGTTTCCCTCTGGGAACGCAATGGCTGAGGTTGATGCTGTCACCAGAAACATCAGCCTCGGCGGGTTGCTTTTAGAATGCGGCCGCTTGATTCCTCACCGTAGCCCGGTTGAGTTCACCATCACTGTGCGAGGGGGGCCGGTCTCTCGGCCAATCACACTCACAGGCGCTGGTGAAGTCGTGCGGATTGAGCCAGGCGAAACCCCGGACCGAATTGGGATTGCGGTGGCATGCAGTCGAAGCATGACTCAGATGGAAAACTATCTGGCCGTAAGGGCGTGAGACTTGGTGCGCTGTCACATTCTGACTAGTGGATAGCCGTGCCGGCGAAACTCTCACCCGCGATGCAGGTTGCATGACATGCAGTCCTGAGGGTAATCAGATTCGCTTCTGAATCATCTCCAGATTGACTGCGAAATTCCTGGTAATGGACTCTGTCCCGAGCATGAGAGCCGCCGTCTCGATCGCCTTCTCCCCGACCGGAGTCTGGCTCTCGTCAAGCTTGAAGTAGATAATCTCCCACGGTTCCGTCTCCCGCCCCGTCAGTTCCTTCTCCCCCTGCTGCTGGAAGTCCTCTTTGGGCATCGCCTGTTTTGTGCAACCAGGTTGCACAATCGAATTGCTGCCCGTCCCTCCTCGCCAGCTTGGCCAGTTCCAACCCCTTTGTCCAGCCCACCTCCTTCAGTTCCTTCCTCATCGGCGATGCCAGCGGACTGTTGGCTCGTGTAAGGCGGACAGCGAGTGAACGGTTTAGACTCATGGGTGTCAATACCATGATCCGCTACGGCATTCTCGGTTTCGGACTTCACGCGGTGCGCCGATTGATGCCCGGTTTCGCGCTCGCCCAAAATAGCTGTGTGATGGCGTTGTCTCGCCGCGACCTGGACAAGGCGCGCACCTCCGCCTCCGAGTGCAGCATCCCACATGCTTATGACTCGGCCGCCGACCTTTGCCAGTCTCCCGAGGTCGACGCCGTTTTCGTGGCTACGCCCAACTGCTCTCACTGGAAAGATGTCCTGCTAGCGATTGAAAGTGGCAAGCCGGTGCTTTGCGAAAAACCCATGGGCATGAATGCAGCCGAATGCCTCGAAATGGTGGAGGCGGCTCGCCAGGCTAACCTGCTGCTTGGTGTCGCGCAGGTGTTCCGCTTTGAACGTAGCCTAGCGAGGCTTCGTGAGCGTGTAATCGCCGGTCAGGTGGGCCAGCCGATGTTTGTGCGCTCGGAGTTTTCTTACTTGGGTCGAACGCACGCTCGCAAATGGCTAACCGACGCCAAGACCGCCGGGGGCGGACCCATCGCCGATGTTGGTGTGCATTGTGTCGATGCTCTGCGTTACATCCTCCATGATGAAATCGTCAGCGTATCAGCGAGTGGGATGTCGGACCAGGATTCCGGAGACGTAGAAGCCGCTGCAGTGCTCTCGCTGGAGTTTGCTCGGGGGACTCTTGGTTCGGTTCTGGTCTCCACGCGCGCTGAATACCGCACACCCCTCGAGATCGTCGGTGAAACTGGGGCACTGCGGGCGGACGATGCGTTCAGTGTCGAGCGCCCGATTGAGCTTGAACTTCGCCGAGGTGGAAGCGTTGTCGAGCACGAAACAGTGTCGAATGTCGACGCATATGCGCGCCAAGTGGATATGTTCTCCGCGGCAGTCGAAGGTAAGGGGGAGTTCTTGGTCCCCGGCGAAGAAGGTTGGCAGAATCAGGAAGTCCTGGATGCGGCCTATCGCAGCTTGACGAGTGGAAAGGCCGAAACGGTAGAGCTCGTCAAGCACCGAACGGCGGCCCGATGACGATGGTCTGCGGGAGATTCTGACGACAGGGAAGCCGCACCACAGCCAGATGGCCCGAGAGACACCTGAGTCGGGGCACCTCCGGTGCGGCAGTACCTCTTCCTATGGGATCACGATCTGAACCTGGTTCGAATAGGTACTTTCGACTCCGCTGGAATCCACTGCGGTGGTGGCATAGTCATAGGTCTGCCCGACCGCGACCGTTGTGTCGGTGTATGAGGTGTTGGGATCCAGGCTGGAATTGATCTTGGTATACGAACTGCCCGTGGAAATCCGGCGATAAACGTTATAGCCCGCGACCGTAGATGTACTCGGATTCCACGACAGGGTTACGTAGGGCGGCGCACCCGTGCCCGACAGGGACTCCGATGCCGTGGAATTAGTTGCATTGCTGGCAAACGACAGGGTGGCGGAGGTGGACCCGGTATTTTGTGGGGTGTAGGCCACGCTGAGCTGAGCGCTCTGGCCGGCGCTGAGCGTCAACGGCAAC
>Ga0316363_10002008_pt1 | contig 16441 bp, 13 predicted proteins | sample Sb_taG_3_FD_200459 | JGI IMG/M metagenome (GOLD analysis project Ga0316363, IMG submission 200459) | Peat soil microbial communities from Weissenstadt, Germany - Sb_50d_a_PC metaG (v2) (version 2) | ecosystem: Environmental > Terrestrial > Soil > Wetlands > Peat | place: Germany: Weissenstadt...
ATGGCACAGGACGGCGTTTTCTTCCACCGCATGGCCGTCATCCATCCTAAGTGGCGCACGCCCGCCTTCAGCCTGATCGGCCAAGGCATCTGGGCCGCGGTGCTCACCGTGAGCGGACGTTACGACCAGCTTTACACCTACGTCATCTTCGGGATGGTACTGTCCTACACCCTGACCGTTATCGGCCTTTTTATCTTGCGCTGGAAACGACCCGACGTTCCCCGCCCCTATCGCTGCACCGGCTACCCGTGGCTGCCCGCAATCTACGTTCTAGTCGGCGTTGCCTGGACGCTTAACACCATCATCCAGCGGCCAACCGAAGCCTTCTGGGGTGCCACGATTGTGCTGATTGGCGTGCCGGGATATCTGTATTGGAAGCGCAGAGGCCGCGCAACCACTGCCGAGTGAACCATGTTTAGTGAAACATGTTCGAGCGGTGCAACGCTAACCTCCGGCGCGTTCCCTGTGGTAAAGAGCTTTTTGAACCACAGGGGACACAGAGGATCACAGGGGGCACTGGTAAAATCCGAAGTTAGCTATGCACACCTCCGCCATCCTTCTCGTCTCCTGCCCCGACCGCAAAGGGATTGTGGCCACGGTTGCCGACTTCGTCTATCGCCACAACGGCAACATCCTTTGTGCCGATGAGCACGGAGACGAGGAATCGAATCTGTTCCTCTTGCGAGTCGAGTTCGACCCGGCAGATTTCGATTTTGACCTGGCCCAGTTTTCCGAGCGCTTTGCTCCCATCGCCCGCGACTTCCAGATGGACTGGCGGCTCGCCCGCTCCACCGACCGGCCCCGCATCGCCATTTTCGTCTCGAAGCAGGACCACTGCCTGCAGGACCTGCTCTACCGCCACCAGAGCGGCGAACTGCGCTGCGAAATCCCGCTGATCATTTCCAACCATCCCGATAACCAGCGCATCGCCGACTTTCACCGGGTCCCCTACTTTCTCGTACCGGTCACGAAAGAAAACAAGCGGGAAGCGGAACAGAAGCAAATCGCGCTCGTCCGCGAACACAAATGCAGTCTCGTCGTCCTCGCGCGCTACATGCAGGTGCTGTCGAAAGAGTTCATCGCAACCTTGGGCTCCGAGAACCTCATCAACATTCACCACTCTTTCCTGCCCGCGTTCGTCGGCGCCAAACCCTACCGCCAGGCGTTCCAGCGCGGCGTGAAGCTGATCGGCGCCACCGCTCACTACGTTACTCAAGTACTCGATGATGGCCCCATCATCGAACAGGATGTCGTCCGCATCTACCACCGCGACACCATCGACGACCTGGTCCAGAAGGGCCGCGATCTCGAAAAAGTCGTGCTGTCGCGCGCCGTCCGCTGGCACGCGGAAAACCGCATCCTGCTGTATGGAAACAAAACCGTGGTCTTTCAATAGCCCGTTGAGGGCACTGAGACGGGGCAAGCCCGTCTCTACATGCGGGTAGTAGGGCAGCCACTTCCGTAACCAGGTAACCAATTGCGCTGACCTTCCCTTTCGGCTTTACTAAAGGATAGTACCCATTTGAAGGCATTACCGCGCGATCTCGAAGGAGCAGACTTTGGTTGAGGATCCCAAATGGGAACTGGCGTTGCTGGCCACCGTGCAGAGCTTCTACCAGCGGCTGCTGAGTGACCAACTCGGCGGAGAGCTGCCCGCGCCCGCCGAACTCGCTCCTGACGTCATCAGCCACGCCGCCGACGTGCGCTCTACCCTCGATAAGATGCACCTCTGGATCCAGATGCTCGACATGGCCATCACTCCCGCCATGCTGCGCCTGGGGGTGCAATCTGACCTTGATCCCGAGGTTGCCGAAGCGTTGCTGCGCTACTTCGCGCGCCACCGCGACGATTCCGGCGCCAATCGCGACAAAACCGATCTGGTCGCAACTTTTCTGTTTCGCCATCCCCGTGTGGTTGGCCAGTGGGAGCAGCGTGGCTACGGCCTCGATGGATCAATTCCTCTGTCTCCATTTGAAATTGCGCTGCTGGAAATCCTGTCTGAGTCCGACGTGCCGGTACTGTCGGAAGCGGATGTGCAACTGCTGCGCGAATTCAGCCCCTTGCTCGACCAGGCGAATCGCTTCCAGGACTTCAGCGCGCTCATGGACTCCGGCATCATCCAGCGGGTTCGGGAGTTGAAATCCGCGCTCGGCGAATCGATTTATCACCCCGGAGTGCTGGCCACGCTGGCGCCTTACAATGCCGCCTTCGGCGACCGTTTCAATGCGCTGTTCGCCAGCGCCGCGCAAGAGATCAAGGATTACGCCCACCGCCTGGAAGAACTCGGCGGCAGCATCCTCAGTACCGTCGACGGCGTCGAAGTCACCGTGGAGCATGTCGCCGCCCTGAACCAGGAAACCCTGCTGAAAGTCGACTACAGCGCGGCCCTGGAAAAATTCCGCCGCGTCTCCCGGCTGAAAAAAGAGTTGGAACGCAGGCCGCCGATCCGGCGCGCCCACCCGGACCCCGCGGCTTCCATTCACGCCGTGGGAGCGGGCGGCGCGGCGGCTGCTCCGGCGATTGTTCTCAATTATGTTCCCGCCGCTATCACACCGCAGGCGCTCTCGGTTGAAGAAGCCAAGTTGCGTAGGGTGGAAGAATCGATCCGCGTCTTCGTTCGCGTCGCCGATCCCAAGTTCCGCCAGATCGTGCCCATGCGCTATTTCAACCTGATGCTCAGTCCCGCCGAGATTGAAGCCTACACCGCCGACTATCTCGAACAAGCAGGACCGCGGGCGGACGCTGCCCGAATGCTGCTCCGCGTCGTCGCGGTAACGGCGCGCATTACCACCGAGATGGAAGAGCTCAAGCGCTCGCGGAATTCCCGCTCCGTCTGGAAGCTGCACGCCGATTCTTTGGTAGTCCTTGTCGACCTCGGCACGCGCCTCGCGGAAGCCGTGGACCGGCTCGCCTTGGCCGCCGGCCAGCAGCCGGAGACGCAGGCAAACAGTGAGCCTCTCCGCAGCTCGCTCGAAAAGCTGCGCAAGCGCACCGCCGAGGCTGCAAAGCTCATCGCCGAGGCGTAACCGCCAAATAAAAAGGGACAGGCAGTTCCCAGATTACCTCCGATTCTTGGGAAGGGCACGGCTTCAGCCGTGCCGCCCAGAGCCAATAAAGACGCGGGCTTTAGCCCGTGAGGGTCCCGGCAGTCTACTCCTTCGGTTCGTCATGAGTTAGCTTCTAGTTACTCTCCGGTTTTCCGCTTGGATCGGATAACGTCAGACCGCGAGCGTTGGTTGGTCGACGGGTCAGTTGGGCGAGCGGTTACTTGGGGAGGGTGAAGGTCAGGGTTACATCCGTCTGGAACTGGGAGGGGTGGTCGTTGCGGCGGTAGGGTTGGTAGCGCCAGTTGCGGACGGCTTCGGCGGCGGCGGCGGCTAGGAGGGGGTCTCCGCTGAGCGTGCGGATGGATGAGACGGAGCCGTCTTCGGCGACTTCGACTTCGAGGGTTACGTTGCCGGAGCGGTGGGCGGCGATGGCGTCGGGAGGATACTCGGGCTCGGTGCTGCTGAGGAGGCGGGTTTCGGCTTCCCCGGGGTCTAGCCAGACGCTTTGGGTTGCAGCGATCTTGGTTGCGGTGATCGTAGTCGTGGACGATGCTTCTGCTGTGGAATCGCTGTCTTGCTTGCTGGAATCGGGCTTGGCTTGTTGAGATTTCGCTCGGTCGGGCTTGGTGGGAGCGGAATTCATGCGGAAGATGACTTTGCCTTTTTCGTAGACGACTAATTCGTCCGCAGCGGGAGCGGCGGTGGATTTTGCTGGCGCTGCTGGCTTTGATCTAGTCGCGGTGGATTTTGTCGCGGTGGATTTTGTCGCGTCGGCTGATTTTATTGGCTCGGCCGGGATGGGCTGAGATATCTGGGCATGAGATGCGGCCGGGCGGAGCCATCCGATGCGGGAACCGATTAGGAAGCTGACGGCGATGGTGGCGACAATGGCTAGAGCTCCAAGGACGAGGGTCCAGGCTTCGTAAGGAGGGCGGCGAGCGGGCAGAGGGCTGGCTGCAATGGACTCGGTCGGAAAAAACGCGAGCGGAGGAACGAGCTCGGGCCGGACGACTGCGGCGGCGGGTGGCGGCTGACTGAGTTCGATGGCGGCGTGGCGAATGCGGGCGCACTCCTCGGCGAAACCTTCGAGCAGTTTCTGGTCGGAGTGGGAAAAGGCGGCGGGAGAGGGAGAGAAGACTTCGAGGATTCCGGTGAGAAGGTTCTTGTCGCTACTGTCGAAGACGGGAACGATGAGGATGGAGCGGATCCCGAGGCGGCGGGAGAGGGCGGGGTCGACGCGGGGGTCGAACTCGGTATCGACGGAAAGCTGGGGCTGACGGGTTTCGAGACAGGCGCCGGAGAGACCGTCGCGGGTGTTGAGGGTGACGCCGAGATCCGGGGCGAGGGGTCCGGTGGCGACGCGGCAGACCATTTCGTCGCCGCGGACGACAGCCAGGATGGCGGAGTCGGCGTGGGTGGCTTCGGCGGCGCGGACTACGAGTTCGTTGAGGATTAAATCGAGAGCGAGGTCGGGTGGAAAACCGGCGACGAGGCGCTGATCGAGGGCACGGGTCGGGTCAAGGGGCGAATCGTCGGGGCGGAACTCGGACCTCGACATAGATTGCGGGAACATAGTTTGTTCCGCCCGCCTGCCGTAATGTTGGGGGAAAGCAGGCTCTAAGGTGAGTTTCCCGCGAAACGGGGGGGAAGTCAATTGGCGAACGGATTTGGTAATCGGGTAAATTCGTAATTTGGGGCGCGGAGCTATCCGCGCCTTCTTGTTTGGCGCTACGGGCGGAAAGACTGACTACAGAGGACTCGGGGGAGTTAGGTCGGTTTCGCGGGGTGACATTGGATTCGGCGCACACGGTGACGCGGGCGGGGTCGCCCGCGTCCACACTTGCAGCTATTGCCCGGTTTCAGTGAAGACGGCAGATTTGACTCCGGTGGCGGTGGGGGCCACGGAGTACTCGACGAAGGTGACGTTCTTGAAACCGGCGGAACTGGCGGTGACAGTAACAGTGGAGACGGTGGCCGGCAACTGTAGAGTAGTACGAGCCAAGCCCTTGGCGTCGGTGACCACGGAAGACGGATTGGGAACGGCACCATTGTTGGCGGTGAAGTTGATGGTGACACCGGGGACGCCGTTCTTGTATGTGTCTTGGGCCTGCGCGACGATAGGGTTGGGGAGGATGGAACCTTCGGTACCGGTCTGCTTCGCTCCGCGGTAGGAAATGATTTTAATGGCGGCGGCGGCAGCAGCGGTAGCAGTGGTGGTGGCAGTACCGAAGCCAGTCCCGGACATCGTCAGGGTGTAGGTGCCAGATTTTTGCGGAACGGTATAGGTGATGGAAGCGTTGCCGTTGGCGTCGGTGGTGACGGAACCGGTGCCAGGGCCGGAGGAGGGAGAGAATACCCCGCCTTTGCCGCCATCGCTGAAGTTGACGGTGGCGCCGACGTCGGGTTGTCCGTTATATGGATTGGCAACCTGGATCTGAATGGGATTGGGCAGCGCGGTGCCGACGGTAGCAGTCTGGGCGCTGCCTAAGGTAACGGTGACGACGGGAAAGAGTCCGTAGGCTTCGAGACTAGTCTGGGTGGCGACGAAGAGCTTGCCGTCGGCGACGGTCTGAGTGACAAAATGACCGACGTGTGGAAACGCGTCGCGCTTGTTGGGCGCCTGAATCGTGGAATAAAGCAGTTGGAGCGGAGCGTACTGGTTCTGGCAGGTGCCTGCCGGTGCGCTTGCGGTACAAGCGTTAAAGGCGAGAAGCTCACTACCGCTGATCACCCACACAATTCCGTTGGTTTTCCCGTTGGCGGAAATGGATGGGGAGTGACTGCCGCTGTATTTCTGGGCAGTCGCAGCGGGAGGAATACCGAGCGTTCCGCCGGACACCCGATAAGCCAATAGCGGAGAAGCATCGGGTGCGAAGTACACGGTCTCGTTCCAGTAGGCGGCAGAACCGAACTGGACATTGTAGTCATTTTCCGGGTTGGCGCTTTTTTCCAGGAGAGGGAACTCCTGGACGATCTGAGGATCGCTCGGCCCCCCCGGGGCATACATTCCCATGAGGTCGCGATCGAGAACGTAGACCCAGCCCTGCTTGCCGCTGGCAACGAGTTCATTGGGGGTGGGACTGTCGCCTTGATAAGGGAGGATGAGAACCCCGGTGGAACTCAAGTCAAGATCGTTGGAGTTGAGGTAGGCCACGGTCCAAGGGGTGAAATAATCGAAAACCGTGAGATCGGGGTAAAGCTTCACCACGCTGTTGCAGTAGGTCTGACCACCGGTTGGGACATCATAGTGGCCCACGCCGGCGACTTCGGCGGTCTCAAAGAAGATGTTACCGGCTTCATCGGCGGCAAGACCGGTGCCGGCCTGCCAGATGGAAGTCAATCCCCAGTCGGGCGACGTGTTGAAGACCGCGAGTGGCGCCAGATACTCAGGACTCCCCATAGGAGCGCTTGCGTTGTAGGAAAGAACCCAGCCGCTGTTTTGGTCGTTGCAGCCGTTCGAGCCGAAGCCCATGTAAAGGACGCCGTTGAGCAACAAGAGACCGGGGCGGTTTTTCTGGTGAAGGCTGTTGAAAACGGTAACGTGTCCCTTCTTGCTGGTGGTTTGGATGTTGGTGATTTGGACGGGGCTACCCGGTTGCTCATTGCCGCTGGTGATGTCGAGGGCGTGGATGTGGTGACGGACGGTGCCGTTCAGAGCAGTCTTGGCCACCAGATACATGGTATTGGTGGTGGTATCTATGACGGGAGTTCCAACGATGCCTTCCTCGTCGAAACCGTTTCCGAGACCGCAGGGCAAAGTCTTGTCGCTGACAATGGCCGGAGTGCCACCGACGTTGAGCATGCTGGCGTGCCAGAGCTGGGCGCCGGTGTCGGCGTCAATGGCGTAAACCGAATCCGCCATGGTGACGACGTAGACGACGTTGTATAGGGTACCCTGCCCCAAAATATTCACGTTGGGCATGTAGAGGGGCTGGGCCATCACGTCGGCGTTGGGGGACGCAGCCACGCCAGGGTCGACGGGAAAGCTGAAGAGGTGGCCGAAGCTGTTCTTGTTGACGTTGGAGGGAGTGAGCAGAGTTTCGTTGGTATTCGCGCCGTCGCGGGCGTTATCAAAGCGGCTGGTAGGAAAAGGCTGCTGCGCGAACGAAGGCGACAGCAAGACAATACAGACGACGAGCAGAGTCAGGCAAACATTGCGGGCAGGCGACGCACTGAACATCGATTGATGAATGGTCCGGGAAGCCGCGCCGGAACGGATTTTCGCAACATAGCGTGACAAGAAATTTCGCATTGCCTTGTTTCCTTCAAAATACAACAGCCGGGAGCCGGGGTTTACCCAGGTAAATAGCACTTGGAACACCGGGGAAGGGGCTTATTGCAAAAGCGAGAACTTAACGGAAACTGTAACAATCATGGAGCCTTTTATACAGCTAAAGGCGGTGGAATCACAATCCCAATTAATTGGGGCAGGTGCAAAGTCTTGCGCATTCTGCGCCTTTTTCTTCAGGCGGAACTGGCGCTATCATGCACGTTGCGGCGCGGTTGATTTCGAAGCGCTTACGGCATCGCGAAGCGATGCTGATACGAACCTGAGTTTTTCAGCAGCCTGCTAAGAGTCTACAACAAGACCCTCCCTGGTACCGCGACGGCGTAGTTTTTGTAGCCAAACTTCTGACGAGCCTGCCTGCGAGTAAAGCTCCACTGGATCATCCTCGGTCGCGATTCATGGCGCGGTTCCACGCCCGAGTTTACTTTCATTCTCAGCACCACCGTTGTCCCGTTACGGTTAAGGTCGGGGTCGCACTCTTCAACGTTTAAACGCGTATCGCGTGCGAAACTCTTTGCACTATTCCATACAACTTTTCGGGAGCTTCCGGGTTCAATAGTATGTAGGAGTGTGATTGTCAGGAGGAGATCTTGAAAGTATCGCGCTTGTTCGGTACGGCAATCGGTTTCGGGTTGGCGGCGAGAGCCGTTCTTTTATCTTTTTTGATTGGCGCAGCGGCATGGGCTTGCGCCCAGAGTGGCGCCATGACTCCTTATCAGGATGAATCGGACGGCGCCAGCGCCGGCGGAAAATGGCTGGAGTTTCACTCCACCGACAAGATGACGGGCGCGAAAAAAGTGCGCTTTGAGATCCAGTCGGACAACTATTTTCGTGAAGACCCGGAATACAAACCCAGAGTGGATCTGTTTTGCGATGACGGCAAACTCAAGCTGGCCGACTTCAATCCCGGAGTCAGACTGGCTCCGCCGAACCGCCCCGGCTGGTGGGGACAGCCCCAGTTGGAAGTTATGGTCCGCGTTGACGATACGCACTACTTCAAGGGCTGGAACTGGATGCGCGGCCACTTCCTCTCCATGGACAAAGGCACGGTTCGGGGCATGATCGGCGCCAAGGTCTTCAAGGTGGAACTCCCAACGCGGAGCGGACGGCAGATCGCCGAGTTTTCTCCGGGCGGGCTCAATTTCGATCGAATCAAGCGAGCCTGCGATCTGACGCCGAAGAAGCCGAGCACGGACTGAGCGCACTCGGCAGCCGATGACGTGCGGGCTTCGCAGGCCTCGAACCTCGCATCCTTCGCAGAAAAACGCGCATCCAAAGTTGCAGTCGTCTTATTGCTTAATTTAGACTGCGCCGTTCGAACTTGAGGTGAAGGATGTTGAAGAAGATATTTCGCATCTGGCGCAGTGGTGTCCCCGGCATCATTCTTGTTTATCTGCTCGTCGCATTGGCTCCGTCGCTGATGGCTCAGACGGCTGGAACGGGAGCATTGGCGGGCAAGGTTACCGAACCGTCTGGTGCTACGGTTGCGAGTGTTACGGTCACGGCGACCAGTGTCGACACCGGCCTGGCGAAAAGCACGACCACGAGGACCGACGGCACTTATAAGTTTGACGGGCTCGCGCCGGGCAAGTACCGAGTAAAGTTTGAGGCCTCCGGTTTCAAGCCGGTGGAGCTTCCTTCCGCGATAGTCAATGCAACCGAGACGGCGGTACTGGATACGAAACTGGAAATCGGTGACGTAGGCAATGCCATACCAGTGAACAAACCCGCGCCGTCCGCGCAGGAGAATTTGCCGAATGCCCCTTCCAGCAGCACCACTGCGCCTTCGCTGCAGGACCTGGGCTTTCCCGCCGAGCAGTCTCAAGGAAACGCCCGGGAACAAGCACTGCTCGATAAACGGACGCACATGCTAAAGATCCATCAGCGGCTGGGTTTGATCACGACCATTCCGATGATTGCCACCGTCGCCACTTCCCTCAACGCCGGGGGCAAGAGCACCAGCACGACCTCGCGCGATCTGCATGTGGCTCTCGGCGGGCTGACGGGAGATTTGTATTTCATGACCGCGTACTATGCCATCCGCGCGCCCAGAGTACCCGGGACAGAAACGCGTGGGCCGATCCGTTTCCACAAGGCCATGGCTTGGATCCATGGTCCAGGAATGATCCTGACACCCATCCTCGGAGCAATCGCCTTCGATCAAAAGAGCAAAGGGGAAAAGGTTCACGGCATCGCCTCCGCGCATGGGCCGGTGGCCATCGTGACCGCCGGGGCGTTTGGAGCCTCTCTTCTGTCGGTATCCCTTAAGTTTTGAGCCGCGCTTATGAAAAAGACCATCCTGATGGCCTTCGTGCTTCTGGCGCCGCCTACGCTTGCCGCAGCGGACGGCCAGTGGGTTCTCGAACAGTGCACTCTCACCTACCATGTATCCCATCCGCTGCATCAGTCAGAGGGTGTGAGCCACGCGGCGCGAGGTAAGGGAGTCTGCCATGCCGGACAATGCGATTTCCTGATCGCAGTGCCGGTCAAGTCGTTTGATTCCGGGGATAGTAATCGCGACCTTCATATGCTCCAGGTCACGCGGGGGGCGGAGTTTCCCATGGTCATCGTGCGAACCCGACTGCCAGAATCGGACGCCACATCTGCAACCATTAATGCCGATCTGGAGATTCAGTTCGCCGGCCAGACCGCCCAGTACAAGCAGGTTCCCCTCAAACTGGTAACGCAAGGTGGCGGGACCCATATCACAGGGACAATTCCGGCCACACTCTCAGATTTTAAAATTGACCCGCCATCGCTGCTGACGATGCCAGTCAAGAACGAAATTCCGGTGCGCGTGGAAATGACCTGGAGATCGCAGTAACGGGCCTGTCATCACGGACCTCGCAAGGTCCATAAGGAGGAATAGCGAACGTGAAAAGATCACTTGTAATTTCCCTATTGCTCGCTCTATTTGCGACCGCACGGCCCCTGAAGGCCCAGGAGCAAGCCTCGAAATTTGAGGCATATGGCGGGTACTACTACGCGCGCTTCAATATAAATGCCAGTGCCGCCCGCGGCGCACCCTCGGAAACATTCAACGGCAACGGCGGCGGTGGCCAGATCGAGTACAACGCCAACAACTGGCTCGGTGTAGTGGGAGATATGGCCGGCTATGGTGCGACCGCCACCACAAACGGCGCCTTGGTCGGAGGAGGGTTTACCTATCTTCTTGGGCCCAGAGTGAATTTCAGGCACGGCAAAGTTACGCCGTTCGTTCAGACCCTCTTCGGAGGCATTTGGACAACCGACGGGATTGGCCACTCAGGGTCCGAAAATAATTTTGCGATGACGGCGGGAGGCGGCATTGATTTCAAAGTATCTAAGCACGTCTCCGTTCGCCCCGTGCAGGCCGAGTACTTCATGACCAAAATCCCCGACGGTCTCAACAACCGCCAGAACAATTTGCGGGTTGGCGCCGGAATTGTTTTACGGCTGGGCCGAGACTAGTGGGGCCCAAAGTCCAGCGCCATTTGACTGCCCTCTGCATCCCCAGCGCTTCCTGCGAATCCAATGATGGTATCGTTGAACTCGCATCGGGAGGCCCATGAAGATTGGCATTACGTGTTATCCAACCTACGGCGGCAGCGGTGTTGTCGCCACCGAATTGGGGCTTGAGCTCGCTCGCCGGGGCCACGAGATTCATTTCATCTCCTACTCGCAGCCCATTCGTCTGACCGGGCCGGAACCTAACATTCATTATCATGAGGTCGAGGTCACGCGCTATCCACTGTTTGAATATCCTCCGTACGATCTGGCGCTGGCGACGCGCATGGCCGAAGTGTCGCAGCTCTACGAACTCGATTTGCTGCATGTGCACTATGCGATCCCGCACTCGGTGAGTGCGATGCTGGCCAAGCAGATGCTGGCGGCAACTCCGCCGCGGCGCCATTTGCCATTTGTCACGACCCTGCACGGCACCGACATCACTCTCGTCGGGCTCGACCGCTCGTATCTTCCGATTACGCGTTTTTCCATTGAGCAGAGCGACGGCGTGACGGCGATCTCACAGTATTTGCGCAACCGCACCCTTAAGGTTTTCGACGTCAAGAACCACATCGAAGTCATCCCGAACTTCGTCAACTGCGACGACTACTTGCGCAAACCGGAGTGGATGGAAAAGCGCAACGAGTACGTCTCGACTGACGAGCGGCTGCTGGTGCACCTTTCCAACTTCCGCCCGGTGAAACGCGTCCTGGATGTGATCGAAATCTTCGACCGAGTTCGAAAGAAAATCCCCTCCAAGCTGGTGCTGATTGGCGATGGGCCCGATCGTTCCCAGGCGGAGTGGCTGGCGGTACAGAAAGGCATTCACGAGCACGTGCTGTTTCTCGGGAAACAGGATCAGATCCGGGAAAAACTGGCCATCTCAGACGTGCTGCTAATGCCCAGCGAACTGGAAACGTTCGGACTCGCGGCACTGGAAGGGATGGCCTGTGAGGTCGTCCCCATTGCCACTCGCTCCGGAGGAGTGCCGGAACTGATCGAGCATGGTGTGACCGGATTCCTGGCCGATGTCGGCGACGTGGAAACCATGGCGCGTTACGCCATCGATCTGCTGAATGATGAATCCGCTCTGCGCGCAATGGGGAAACGGGCGCGCGCTGCCGCCCAGGAAAAATTCTGTGCCAGCAGGATCATTCCGCTTTACGAAGACTTTTACCGAAAGGTGCTGGAGCGCTCGTCATAGTCGTCATCAACTCTTCCGGATTAGGCAGAATGGGCAGCCGCAACCGGATCAGCGTGCCGCCGCCTTCGCGGTTTTCGATCATCATCTGGGCAGTATCGCCGTAGAGCACTTTCAAACGCTCGGCAACGTTGGCCATGCCGATGCCACCGTCCCCAAAACCATCGGGTTGCTCGAGCAATTGCGCTGCCCCCATGCCGACCCCGTCATCCTCCACTTCAACCACCAGCCGTGACTCGATCAGGCGGCTGCGCAGCGTAATGCTGCCGCCTTCAACTTTGGGAGAAAGTCCGTGCTTGATGCAGTTTTCGACCAGCGGCTGCAGCAGCATGCTGGGAACCATGGCTGCAAGCGACGCCGGATCGAGGTCCTTGACGACCTTGAGCTTGTCCCGTCCAAAGCGCACCACTTCAATGTCCAGATAATTGTCGATGAACTCCACTTCCTCGCGCAGCGGAACGAACGAATCCGCACTGTGCAGCAGGCGGCGAAGAATGGCAGCTAGCTTCAGGATCATCTCCCGCGCCGTGTCGGGATCGAAGCGCACCAGCGACGAAATGGAATTCAGCGTGTTGAACAGAAAGTGTGGGTTAATCTGATTCTGCAAGGCCGCCATGCGCGCCTGTAAAAGCAGCCGTTCCTGCTCTTCGAGCTTTATCTGGATGCGCACGCTGTTGAAGATTTTCAGTTCCGTGCCCACCACCATGACCGCGGTCAGGTAGATCGCGCTTTCCACCAAATACCCGTTCAGAGTTCCGCCGGCGCCATTTGCCCACAGGCCAGGGCTTTCCAGGCTGAAAATGGAGTTCGGCCAGAAGCGCCAGATTTCCGTCTGCAGAAAACGCAAGCCCACGATGGTCGCGAAAAAAGCGACCTGCCAATCGAACACGCGCGGCCGCGGCAGATTGCGGCGAATCATGCGATAGAGGGTGAGATCGATGAACGGCGAGAACGACCAGATATCTTCCTGTTCGGGCGCGACCCGGCGCAACTGCCCGGCAATAATTCCCGCGAGCACATTCAACGGCAAGCTGGCCCACTCTCCGTGCAATGCCGCCGGCAGCGACATGAGCGCTCCGCCGAGCCCTCCCGACAAGCGCCCGCCGATCACGCCCAGCAGCAGCGCGGTTTCAAGCGACAGATCACCGGCGAGAAAGCTCTTGACGCTGCATCGTATCCAGACGCCGAGTGCGATGGGGATCGCCATCCACAACGCCAGATAAATCTTGTGCCGGGTTTCGCGCTGCTCGCGGAAGAGCAGACTCTTGAATTCCTTGGAGCGCACCAGGGCGCTCGACAAGGCTGCAGCCACGCCCAGCTTGATCAGGAGGTTGACGAGTATCAGCCGCGGTTCCAGCATCGAAATCAATTCTTCCCGGGAAATGGCGCGTGCGGTCGGGATCAGGCTCCGATTGTACCCGCTGCCTCGCGCAAAAGCTGCTCAACGTTGACATTCGAGCCCGCCGGAACTCCGCCCTGGGCGAAATCGCGGCTTCCACCGCCGCGCCCTCCAACCGACGACAACACTTGCTTGAGCAACGCGCCCATGTCGGCGGTCGCGCCGGACAGACCACCCGGGGTCTGCGCGAAAACCAAACCCGGCGGATCCACGCTGCTCGCCGCCAGCGCGATAGCCGGCGTACCGGCGCGCGTCACTTTCTGGGCAAACAGTTTAGCGAAGCCGATGTCGCGATCCGAAAACGCCCGCACTACTATCTTCCGCCCGTTCGTCTCCGCTTGATTGTGAAGCGCGTCCAAAGCCATAAGCTCGGCCAGCTGATCGAGCGCGTCTTCTTTTTGCTTGCGCACCAGCTTGCTCTCTTCGACATTCTTGCGGATCTGATCCGGCACATCCCAGAGCTGCGACGAGAATAGTGCGGCCGCCTCACTGAGGGCGCCGTAGTCACGCCGCGCCATGCGAACTGCGCGACCGCCGCAGACAAACTCCACTCGTGTTCCCTGCCGCACCCTTTCGCTTTTCCGAAGAACGATCGAACCGATCTGCCCGCTGGCGCTGACGTGAGTTCCGCCACACGCCGACAGATCGAAATCCGCGACCTCGACCAGACGCAGTTCGTCGTGCTCCGCCGGAGGCAGTTTGCGCAGGCCAAGCCTCTCCGCTTCCGCGCGGGAAACATAGCGAATCCGCACGGGACGGTTCTCAAACACAACCTGATTGGCCCGCTTCTCAGCCCCGGCAATCTGCTCCGAACTTACCGACGGCGCTGCCAGATCAATCGAGCAATAGTCTTCCCCCATGTGGAACGAGACGGTCGGCAATTGATAAAGCTCGATAAAAGCCGCCGAGAGAACATGCTGTCCGGTGTGCTGCTGCATGTGATCGTGGCGGCGTTCGCGATCGATGCTGCCATGCACCGCCGCGCCCGCGAGCGGCAACTTCGCCGGCGCTTCCAGGTAGTGCACGATCCTGCCGTCTTCTGCGTCTGCAACTTCTGCGACGCGCAGGCGAGCGTCGTCTCCATCATGCCCGCCAAGCGTGAGCCATCCTGTATCGTGGACCTGACCGCCGCTAGTCGGATAGAAAGCAGTCTCGCGCAAAATAACGGCCGGACGCGATCCCTCCGCCGTCCCGGCCGATGCCACCACCGAGTCGAACTCCAGCAACTCCGGCCCATCGTAATAAAGTCGTTTAGTCATGATCGAATTTCGACGTAGCGCCGGCATCTTGCCGGCTGTCCCGAGGGCGTCTCGCCCTCGGAGCGGCAGCCGCGGAGGCCCGCTGGCAGCAGGCCGAGGACGCGCACAACAAAAGTCAGGCACCGGCGAACCACTGCACACGAAAGAGCCCGTTACCGTTGCTTCCTTCCGGACCTGGCGGGGTTGGCGGGAAAACGTCGCGCGGAACCGATGCCTGACTCTTCATAATACTATCAAGAGAGCGCCGAACGGAATCGAGAAGCGGATTGACAAGGAGTTTATTCTGAGGGAATCGGGGTAACAGGCACATGTTTGGATACGTTTTCCTCGTCTTAGCGCTTATGGCACTGGCGAGCATTTACAGCACTCTGGTGATGAGAATTCGTCTTGTCAAGAGATTGCCATTAGGGGATGGACTTTCGTGGTGGATGCGGAGTTCAGATGAGGTCGGCCGAGCATATCAGGATCTATTTCCCGGAAGCTACTTGCCCTCTATCGTCCGGTACGTGTTCTGGATGTTCTTAGCTGCGGCCGCTGCTATCGCCATACTTATTGCTCTGCGGAAATCAGTCTGATTCATTACCAAAATCGCGACGGTGCGTGTGACGGCGCCACGGATTCCTGCAAACTCTCGGGCGACGACGGTGTCTTTCGACTACCATCAGAACAATGCCTGAGTCAGAGTGCCCGAAATACAAAGAGCTAAAAGAACGCGAGACCCGCGCCCACGCCGCATGGACTTCTTTTCTGTACCGCAATGAAGTTAAGCCAAGGCTTTCGGAGAAGGCAAAGCGGAAGCATCAGAAAGAAGAAATGGAAGCGTATCAGCAAGCTCACAAGGCGCGCCTGGCTCACATGAAAACGTGTCCAACCTGCATGTCCAACTTGTAAACATTGCAGCCGTCACAAAGGGGACGATTCTGAAAGGGCCGTGGCACGATCTGAAATACTACTTGACATGGGCAGTTATAATAGAACTATAGTCCAATGCGGCTGTAGCGGTAGTTAGAACTAAGTTCTTTGAAATTTAGACTGCGTGCGACTTAGTAAGTCGTTGACGGATTCTAACGGTCAGGCACAAGTTAGGTCGCCCCTAACTCCTTTTTTATCTAGATTATGACTTTAACTCCTTTAAACTCCTAGATTTTGCCCGTTTTAGCCCGTAACTCTATGATTCCAATAGAGGGGAGGGGGGAGGGGGGTACCTCCATCTAGCGCACCACCAGCACTTCCCGAATGGCATCGCGCGCCAGGAAAAACTTGATCGAGGCAAAATCCCGGAAGAGGTTTTCAATGTGCCGGTTGTTGAACACTCGTTGCAGGCGCGGAGATTGCTTTTCGGACGCGGGCCGCCCGGGCGGTGCGAACTTCACCTCTTGCATCTCCAGCATGTCGGTGCCGGTCACGTGATAGCGATAGCAGGTCGAGTCCGGGCCCGCGTCGCGCGTGTGAAAGAACGCCAGCAGGTATCCGCCCGGCTTCATCACCGACCACAAACGGTCGATGGTCGGCTTCACCAGGCTCTCTTCCATGTAATCCGGAAGATTCCAGCACAGCACCACGTCGAACTGAGCGTTTGCGTACGCCAGGTTCTCATCCAGAAATTTCTTGCTGTCCAGAACCGAGTTTCCCGCGCTGTCCTGAATGCGCAGCGCCGGGTCGAGTGACGACCGCAACAAATCTTCGCTGTAGTTCTTGTGTCCCTTGCCGGTGAAAAAGCGGATGTTGTTGGCGGAGGTCGAGCCTATGTCGAGCACGCAC
>Ga0316363_10002016_pt1 | contig 16413 bp, 13 predicted proteins | sample Sb_taG_3_FD_200459 | JGI IMG/M metagenome (GOLD analysis project Ga0316363, IMG submission 200459) | Peat soil microbial communities from Weissenstadt, Germany - Sb_50d_a_PC metaG (v2) (version 2) | ecosystem: Environmental > Terrestrial > Soil > Wetlands > Peat | place: Germany: Weissenstadt...
CGCGTCCGCCCGGTTGGCGATGTTGTAGAAGTTCTCTACGGACACCACCGGGGCGATCTGCTGCGCCTCGGCCAGCTGGCCGAGGCTGACCGTGCTCACGCCCAGATGCCGGATCAGGCCCTGCTGCTGCAGTTTGGCGAGTGCCTCGAACTGCGGGCTGAGGGCATCCGCAACCGTGGCGCGGTCGTCGATCCCGGCGAGGGTCCGGAGGTAGACCACGTCAAGCACGTCGAGCCCGAGCCGGCGGAGGTTGCCGTGCACCTGCTCGCGCAGCGACTGAGGTGAGTTGCCGGGCAGCCAGCCACCCCGCTCGTCGCGGACCACCCCGACCTTGGTCACGATGTGCACATGGTCGCCGTACGGGAAGAGCGCCTCCCGGATGATCTCGTTGGTGATGTACGGGCCGTAGGCGTCGGCCGTGTCGATGTGGTTGACGCCCAGCTCGACCGCGGTCCGCAGCACCTCGATCGCGGCCGCCCGGTCGCGCGGCGGCCCGAAGACGCCGGGGCCGGCGAGCTGCATCGCGCCGTAGCCGATCCGGTTGAGGTCGAGGTCCCCGACCCGGTAGGAGCCGGCCCGGGCGCCGGGTGGCTTGGTGGTAGTCATGGGATTTCCCTTCGGACTCGGGTGAATCTATTCGCCCACGCAACATGCGACCGGCGGTCCGCGCAGGGGCCGAGCCTGGGCTCACTCGTCCCAGGACTTGAGGACGCCCATCGGGGGCGTACCGCCAGCTCCCGAATAGGCGAGCTTGCCCGTGTCACTCCGCTGCTGAAATTTCCTGCCGGGGCGGGCCACCGAGAGCCTCGCCGCCGGGTGGGTGAGGAGGCGTCACCGGGTCACGGTGATTCACGCGACCGGAGCACCACAGAACCGATCTTCCATGGCCAGGCGTGAATGTGGTGTCTCCGGTCGCGGCGCCTTGCCGGTCGTCCTTTATGCATAGGGGTTGGCTTTTCTTTGGCCGTGTCCGGATTATGCCCGGGTCACGGCGGGTGCCGTCCGGGACCCGCCGTGGTCACGCCGGCACGGCGGGGCCGGCCTCGGCCTCGGCCTGCGCCGGCGCCGCGCCGCGTGCTGGAGACGGCGTGCCCGGCTGGGCCAGCGGCCCGCTGCGGATCAGGGCGCCGCAGATGACCGCGCCGCCGGCGAAGATCCCGGCGGTCCACCAGAACGCGGTGGTGTAGCCGTGCACCAGCGCCTGCCCGGCCAGGGCCTGGCGGCCGATCAGCCGGGCCGAGGCGAGATGCGCCGCGAGGTAGGCGGTGACGGCGGCGGCGAAAATGCTGTTCAGCAGCGACGTGCCGATCGAGGCGCCGATCTGCTGGCCGACGTTGAGGGTCGCGGAGGCGACTCCCGCGTCCTGCGGGACCACGCCGAACGTGCCGGCGTTGATCGCCGGGGCGAACACCATGCCCATGCCGATCCCGCTCACGATGGTCGGGCCGAGCACGCCGGTGGCATAGCCGGTATGCGGGCCGAGCTGGGCCAGCCAGACCGCCCCCCCGGCCGCGGCCAGCAGCCCGAACGCGACCAGCGGCCTGGGCCCTATCCTTGGCATCAGCACGATCGTGGACAGGTTGGCCGCGACGATGATGCCGCCGCTGAGCGGCAGGAACGCGACGCCGGTGACCAGCGGCGAGTAGCCGAGCGTCTGCTGCAGGTAGTAGGTCAGGAACAAGAAGGTCCCGAACAGCCCGGCCGAGACGAACAGCATCGACAGGTAGGCGCCGCTCCGGTTGCGGTCGAGCACCACGCGGGGCGGCAGCAGCGGGTAGGCCGCCCGGGCCTGCCAGGCCGCGAAGGCCGCCAGCAGTACCACCCCGGCGGCCAGGAACCCGTAGGTGGACGGCGTCGCCCAGCTGTGCGAGGCCGCGTTAGCGAACCCGTACACCAGGCAGAACATGCCGCCGGCCTCCAGCAGCACGCCCGGGATGTCCAGCCGCGGCCGGGCCGAGGACGGCTGACGGCCCAGCAGCAGCGCCCCGCCGACGAAGGCCACCCCGGCGAAGATCAGGTTCACGTACAGCGTCCACCGCCAGGACAGGTACTCAGTGAGCGAGCCGCCGAGCAGCAGGCCCACCGCGCCGCCGGCCCCGGCGATCGCGCCGAACACGCCGAACGCCGTGTTGCGCTCCTTCGGATCGGTGAAGGTGGTGGTCAGCAGCGACAGCGCCGTCGGCACCAGCAGCGCGGCGAAGGCGCCCTGGCAAGCCCGCGCGGTGATCAGCATGGTGAAGTTGACCGAGGCGCCGCCGATGGCCGAGACCCCGGCGAAGCCGGCCAGGCCGGTCAGGAACGTGACCTTCCGGCCCAGCAGGTCAGACAGCTTCCCGCCCAGCAGCAGCAAGCTGCCGAACGACAGCGTGTACGCGGTGACCACCCACTGCCGGTCCACCGTCGAGAACCCCAGCGCACGCTGCGCCGACGGCAACGCGATATTCAGCACCGTCAGGTCCAGCACCACCATCAGCTGCGCCAGGCCGATCACCCACAGCAGCACCCAGCGCCGCCGGACCAGGCCGCCACCGGCAGCCGCGGCTTCAGCCATGACAATCACACTCCATTCCCTTGCTAACACGCCTGACTTGGATTCCGCGTCGGCGGTTGACGATCAGATCGCCTTTGCAGTCTGCTGACCGGGCGGGTGAGCGGTCCTCGCCTGATCCAGGTGATTCGCCGGCGTGCCCCGGGGACCCTGGCCCGGTCACGGTACCGGACGCACGGAATGCTGACCCGGGGACAGCTCCCCGGCTAGCGGAACGGTTTCGCGGCGCGCGCCTTTCCGAGCGGCTCCGGGAGCGGCACGGATGACCTCCTGATTGGCCACTAGACACGTCGTGAACGGTGGCCACCACGTCGTGGACCACAGAGCGCGCCGGAGTGCCAGGGTGTGCGGTTACCGCGCGGCAGGACCGGTACCAAACGTGCCGGGACGTCCCGGCCAAGGTCAAGCCGTCCTTACACGTCCCGCGGGCGTAGCTGGCTGCGGCCGAGAGGTTGCGAGCGCTCCTGCTGGAGCGCGGACCTCGGCTAGCTCGCCGGCCAGACGCAGCTGACGCAGGCGCAGCGGGAGATCGCGGCGGTGGCCGGCACCGCATGCACGTCGCCGGGCAGGTTCGTCAGCAGGCGGGTGAGCTGGGCGAGCGCGTCCGGCGAGGTCAGCTCATGCGAGGTCGGCTCGTGCCGGCGTAAGCCGAGTTCCGCCGCAACTGGCTGATCCGGGAACCCGCAGGCCAGAGGATACAGACGTAGTTCTGCCACCCTTACAATGACCAGCGGGCAGCTCACCTACGACCTGCGGCGGCTCCGCATCCACGGCCTCATCCACCGCATCTCTGGCACGTTCCGCTATCAGGTCACCGCCGCGTCCGAGAATCACCGGAATCCGGTGACGGTCTCTTACCTGTCCGGCGGTGATCCCGAGGACACTGCGGAAGGTATCCAGCCTTCCGGTTATAGGTCGAAGGCTGGGAGATCGTCATGGCTTCGTTGGGCGGCGCGGCGCGGCGAGAGCGTGGCGGTGGTGGTCGGTGCGGGCGAGCTTGGCAGTGCCACGGCGACACTGCTCGCAGGAGCCGGGTTCACGGTGATGGCGGTCGATCGCACCCCGAACGCACTGGACGAGCTGCCCGAGGGCATCCGTCGCGAGGTGGGCGACACGACCGATCAGGCCATGGCCAAGACCCTCATCGACCGGATCGCCGACGAGGCGGGCCCCTCTGAGGTGCTGGTGAACACTATCGGCGGCTTTCTCCTCGATGAGGCAGTCAACGCGACGCCCGAGAACTTGCGGGTCATGATGGACGTCAACCTAGGGGCCGCGCTGCGCCTGAGCCAGACAGTGGAGCCGTACCTGCGGCAGCGCGGCTCAGGCGCGATCGTGCATGTGCCTGCTCGTCCTGGGACCGACCCCACCGCGGGCATGCCATGTGCGCCCCGCGCCGCCGATCGGTGCCAGCACACCACCGGCGGAGGAATCATCCCGTGCCCCGTATCTTCATCACCGGCTCCACCGACGGACTCGGCCGCGCCGCCGCCGGTGTCCTCGTCAGTGAAGGCCATGACGTTGTCCTGCACGCCCGCAGCCGGGAGCGGGCGGCGGCGCTCAGCGACCTCGCCCCGGCCGCCGCGGGAGTCGTCATCGGCGACCTCAGCAGCGCAGCCGAGACCCGGGACCTCGCCGGTCAGGTGAACGAGATCGGCCGGATGAACGCTGTTATCCACAATGCCGGCGTCTTCCTTGAGCCTTCCCGCTCTGCAACCGCCGAAGGTCACGCGAAGACTCTCGCGGTGAACACCCTGGCGCCCTACATGCTCACTGGATTGATCGGCCGCCCGGATCGGCTCATCTACCTCAGCAGCGGACTGCATCACGCAGCTGCGGGGTCCCTCCGGGATATCGACTGGACCAGCCGGTCCTGGAACGCCGCCCGGGCGTACGCCGAGAGCAAGCTCCACGTAACCGCGCTCGCGCTCACCCTCGCGCGCGTCTGGCCGGAGGTACTCAGCAACGCCGTCGATCCGGGCTGGGTCCCGACCAAGATGGGCGGCCCCGCGGCAACCGGCGATCTGCAGATGGGCTATCTCACGCAGACATGGCTGGCCGTCAGCAACGACGCCGCCGCCACCGTGAGCGGCGGCTACTGGTACCACCGGCAGCGACAGGCGCCCGCACCACAAGCCCGCGACCCGGCGTTCCAGGACCAGCTGATGGACCGGCTGGCCGCGCTCACCGGTGTCGCGCTCTTTTAGCGTCGCTGTTGCATCCGGAGCAGTTCGGGTGGCTGGCTGTTCAGGAAGCCGAGCATCGAGACGGTCAGCGAGCCGTCCGGGGTGACGGTCACGTTCTCCGGCTGCTGGCCGGCCGCGTAATCGCACGCCGCCATCGTCCGCACGTCAGTGACGACGGGCTCATTCGCTGCCCAGGCGGACGCCGGTGCCGCGCCCGCGAAGACGATGGCGGGCAGGACGAGTGCCGCTATGGCCGGGTAAGACCTGAGCTCGTTTATGGCATTCCTTTCCACGGGTCACCTCCCGGAGCCCCCCGGCGACGGCTCCGGGAAGCAGGCTGGGCTGTTACCTGAGGCCGAATGGGTACACCTTGTCGTTGTTGGTCAGCGGAGTGCCCTGGACCAGGCATTCGGTGCGGCAGTAGCCCGAGCCCAGTAGACGCTGCCGTCGGCGATCGCCGCGCCGCCGGTCACCGAGCCGCCGCTGGCGAAGCTCCACAAGATGGCCCCGGTCCTGGCGTCGAGCGCGCACATGTACGTGCCGGCGACGGCCAGCGACCCGGCGTAGACCACGCCGTTGGCGGCGCTGACGAACGACGTGTCGAACGCGACACCCGGATCGGGGGTCTGCCACAGGATCTTCCCGGTGACGGGATCGAGGGCGGCCCAGGATCTGGCGTGCGCGGTCTGCCCCGCCTACGGCCCGCAGCCGCCCAGGGTGTACGGCTTGCCGGGGGTGTCGCCTTCGGCCACGTAGATGCGCCGACCGTCGGGCGCTGAGCCATACTCGATGCCGCGGTGAGGCACTCCTGGCACCTTTCCGCTTCAGCACCCGGTCACGGCAGTCCCCGCACCGTGTACGGCCGGGGCAGATCGCCTTGCGGCAGGAGTCAGCCGGGCCCGTTCGGCAAAAGAACGACAGGAGCGGGGCGGCGGGTCGCGTCTATCCGACGCTGAGCAGAGCGCTCGCGTTCTGGTCGAGGATGGCCCTCGCGGCGCTTGGGGCGATCTAGAGGTCGGTGACGTAATAGACCGCGCGCAGAAGACCTCCCTGTTCTCGTAAGGGAGGTCGGTTCCGAGCAGGAGCCGGTCCGCTCCGAGTGAGTCGATCGTACGCAGGAGTCCAGCCCGGCCGACAGTCACCGGATCCCGGCGATGCGGACTCACCTGCCAGCCCGTTAATCATGGTCTTATGGACTCGGCACCCATCCGCTACATGATCCGGATTAACGGGCACCTCGGCGCGACGATTCTTTCCGCGTTCCCGGCGATGACGCCGCAGCGGGACGGCGCGGATACGGTGCTCACCGGGCTGCTGGATCGATCGGCCCTGTACGGCGTACTGGCCGAGATTGACGCGCTCGGCCTGGACCTGCTCGAGGTCGTCAGCTCACGCCGAAGCGCGAATTACCGGCACCCAATGACAGGCGCTCACCGTGAGCGGTTAGCTCGGGGGCGTATCGATGGCAGCTCTCGTTAAAGGAGCGCAACTATGACTCAGCGACCTCAGGCGCCTATCTTGCTGGGATTACGCGTCGGTTCCGGGGGTATCGCTCGGCCCAGCTGTCAACGATTAGGGCTACTACGTCGGGCGCATCGATCCGTTACGGGATCCACTCTGGCGAGTCCCAAGCTCGGCATACCAGACAGCCGGGCTTCCCCGGAAACTAGGGCGCGTTGCCGATGAGGCCTCCGCCCGGCATTCGGCTGTTCGGGCTGTGCCGGGCGGGCCGTCAGGAGTTCGGCGATCTTCCCGAGACCGCTGGTAACCGGATGCGCTGGGCGCACAGGCTCCTGCAAGGCATACCCCGATCAGGGGCAGAACCTGGCGCGCGCTGATGCCGGTGCGCTGCCGCCCGAACGCACCCAGGCGCGCGGGGGGCAGGCCCACCAACCGGGGCCCCTGTACCCCGTCCCTGAATGCATAAATCGTCCGATAGTGCTGACAGGTCCAGCAGCCTAGTAAGCACAGTGTGCGCGCCGTGCCGCTGGGGCCAGGACGCCGACTGCATCGCGCTGCGCATCGACTTGCCGGCGCGCCGAGGGCCCCGGGTTGGGTAGCCCGGCGTGGCGCCGGCCGGGCCGTAGGGCTCCGGGTGGCCCAGCCGCATCATGATGCGTGGGTCTGAGTCTGGGGGCGGAGGGTGGCCAGCCGCGGGATCAGCGTCGTCGCCGTGGCGCCGAGGACAGCCGTTCGCTCGCCGTCGGTGAGTTCCGGGCTGGCCTCGATGTGCTGACGGCAGGAGACGGCTAGGTCGCGGCGCAGGTAGGGGTAGTCGGTGCCGAACACGACGTGGTCGAGTCCCACGACATCGCGCAGCATGCGCAGCACGGGGTCGCCCCAGGACAGTGCGGTATCCCAGTACAGGCGGCGGAACGTCCCGGCCGCGGTGGCGCGGGCCTCGGCTCCGGGGATGACGTTCATCTCGTCGATGATGCCGAACCGCCCGGCCAGGTAGGGCACGGTGCCGCCGGCGTGGGCGAAGACGTACTTGACGTCGGGGGTGCGGGCAAAGGTGTTGCTGTAATGCAGCCTGGCGATGGCCCTGGTGGTGTCGGCGGTGAAGTCGATGAGCGAGTCGGGCAGGCCGAGCGCATGAGCGCTGGGGTCGGGCGAGGGGTTGGGATGCACGAATACCACCGCCGCGCGTCGTTGCAGCTCGTCGAACAGCGGAGTGAAGCGCGGGTCCCCGAGGTAGCTGCCGCGGGCGTTGCTGAACAGCACCACGCCGTCCAGGCGGAGGTCATCGAGGGCATAGGCCAGTTCGGCGAGCGCGCCGTCGACGTCCGGCAACGGCAGGCAGGCGAAGCCGCCGAACCGGCCGGGATGGTCGCGGATCAGCTCGGCGGCCAGTTCGTTGCACCGTCGTGCCAGTACGCGAGCCGCGGCGTCATCGCCGGTGTGCACCCCGGGGGTGCTGATCGAGGTGACGGCGACGTCGATGCCGGCGTCGTCGAGGAACGAGAGCGTGCTCGCGGGCGACCAGGGCGGCGGCGCGATGCCGCCGACCGGGTGGTCGCCTTCGTTGGTGGCCTGCCAGAAGAAGTCGGGCAGCATGTGGTGGTGGATGTCCACGGTGAAGGTCACGGCAGCCTCCGGGGTCAGCTGGCGTAGACGCGCTGGTAGATGCGCTCGGCCAGCATGATGACTGTGACGTTGGTGGTGGCGGACGGGACTTGGGGGATGATCGAGGCGTCGGCGACCCGCAGCCCGCTGACGCCCTTGACGGCGCCGACGGAATCGACGACGGCCCACGGGTCGCCGGGTCCGCCCATCGGCGCCGTGGAGGTGGGGTGGCCGTAGACGGCCAGATTGGCGGCGATGACCTGGGCCAGGGTGTCGTCGTCGGCCACCGCGTCGCCGGGGGGCAGCTCTCCCGCGATGAACGGCGCGAAGATCCGGTTGCGGGCGATGGCGTGGCCCAGCTTGACGGCTTCCAGCATGCGGCGGGCGTCGCGGCCGGTGCCGAGGTAGTTGGGGTCGATGATCGGGGCGTCGCCGGGATCCCGGCTGGCCAGCTTCAGTGTTCCTGTCGACTCGGGCTGGACGAGAGCGGCCATCACCACGATCGCCCCTCCGGTAGGGCTGAGGGACCCGGGCATCAGGTGTGTCGCGTTGACGTGCAGGTCCAGCTCGTCGCTGGCGGCCTCTCGGGAGGCTGTCCACAGCAGGGATCCGACCGCGGGGGTCATCTCCAGGTAGCCGGGAGCCAGCGCGTAGGCCTGGTGGTAACCCGGCTGGTCCTGTAGCCGCCGGCCGACGGGCAGGTCAGCGACGACTCCGATGCCCAGCGCGGCCAGCTCATCGGCTGGGCCGACGCCGGAGCGGAGCAGGATGGCGGGGCTGCCGTAGGTGCCGCCGGACAGGATCACTTCATGGCCCCGGTACACCGTGCCGTCCGCGGCGAGGGCGCCGGTGGCGGTCGTGCCGTCGAACAGCACGCGGTCGATGGTGATATCGCCGTGGATGGTGAGGTTGGGTCGTCGGCGCACCTCGGCGGTGAGGTAGACCAGCCCGACGTTCTGCCGGATTCCGTCGACCACGTCGACTGGGTAGCCATCGGCACCGTTCTGCTCGGCCCCGTTGAAGTCGTGCACCCGCTTGAACCCGAGCGCGACTGCCGCCTCGACGAATCCCCGCAGGGATGGCGTCAGGTCGTCATCCGTGCGCTGCCGGATCGGCAGCGGGCCAGTCCGCCCGTGATGGGCGTCGTCACCGGTGGGAGTGTTCTCCAGCATCCTGAAGGCCGGGAGCACGTCGTCGAAAGACCAGCCCTCGGCGCCGTGCTCGCCCCATTTGGCGAAGTCGGCGGCGCGGGCCCGCAGCGCGACGGTGGCGTTCACCGCGGAGCTGCCGCCGAGGACCTTGCCCCTGGGATTCGGGATCTGCGTCTGGCCGGGGCCGCGCGCGGTATAGCCCCAGTCGTGATCCGGGTCCGCGATCTTGCTGGCGTCCAGCAGGGCTGGCGGGTAGGCGTCGGGTGCATACGCGTGGCCGGCCTCGAGCAGCAGGACCGTTCGCGCGGGGTCCTGGCTGAGGCGGGCCGCGAGGACCGCGCCAGCGGAGCCGCCGCCGACGACGACCACGTCGGCGGTCTCGGTCAGGTCAGACATGGCAATCTCCTGTGTTACGGGTGGCCGGGCCTGGTCGCTTGCGTCAGTTAGCGAGCGTGCCGTCGAAGTCGATGGTGAGGTGGGTGCCGTCGCAGAACGGCTTGTTGCCGGACTGGCCGCAGCGGCACAGGGACATCTGGTCCGGGTGCGGGATTTCCCGGCCGTCGACATCGGTCAGCAGCACCGGCCCGGATACCAGGTAGGGGCCGTCCTCGCTGGGGGTGATCGTGACGTCAGGCATCGGCGGTGTCCTTTCTCAGAAGACCCTGATGGTCTTGGTGATGGGAAGCCGGCGGATCCGGGTACCGGTGAGGGCTGCGATGGCGTTGGTCAAGGCGGGCGCGGCGGTGGGGACGCTGACCTCGCCGACGCCGGTCGGCGGCTCGGCCGATTCGATCAAGAGCACGTCGATCTGCGGCACCGATTGCATCCGCATGACCGGGTACCGGTCGAAGTTCTGGGTGATGATCTGGCCGCCGTCGCCAAGCACGACCTCGCCCCAGGCGGCGGCGCTCAGCGCGTAGATGAGGCCACCTTCGACCTGGGCGCGGACCAGGTCCGGGTTGACGATGATGCCGCAGTCCAGCGCGAAGGTGATCCGCTCGATGTGGATCCGGTTGCGCTTATCGAGGGAGATCTCGGTGACCTGGGCGCTGTGGCTGTCGAGGAAGCTGCTGGCGGCGATGCCGCGGGCGCGGCCTTCGGACAGCGGGGTTCCCCAGCCGCCTCGCTCAGCCGCCAGTTCCATTGCGCGTAGGGTGCGCGGGTTGCCGGCGAGCAGGTCGCGGCGCAGGTCCAGGGGGTCGCGTCCGGCGGCGATAGCCAGCTCGTCGATCGCTGACTCACGGCCGAATTCGGTGTGGGAGTTGGCCACCGACCGCCACACCATGATGGGCACGCCGGTCTGGACGTTGGTCGTCTCCAGCTTGAAGTTGGGCAGTGCGTACGGGCCGTTGACGGCGCCGCTTGTCGTCATGTAGTCGACGCCGCCTTTGAACAGGAAGCCGGCCACGAATGGCAGGTTGGGCGAGGTCGGCTCGGCGGCGATCTGCTGGTGGAACGCGGTCAGCCGACCACGGGCGTCGGCGCCTGCCCGGACCCGGTGCACGGCCATCGCCCGGTACCGGCCGGACTTGAGTTCCTCCTCGCGCAGCGACTGGAGCTTGACCGGGTGCTTCCAGCCCAGCGCCCGCGCGACCTGCACGGCCTCGCTGACCGGATCGCGCCCCGAGCTGCTGTGCAGGCCGAACGACCCGCCGGCATACGGGACGTGCACCCGGACCCGGTCCTCGCCGATTCCGGCCGCCGCCGAGGCCGCCATCCGGACGTAGGTGGGCCCCTCGGTGCCGGCCCAGACCTCCAGGATGCCGTCATCACCCATCCGGCACGCGGCGTTGTTCGGCTCCATCGGGGCGTGCGCGAGATAGGGCAGCTCATAGATCGCGTCCACGACGTGCGCCGCGTCCGCCAGCGCGGCCGCCACGTCGCCGTCCTCCCGGGCCAGCACAGCCTGCTCGCCGGACTCGACCAGCCGCCGGTGCTCGGCCATCAGCTCCGCCGAGCTACGCCGCTCGGCGTTCTGCTCGTCCCAGTCCACGGCCAGCGCGCGCACGCCACGCTGCGCGTCATCGAAGGTCTCACCGACGACGGCGATGCCCTCGTCGATCGGGATCACCGCGGTGACGCCGGGCTCGGCCAGCGCCGCGCTGTCATCGACCGCGGCCGGTGTGGCGCCGAACTTGGGGGGATGCAGCACCACCGCGGTCAGCATCCCGGGCAGCGCGACGTCGATGACGAACCGCGTCGTGCCGAGGATCTTCCCCGGCGAGTCGACCCGGAGCCTGCCCTCTCGCCCGATCAGCTTGTACTGGCCCGGATCCTTCGGCTGCACGCCGTCGGGGACCGGCAACTGCGCGGCCCGGACGGCCAGGTCCCCGAACCCCGCCCGCTTCCCGTCGCGATGACTCACCACACCCGAGGAGATCTCGACCTCCTCAGCCGGCACGCCCCACGCCTCGGCCGCCGCCGCCACCAGGCGTGCCCGCGCCTGGGCCGCGGCCAGCCGGTAGCGGGCCCAGAAACCCACCGTCGAGGTGGACGCCCCGCTCAGCTGGATAAACCCGCCCCCCGCCGGGGTCCCGTACACATCCCCCCCGGGCCTGGACCCGTTCGCTGCGTTAACCACCCGGACCGAGGCGACATCCGCATCCAGCTCCTCGGCCACGATCGTCGCCAGCCCGGTGTGGGCCCCCTGCCCCATCTCGATCTGGTTCGAGTAGGCGATAACGGTCCCGTCCTGATGGATGCGCAGATACGGATGAACCGGATCGACCAGCTCCTCCTCCGTCAGCGGCTGCATCTCCAGCTCCGGAACCACCGGTACCCGCTCCGCGACGTGGCCATCGGCCAGGGCCCCCGCCGCTTGGCCGATCGCGTCCCGGATGCGCGGGTAGGTGCCGCAGCGGCACAGGTTCCCGTTCATCCAGCTGGCGATCGTCGCGTCATCTGGTGACCGGTTAGCCTCCAGCAGCGCGGCCGCGGCCAGCGTCTGCCCAGGCTGGCAGTACCCGCACTGGACCACGTTGCCCCGGTACCACGCCGCCCGGACCGCCTCGACGACCGGGCCCGACGCACCTTCGACGGTGGTGACCGCCTTCCCGACGGCGCGCCCGGCCGGCGTCTGGCACGACTTGGTGTTGCGCCCGTCGATCAGCACCGTGCACGCCGCGCAGTACCCGATCCCGCAGCCGTACTTCGTCCCGTGCAGTCCCAGCACGTCCCGCAGCACCCACAACAGCGGGCTGGCCGCGAAACGGTCGTCAACCTCGACATCCGCGCCGTTCACGTTCAGCTTCACGACAACCTCCTGGGCTTCGGGACGGGCGACGGCGGACGCATCCCCCGCCGCCCGCACGGTCATTACCAAGCCAGGCTCACTACCAGCTAGGTGACCGGCCATCACCGGATCCTGGTGATTCGCCTAGGCGGGCATGCCCGTATCGATCCACTGCTGCAGCTTCTCGACCTGGGATCCGGGCCACGCGCCGTCGCACGGCATCTGCCCGCTGCGCAGGGAGCCGACGATGTCGTCGGCATGCTCGACGACATCGTCGTACTCGAACAGATCAAAGACGGCCAGCATCGAGTCGCGGTCCTTCGTCCGGAACAGGGGCTTGATATCCCGCTCGAAGCTGAGCTTGCCGCCCTCGCCAGGTGATGCCATCTCACGTCCTCCTTGTCAGCGGACCGCGGAGCCGGTCCGCCCCGAGACTTTCCGCCAGGCAGGTGAAAGGTCGTCACCGGATCCTGGTGATTCGCCAGACCCGGGCAACGCCGCACCGGATCGACCGCGCCCGCGGCGCACACACCATGCCCACCGGGCTGCGGGACCGGGCCGAGATCGAGTGCTTCCTCGCGTCGGAGGGGATTCGACACGGCCCCAATTCGCGCAGCGCCTTGTCGTCCGGTGCCGGATCCTCGGCCGCGATCTCTTCCAGCTGGTAAACGGCGGAGGCGGTACGGGGATCAGAACGCACCCGTCCCAGGCTTTCCGCCGGGACGGTGGGAGGTCGTCACCGGATTTCAGTGATTCGCGCGGCCAGCTCGCCTCGATCGCCCAGGCGAGGCGCCCACAGGTAAGCGGCAGGTGGCGCACGCGGAGTCCGACTGCGTAGGTGCCGCGTTGCCGACGGCACCGGCGCCGGTCTCGGCCTCTATGCCTGCCCACGCCGACCAGCGTCCGTGCCATGTCCGCCGCGTGGAGAAGTCAGCAGCCCGTGTCCAGATGGCGACCCCGCAAGGCGCCTTGCCCCGCGGGGTCGGGACCCCAGTGGCTGGCCGTTACCGGCAGGAAATGTACCCCCAGTCGTGATCGGGATCCGCGATCCTGGGCCAGGTCAGACAGCGGCTGGCTGGCTGCGCCTCGGGTCACTGCTCAAGCGCGGCGCTGAGGTTATCGATGACGCCGAGCTGGGTGAGGATGATCGAGCCCTCGGGGTAGCAGTCGAAGCGCTTGATCTTGCCGCCGGCCAGTTCAAAGACGTCGCAGCACGGTGCGTCCATCCGCTTGCCGGTCGGCCGCAGCGTCCCGGCGGGCAGGTGCAACGGGCCGAGGTGGGTTCCCTGCAGAGCCAGCTGGACCACCACGATGGTGCCGCTGACGTAGAGCTGGTACAGCTCGCGGTGCATGTCAGGGAACGCCCGCGCGTAGTTCTCCACCTGCTCGGGGAGCCCGTCAGGGCCACGGAAGGTGACTCCGATGGACTCGTCGGTGAACGTGCCGTCGTCAGTGAAAGCCGCTACCCATCCCTTGAGGTCCTTGTCCTCCGCGATCTTGTAGGCCTTCCGGACGATCTGCTCGTTGTCCAAGGTCATGTCATTCTCCTTAGCCATGCGATCAGGACGGATCTACAGGTCCGCCAGAGTCAGATACCAGCCGGCGTGGCGGACGCGCATTGCCGGCCGGTCGGACCGCTACTCCTTCAGCAGGCGGTCGGTGAGGACGATCTCGACGATCGCCGGGACCGTCTCCTGGCGGGCCCAGTCGCGCTGCAGTTCGCAGGCGAGCGAGACCCAGCTGATTGGCTGGCCGCCGGCTTGGACCACCCGGTCGAGGCCAGCGCGGTGGGCCTCGGGCGAGGTGCCGGCAATCGCGTCGACGACGGGGTAAACGTCGTACCCGTCGCGCAACGCGTCGAGGGCGGTGAAGGCCATGCAGACTTCGGTCCACAGGGCGCAGATGATGAGCTTCCTGCGCCCGGTCACGCGGACGGCCTCGAGGAATTCGATGTCCTCCCAGGAGTTGACGGTGGTCCGGTCCAGTGGCTTGTCGTCTGCTAGCAGCTCCGCCAGTTCGGGCAGCGTTGGTCCCTGGCCGGCGGCGACGTTGACGGTCGAGTGCACCACCGGGATCCCGAAGGTCTTGATGGTCTTGACCGTCGAGACGGCGTTCTTGAGCAGGAGCGCGGGATCCATCGAGCGGACCGTGGCCAGCTGCGAGGGCTGGTAGTCGATGAACAGGAACGCCGCGTTCTGCGGGGTGATGAGATGGTCGGCGAGCGGGTCGCGGATCGGGGCACTGGTCATGGAGCGGCACCTTCTCTTAGCAGGATCGGGTGCGCCACACGCTAGTGACCATCACGGTGAGCGGCCGTCACCTGGTTCCGGTGATTCGCGCCAACGGCGCAGGCTTGCCACGCTCCGGGGGGACGTCGAGAGTTCTAACTGAGACCGTGCAGCCGCATCCCGGCGATCCATCGTCTTTGGTATGCCGGGCGACTATGCAGACTCGTGCTGCGTCCCGGACGGCGACGCCTGTGCCGATGCTGGGGGCGGGCGCCACCTCTCGTTAGGGATGAAAATCGAATTATCCCGAACGGGAGGTTGTGTCTGTTAAGCCCTCGGTAACGACTCTCGCGCCGGGCTGTCGTGTGCGCCTCCTCCGAGTCGTGCGGGCACGGCCGACCGCACTTTCCGCGTAAAGCGCCGAACTCCGGATCGCCGAACCGCACGTCGACACTGCCACCAGGCAGGTGAAAGGTCGTCACCGGATCCCGGTGATTCACCAGACCGGACAACGCAGGACGGGATCGATCTCGGTGTCCCCGGCATCGCAGCGAGGTGACTGGTCGGCACTGTCCGGCGTCCTGGCTGAGATCCAGGCGCTCGGCCTTGACCTCCTTGAGATCCGCCGGCGCGTGCCGAAACACAAATCACCAGAACCTGTCCCGCTCGAAAATACGGTTCGGTAGGTGACCTGGGGGTCTTCCGGGCGTCATGCGGCATACGTGTATTCGTTGATCAGGCCGCCCAGGACGGGTTTTCGGTGGAAATGTCGTGTGTCGATGTCGGTCACGGTGGCGCGGGGAGCGTTACATTCATCGTCGGGGACGCGCTGGGCGATGCCCTGATGCGGACGGGCGGTGTTGTAGTGCGCTTGGTATTCGGTCAGGACCGCGTGCAGATGCCGGCCGCCGAGGATCAGCATCCGGTCCAGTACCTCTCGGCGCAGGGTGCCGACAAGGCGCTCGCAGGTCGCGTTCATGCGCGGCGCCTGGACAGCGGTACGCAGGATCCTGGCACCGGTGGCCTGGAAGACGGCGTCGAACGAGGCCGTGAAGTTCGATCCGCGGTCACGGATGAGGAACTTGATGTCCTCGAACCGCTCGCCGAGGGTCAGGGCGAGGTTGCGGGCCTGCTGCACCGTCCACTCGCCGGTGGGGTTGGCGGTGACTCCGCCAAGATGCATCCGGCGGGTGCCATGCTCGATGAATACCAGGACATACAGTCTTCTCAGCAGCACAGTGTCCACGTGCAGGAAGTCGACCGCGACGATCCCGGCGGCCTGGGCGTGCAAGAACTGCCGCCAAGTCGGACCCGCGCGGCGCGGCGCCGGATCGATGCCCGCGGCCCGCAAGATCTCCCAGACGGTGGACGGCGCGACTGTCACGCCGAGTTTCATCAGTTCGCCGTGGATCCGGCGGTGCCCCCACAGCGGATTCTCCTTCGCCAGGCGGACGATGAGCCGGGCGACGCCCGGGACCGTCGGCGGGCGGCCGGGCTTGCGCCGCTTGCTCGTGTCATACCTCTTGGCGGCCAGCCTGCGATGCCAGGCAAGGAGCGTCGCAGGTGTCACAGGGAAGACTTCGGCCCAGCGGTTACGCGGTATGAGCCAGGCCAGCGCGGCGAGCCAGACCCGGTCGGCCGGCTCGTAACGTACCCGGCTGGCGTGGCGGCGCAACACCGCGTTCTCGTGCCGGAGTACCAGCAGTTCGGCATCCTTCGCCAGGTCCGTGCGGAACACCAGGACGGCTAGGCCGAGGACCCGGCGAACTAGCAGGCAGACGATCTTGAGCGGCACCCGGCCAGCCAACCATGACGTCGCCGAGCATGCCGGCGACAGCGCAGGCCAGCCACTCAATCGATTATTCGAGCGGCACAGGTTCTCTCCGGATCCTCCTCGTGCAGAGTGACATAAACCTCGATAAATTTGAGAGTCTGATAGGAATACGACACTCCCAGTATTTCTGGCATTCCCGATGAACGGTTATACCAGTGGCGGGCATAA
>Ga0316363_10002025_pt1 | contig 16374 bp, 6 predicted proteins | sample Sb_taG_3_FD_200459 | JGI IMG/M metagenome (GOLD analysis project Ga0316363, IMG submission 200459) | Peat soil microbial communities from Weissenstadt, Germany - Sb_50d_a_PC metaG (v2) (version 2) | ecosystem: Environmental > Terrestrial > Soil > Wetlands > Peat | place: Germany: Weissenstadt...
TGCCGTCCGGGCTGAACGCCACCACAGTCACGCCGCCGTAGGTGGAGTTACTCTCGGCGGTGATGGGCGTGCCGATCTGCCGGTGCGTGGCCACGTCCCACAGCCGCGCTATCCCGTCCGAATCGGCTGTGGCCAGGATCGTGCCGTCCGGGCTGAACGCCACCGCACTCACGCTGGTGTTGCTGGGGTTGCTGACGGCGGTGATCGGCGTGCCGATCTGCCGCTGCGTGGCCACATCCCACAGCCGCGCCCTCCCGTCCGACCCGGCGGTGGCCAGGATCGTGCCGTCCGGGCTGAACGCCACCGCATCCACGCCGCCGCCGGCGGTGATGGGCGTGCCGATCTGCCGCTGCGTGGCCACATCCCACAGCCGCGCCCTCCCATCCGACCCGACGGTGGCGAGGATACGGCCGTCCGGGCTGAACGCAACCCCACTCACGCTGTCGCTGCTGGGGTTGCTGACGGCGATGATCGGCGTCCCGATCTGCCGGTGCGTGGCCACGTCCCACAGCCGCGCCCTCCCGTCCGACCCGGCGGTGGCGAGGATCGTGCCGTCCGGGCTGAACGCCGCGTCATACACGCCGCTGGGGGGACCGGGGCTGCTGGCTGGCCTGACGGCGGCGATGGGCGCGCCGATCTGGCCGTAGAAATCCATGTTCCATAGCCGCGCCGTCCCGTCCGACCGGGCGGTGGCGAGCATGCTGCCGTCGCGGCTGAACGCCACCGCCGTCGCGGGCGTGTTGAAGGGGTCGGTGTCGGCGGCGATGGGTGTTCCGATCTGCTGCCGCGTGGCCACGTCCCACAGCCGCGCCGTCCCGTCGTTCTCGGCGGTGGCCAGGACGTTCCCGTCGGGGCTGAAGGCCACCGCATTCACGCCGGTTGCCCCTTGGTCACTCCCTTGGTCACCGGATACGCCGACGGGAATGATGGACGATCCGATCTGCTGGTGCGTGGCCACGTCCCATAGCCGCGCCGTCCCGTCCGACCCGGCGGTGGCGAGGATACGGCCGTCCGGGCTGAACGCCACCCCACTCACGCTGTCGCTGCCGGGGTCGCTGACGGCGATGATCGGCGTCCCGATCTGCCGGTGCATGGCCACGTCCCACAGCCGCGCCTTCCCGTCCGACCCGGCGGTGGCGAGGATACGGCCGTCCGGGCTGAACGCCACCGCATCCACGCTGTCGCTGCCGGGGTCGCTGACGGCGATGATCGGCGTCCCGATCTGCCGGTGCATGGCCACGTCCCATAGCTGCACTATCCCGTCGCCCACCGCGGCGGCCAGGATGTTGCCGTGGGGGCTGAACGCCAATCCGTTGATGGAGTTGGAGACGGCCTTTGAGGTCGGTGGCGGGGCGGTGAACGGCGTTCCGATCGGCCGGCCCGTGGCCACGTCCCACAGCCGCGCCGTCCCGTCCGACCCGGCGGTGGCGAGGATACGGCCGTCCGGGCTGAACGCCACCGCATCCACGCTGTTGTTGCTGGGGTCGCTGACGGCGGCGATGGGCGTTCCGATCGGCCGGCCCGTGGCCACGTCCCACAGCCGCGCCGTCCCGTCGGCCCCGGCGGTGGCGAGAATGCTGCCGTCCGGGCTGAACGCCACCCCATCCACGGGCTGATGGTTGGGATTGGTATCGGCGGCGATGGTAGCGATCCCTTTTTGCGCCAGGACATCCAGCATGCTCACGCGCGCCTGTTCCGTGGGCATGACTTCCCAGGCGGCCGCGGCAAGCTGCGATGCCGTAACGGGGTCTGTTGCATCGAGTTGCTCACTCTCCGCAGCGAGTTCGTCAGAGACCGCGAATTTGCGCTGATAGTTGGCGTTTCGTGCCGCTGTGATGGCCAAGCCTGCGCCGGTAACGGACGCGACGAGCAAGATGAGCAGGGCGGCTAGAGCAGTCCGCTGCAGACGGATCCGGCGGCTGTTGGCGCGCTCGCTGGCTTGCAGGAAGTCCCGCTCGGTGGTGGTGAGGGCGGGGTAGCGGTCCGGGTTGGCAGCCCACGCGCTGGTCACTCGCTGAACGCCGGCTAGCTGGGTCCCGCGGTACAGGAAATCGGCCTGCTGGCTGCGGCTCCATTCCTCGGCATCGTCGGCCAGCTGACTGTGCAGGCTCCAGCTGGCCTGGTCGTCTTCAAGCCAGCTGTGCAGCCTGGGCCATGCGGTCAGCAGGGCATCGTGAGCGATTTGGGCGGTGCCCTCGTCGAGAACGATCAGGCGCTTGGCGGCGAACTTTTCCAGGACCAGATCAGCTTCCGGTTGCCCCGCGCCCGGCAGCCGGTAGAGGGCAGCCCTGCTGACCGGACGGCTGGCGAGCCGGGCGTCGCGGCTGGCCGTCGTCATGTTGCGCAGGATTTCCCTGGCCAGTACCTGATCGGCGGCCGGAAGGTCGTCGTAGACGGCGTCCGCGCTTATCTCGACCGCGCGGCTCACTCCGCCGGACTTGCCGTAGCCGTGGCTGGTCAGGCGGTCGCCGTCGCGGTTTTCCCAGGTAAGTAGCATTGCCTGGGATAGCAGCGGCAAGACCCCTGCGGCGGTGTCGGTACCCGCGGTGCGCAAGTCAGCCAGGATGGTTTCGGCCAGGGTCGGCTCGAGGCGAAGCCCGGCCGCGTCGGCCGGCCCGGTAATTGCCAGCCGGAGATCCGAGTCGGTCATGGGCCGCACCACGAACTGGCGTTCCTGCATCGCCACGGCAAGCTCGGCGTAGGCAGCGCACCGGTCCAGGAAATCTCCCCGGACTGCGATCACCACCAGCGCCGGGGGCTCCTCCTCGGTACCCGCGGGATTCGTGGTCATCGCGCACAGGGCGGTGATGAACCGCTGCCTGTCTGCCTCCCGGTCGGGACCGGCGTTCAAGGTGAAAACCTGCTCGAACTGGTCGACGATCAGGACGAGTCGCGTGGGGCGGGAGGACGCGGTGCCAGCCAGGACCGCCTGGCGGGCAGCCAGGTAGGCCTGGCCCGGATCCCTGGCGAGACCGTCCCGGATCGTGAGCGCGTCGCCGCCGCCGAGGGCGGCCAGTTGCGTGGCCAGCTCGGCCAGCGGCTCCTTCGTCGGCGTCATCACCCGGCACGGCCAGCGCTCAGAACCGTGAACCTGCAGTCCCCGGGCCAGCGCAGGCAGCAGGCCCGCGTGCAGCAACGATGATTTACCCGCACCTGAGGCGCCGGTGACGACGATCAAGCCGCCGCCGCCCGCCTGCTCGGCGACCTTGACCGCCAGCTCCGTGGTCAGTCGCTCCCTGCCGTAAAAGATCTCCGCGTCGGCTTCGCTGAACGGCAGCAATCCCCGGTAAGGACAGCCCTCCCAGTGCATTTCCGCGTCATTATCCGCCGGTGTCCCGGGGCGGGTGCGCCGCTCGATTATCGCCAGGTCCTCCCGGGCCCGGCGGATCTCCGCTGACTGTCCGGCGTTCTGCTCGATGATTACCCGGGTACTCGCGCGCTGCTCATCAAGATCGTGCTGGATCCTGGCGGCCGCGGCGACCACATCGCTGACCAGGAAACTGAGCTCGGCGAAGTCGGACCCGAGCACGCTGATGGCGGTAATCAGGTCGCTGCGGAGCTGCTCGTTGCCCGAGTCGATAGCCTCTCGCAGCATGTCGCCGCCCAGGTCAATTTGTTTAAGCACAGCGCCGATTTCGGCCCGCAGGGCAGAGGCGTCCGCGGCGCCAGCGGTCAGCACCTTGCCGATTTCGCTGGCGAGCGCCCTCTCAATCTCGGGTGGCGAGGGGGAACTCTCCGCGTTATGGCCGCGCAATCGGTCTATCGCGTCGGTGATGACACCCGTCAGGACGCCACCGCCGACCGAGGACAGTACCCCGATGCCGGCCACGGCCGCCGCACCGGTGATTCCCGCCCCGACGGCGGTCACCGGACAAAACGCTGCCGCGCACAACAGGGAGAGCAAGGCGGTCGGGGAAATCTCACGCAAGTCGTGTCCGGCCCGGAGAATCCACTTCTGCGCGCCGTCCCGCATCAGCCCGGCTTGGACATTATTTTCGTGCTGTCCAGCGCCAGGCCCGCCCATGTTCTTCATTGTCGCCTGCGGTCGGCTGGCATGTAAGCTCTGTTTCGCGCGTAACGGGCTGGGCGTGGTCATGCTGTTCGCGGCGTGAGCAAAGAGCCGGTTGCCGCATCAGGCTTACCGGAAGGCTTTGAGCGTACCGTAGATTAAACGATTCCACAGGCGGCGCAGCGGCCACTCTCCCCTGGTACGTCGCCGCCGTCCTCGGGCCGGGCGACAATGCAGTACTCTGCGCTCGCGTGATCCGTACACGGAGCAACGGCTGAGCGGGACCACCGGATAATGAGCCGCACCTGTGCTGCGGGTTTATAGCCGTGGCTGTAGCTGGGTCCCGCGTTGTTGAGTTCGTTCGCATCCGGGAGGCGAGATCGACCGACGGGACACGGAGCGATGGGGTTATCGCTTGTTCCCCTCGGCCGCCCGTGCCGGTAGCGGAGGCAGCAAGCCTTCCCAGATCATTGATTTCAGCCTGCGGAAGGCCGCGGCCGGCCTCATCGGGGCCGCGTGCCTGCAGGTAGCCGTGGCTCTCGCCGTCGCGAGATCGGGTTATCCCGCCTGGTTTATCGCGGGCTTTCCCGTGTTCCTCGGGCTGACGGCGGCTGGGGTCATCCGGCTCTTGTACGCTGAGCGGCCGACCATCTGGGTCGTAGCCTTGTGCAGCCTGTTCGCGGTCTTCAGCCTGACTGCCACCTGGGCGGTGCGAGGACACTACACCGGTGCCCTGAACGTGGCGGAGCCGCTCATCGGGCTGGGCGCGTTCGGTGCGGGCCTGTCGGCCGGCACATGGTCGCGGTCGGCCGCGGTGGGCCTGATCGCGGTTCACCGCGGAGCGCTGGCGCTGGCCGGAACTGGCTACCTGGGCGAGTACCTGATCCTCGCCATGATCGAGTGCGGTTCGCTGTGCGCGGCGATCCTCGGCTCGACCGTGGTCCGGGCGATCGCGGCGCGACTGGACGCCGATGCCGACGCGCTGCAGCGGGACGCGGTGGCCGACGCCGCGGCGAGAACCGAGAACCAGGCCATGCGGGAGCACCCGCGCATGGTGCATGACGCGCCGGTGGACAGGCTGTCGATGGCCGGGCACGGCGATGCCCGCGACTCCGCGGAGTTCCGCCGCGCGTGCGCGCGGGGCGCCGAAGTGCTCCGCGGGTACGTCATCGTGTCCGAGCCCGCGTGGACGCTGGCCAAGATCCTGGATGACCTCGTTCCCGACTATGAGAAGCGAGGACTGCGGGTCCATCTGACCCACGGCGACGTGACGGCTTACCCGGAAGAGCCGGTGGTCGTCACCGGGCTGGCGCGCGCCGTGCATCAGTGCCTGGTCAACGTCTGCCTGCACAGCGGGCAGCAGGATGCCTACGTCGTCGTCACCGCGGACTCGGGCCGCATCAGCATCCAGGTACGGGATCATGGTCATGGTTTCATCCGCGCGACCAGCCACGGCTTCGGTTCCCGCATGTCGATCGAGCAGCGCATGCGGGACATCGGCGGGGAGGCGCGGATAGACAGCGAGGTAGGGGCCGGAACGACCGTGACCCTCACGTGGCCCACGGCGCAGGCGCCGGGCATCGTGCCCGCCAGCCGCCTGCACAGGCTGTGGCAGTGGGCCCGGACCAGCCGTTGGAGCAGGCAGCGGGCGCGCGAGCGGTGCGAGCCGCTTAGCCACTTCATGTGGCAGGCCATCCCTTACGGTCTGGCGGTTTTCGCGGTCTTCAACGCGGTGCAGCTCGCGGTCGGCTGGCCGGCCTACCGGCACGGCTGGGTCCCGGTGGTCTTGCTGGTGGTCTTGGTCTCGGTCTTCATGCTCATCTGGCAGAGGTCACCGGGCGGCGTGGGGCCGCTGCTTTCCGCCCTCGCCCTGGTGACCGGTCCCCTCGCGTGCCTGGCGATCGCCACGCAGCTCAGCGAGACGGCCCTGACCGGGCCGGCCAACTGGGTCTCCGGCTTCTGCGTCGTGCCGCTCTGCCTGCTGCCGTTCAGCCGCCCCGCCGAGGAGATGCTGCTGGGCGTGGCCGCCCTGGCCGCGATTCAGGCCTTCGTCATGGCGGACGCGGGGCGCACCCTGCGCGATCTGCACACGATAGTCATGTCCGGCGGGGCCGGGGCCGCCATCGGGATCGGCGTCTTCTTCCTCGTCGCGGTGATCCGCCGGATGGACACGGTCAACCAGGACCTGAAGCGGCAGGGTCTCAGCGTGATCCAGTCGCGGATCCTCCAGGAGGGCAGCCGCGCCTCGCTGCAGGTGAAGCTGAACAACACCGAGACGGCGGCGGCGGCGATGCTCGACGGGCTCGCCAACGGCACCGCCGACGTGACAGATCCCGGCGTCCAGCGCAGGTGCGCCGAACTGGCCGACGACCTGAGACGCGAACTCCGCAGCCTGGACGAACCGTCGCTGCTGCTGGCCGAGCTGCTGCCCGGCAGTGGCGATCTGCGCTGGGTGATCGACGACGAACTCAACCTGTCCCAGCGCTTCGGATTCCAGGACCGGATCCTGCTCGTCCGGGCCTTGCGCAGTGTCCTCGAACTCGTACCGGAGGGGGTCGCGGTCAGGGTGCTGCCGCTTACCGGCGAGGTGGCCAGGGTGACAGTCACCAGCGAGTTCGCGGAGTTGCCTGCCACACCGGAGTGGCGGGTGGTCCGCCAGCGGTTCGCCATGAGGGTGAGACCGGGTACGGCAGCGGGATCCCGGCCTGGTTCGACGCCGGGCAAGCGCTGGATTTACCAGTGGGATACGCCAGTGACATCGATCTCAGGGGAGACGCAATGATCAAGGTGGCGATTGTCGACGACGACCCGATCACGCTGGAATGGCTGCAGGGCATGGCCGGCGGCGACGACGAGATGACCCCCGTCGGGGCAGCCGCATCGGTAGACGACCTGATCGCCAGCCTGGCCGAAGTGCCCGACGTCGTGCTGCTCGACGTGTTCCTGCACAACGGCACGAAGCTGGCGGACAACATCAGCCGATTGCGCGCCTGGGGTGCTCAGGTCGTCGTGCTCTCCAACGACGACCGATCCCACTGGATGCGCCGGGTGGCCCTGGGGAAAGGGGCGCTGGCCTTCGTGAACAAGAAGGCACGGTTCGCCGGAGCCCGGTCGGCCATCGTGTCCGCATCGGCGGGCGAGCTCGTGCTGGACGCTCAGACCTCGAAGTTCATCCTCATGGAGCAGGTGCCGCTGACCCAGCGCCAGCGAGAGATCGCGGCGCACATCGCAGCCGGGCTGTCCAACGTCGAGATCGCGGAATTGGAGCACCTTTCCAAGGAAACCGTCAAAGAGCATGTCCAGGCCATCAAGAAGGCATACCTCGAGGCGGACCGGCAGGCGGGAACACGGGCTGATCTCGAAGTAAGCCTCCGCGATGACGGCTACCAAGACGAATGGTGAGAAAGACAGCGCCGATGACCGCCAGCCACGGCAGCGGTGAGCCAGGGCCGTGCGCCGCGGTGCCGCGGTGCCGCCGAATATCGCCAACTCGCCGGCGCCCTGCCTGCGGGGTGGGTTTTTTCCACCCCGCAGGGGCATAGCCGCGGCGGGCGGGGACGTCACATCCTGGCAGCGTGCACAAGATTCTCCGAAGGCTCGCCAAACGGATCCACGACCTTATCCATTCCGGCCTGCCTTCGCGCTATCTCAACCGGAGATAGGAATGCTCACCTTCATTAACGAACCCCTCAGGGAAATTCGTCACGGTGCCGCGGCGGCGGCCGATGAGAACGAGTGGGCCTTCCGGTACCCCTGCGTTGACCTTGTAAGCGGCGCGTGAGGGGGTGCGCCCGGGAGGTTACGCAGGCCGTCGTGAGCCCGGAACCAAGTCAGGCTCGGTTCCGGGCTCACGGCTTGTTCCGGGCTCACGGCTTGTTCCGGGCTCACGGCTTCCGGTCATGGTCGCGGCGGCATGCCTGCTGACCGGATTCATGACGATGGGCGCCATGGCCCTGGTGACGACCCCGCCGAACGGGGTACGCCCGCTCTGGACGTACTGGAGCGGCACCATCGGCGACCTCCTGCTCCCGGTCATCGTCTACGGCTTCACCCAAGCCTGCGCCGTACTGACGCCGACCGGCCGGCCGGAAGTTTCCGCAGGCAGCTACGTGGCTGCCGGCATCGGGGCCACGATCGGCGCGCTGTCTCAGGCCGCCTGGCTGCTGGACCCCGCCCCCCGGCTCAACTGGCTGCTGATCGCGCCGCACACGTTCTCCTTCCCGGGCTGGTACCACGCTGTCTACTTGATCATCACCTCGGCTTACGTCGCCGGCGTCAGCTGGGAGTTGCTGCGCCGGGCGAGGCTGGCGATGCTGGCCTCCCCGGACCAGGTCCGCGCCGTTCTCGGCGGCTGGGGAGCGATGGCAACGCTGACCGCCGTCGGGATCTTCGTGCTCACCGTCGTCGCCGACTCCCTCCCGTCCCAGGGCACGTCGTCATCCCGGGCCACCATCGCGATCGTCGTGTCCGCCCCCGTCGCGCTGCTGGCGCTGGCCGCCTGGCGGCTGCGAGGCGCGGCCAGCGCGCTTGGCCGGCCCCTGCTCCTCTCGCTAGCCGTCACCGCCGTGGGCGCGCTCATCCTGAGCATCACCCGGTAGCGGCGCGCCCGGGACACGCGACGGCCCTTCCGGGGAAACGACCGTAATCTCGCCCGGTTTCCGGGCGAGAGGCACCGGCGCCTAGCGCCGCGGCAGATTAGGTTTGCCCCGGCCTCTTCCGCGCCAGTTCGCTCACTGGCATCACCACCCGGCGGCGGGGCCGGCCGGACCGGGGTGCACCACCCGTACCATCAGCACCTGCAGGCCTGCACGTCCCACCGCGTGCCGCCGCATCCCGCGCCGCCAGCCAGTGAATGTGACTGTGTACCCGGTAGAGCGATCTTTGATAAATCCCACAACCGTTTGGCTGACTCAGCACGTCGGCTCAAGATCGAGGCCATGTTCACGTTCTTATCGCCGGGTGGGATACGTGTGCGTGAGGTGGATTCGTGGAGGTCAGCCATCGAGGCCGTCGATCTTCCGCCGCATCGCTTCCCGCTCGCGCTGCCACCCGGTGTTGGCCGGGTCGGCAGCGGCCAGCCGGACCGCGATGTCCAGGGACGCCTGGTAAGCGGCGCGGGCCGCAGCCAGGTCCCCGGCCGCCACCGCCACGTCTCCCAGCCGTTCGTGGCTGATGGACAGGTCGCGCTGCCACCCGGTGTTGGCCGGGTCGGCGGCGGCCAGCCGGACCATGACGTCCTGGTAGGCCTGGTAGGCGGCCCTGGCCGCGGCCAGGTCCCCGGCCGCCACCGCCACGTCCCCCAGCTTGTTGTGGCTGACGGACAGGTCGCGCTGCCAGCCGGTGTTGGCCGGGTCGGCGGCGGCCAGCCGGGCCGCGATGTCCTGGTAGGCCTGGTAGGCGGCGCGGGCGGCGGCCAGGTCCCCGGCCGCGATCGCCACGTCTCCCAGCCGTTCGTGGCTGACGGACAGGTCGCGCTGCCAGCCGGTGTTGGCCGGGTCGGCGGCGGCCAGCCGGACCCGGATGTCCAGGGATGCCTGGTAGGCGGCGCGGGCGGCGGCCAGGTCCCCGGCCGCGATCGCCACGTCTCCCAGCTTGTTGTGGCTGATGGACAGGTCGCGCTGCCATTCGGTGTTGGCCGGGTCGGCGGCGGCCAGCCGGGCCGCGATGTCCAGGGACGCCTGGTAGGCGGCCCGGGCGGCGGCCAGGTCCCCGGCCGCGATCGCCACGTCTCCCAGCTTTTCGTGGCTGACGGACAGGTCGCGCTGCCAGCCGGTGTTGGCCGGGTCGGCGGCGGCCAGCCGGACCATGATGTCCAGCCTGGCCTGGTAGGCGGCGCGGGCCGCGGCCAGGTCCCCGGCCGCGATCGCCACGTCTCCCAGCCGTTCGTGGCTGATGGACAGGTCGCGCTGCCATTCGGTGTTGGCCGGGTCGGCGGCGGCCAGCCGGGCCGCGATGTCCAGGGACGCCTGGTAGGCGGCCCGGGCGGCGGCCAGGTCCCCGGCCGCGATCGCCACGTCCCCCAGCTTGTTGTGGCTGACGGACAGGTCGCGCTGCCAGCCGGTGTTGGCCGGGTCGGCGGCGGCCAGCCGGGCCGCGATGTCCAGGTCGGCCTGGTAGGCGGCCCGGGCGGCGGCCAGGTCCCCGGCCGCGATCGCCACGTCTCCCAGCTTGTTGTGGCTGATGGACAGGTCGCGCTGCCATTCGGTGTTGGCCGGGTCGGCGGCGGCCAGCCGGACCATGATGTCCTGGTAGGCCTGGTAGGCGGCCCGGGCGGCGGCCAGGTCCCCGGCCGCGACCGCCACGTTACCCAGGAAGTTGTGGCTGACGGACAGGTCGCGCTGCCATTCGGTGTTGGCCGGGTCGGCGGCGGCCAGCCGGGCCGCGATGTCCTGGTAGGCCTGGTAGGCGGCCCGGGCGGCGGCCAGGTCTCCGGCCGCCATCGCCACGTCTCCCAGCTTGTTGTGGCTGACGGACAGGTCGCGCTGCCATTCGGTGCTGGCGGGGTCGGCGGCAGCGCGGGCTTGTACCTGGTCGTGGATGGCGTGCAGCAGCCGGGTCGCCGATCCCAGATCGCCTGCCCGGAGCAGGGCATTGAATTCCTGTTCGGCGACTTGGATCCAGGCCCGCTCGGCGGGGGGGATCAGCGGGCGGACCTCGGCCAGGTATGCCACTACGGCCAGCGTCCCGGGCAGCGCCCGGGACGCCTGCGCGGCGATGTCGGCGGCCTCGTCATAGCGGCCCAGGGCGGCCAGGTGGCGGGGGATATCGACCAGGTCCGAATAGCTGCCCTGCTGCTGATCGAACCGGCGGAGCCGCATCGCCAGGGCCCGCTCATGCTCGCCGCTCAGGTCCGCGCCGGTGTTGCGGGTGACCAGCTCGGCGGTCCACGGGTGCATCCCGATCTGCTCGCCGTCCTGGATCAAGGTCAGGTCCGCCAGCCGGGCCGCATCTCGCGCCAGCGCTCCCATTGCCGACCCAGCCCTTGGCCTGGCGTCCCCATCTCGCCCGTCTCCGGCCAGCGCGAAGGCCAGATCGTCCAGGGTCATCGGGGCGCGGCAGACCGCGACCTGCCTCAGCACCGCCGCCTGCCCCGTCGTCAGCAGCCCGACTAGGCCCTCCAGCAGGATGTCCGCGCTGCCCAGCAGCATCGCCTGCTCTACTGCGGCATCCACCGACCCGGCCGCGGACAGGTCCGCGGCCTGCCGCCGGGCCAGGTCCCGCAGTTTCACCTGCACATGGCGGAAGCTGGCATGACCGCCGCGCAACAGCGCGTCGGTGAACTCGATCAGCCGCGGATGCCCCCCGACCGCCCGGGCCAGCACCCGCCGGTCCTCCGCCTCCAGGGCCCGCAGCGCCGGCAGCCGCAGGAACAGCCGCCGCAGCTCCGCCGGCGACAGGGCGGGGACCGGGATCCGGGCCAGGGACCGGTCCGGGCCCGGCAGCGGGTACCGGCACGTCACCAGCAGCGCCCCGGCCTCGGCTGCCTCCGCCAGGGCGGTGAAGATCTCCTCAAAGGCCGGGTCGGCGAACCCGTCCCCGCCGCCGGTGAGGTTCTGCTCGAAGTCATCGAAGACCACCAGCAGCCGCTGCCCGGCCAGCAGCCCGGCGACCGCGGCGAGCCTGGGCCCGTCATCTCCAGGCCCGGCCAGCATCCCTAGCGCGGCGCGCAGCCCGCCCGCCTGCGCCGGGCCGCCGGACCGGGCGATGGCCTGGTCCACGGCGCGGGCGACGGCAGCAATCAGGGCGGTGGGGTTCCACCGGCCCTCATGCACCGCGACCAGCCACCCCTCATCGGCCAGCCGCGCCGCGACCCGCCCGGCCAGCGCGGTCTTGCCGATCCCCCCGATCCCGGTCAGCACCACCCCGCCCGCCACCCCGAACCGGTCCACCGCGGCCTGGCCGCGGCGCAGGACGGCCATCACGGTGCGCAGCTGGGCGCGGCGGCCGATCAGCGCCCCCATCGGCAGATCCCGCACCAGCTTCCCGCCCGGCTGCGTCGTGGCCACCGACAGCGGCGCCGGCGGCAGCGCCGGGTCGGCCAGCGGGCCATCCCCGCCGGAGGCCAGCAGGGTGACCACCCCGAACTCCGGGACCGGCACCTGGCCCGGTCCCGCGTCCCGGGACTGCTGTTCTGCGGCCAGGTACCGGGCCCGGGCCAGCGCCAGCCCGGCCGGCAGCTCCGGCCGGGCGGCCAGCTCCCGGTACAGATGTCGGGCCAGCATGGTGGCGTAGGGGTCGGTGACCGGGGCCAGCATCGCGATCACCCGGTCCGCGCCCCGGCCGATCAGCCCGGCCGCCATCGCACCGGATCCCGACGCCCCGCCCGAGCACGACGACAGCACGATCAGCGGCACCGCCCGCCCCGCGTGCCGCAGCGCATCCATCAGCTCGCCTGCGGTCACCGAGACCGGGTTCCCGTCCTCATCCTCCAGCTCCACCGCCTCCGGCGACCCGTGCGCGGACAGGTGCAGCACATGGTAAGCGTCCTGCGCGAGCGCCTGCCGGATCGCCGGCAGCGACGCCACCTCCAAGATCCGCACCTGCGCGGCCGCCCCGGCCGCCGTGATCGGGGCCACCGCGTCCAGCACCGCGGCCATCTCCGCCTCGGCATCCAGCGGCGGGCTAGCCGTCTTCGTCTCCTCCGGCGCCGCCACCGCCGCCAGCACCTTCAACGGCCCCGCCACCGGCGGCGGCGCCACCCCGGCAGACGGCACCGCCGTCCCTAGGTCGCCCCGCGGCGGCCGCGGCCGGCGGGACACGGCCACCGCCGGCATCAGCCCCAGCGGCCCGATCTCCCCGCCCGCGGCCGTGCCCAGCCGGATCAGCTCTACTGGCAGCGCCAGCGCCTGCCCGCCCGCGCACAGCACCACCTCCGCGGTATCTTGCGGCGCCAGCCCATCCAGCAGCCCGGCCACCAGCTCCTGGCCGGCCTGGTCCAGCAGCACCCCGGCCAGCGCCCGGCCCGCCACCGCCAGCCGCTCCCCGGCCACCAGCCCCGGCAGGCCCAGCGCCCCCCACACCTCCCGCACCTCAGCCGGCAGCGGCCTGCGCTGGCGGCACGCCAGCGACCCCGCCACCCAGACCGCCGACTCCACCACCTCCTCCGCCAGCAGCCGGGCCTGGATCACTATCTCCGTCCGCAACCCCGGCCGCCCCGCCAGCCCCGCCGCGGCCGGCGGCGCCGTCCCCCGCGGCGGCAGCACCGGCACCGGCCCCAGCGGCGGCTCCAGCACGCCCGGCTGACCGGTCAGCATCCGCAGCAGCCCCTCCGCGCCCGCCACCGTGAACTCGCCTACCTGGTAATACGCCGCCGACACCGGGGACAGCCACACCGGGATATCAGCGTGTGAGCAGCGGGGCAGCACCACCGGCAGGAACCGGCGCAGCCCGGCCGGCTGATCGGCGTAGAACAGGTCCCGGATCAGCCGGGCCTCCCACTGCACCCCCCGCCCCTCAGCCGGTCCGGCGTCCCCCTCGGCCCGCCGCTTGTACGCAGGAGAAGCGATCACCAGCACCCGGTCCGCGTCCCGGACCTCCCGGGTCATCCACTCAGTCCAGTCCACCCGGTCCGCCACCGCCAGGTCCAGCCGCGCGTCCACCCCGCACCCGCGCAAGAACGTCCAGAACTCCCGGACCCGGCCCTCATGACCAGCATCATCATGCGCGTAGGAGATCAACACCCGCACCGGCCGCCCGCCAGCCCGCCCCTCCACCATGCCGCGCCAACCCCCACCCCGCCCTAAAACGGCAAACCCCGGCGAGCTACCCGCCGCCAGGCACTCCCCGAAAAGGCTACTATCACCGGACCATCCCAGGCGCCAGCACCAACGACACCGCCCCCATGTGGGAATCTGGGGGTCTGTCACCCCTAGACCGGGTACACAGTCACATTCACGTGTTCCGGTCGCGGGCGCGGCCGGCGGCACCCGGCCCATCCGCCACCCGCGGGACACCCGTAACGGCCTGGCGCCAGGCACCAGGGCCAGGCACGGTCCATCAGCCGGATTGACGCGCCGCCGGGCCGGATGCAGCCGGCTTACCGGGACAACGATCCGGTCCTGCCCCGGCGGCCAGGCCCGCCCCGGCCTGCCAGCGGGACCATCGTGACCGAACAGGTCAACGAGGCGAACGTGACCGGACGCGGCACTAGCTATTACACACCGGCTACTTAACAGTCTCGAAACTATTGCTTGACCTGCGAACCTGCGCGGAATGACGTGTGCCCCGGATGACGTCCTGCTACGGTTTCACCGTTCATGGGTGGGGATGCGTGATCAGCGCGCCCCAAGGGGAGGGTGACAGATGGGCATATTCGGGAAGAAAACACCACCTGCGCCGCCTATGCGGACGACGCCTCCCGCGGAGGCGGCAGGCCCGCCCCAGGCGATGGTGGTCACCAGCGGTGATGTCCAGCGTGCCGCGGCCCTGATGGACCAGTTCAGCCGCGCGCCGGGCAATGATGGCGCGCTGCGGGCGTTCGGGGTTGCGCTCAATCAGGCCGGCGGATTTGTGTCGCCGCAAGACATCCTGGACGCGGTTTTCATAGCCGGCCCGGAGGCAACCAAGCAGCCGTGGCTGTGGCTGGCCGCGGTAACGCGCGCGGCGCTCGGCCAGGGAGATCACGTGCTCGTCGCGCAGATCGCGCTGGCCAGCTGGTTCTGGAGCACCCAGATCGCCCCCCTGCTCGGACCCGCCGATTCCCTCGACGGAATCGTCGACAGCCCCTCGGGCGATGCACTGGAGCAAATCTTCACGGCAGGCCGGGAGGCTATTTCCAGCCTGCCGATCGACATGGTGATCATGGAAACCCCGATAGCCACGCTGCTGGCGAGGGATGTGCTGGTCCGCATTTCGTGACCGCCGGGCCAGGCCCGGGTGCAGGCGACGCCTCCACAAGCGTGAGCCTTCTACCTGAGCAGCGCTCTGGCCTGCTGAGCTACGCCACCAGCGCTCCGGTGCAGGGAGTCGAACCCCGATCAGCTGGGTAACGGCCAGCGGCCCTGCCTTTAGGCGACACCGGAATTGGTGAGGTCTTCACGTTTGGGCCTGAGCTGCGCAAACGGCTGGTTTCTGGGTGCTGTCCCACAGGTTAAGCGCCGCGTGCCCACATTTGGCTTGGCTGCCTAGCGGTTCCAGCGGGGGTCGTTGTCGGCGATTTCCTGGCTGAGGGTTTCCAGCTCGGCGACCAGGGCGCGCAGCCGCCGCTGGTTGTCGAACCAGGGCTGGTAGTCGGCGAGCTGGTCGTCGGTCAGGATGCGGGTGACGGTCTTGCCGGCGATCTTGCGGGTCCACTGGTGGTAGGGGCCGTGCAGCCGGGGCGGGTCGGCGTGGCAGCGGCAGCCGGGGTGCCCGCAGCGGGTCATCCGCTCGGTGAGGGTGCCGGGCAGGACGAAGCCGGCGGCGGCCAGGCCGGCCGCGACGCGGACTGCCTGGGCTTGCTGGGCCGGGGTGGGCGACACGCCGTCATTGTCGCAGCCGGGGTCCCCCATCTCGCGCATTACATACAGTATAAGAATTGTATGGCCGCTGATGTGGCCGGGTACGTCGCGTGCTGGCAGCCGGTGCCGGTGCCGCCGCCGGCGGCGCGCTTTGCCCGGTCAGTGGCGGGACTGGCGGGGCCGCCGACCCGGGCGCGGGCGAACGCGCTGCTGTGGGCGGCGTCCCGGGTGGCGGCCTACGCTGTCCCGCTGGGGCTGGAGCCGGTCCCGGAGGTGCTGTTGCACCCGTCGGTGATCGAGCGGTTCGCCGCGTCTGCGCCGGGCCTGTCCGGCTCGGCGCGGCGGACGCTGCGGACCAACCTGCGGTTCCTGGCCCGGCAGGCGGTCCCGGCGCTGGCCCCGGCGGATGCGGCGCTGCCCCGCGAGCGGGCCAAGGCGCCGTACAGCCCGGCGGAGATCGACGGCTATCTCGCGCTGGCTGACGCGCAGCCCGCCGTGCCGCGGCGGATGCGTGCGGCCGGGCTGGTCTGCCTGGGCGCCGGCGCTGGCCTGACCGGGGCGGACCTGCGCGGCGTCCGCGGCAGTGACGTGGCCTGCCGCTCCGGCGGGGTCGTCGTGGACGTGCACGGCGCCCGGCCGCGGGCGGTGCCGGTCCTTTCCCGCTACCACGACATCTTGCTGGCCTCGGCGGAGTTCGCCGGATCCGGGCTGGTCACCGGCGGGACCAGTGCCGTACGCAAGAACATCACCACTCCGCTGATCCGCTCGCTGGCCGGGGGGACGGGGCTGCCCCGGCTGGAGGCCAGCCGGCTGCGGGCGACCTGGCTGGCCGACTGCGCCCGGCTGCCAGGCCGGCCACCACGTTCATGCACGCGGCCGGGATCACCTGCTCCCAGCGGCTCGGCGACCTGCTCGCCACCCTCGACC
>Ga0316363_10002030_pt1 | contig 16323 bp, 30 predicted proteins | sample Sb_taG_3_FD_200459 | JGI IMG/M metagenome (GOLD analysis project Ga0316363, IMG submission 200459) | Peat soil microbial communities from Weissenstadt, Germany - Sb_50d_a_PC metaG (v2) (version 2) | ecosystem: Environmental > Terrestrial > Soil > Wetlands > Peat | place: Germany: Weissenstadt...
CATTCCCCCACCGCTCGCTTGGAATCAAAGCGAGCAGCGCATCAGGCCAACCTGTAGGGGGTCAATTTTGGACGCCGATCCCCCGGCTCAGGGGGTCAAAATTGCACGCCGAATAACAGTCCCGAGCTGAGCATTTCTTCTTCCGTAGTCTTGGTTATGCAATCGGCTGTCGGATTGCGATCGATGTCGACGGCTTCAGCGTGCCGGAATAGCGCATGAATCACTTCTCGGGATGCCGGCTGGAACTGGCTGCCTTGCCTCACTTCAGTCAAATGGTCGGCCTGGATTTCGAACAGGCCGGTCTCCATCGTCGTGGCGCGACGCAGCCGCCACAGAAGACTGGCGAGCCGCAGCACCAGTTCCCGCTCCACCGCTGACTGGGCGTCATAGTCGGCAGTAATGGCCGTTTCAAAAGCCTTGTAATCTTCGGCATCCTCCAACGCGTCGATCACCGTCTCGGCCGTCAGTCCGTGGCGGACCGCATTGCAACGGGAGCGCTGCTTGCCTTCTTCGGTGGTCGGCCCCGTGCTGTTGCGCGCATTGCGCCGGTTGGCCTCGATCTGCCTGAAGGAGGTCATTGCGGGCCAGCCGCGGTAATTGGCTTCGTTCTGCGTTTCGGGGTGGCGCCGGCGGTCACCTTAAGTTTGAGCCCGACCGCACGTATTACCTTCAATACGGTGGCAAACTCCGGATTTCCCTCGGTTGAAAGCGCCTTGTAGAGGCTCTCTCGACCAAGGCCTGCCGCCTGCGCGACTCGGGACATGCCCTTGGCGCGGGCAACGTCGCCCAAAGCCGCGGCCACTAAGGTTGGGTCGCCGTCTTCGAACACTGCTTCCAGATAATGAGCAATGTCCTCGTCAGTCTTCAGGAATGCCGCAGCGTCCCAGGCCATGGTCTTGATCTTTGGTTTGGCTTTGGGTTTGCTCATGCTGTGCTCCTAAAGGTCGCGTGCAAGTTTGATGGCCATCGCGATATCTTGATTTTGTGTTCGCTTGTCTCCACCCGCGAGCAAGATCGCAAGCGCTTCGCCTCGACGGACGAAATAAACGCGGTAGCCGGGACCGTAGTCGATCCGCATCTCCGAGACGCCATCTCCGACCGATTTCGTATCGCCGGGATTGCCCAGTGAAAGTCGACGAATTCGGGCATTGATGCGGGCTCGCGCTCGACCGTCACGCATGTTCGCCAGCCAGCGGGCGAAGATTTCAGTTTGACGAATTTCGATCACGGCAGAGTATCCTATAGGATACATGAGGTCAACGTATTGATGGCAGGAAGCTAGCTGTGTGCAATCGAGCTGACGGCAGCCATGGAGGCCGCGTCGTCGATCCCCGCTTTATCGGAAATCGCTGGCAGAGGATGCGTTTTTAGCCAAAGTGCGCGGGCGGCGGCGACCGGGTCAATCCGAGCGTTTCTCCACCATTGAGTCTCATCGCCGCTGCGGTGAAGCTCCCGATGGTGACCCCGGCACAACGGGACAGTGAACTCATCGCTGACCTTGCGCCCGAGTGCCCGGCTCTGCGCAAAGCGCAGGTGATGGGCGTCCGAGGGGCTTCGGCCGCAAATCAGGCATGGCTGTTTGGCCACGTATCTAACGTGATCGCGGTCGCGGATGCGACGCGGCTCGGGCAGGGCCAACACGCTCTTGTCGATCGTACTGTTGATAGCGGTGGCGGTCGACCGCCGCCGTTGTTTGGCTGGCCTCCACCCCAGCGGTTCTGGGCCTTGGACCGGTTCCTTTGCTTGGCGCGAGTCCGCTGCCTCAGTGTCCTGGCTCGTCAGTGTCGCAAGCCGGGCTTCGAACAACTGCTCCACGCTTTCCGCATCGGTGGCGGTGAGACGGTTCTTGGCGACGAGCGCCCGCTGTGCCCAGGTGGCGGCCTCTTCAGATGAAGAAATGCCGGCCACTTCGGCCAGCAATTGCCGGCATACAGCCGCCGATGCTTCCGGGTCCTCTGAGGGGATCCGAGGCGGGAAAGCCGACGTACGACGCCGGTACGGTCTTGGCGGGTCCGCATAGCGCCGACCGCCGTTGAGCCGGCCATCGCCGGCGCCAGGAGGTTGCTCCGGTCCCGACCGCGGCACCGTGGGCGCGTCGAGATCCGGCGCATCAAGATCATCCTCGCCGGTGATGCCGACCAGGGTGAAAAGCGCATAACGCCGGGCATAGGTCAGCGCCGCCCCCATCCGATGCGGGGTTGCGGTCTCGCTGATGGCGCAGACCGGCCAGTCTGAGGCGATCCATTCCCCGGATGCATGCGCTAGCACGGTCGTCAGATTGATGATGCCTGTGCCGTGGTCGATCGCGGTAGTCTGCACCGTTGCGATCTCGTGCTGACTCAAGGTCTTGCGCACCATGTCGAGCCCGCTCGACAGCGGCGCATAGCGGAACGACCGTTCGGCCGCGCCACGGCCGTCCAACCGGATTGTTGCCGTCAACGACTTCTCCGGATTGGTGAGTTCGCCCTGTGCCTTGGCCAACGCCGCCGCAATGGTCCCAATCGATTCACTGGACCGCTGCATAGCTCCCCTCCACCTCGAGCAGATCGAAGCTGATGGCGCCGGATTTCGAGCGCTTGGCTCGAACCCCGTGGCCGATCGCCTCCTTGGCGTCCTCGGGCATCAGTCCCTTAAGTTCGACCTTGGCCCTCTCGTGCTCGAGGAAGGCGGCGCGGGTTGAGCGGAACACGCCGGCGAACTCCGCCCAGGAGTTGGAGGCGCTCATGTCGACGATCCGGACTGCCTCAATCCGCGGCCGTGGAGGCTCGACGCCGAACAGGCGAGGGGGCTCGCCGCTCTCGACGCAGCGCCAGAACTTCTTCTCCGCGGTGAACAGGAGATGCTGGTAGAGCGGATCGGCCGAGATGCTGATCTCGACCCACTTGCCGCCGCCGGTGATGATCGAGAGCACGGACTGCTTGGCGTTGGTAACCCACATGTTGTGCTGCAGCTGGGGCATATACTTTTCGGCCGCCCCCTCCTCCGAGAACGACCACGGCAGCATGAATTTGGCTTCGAAAACCGCCCCGGTGGTTTCGACCATGCCGTCCAGCGTGGCCGCCATCCAGCGCACGACCGGATGCTGCACCCGGCGCTGTATCCCGGTGAGGACCTGCCCGGTGTTGCGTTCGAACCAGTGGCGGTTGAGAGGTTCGGTCACGACGCCGAGCTGGACGATGAGGTTGGCGGAGAGATCCTCGGGATCGATTTCGCCACGTTTTTCCCGCCACAGGCGGATCAGGGCGGCTTCGTCATCGCCCATGATGATTCGGGCGTCCGAACCGCCAATGAAATAGCAGCGGTCGGCAGGGTTGAATGGCACGGTCATGCGGCCCTCCCTGCCATGCTCTCGGCGGCGTATTGGATGGTGCCGGCTACGTCCGAGGTGAGGCCCGATAGGACGGCGTCGACCTGGCGAAGATCGAGCCGGCCGGGCACGTTCTGCGCGATGTCGAGGATAGCGATCAGATAAGCCGACCACGCGGTGAGCACCTTCTTCGAGTGATCGACGCGGTCCCTGAGGTTGAAACCGTCAGGTGTAAAGGGGCTCCGCCGAGTAGGGCGCCCCGTTAGGGCGGCGACCAATTCGACGTGCGCCACCCGGACCGGGTTTGTGGATGGTTTCGCGCCTGCGCCTGTAATCAGCGCGCGAATTGCGGTAGTTACGTAATCAGCCTCGGCCATGGTTTACCTCCGTGGCTTGGGTTAGGGCCGGTGGCGAGTTCGCTGCTTGCCATCGGCCTGCATGGATGTTCCTATTCCCAGATGTACGCAATGTCAATACACAATATACATCAATGACCTCCAAGCATCCCCCTCGTAGTGGACCATCGAGGCGCATCCAAGATCGCCCTTTTCAAATGCGGGTCTCGGAGCCTTTTTTGCGGATGGTGGACGACTGGCGCCGTGGACAGATCGATGTTCCGTCTCGTGCTGAAGCGATCAGGAGGATGGTTGAATTAGCGGCCAAAATGAAGAAGAAGCCGGATGCGGATCGCTGAGCTTGGGCGCACGACTGCCACCTGCACTGAGGTCCGAAATTGAAAGCTGGGCCAAGCAGCAAAATGACGAGCCCTCGCGCTCGGAAGCAATTCGCCGCCTGATCGAGTTCGCTCTGGCCGCCAAAGTCAAAAGATAAAATACCGGCGACAAGTAGCCGACAAAGGCCCGTCGCAAGTGGCTCTCCGATGTCAGCGGTCGAGAAGCGCGGCGAATCACTCTGCCTTTGGTGTCAGTGACAGCCCAGCGTTTATGGTTGCGACGGCGAATTACGAAACGAACCCAAATTCGGTTCGCCCGTTCTCATTGACCGGACTGTGCTTTAGCGTACGCGGCATTGAGATTCATCGAAGAGAATGGGACTGGAGAAGGCGTCCGATTTCGCAAGCCGCGACACTCAAGACGCCGTTCGTAGCCCCCAGCATTCTGGCGAGCCTTCGAGCGGCGGGCGTCGAGTTCATCGACGAGAACGGCGGCGACACCGACGGCCAGAAGTAATTCAGCGGCGTAAAAAGACCGCAGATTTGACCGCATACCGGTATTCGGTATAGTAAGGCCGATGATCCGAACCTTTGGCGACAAGCGGACCGAGGCGTTGTTCCGGGATGAGGTGGTGCTGCAATTTCAAAGCTTTGTCCGCCCAGCAAAGCGCAAGCTTGAAGCCATTAACGCAGCGAGCCGGTTGGAGGACTTGAAAGTGCCGCCAGCAAATCGGCTGGAAAAGTTGAAGGGAAACTTGAAAGATTTTTACTCGATCCGCATCAACGATCAATGGCGAGTCATCTTCAAATGGGTCGATGGCGAGGCACGTGACGTTCGAATCGTCGATTATCACTAACAGGAGGCGATGATGGCTAAGAACGTGTTTGCGCCGGTTACTCCCGGCGAAATCCTCAAGGAGGAGTTTTTGGCCGAGTATGGGCTATCGCAGAACCAACTAGCAAAGGCGATCGGTATCTCGCCAAACCGTATCGCTGAGATCGTCAACAATCGACGGCGCATCACGGCTGACACCGCGCTTCGACTCAGTCTGTATTTCGGTAATAGTCCGGAGTTCTGGTTGAACCTTCAGAGTCACTACGATCTCAAGATGGCTCGACGGAATCTGAAGCCGGCGGACGCAGAACGCATCAAGGCGCAGAAGGCCGCCTGAATATCAAGCTCGCGATGACGAACAGGCGATCGCGCCGGTGCGCAAGCTCGCAGCGGTGTTGAAGGGGAAGGGGCGGCAAAAAAAAGCAAGCGGCACAGGACGTAGGAAATCATGAGCAAGCTCCGTGAAGAGTTGATCGAGAGCATGCAGCAGGCAGCGGCCCCACGCTGGTGGCCGCAAGGTATCGGGCACGCGTGTGACTACAGTGAAGATTCCAGACGTGAAAGCGATCAGGAAAGCATTACATATGTCGCAACACCGCTTCGCCGCATTGTATCGAATTCCACTTCCGACGCTAAAAAATTGAGAACAAGGAAGGCGCGCACCCGACGCACCCGCGGCGGCCTATTTGCTGGCGATTCAACGCCGGCCGAAGGAAGTCATGGAAGAACGCCGCAATGCGCGCACGGCGCGGTCGCCCGCATGAGAGCCAGGGCCAGTTCCTTGGTCGTCTGCGGCCCCTTGGCGAGCGCAGCGGCGCAGATCGCCCAAGGCTCGCCCCGCTTGAACAGGCGATACGAATCTACGTAACGGGGAATGTCCTGCGGCCGGTCCGTGGCGGCGAATATGCGGATCGCCGCCGTGACGTGAGCCAGGTCGGCGCGGGCTTGCTCTAGCTTCTTCTCATAGAGCAGGATCGAGGCGGAGATTTCGTCCCGCTTTCGGCGCAGTGTTGTGACGGTTCGTATTTCGGTCATGGGCATAATAGAAGGCAGCCAGGACCGGAGCCGCAGGGAGAAAACTCGGTTCGGTCATAGCCGCCTAGCTGCGAAGCCACTCGCTAGCCAAGGAAAACCATAACCGTTTGAACCTCGAAGTGCTTTGACGTGGATCAATGGTCCTGCGGCTAAAAATAGGCGCATCACTCGCCGAACGCTTCCACCGCTTGCGCCATAATACCGGGTTAGCGCCGCACCCATTCGGTGCGGCGTTGTCGTTTCGCTGATGGCGCAGACCGGCCAGTCCGACGCAATCCATTCTCCTGAAGCATGCGCCAGCACAGTGGTGAGATTGACGATGCCGGCGGTCTGGTCGATGGCTGTGGTCTGGACCGTAGCGATCTCATGCTGGCTCAACGTTTTGCGCACGATGTCGAGCCCGCTCGATAGCGGGGCATACCGGAACGACCGTTCGGCGGCGCCGGGGCCATCCGATCGGATTGTTGCCACCAGCGACTTCTCCGGATTGGTGAGTTCGCCCTGTGCTTTGGCCAGCGCCGCCGCAATGGCGCCGATCGATTCACTGGACCGCTGCATAGCTTCCCTCCGCCTCGAGCAGATCGAAGCTGATGGCGCCGGATTTCGAGCGCTTGGCGCGGACCCCGTGGCCGATCGCCTCCTTGGCGTCTTCGGGCATCAGCCCCTTGAGCTCGGTCTTGGCCTTTTCGTGCTCGAGGAAGGCGGAGCGGGTAGCGCGAAATACACCGGCGAACTCGGCCCATGAATTGGATGCGCTCATGTCGACGATCCGAACAGTTTCGATCCGCGGCCGCGGCGGCTCGACGCCGAATAGGCGAGGGGGCTCGCCACTCTCGACGCAGCGCCAGAACTTCTTCTCCGCGGTGAACAGGAGATGCTGGTAGAGCGGATCCGCCGAGATGCCGATCTCGACCCACTTGCCGCCGCCGGTAATGATCGAGAGCACCGACAGCTCGGCATTGGTCACCCACATGTTGTGCTGCAGCTGCGGCATGTATTTTTCGGCCGCCCCCTCCTCCGAGAACGACCACGGCAGCATGAACTTGGCCTCGAACACCGCCCCGGTGGCCTCGACCATGCTGTCGAGGGTGGCCGCCATATAGCGGACGACGGGATGCTGGATCCGACGCTGGACGTCGGTGAGCACCTGGCCGGTGTTGCGTTCGAACCAGTGGCGGTTGAGGGGTTCGGTGACCACGCCGAGCTGGACGATGAGGTTGCCGGTGAGGTCCTCTGGCTCGACCTCGCCGCGCTTTTCGCGCCACAGGCGGAGGAGGGCACCTTCATCATCGCCCATGATGACCCGGGCGTCCGAGCCGCCGATAAAGCGTCGGCGGTTTGCGGGAAAAACATTCGCGGTATCATCGAACATTGCGTCCTCCGGCGCTTAGCGTAAGGTTTGTGCCGAGATCCGCAGATTCTGCGTCTCGCCGCGTTGGTACACTGTACACATACGTTGCAACAAAAGCGCCACCATGTCAACTTTAATTGGGACAGTGTACCAATGAAGGCGATTCAGCTTCGCATGGCTCGCGCCGCCGTTGGGTGGGGCGTGCGGGAACTCGCTAAAAAGGCCGGCATCACCGCCAATACTGTTACGCGCATCGAGAATGGCGCTGATGCGAAGCAATCGACGATAGACCGACTGCAGCGCGCACTGGAGGCGGCCGGCGTTGAGTTCACCAATGGTGATCAGCCTGGCGTCCGCCTCACCAAGGCCGCTGCAACGCACTCGACGGTTACCGCGAAGGCAGCCGGCCGCAAAACCGCCAAGGCGACCGAGAAGAAGCGATAGATGCGGCACGTGCCCGAAGGGTCCTTCGGTGGTGGTTTGAGCCGGCGTGGAGTTTATCGACGAGGACAGTATGCTGATCGCTGAGCGTTGGCGCTACGGCCGACACCTGCGCTGAGGTTCTAAATTGAAAGCCGGGCCAAGCAGCAAAATGACAAGCCCTCGCGCTCGGAAGCAATTCAGCGCCTGATCGAGTTTGCACTGAAAGCAAAAGCTAAAAGACAAAACGCCGCCGAAATATAAACAATCGTCCTCTCTCCGATTTTAGTGATCGAATCACCAGCTCAGCTTACCCAAGACAGCGTGGCGTTTTCCTGATTTTACAAATATCAGGTGAAACCGCTCGATGTTGGGTTCATTGACAAGACGGCAAACTGCGTTGTAGTACACGCCAACATGAAAGCCGAGCTGCTCATCGACGAACGTTACGTGTTGGATAGTCGCATGTTTGTCGAGATTGTTGTTTGGCGCTTGGATCGACCAGTGCCAGGCTCAACCCACAGGTTCAAGTATCGGTTGGCGCTCGTTGCAGACTCAACTTGTGTCCTGCGTTACGACAATGAAGCGGGGAAAGGTGATCATCGCCACATTGGCAGTGCTGAAAAACGCTATAAATTCACAGACGCAGACACACTATTGGCAGATTTCTGGAGTGACGTTGAAGCATGGAGACGTTGAAATGAAGACTGTGACGCTCGGAGTAGCAACGCTCAAAGATGTTAAGCATCGCGCTCAAGATGCATTCAAGGGCAGAAAACAAGGGGCGCGGATTAGCTTCGCAACGCCGGAGTTGCTCTTCCGGCTCATGACGGCGAAGCGCTGGGAATTGATCCGGACGATGACAGGAGCTGGACCGCTCACGATCAGAGAGACCGCGCGACGGGTCGATCGCGACGTTAAGGGCGTGCATGGCGACGTGCATACTCTGCTAACAGCCGGTATCCTGCAAAAAACCGAAGAGGGCTTAGTTGTCTTTCCCTATGATGCCATCCGTGTCGACATCATGTTGCGTGCTGCTTGACATCGCCGGCCGCCGCGTCAAATCCGACGGTTACTGCGAAGGCAGCCCGCCGCAAAGCCGCCAGGGCGACCGAGAAGAAGCGATAGATGCGCATCGAATTGAAAGCTGGGCCAAGCAGCAAAATGACGAGCCCTCGCGCTCGGAAGCGATTCGCCGCCTGATCGAATTTGCGCTGAAGGCCAAAGCTAAAAGACAAAATACCGTCGACAAATAAAGTCGAGAAGCGCGGCAAACTAGGCAGTTGTCACGGCGAGTTCAACCGCGCTGTTTGCGGACAAGTTCCGTTGCCAGTTGCTCTCGGCAGACTTTGTCCAGATGTCCAGAAGGGCTAAATCAGCCTGCGCCAGCTTCCATATGACGGGCGCCGCGATGCGTTCGTAGTTGTGGCCAGAACGTTGCCGATGCCCGCCACTTTCTCCCAAGGAATTTCCGGATGACGGGCTTTGAGTTCATCCGTAAGGCGGCGGCTCGACTCAGAAATGATCTCGACGCCGCGTTCTACAAGCCATTGCCGTTGCCAGTCAGCTTCAAAAACATCAAGTGGTGTATCCCCCAGTACGGCATGAATGCGTTCGATAGCCTCGATGATGTCCGTCAGGCGGGGAGTGAGAGAACGTGCGGCCACTAGAACACGCGGGTGGCGGTTTCTTCAATCTGCTGCCGCAGGGTCTTGTGCAGGCTGTCACGGGTCATGATATCGGTCTCACGACCCAGGATGTTAGCCGCATACTCCTTCACATCCATCAGTTCAAAGAGGCCGAGCTTTCCCTTTTCGTAATCGAAAAACAAATCAACGTCGGAATCGTCCTTCGCCTCGCCACGCGCGGTTGAACCGAAGATGTAAAGATGTTCGACACCGAGCCGTTTCAGATCCGCCTCGTGTTGCTTCAATCGGCTAATGGCTTCATCACGTTTCATAGCAATCCTATACCATAATCGAGTGGCTACACCAAATTCCAAAGATCCGTTTTCAATGCGGCGGCTGCTTCCTCTATCAAAATGCAATCCGGCTGATCGCCCCGCCCGGCTAATGTGGAGATCGTTGATTACCACTAGAAGATGCATGAGGCATACCATGGCGCGCGCACCCCGGTTCACCCCGGCGAGCATCTTTTCCGAAGAGCTGAGGGAACTCGACATTTCTGCAGCGGAGTTGGCGCGGCAGATTGACGTGCCGGGAAACCGGGTCACCGGATCATCAAACGCGTTGCGTTCGCAATCGATCGAGCAAGAGCCCTCAAGGCAACCGCGAATAACACGCTGCAAGAGCGTCTAACCAGAGCAAGGACGGCGTTGGTTTCGCATCAAGGTTATGGTTTCTATCGGGCTGATTATGATCGCGCCGCCAATCGGTTCCCAGTTCCGCGCAAACAGATCGAACGCAAGGTAATGGGTTAAGCGCCTTAATTTTGCGCGGAAATCGCTAGTCTGTGGCTACCTTAGGTACCTGCCACTTCAATCTCGGGAATCGTGCATAGTCGCGATCAAGCGTGATCCACTCGCAGCCCCATTCGATAGCGAGTGCCGCGAACCAGGCGTCGGTGACCCGGGATCCCCGCGTTTCCGTCTCGATGCAAAGTCCCCTGAAGATTTCCCAGTGCCGCTCTCCAGGCTCTACGATCTGGCAATGGGGTTGCCCAAGTAGATTTCCGCAGAATCCGAACGCCTCCTCAATCGCACTCGGCACACGGAAGGCGCGCGGATTGGTGGTGACGCGAACAACAGCGCCCAACACTAACGGCGACAAGCCAAAGCGGGCGTTATTTCTTACCACGTCCACGAGCCACGCACGGCAAACAGCATGCTGGGGCATATCCCTGCGGAAGGCGTAGATCAGGACATTCACGTCCGGCAAAATCATTTCAAACGTCTCATGCGATCAACGTAATCCAGGTCTTCAATCTCCTGGAATGCCGACAGATCGGTGAGGTCGTGTCCTGGCAATGGGCCGCCGGTCGCCTTGCTGATGGGAGGCAAGACACGCTTACCTTTTGCGCCCGTCCTGCTTTCGGCCACCGCCAACCGCAGCCCATCCTCGATGAGAGAGGTGAGCGTGCGCCCCTCCGCAGCGGCCTTGCGTTTGGCGCGCTCGAGCAAATCTTGCGGGAGTCGGACGGTGGTTCGCTCGGTCATATATGTCCTGACATATTACTATGCAGACTATATGTCAATGGCGGTGACCTCGACCCTCTGTCTGGCGGCATGAAGAATTGACCCCGCCCCGTCAGTTGCGCATGCCGCTTGCCGCCCCGTGAGCTTCGACCATCAGTACTTCTCGCTCGTGTCTGTCCTCGTGCACACGAGCACCCATCGCAGGGTCTCACCAAGGAGGCTGATCTTGCCGCGTTTTCGGCCAGTTGGGCAATGAAGCGTGCGGTTGAGCACGCCCTGCTCATCGTTGCCGAAGCGGCAAAGGCTTTCCTTTACGGCTATCGCCGGGTCACTTGATTTCAAACCGAGTGACTACGTTGGGTGCCGCCACCTTGACGTATGTCAATAGGACGATCAAATTGGCACACATGGAAAAGACTCAAGTTTATCTCCGCAAGGAAGAGCTTGATGCGTTGCGCCAAGCCGCCGCGCGGTCTGGACGCAGCATCGCTGAGCTGGTCCGCGACGCAATCCGCAAAGTCGTGCTCAGGCCGCACGCCGCGGGTCCAGTTGCCATCTGGGATGGCGAGCCACAGCGATCGTCCGTGGAACACGATAGTGTCCACGACGAGCCGTGATGCGGCAAGGAGAGGCGGTTTTCATCGACAGCGGCGCGTGGATCGCTCTCGCGCTGTCATGAGATCCGCTCCATACGCAAGCGCGAGAGCAATGGGAGCTGCTGCAAAGAGCAGGCGCCAAGCTTCACACCTCCGTTGCCGTTATCATTGAGACATTCACATTTCTCGATCGCAACGCCAATCGGGACGTGGCGCTGATGTGGAAAGACCGCATCTATGAGCCCGGCACCGTAAAGATCCTTCCCTGTGAGCTACGCGATTTGCAACAGTCGTGGGAATACTTTAGAGGCCGTTTCGAAACTCGTTGTCAGGCGCGCAACTCGTCGAGCAAGGCCCTGGCCTCCTTCAGATCGAGCGTGTCGAAGCCCTCGGTGAACCAGCCATAGACCGGGGCAAGAAGATCGCGGGCCGCATCGCCGATCCTCCTCAACGTCCACCGCCGAGCGTGCGGCTTAGGTGCTGGCGTGCCGGATCGGGGCGCCTCGATGTCTGTTTTGGGGTCTTCCGTGGTCATGAGCTAATAATGCGGCCAAAATCGCCGCGAGTTTCCGGTTCCCGGCCATGATTGCCCCTCAGCCACAAGCCAGACTAGCACAAGGCAGGGCTTAAAACCGACCCGTTTGACTGAACCCGCTGCGGCACGAGCGATGTCGCCTTGTGGCTCATCGCGACAGATATTGCAGCGCAAGTGAATGTCGGCTTTCGGGGTGTGCGTTCAACCGGTCAGTGCAACACCGCTTGTAGTCTATCGGCTGGCGTTTGGAAGCCCAAGGTCTTTCGCGGACGTTGATTGAGCCGCAGAGCAATCGCGTTCAGATAACTCTGAGAGATGCGCGAGAAGTCGGTTCCTCTCGGGAAGTACTGACGCAGCAGGCCGTTGGTGTTCTCGTTTGAGCCGCGCTGCCAGGGACTGCGCGGATCCTTCGGCCTGCAGTGTCTCGGCCAAGGCTTGCATCGCCTCGCGGCGGCGGGCGACGAGCACGACGTCGTGGCCGTCTTTTGCTAGCTCACGCGCGAGTTCGGCGCCGATGCCGCTCGATGCGCCGGTCACGAGCGCAACGGGACGCGTGGAAGAGACCATAGCACGACACCTTCCGCTTCGGCCGGCACTGATGGTCATTAGACCGGCAAGGTCACAGGCCTATGAATTACCGCCCGGTGAAAGCTTATCGACGAAATGCGCCACACCAAATCAATTAGGCAGTGGGCCGCAATCGTGGCTTTCGTCTTTCCGGCCATAGGCCAACTACAACCCGCATCATCACCAGCTCAAGGCTTTGGCAACACGTCCTGAGAAAGGACAAAAACCGATACCGCCAAACTCAGCTCTTTATCGATAATGGGAGAACCGACCGCGCTGCAACTCTCCGATGACTCTGGCAGCTTCCCATCCCTCGGGGCAAGAAGAGTGAACTCGTACTTGCGTTAAGGCACGGCTGAGCACCTCCCTAGCCTCCTCGAACGTAAGTATCTGCTTATCGAAGAGGGTTTCAAGAAGGGCGGCGGCAATGGCTCCGCCAGCCAGTCCGCTACCAATCGCCTTTGCGTCTCCGGGCATTTAGGCCTCCCTTGATCCGAGTATGCCAAACTACAACTCATGGGCTCAGACTCTCGGCGGCCCATGCCGTAGGAAATATTATGGGTCAACCATGACATGACAACCAATAGTGTAAAAGTTGCACACCTGCCGAAGTCTCGATTTGGGGAACGAGCTCAAGGGAGCGCGCCATAAACAGCACCAAGCGGTCTGCCGCTGCCGTGACCAATAAGCAGGAATTTCGTCGACGTGGTAACACTCAAAAGCTGCGCACCTATCTTACACATGCGGCAGCCTTTTTCCGTCCTGCACGGGAGCTAATGCCCGCACTTCTTCGAGCACGACCGACTTGAGGATTTCTTCCAGGCGCACCAGCGCGCGGGCGACTGTCGAGCCATCCATCACGCGGTGATCATAGATGATCCGAACATCGAGCATCCCGTCCTTGCTTATAACGCCATAGTTGAGCAGCGTCGTCATCGGTGACAGAGGATGCAACGATTCAACGTTCAGCGCAGAGTAAACCGACAGCGCGAAAGTACCGAAATAATTTCCACGCTGCCGGCCAATATTCAGGCCTAGCCACCACAGCACACGCCGCAGCGGGAGCGGGAGCCGTGTGAACTGCAACGCTCGGCTGAAGTCCTTGATTTCTTCGATCGGCGCGGTCGCAGCCTGCTGCAGCTGCAGTTCGATGTCCTGCAATGACTGGCGTGCGGGGTCCTTGATCGAGAACGACCACACAGCCCGCTCGCCACGGTAGTCGCGTTCGACGATGACTGTCGCTTTGCTGACGGGATATTCGTACAAGTGCGGCCATGGAATTTTGACATAGGCCCGGCGAAGCTCAGGAAACTCCTGGGCCAGCAACGAATAGGCCTTGGTGAATATGGCGGTCCAGCGCGGTCTTTCTCGGCAAGCGGCGCGTGCGGCAACCAGCGGGGCGAGCGACATGCGCTTTTGCACCGGCACGGTCGGGATTCCTCTTGCGAAATACAGCAAGTCGATGACCATGCGTCGATGTATCGACAACGGGATGGCACGCCCGCGCATTGGCTACCTCCTGCTGCTGGGAATAACTAGATGATCCATGGAATGAGCTGTTTAGTGTGGGCCATATAGACGCGATAGTCATTGCCAAAGCATTCGAGCATCAAGCTTTCCTCGCGCCGAACGCGAAGAGCGTAGAGGACGCCTGCACCAATGAGTCCGGATGCGTCCGCAAGCCAATTCGACAACAGGAGCATTTGCGCCAGACCCAGGAGGAAAAACGAAGTATACATCGGATGCCGGATGAACCGATAGACGCCGGTTTTTACCAACGCATGCTGTTCGCGGATTTCCAAAGATATCGACCAATTTCGACCGAGGTCCACATGGCTTCGGCGAAACAGCCACAACGCCGCGCACAGCGGCGCCAAGCCGAGCCAGGCGACGGCCGGGATAAAAGGACGATCAAGTCGTGCCGGAAAGCCGATCAATGCGTAAACCGCCGGTATCACGAGCAAGCCGAGCAATGCAAACGCCAGAATGCTCGATTCCCGCCAATCAAAAAGCGATTTACTCACCCTGATCTTCTTCGCGCGTCGAGCGAAGGGATAGCGGATGATGTACCAACCGATGAGCCCGGCGAACCAGACGAGTGCAGCACTCATCTGCGTCATCATGAAGTCTCTTTAAAGACGATGACGCGGATGCCACGTGCACGAAGTTTTTTCACCATCGCCGCAATATTGGCGGCGCGACGCTCCCTGGTTCCGAAGAAGCGGAGATCGTTGAGGTCCGGCTGCAGGATCACGACGTCTGTGCCCTTGGGCACGTCCGCGTCAAGGCGGCCCAGCATGCCAGCCGTGGTATCGCCGGGGACGCCGGCGCTGGTGACGTTGGCGTTGATGCCTCTCTTGCGCAGCAGCGCCTGCAATTGCGCGGGATAGGCGTTCTGCGAGGCGACGCCCCAGCCCCACGTGTTGCTGGCGCCGATTGCAACAATGTTGAGCGACGCAGCCTCGACGACAGAGGGGAGAACGAGGGCCGCCGTTAGCACCAACGTTCGCAGTGGAAAGACCATCGTCCAAACTCCAGACGGCGCGTGCGTTTAAATGCCTCCACAGGGCGAGAAATCTTAGCGGAAGTTCGCCGCAATTGAAACGCGAATTAGAGGTCTCGGAATCGCTAATTAACCGTAGGCCATCACCGAATGCGGCCTCCTGACCAAACAACAGGTGGTGCCCAGCGTGCGACGTTTGCCAGCATCATGATGGGACGCTTCATCACACATCAAGGAAATTCCGTGGGGCGGTGTCCGACCATAATCAGGACGATCGCCTTCTGCTTGTCGTAAAACGCCAATTGATGAATTGAAAGCAAACAATCGGGAATTCGGGGCCCGTTGACAGCGGCGTACGACGTCCTATTGTTTTTGTATGGTCGAAGCCAAAGTCCGCGGGATAATGGAAACGCACGTCATGAGCGATCATATGAATCGCTTGTATTCAAGTATTCTTTCCCTGGTTACGATTGTGTTCGTGACCCTTGTTATAATTTGCCCCTCATCGTCGAGAGCCCGCGAGATCGTCCATCTGAGCGGCTATTCCGAGGGCACCATCATAGTAAAGACGAGCCAGCGGCGCCTTTACTATATTGTCGGCGGCGACACGGCGATTCGATATCCGGTTGGCGTCGGTAAGGCGGGAATGGCTTGGTCGGGAACGGCTTACATTCAAGGCAAGTATATCAGGCCGGCTTGGTCGCCACCGGAAATGATAAAACACGAAAATCCCAAGATACCGAATGTCATTCCGGGCGGCAGCTCGGCAAACCCGATGGGTGCTGCGGCAATGATCCTGAGCGGTGGCGGTGAATACGCTATCCATGGCACTAATAATCCAAAATCAATTGGCGGGTTCGTTTCTCATGGTTGCATTCGCATGTATAACGCTGACATCATGGACCTTTATGAACGCGTCAATCTGGGCACAAAAGTTGTTGTGTTGCCCTAATCGTCTTCTTGTCCAAGTAAGTAAGGAACAAAATGAGGCGCCCCACAATCACATCGCTGCTGATTGCCGTCGCGACCCTTACGAGCTCGGTTCCACCTGCGCTCGCATATTGGCAGTTCGTCGCGAAGGGTCCAAGCGGCGAACGGCAGCCATCTCCCCATTTTAGCACCGAAAAAGAATGTAAGGCCGCGCTCAAGGCCACCGAGTCGAGGTTGGGAAAGAAATACCCAGAGCGCTATCCACTTGTCGGAAGCTGCGAGGACTTTCATTAAGAGTCCGTTTCGAAACCCGGCGAGGCCCTCTGGGGGTTCTCTTCGGGACGAACGAAAGGCCCGAAGAATGGGCGCTACGGCTCCTCCGATGGAAGCCAAAACCGCTCATCACCCGCTCGGCCA
>Ga0316363_10002038_pt1 | contig 16246 bp, 9 predicted proteins | sample Sb_taG_3_FD_200459 | JGI IMG/M metagenome (GOLD analysis project Ga0316363, IMG submission 200459) | Peat soil microbial communities from Weissenstadt, Germany - Sb_50d_a_PC metaG (v2) (version 2) | ecosystem: Environmental > Terrestrial > Soil > Wetlands > Peat | place: Germany: Weissenstadt...
CTAGCTGGCGCTCCATGACCGGCGGACCCCCCGTGACTAGCTGGCGCTCCATGACCAGCCGACGCCGAATGGCTGCCGGCTGCTCCATGGCTCCCGGCTGCTCCATGGCTCCCGGCTGCTCCATGGCTCCCGGCTGCTCCATGGCCAGCGGACGCCGAATGGCTGCCGGCTGCTCCATGGCCTCCGGCTCCTCCGTGGCCTCCGGCTCCTCCATGGCTCCCGTACGCCGAATGACTACCGCCCGCCCCATGACTACCACCCGCCCCATGACCACCTCCATGACCGCCGCCCGCATGAGCGGCGCGCGAGTGAGCTTCCCCCGCATGAGCGTGGCCATGAAAGCCTCCTGGGACGCCGCGACCACCATGATCGAACGCGCCCCGGTCGTGATCGCCAAAATGACCATGATTGTAGACCGACACGCTGTTCGAAATGTAAGTGTCGCCACCAAACATCACTGTTCCGCCGTCCCAGGCCGGCGCCCACGCGCCGAAACCCCAGCCGAAGCCCGCATAGACCCCAACCGAGATTCCCGCGTAGAAGCCAAGTCCGACTCCCACCACGTAGCCCGGTGGAGGCGGCAGCGCAACCCAGCCAGGGTAGGCGACAACGAATCCTCCCCAGACGCGCCAGGGATCGTAATAGGGAACGTAAACCACCGCCGGATTGACCGGCACAATATCGATCACGCCGGCATCGACAACCACCTTCTCTTTGTCCGTCGTAACCAACACGTTCGCCTGTTGCGCCTGCAACCGCATGGCCTGGACAGCGTTCATGACGTCTCCGGGCTGGTTGTAATAGGCGTTGCCTAGCTGCGCCGTCCAGGCAGTGTTCTTCGCGAGATTGTCGAGCACAGAGGGAAACGCCGTGAGGCCTTTGATAGCCGGGTCCCAATCCATGGCGTCCGCCGCGGTCGCGCGCTGATCCGGGGGCAGTCCCATGTTCTGGTTCAGCCAGGTGTCCGCCGCGGCAATCTGGTCCGGATACGTGGCACCAGTCAATATTTGGGCGACCAGCGAGTCCGGATCGAGAGCAATCGGGGCCACGAGCTGATCCAGTTGCTCCGCGTTCAGCTCGACGTACGCACCCGCCGCGGGCGCTTGCGCATACAGATCCAATTGTGTTGCCGGAATCAGCAGCAAAGAAATCACGAGCGCCATCACCTGGCGCTTGGCCTTATGCAGGGAAATTGTGCTCTGGGAGTTCATCGTCTCCGTCCTTTCGTCCTATCGCTATAACCAGTGGATTCTGGCGTCCAGTCCGTCTTCGGACTTACTTTTCTTAATTTCGCATCGTTGATTCTTGCGGCCAGTGGAATCTGCTGAGCCGTTGCCATACCCCGCTTAGCCGGAATTTCCTTTTTGACCCCAAAAACGGTCTATTGTCCCCTCAATCCCTGTTCGCGTCAATGTGAAAAAAATCACCCCGCCCCCGTACGCGACAAAGATTCTGGACTAGCCCGAATTGCCTGCTTCCCTTCCTTGATTCACTGCTCCGCCGTTACGCGCCTGTTGTTGTTCGTTTTTTTCTCAACTGGTTGTCTCCTGCAGCAACTTGACAGCTGGGTCGTAGTTTAGCTGGGGTCGTAGTTAGGTGGGTCGTAAGTGGCCGCGCAGGTCTTCATGCTGCGGACTGCAGCGCTCCGGTTCCAGGGCCAGCGTGGTCTGTCGGTTGAGCTAGGTGGCTGCAACCTCAGCGGCGGGCATCGAAAACGGAAGCACCACCTCAAACTTGCTTCCCTTTCCAACCACGCTGCTCACTTCGATGCGGCCATGATGTTCTTCCACGCTATGGGAACCAGGACCTTCGCCGGGATATCCAGTGCTAACAAAATACTTATTGGGTTCGTTTGGTAAATTGGCAGTTCTTGCCAGCTACTGCAAACGCGAGACATCAGACTTTCTGTTGCGTCCGCGGTCCTCCAGTTGCCGGGTCGGGGAACGCCCATGGTGTTGGCGGCGACGGCTGGGGCGAGTAGTGCTGCGCCGCAGCCGCTCCGATTAGGTGGCCCCTTCAATTTCGCCCGCACGAATCGAGTTCTCGGCGCCCGCCGCCTCGCTCTCGGATTGCGAGCCACCCGCGGGCGCACCCTGTTCGGCCGTCACCACGGCTAAACCGCTGTCCGACACGACCCCGGTAACATCATAGCTGCTCACATTGCGCTTCTTGCGAAAGCCGTCAAAAGTTGCAATGAGTTTCGTGCCCGGTGCTGTGGTGAATTCCAACGATTGGATAACGCGATAGTGATGATTGTCCCGAGCGGCTCTGTAACCTGCAGCCGCCAGAGCGGCGGTTGCAGCCTGGAGTCCCGCATTGTAGGCGATCGCAAACCGCCAGTCGGTGGGCAACTGCTCCACTTGGCAAGCTGCAAGGTCCCGATCCGAAATCGCCAGCAGGTTCGTGATCTCCTCAGGACCTGTTGTGTGCTGAACCAGCCAACTGTTTTGAAGCCAACTTCGCAAGCTCATTCTCGGTCCCCAACACGAAAAGTCTCTTCTCTTTCATTACACTATGCAAGAAATGGTTCCCTGCTGCCAATTTTGATCGGAATTCGGATACTGGGAACACGGTCGGGTTGATTTCCCTGCCGAGCTCCCTCTGTGCTGGACCCAGAGCGGAAACAATCTCGCTGAATGGTGCATTCCCCAAGACCATGAGATCGACGTCACTGTTCGCTCGCTCATTTTGACGTGCCACCGAACCGTGAACAAAGGCAACTTGAATCTCTGACCCCAAAGACGCCAACGCCGCACGAATGGCATCGTGGATGCCCACGGTTTTCGTGATCAGACTCTTGATCTCCGAAAAAATCGGACTCTGCGAATTTGCTTGATATAGAACTTGATTGCCCTGAACTCTTCGCACAATTAGACCCATGTCCGTTAGGTGTTTCAGTTCTCGCTGAAGGGCACCGTGGCCGGCACCAACCTCGCGGACAAGTTGGCGCAGATGAAATGATTGGTCCACATGGCCATAAAGCATGGCCGGGAGTGCGCTACGCGTGTGCCCGAATAGGCTTCTTCCCACGAACTTGCGGTCTACGGATGTACTCATAATGGGTATGATCGTACCCTAATAGGGTTCTGGGCTTGGGTCCGCAAAATTGAGGATGTCCCCTTTCAGTCGGTCGACGAGATTTTGGCAAGTCGGCGCGATGGGGACTTCTTCCGCTACCTCCTTGAGAAGTTTGCGGTTTTTTCCGGCATCAGTGGTGTCCAGCCGAAGGTTCTTGTGCGCGACGAGAACGCGTCTCTCCCTCTGGGGAACGCGAAACCCCGAATCTCACCGAGCTGCAGGGGCGCGACACACATAGTCAAGTTTAGGGAACCGAACGAATTTCCCCAGCTGGCCGCGAACGAATACTTTTGCTTGAAGGTCGCGGAACGCAGCGGGCTCGACGTACCACGGTTCCGGCTGGCAAACGACGGAATGGCCCTCGTCGTTGACCGTTTCGACTTGCGCCCAGATGGTACGTACCGGGGCTTTGAAGACTTCTGCGTTCTGAACGCGAGAAGAACGGATGAAAAGTATCGCGGTAGCTACGAAACGTCTCATGAAGCGATTTCAGCAGTTCGCACACTCATCCGACGTACTCGCAGACTTGGAAAAACTATTCACGCTAATCGCCCTGAATTGTGCACTGCGCAACGGCGATGCTCACCTCAAGAATTTCGGCATCGTCTATGACGACGTGCTCGGTGCAGCTCGTCTCGCACCTGTCTACGATCTCGTAACGACTGCCATCTACCTGTGGCGCTTACGCTCAACGGAACAACCCAGTGGCCCGACAGCAAAGCTCTTCGTCGGCTCCGCGAAACACGAATGACGGGCACGCCCGCTAAAATTCGCGAGATCCTTGAGCGTATCTCGGACGCCCTTTCGCAAACCGAAACCGATCTTCGCTCTTACATCAAGGAACATCCCGATTTTAAAGAAGTGGGTGACCGCATCCTGAAAGAATGGGTAAAGGGACGACAACTCTCACTTCAAGCGCGTTAGTGTCATGTCTCCGTATTGGGATTTGCGAATCTCGGAGTAGAGGTTTAACCCCAGATTTCCACCGGCGCGGTCGAGGGCCTCAACAACAAGATTCGAGTGGTGACCAGACGATCTTACGAATTCCGTACTTATAACGCGATGGAAATGGCCCATTATCACACGCTGGCACGACTTCCTGAACCGGAATCAGCCCACAGACTTTGCTCCGTCTGGTATCGGTCGCGTTTGGCCAGAAAAACGGGGCAAATTGTGGGACTGTCGGTTAGAGCGGATCGAGGTTCGGCGATGGTCTCTTCCCAAATGATTGATGGGCGTCATAACCAGGACGGTCGATGGGCCGAGGATGGTACCTGTAAATGATGGGTAAATGGTGATGACAACGAATCACTGTTTCAAGAAAAATCCCAATTGTTCCGGAGCGGGCAGGCTCTTGGTACTCTCATATTGACGTTGGGCTTGTTGTACAACGACGATTTTCGCCTGCACCTCCAACGCGAGATTGTCGTAGCGAACCAGAACGTTGTCTAGCCAGTAAGGATTATTCTCGCGCGCCCAGCCTTCCGCGTACATCTTGCGCATCTGCGTGATCGAATCGCGCAGGCTCTCTAATCGCCCGTTGATGTCAATAATTTCGTCCATGTCGTTTTGCACACGAATCTTGTCAGTCTGATTCCGATAAGCGTCCCAGTAGAAGCGGCTGATTTCCGATGTGAACTGGATCTTCAAGCCCAGGGTGTCCAGATGCCAGGCGGCAAAGAGCATGTCGTCGAGAGTTCCGCGATGGAGGTGTGCCTTAGCTCGATTGAGCACGAGCGATGCAGCGGCGCGTTCAGCGCTGATGCGCAGATCGTGCGTAACAGGCAGCGCTTTGGCGGCCATGTTGGCGCCGACTTCGCTGAATGGATCGGACCAGAAGAGCTCGTGGCTTGCGTTGTCCAGTTTCACTCCGGCGAGAAGCGTGTGAGAGCGATCGAGATTCTCCATCACCTCAGCAAAAGTTCTGTCGTCATTATCATTGCGGTAGAAGGCCCAGTCATAGCTGTTCTTGAAGTCATCGATGCTAGACTCGCCGGACTGCCAACTGGCGGCTGCGCCAAAGATCAGGGCGGGCCAGGCCATGTCGACGAGGGATTCACCGTCGTCGTTCCAAATGGTGTTGAGGGCGCCGATAGCCTGATGCTTCTGGCCGTCGCGAACGAAGTTTCGGATGTTCACGAACGCGCTGTCAAGATCAGGCCAGATCACGCCCCAGTTGGCTGCGCCGGGCGCAACGACTACGCGCAGGCCGGCGTTGGTGTATGGAGTAATGATGTTTTCGTAGCTGGGCTTGGGGACGTAGTCCCAGGGAACGGCGATCATATCTTTCGGAAGGATCGTCATCAGCTCGGGATATTTGACCGCGATGTCGCCCCAGAACATGAGTTGCTTGTGATAAGGCTGCATGATCTCGAAGACTTTCTGGAGGTGTTCGAGATAAATGCGACCGAGGCCTTCCCGGGCAGCCAGAACTTCCGTCTGGCCGAGGCCAAGTTCGACGGTTTCGTCGGCTCCGATGTGGAAGAACGGGCCGGGAAACAAGGGAACGACTTCACCGTAAATCTGGCGAATGAAATCGTAGGTTTTGGGATTGGTGGGAGTGAGTACGTGACCGTGAGGCGTCTCGGCAAGATCGGAATAGATTTCATACTTCAGAAATTGATGAAGATGCCCAAAGGCCTGCTGCTCGGGTAGGAGGGTGATGTAGTACTTGCTGGCGTAGTCGACCAACTCTTTGATCTCGAGGGGAGTTAATGCCGCTTCTTTGCGCGCAGCTTCTCTAGGCGGGACGAGCGGCTGCGTCTGGAAGTCGAAGACGTGCTCCATGTTGAATCCGACGAGGTTGATCTTGTACTCGGCCAACGTGCGGATCTGCATCTTCAAATAGTCGAGCATAGGGATGGGACCGCGGCTGATGTCGTCGCTCACACCCCGCCATTCCATGCTCGGCCAGTCGCGGATAACCAGAGCCGGAACCGCAAGCGTCTTCCCTTCCGTGCGCAGCAACTGGCGCAGCGTCTGCACGCCATAGAACAGGCCCTGCGCGGTGTGCCCCGCCACCAGCACTCCGGAGTCGGTCACGCGGATCACATAACCCTGTTTTTCAAGATCAGGTCTGTCAAGATCATGGTTGCCGGTTTCGTCTCCGGCTTTCACTCCCTGCGATTCGAGATAGGATCGCAAGCCGCGGTCGGTCAGGCGGCCAAGCGAGATGTGCCCCGTCGTTTTCGGCGCGGCGATCATTGTTTTGATGGAGAGCGTCTTGATCGACAGCTTCATACCGGTACGGTCCTGAATCTCCTTTTGCAGCGTCTCGGCCGCAGTTCGGTCTTCGGAATTGCTGATGAGGATGGTGGTCGAGGGCTTGATCACGATCTTGCCTTCGGCTATGCGAGCCTCCTTCGGCGCCGGCAGAACTTTGAGCGCACGGACGGCGTCGTTGACCTGAGCGTGAGAAGCGAGCGGCAAAAAGGCAAGGCAGGCGAGAGAGATCCATCTTGTGATTTTCATTGCCTGGGTGAATAGCGAGAGTAGCAGGTGGAATCGGAAGGCGACAAGTTCCTGGAGCAGCGCCGAATATCCAGCAGTTGACCGTCCCACGGCACATACGACTGGTTGCGACAACATGGGACGCCTGATCGGCCGCGTGGGCCACTTCCGAAGCCGATCTGATCCTGTCCACTACCGAACTCCCAGAGAACCACACCGCCCGCTGCGGTGAACTGCTCTGCTCCGCTCTGGTCCTCACCGACGATCTTCTCCCAGTCCAAACAGTCAGCGACTTGCTGTATGACAGCATTCATCGGCTGCGGTTTCAAACTAGCCTACTACCGAACGCTCAGATGTGTAGCTTAACTTGTGGCAAACTGTCCCACTTGCGCTGACGTGGGACAGCCAATTCCGCTTGACATGAATCGTGAAATGTATCAATATTCATTCGTTTTAATAAAACATTTTAATAGTCCGGGAATCCTAGCGGGAACACTGGAAGGTGGGACGCGAAATGATCGGCGGGGTTGACATTGGCGGCACCAAGATTGCGGTGGGAGTGGTCGACCAGTCAGGCCGTGTTCTAGCGAGGAACGAGTGCACTACGGATGTGCAGCGTGGCTTCGATCACGCCATGCGGCAGGTGACGACGCTGCTTCATCAGTGCGCGGAACGGGCCGAGGTCAAGCTGCACGGGATTGGGATCGGTTGCGCTGGCCCGCTCGACAGCGCGACGGCCACCTTGGGCGACGTGAACAATCTGCCAGGGTGGAAGGGCGGCAATCCGGTGGATATTTTGTCGCGGGAGTTTGGGGTCGCGGCAGCTTTGGAAAACGACGCGGATGCGGCCGCGCTTGGCGAACTGCACTGGGGAGCCGGAGCGTCGAAGACGCGCTTTCTCTATGTGACAGTAGGAACGGGCATTGGCGTGAGCGTGATTCTGGGTGGCGAAGTGTATCGCGGCGTTGACGGGTGTCATCCTGAGATTGGACACCATATCATCGACCCTTCTGGGCCGCTGTGTTCGTGCGGTGTGCGCGGCTGCTGGGAGAGTTTCGCGGCCGGGCCGGCGATGATAGCGTGGCTCAGAGAAAATTCGCCCGCCAGTTACGGGGACGGCAATCTCAGTGCTCGCGAAATCTGCGCGCGGGCGCAAGACTCCGATGAATGGGCACGACGTGCCGTGGAGCGAGAGGCATATTATCTGGGGCTCGGTCTGGCCAATCTCATCACCTTGTTTGCTCCAGAAGCCATAGTGCTGGGCGGCAGCGTGATGAAAAGCGCACACCTGTTCCTGGATCGCATGCGGGAGGTGATCCGGCAGAATTGCAGGCTGGTCCCCGCCGACCGGGTAGAGATTACGTTGGCGTCTCTGGGAGCGGATGCCGGCTTGATCGGAGCTGCGCAGGTTTGGCACCATCGCTTCGAGCGGTATGGGGGTGAGGTTGGGCACGAATACGTATCCGATCGTCGAGGGCCAGTATCTTCGTGACATTCTGGATCAGCCACGCGCGTTGGCGGCAACGCTTGGGCAACTGGAAGTTCCGAAGGAGCTGGACGTCCTCGTCCGGCGTTTGCGGGAAGGTAAGATCAAGCGCATCGTACTGACGGGAATGGGAGCCTCGTTTCATGCTCTCCATCCGCTGTTCTTGTGCCTGAACGCGCATGGTTATACGGCGGCTGCGGTGGAGACCTCAGAACTGGTCCACTCCCTGCAGTGCTGGCTCGAGCCGGAGACGCTGATCGCGGCGATTTCGCAGTCCGGACAAAGTGCAGAAGTGGTGCGCCTCATCGAAAAAAACCGGGGCCGGGCGACCATCGTGGGCGTAACCAATGCCGCCGACAGTCCGCTAGCGTTGCGAGCCAACGCTTTAATCCTCACCATGGCCGGGAACGAATTTTCCGTCTCCTGCAAGACCTATGTGACGGCTTTAATGGCGCTGCACTTGCTTGGGGGATTCCTGTGCGGGTGCGATGCGAGCCAGACGCGGGAGGAACTGGCGCAAACCGTGCCCGCGTTTGCCTCGTATCTGCGCAAGTGGAAGGACCACGTTTTCGAGATGACGGCCGAGCTTGGACAAGTGCGCCATTTGTTTCTGCTAGGACGCGGGTCGTCTCTGGCTGCGAGCGGGGCGGGAGCGCTGATCGTCAAGGAATCCGTCCGGCTCCACGCGGAAGGCATGAGCGGCGCAGCTTTCCGCCACGGCCCCCTGGAGATGGTAGACGGTGAAACCTTCGCGGTCGTTTTTGCGGGAGCGGAAACCACGAGAACGCTGCAGGCCAGGCTGCTGGACGATATTCGCCAGGCTGGAGGCAAGACCGGCTGGATTGCCGAAGACGCCAGTCTGGGAGCGTGGAATCTGCCCACAACGCCGCCGGGGCTGCGCCCCATGCTTGAAATTCTGCCGGTGCAGATGATGACGCTGGCGCTGGCGGCGGAAGCTGGCATTGAGGCAGGACGGTTCGCTCGCGTTCCGAAGATCACCACGATGGAGTAAGTCTCAGAGCGTAATTGTTGGCTCCGCTCGCAAGCCGTGGGGTTTAGGGGTCTTTGAAAGGGGGGTACTACCTTGCCGAATATTCAACGGTGCGCTCCATTTTTTGACCTTTCGCACTTTTTCTTACTCAAACTGCGATTTCAGTTGCTGGCTTCAGCCGCCCTGTTCCTCACCGTCCACTGCTTGTGGGCCAGTACCCCGGCCGACGATCAGTCTACGAAAATACTCCTCACAGAAAATTGGCGGATTCAGTCCTCGTGCGCAGTGAAGGCTGACGGGCGAGAGATTTCTACCGTTGGTTTTCGTGCGGATGGTTGGCACAAATCCCGCGTGCCTACAACGGTCGTTGCGGCGTTGGTCGCGGATGGTACATATCCTGACCCTTATTTCGGAATGAACCTGAAATCATTTCCCGGGATGGACTACTCCTCCAAGTCTTTCTTTGCGAATCAGACCATGCCGGCAGACAGTCCGTTTCGCTGCGCGTGGTGGTTCCGGACTGAGTTCAGCCTCCCAGCGCAAGCGAATCAGCCGACGGCTTGGCTGCATTTTGACGGAATCAATTACCGCGCGAACCTCTGGTTGAACGGCGAGAAGATTGGCGACGCTCAGGACATTGCCGGCATGATGCGGGTGTTCGAGTTTGAAATCAGCAAGCGTCTCGCAGCCGGGAAACCCAACGCTTTGGCGGTGGAAGTCTTTGCGCCCGATAAGACCGATTTAGCGATGACCTGGGTTGATTGGAACCCAACTCCGCCTGACAAAGACATGGGGCTGTGGAAAGACGTCTACCTGACGACGGGTGGCGCCGTTCGTTTGCGCCATCCCTTTGTGGAATCCAAGCTCGAACCGGGCTACATGGCTGCATCTCTTACTATCACCGCAGATCTGCACAATGCTGCTGCCCATCCGAACACGAGCATCGTCCACGCCGAGATTGAGGGGATTCAGGTAAGCGAGAAAGTTGAACTGGCTGCTTCGGAATCCACGACGGTCGTCTTCGCGCCCGATCGGTATCCTCAACTGCGGATTGCTCATCCCCGCCTGTGGTGGCCGTATCAGATGGGCAAACCTGAAATGTACACGGCGCAGCTGCAGGTCGAAGCGGGCGGACAAGTCTCAGATTCGGCGAGCGTGCAGTTTGGCATCCGTGAAGTGACTTCGCAGCTGACGGAAAAGGGCAACCGGTTGTTCAAGATCAATGGCCGCAACCTGCTCATCCGGGGGGCGGCGTGGGCGCCAGATATGCTGCTGCGCTGGTCGCCCGAGCGGGCCACGGCGGCGATGGATTACGTGCGGGGCATGAATCTGAACGCTATCCGGCTGGAAGGGCGAATGGAGCGGGATGAATTCTTCGACCTAGCCGATCGCCATGGCGTCCTGATCATGCCGGGATGGACCTGCTGCGACTTCTGGGAGAAGTGGAAGAAATGGAAGCCGGAAACCACCAAGATCGCAGCCGCTTCGCTTTCCGATCAGGCCGTGCGTCTGCGGAACCACCCGAGCGTGTTCGTCTGGCTTTACGGCAGCGATCATCCCCCGCCGGCCAAAATCGAAACCCTGTACTTGCAAGTTTTGAAGGACGCGAGGTGGCCTAACCCCACGGTCTCCTCAGCGTCCGCCAAGCGCACTAAGCCAACCGGTGCTACGGGGGTAAAGATGTCGGGCCCCTACGACTATGAGCCACCAAATTACTGGCTCACCGACAAAAAAGCCGGCGGGGCATTCGGATTCAATACCGAAACCAGTCCGGGTCCGGTGATCCCAACGTTGCCGAGCCTGAAGCGATTTATACCGGCCGATCACCTGTGGCCGGTTGACGATTACTGGAATTACCACGCTGGCCTCGAACGCTTTACCAGCATCGACAGGTTTGTGAATGGCATGGAACGGCGTTACGGCAAGGCCGCCAACCTGGAAGACTTTCTTCGCAAATCGCAAGCCATGAACTACGAAGCTCAGCGTTCCATGTTCGAGGCATACGGCCGCAACAACTACGAGTCCACTGGAGTGATTCAGTGGATGTTGAATAATGCCTGGCCTTCGATCATTTGGAACCTGTACGATTATTACCTCGTCCCGTCCGGCGCCTACTTTGGGTCGAAGAAAGCGTGCGAGCCGTTGCACGTTCAGTACTCCTACGACGACAACTCAGTTGCCGTGGTGAATGGTTACGGCCAGGCTTTCCCCGGCAGCCGCGTTAAGGCGACGGTCTATGACACCAACGCAAGAGAAAAAGCCTTCCAAGATGTGACCCTCGACATTCCCGCCGATAGCAGCGTTCGCGCCTTGCAGTTACGACCAGTGGAAGACATTTCGCCAACCTACTTTCTGAAACTTGAACTCGATGATGCCTCCGGCAAACTGGTGAGCGACAATTTTTATTGGCTCTCGACCAAGCCCGATAAGCTTGACTGGGCAAATAAATTGGATACGGTCTACACACCACAAAGCGCATACGCGGACCTGGGCGGTTTGAACACCTTGCCGCCCGTAAAACTTGCGGTTCGCAGCTCGATGTCGCAAGAGGGGAAAGAAAGAGTGGTTCATGCTTTCGTCGAAAATCCGAGCTCCAGCTTGGCCTTCATGGTGCATCTGCGAGTGGCCAGAACCAGCGACGCGGAGGACGTGGTGCCGATCTTCTGGGATGACAACTATTTTCCCCTGCTGCCGGGAGAAAAACGTCAGCTCAGCGCACGCTTCGAGTCTGCCAAAGACAATGGCGGCAATCTTATGCTGGCCGTCGATGGGTGGAATGTTGTGGCAGCCAGCAATCCACTCACGTTCAAGGGCGAACACTGACGCTCGGGAGACGGCGCAAGGGGAACGCGAGAGCTGGGCGAGTATGATATGAACGCTTGGCTTTCGGCCGTTCAGAAGGCGATTCGTGCCGTAAAGGCCGACCACGAAAGCCGGCGGTTGCAGAACGAGTTTTTCGAGAGAGCTACGCAGCCGCTGGACACTCCGCACTAAGAGTTTCAGGTATGGTGACGATTCGCGATGTGGCGAAGGAGAGTGGGTTTTCTGCCACTACGGTCTCCATTGTGCTCAACAACGCTCCTCTGGCTCGCTACATTCCCGCCGCCACCAAGAAACGGATTGAAAGCACCGCTAAAAGGCTGGGCTACCGGCCGAACCTGTTTGCCCGCTCGCTCCGCAGCCGGCGCAGCCACACAGTAGGGGTCATGGTGTTCGACATGACGGATCCTTTCTGCACTCTAGTGCTGCGCGGCATTGAGAACTCGCTGTACCAGGCGTCGTATCTTCCCATCCTGACCGACGTTCTGAACGAGCGCGCCCGGTTCGAGCGCTATCTGGAAATGCTGCTGGACCGGCGGGTAGAAGCTCTCATTGTGCTGGCCAACTGGCTGTTCGTCAACATCGAGGTCCTCGGCGACCTGGAAAAAAACAACATTCCCACGGTGATGATTGGGCGGGAACTGAAGAACGATTCGATCAGCTCGGTCATCGTCGATAACGAACTGGGAGCTTACACCGCGGTGGAACACCTGTACTCCTTGGGCCACCGCAAGATCGCCTTCATTCGAGGCCCCAAGGCTTTGTCCGATAGTGCTCCCCGCTGGAAAGGAGTCCGTTCCTTCGCCAAAAGCCGCAGCCTGGATTTGAATCCACCGCTTATTGCGGACTTGCCCGAGTCGCGCGACCCGATTTCCAGCTTCGAGGCCGGCTACAAACTGACCGAAGACATGCTCAAGACGAAGCGTCCCTTCAGCGCGCTCATGGCGTTCGACGATATGACGGCGTTTGGGGCGATCCGCGCCTTGACCAAGGCCGGACTACGTGTGCCGGAACAGTGCTCGGTGATCGGGTTTGACGACGTTGCGGCGTCGAGCCTCTGCACCCCACCTCTCACGACGGTGCGTCAGCCCATGGAGGCGATGGGGGCGATGGCGGCCAGCATTGTCCTGGAGGGAATCAATGCCATGCTGGAAAAACGCGACCTGCCGGCGGTACACCGCAAACTGGCTCCGGAGCTGGCCGTGCGGGATTCCACCCGCAGTCCGGCATAGGGCCCGCCGCGGGCCACGCGGCGTAGTTTTCCGCTTGACTTAGAATGGCAAAAGTAGGAATATTCATTCGTTTTAATAAAACGATTCTTCATGAATCGCCAGGTACGCGGCGGACAGCCGACAGGCGGCGGACCGCCAGCCCTGGAGGGAGTCCCATATGAAATGCCACTTCCTCGCGTTCTGGTTCATTCTGTTGTCCATTCCGTCTGCATTGCTGGCGCAGGATACTGCCTCCATCACCGGAACTGTCACGGATCCCAGCGGAGCCGCGGTTGCGGGCGCTCAAGTCACGCTCGCGAGCCCGGAGCACGGCGTGGAGCGCGCGGTTCCCACCAATAACAGCGGAGGCTATCTTTTTGGGTCCTTGCCGATTGGCTCGTACAACCTGACGGTTGCCATGCCGGGGTTCAAGACCTACAAAGCGAAAGGCATAATTTTGCAGGTGGCGCAAAAAGCGCGCGTGGACGTCGCGCTCCAGGTTGGCGGCGCCAAAGAAGAGGTGATGGTCGTAGGCAGTTCCGTTGCCCAGGTTGAGACGCAGAACTCCGAGCTCTCGGGCGTCGTCAACGGCAAAGAGATTTCTCAACTGGAGCTGAATGGCCGTAACTTCACGCAACTGGCCACGCTTGTGCCGGGCGTGAGCAACCAATCCGGGCTGGATGAAGGCGCGGAGGGCCTCAATGGCAACGTTTCCTTCAGCATGAACGGAGGCCGCACCGAATACAACAACTGGGAACTGGACGGCGGCGACAACATGGACAACGGCAGCAACACGACGTTGAACATCTATCCCAGCATCGATGCCATCGGCGAATTCCGCGTGCTGACCTCCAACTATGGCGCCCAGTATGGCCGCAACGGTTCGGGCACGGTGGAGGTCGAGATCAAGTCCGGCACCGCGAGTTTCCACGGAGACGCGTACGAGTTCGTGCGCAATGACGTCTTCAATGCGCGCAATTATTTCCAGTCGACGGTTCCTCCTTACAAGAAAAATGATTTTGGATATACCTTCGGCGGCCCGATTTACATCCCGAACCTGTACAACACCGATAAGCAAAAAACCTTTTTCTTCTGGTCGCAGGAGTGGCGCCGGGATCGGGTTCCGGGGCAGGTATTCAACGTCCTTGCGCCGTCGGCGACCGAGCGCACGGGGAATTTCGGCGACCTGTGCCCGGGCCCCGATTGCCCCGTGCAGCCGGCATTCATTAACGGCGTACCCAACCCCACTGCAGGTATGCCGTTTACAGGCAACCAGGTGCCTGTGAGTCCCGTTGGGCAAGCTTTGCTGGCCCTGATCCCGCCACCCAACGGCGGTGTGCCGGGGGCAGCGGTGTACAACGCGTCGCCCAACGAACCGACGAACTGGCGCGAGGAACTGCTCCGCGTCGACCACAACATCAACTCCAAGGTGCGCGCCATGTTCCACTACGCGCACGATTCCTGGGACTCCGTTACACCGACTCCGCTTTTTTCGGGCAGTAACTTCCCCACCGTGCAAACCACCACCAAGTTACCCACGGTCAGTGTCGTGGCACGTTTGTCGGCGGCGATTTCGCCGACGCTCTTGAACGAGTTTACGTTCAGCTACACCACCGACCACATTTTTACGAGTTCCACGGGATATCCGAATCCCAACGCCTGGCAGCGTCCGTCCGGCTTGCCAATGGGTTCATTTTTTAGCAACGGGTTTGACGGCAAGCTGCCAACCATTACTCTGACCGGCAACACAGCCTACGGCGGCGGATTCTACCAGGATGTTAACGGGGAGTGGCCCGAGGGAAAATATAATAGCAACCCTACTTACACATACCGCGACAACGTGACCAAGATCGTCGGACGACACAACCTGCAGGCGGGCGCATACTTTGTGGCCGCACAAAAGAATGAGTTGAGCGGCGTATTCGTCAATGGTTCCCTTGGCTTCGATGTCTCCTCAGCGGTTACAACTGGCAATGCCTTTGCAGACCTTCTGATGGGACAGGTGGCAAGTTACACGCAAGGCAGCAACCAAATTAAGTATTACAACCGCTACAAGATTTTTGAACCTTACCTGCAGGATGACTGGCGCGTAACGGATCGGCTTACGTTGAACCTTGGACTACGCGTCAGCTTATTTGGAACTTATCGCGACCGCTACCGTCAGGCTTATAACTGGGACCCGGCGGTTTATAGCCTAAGCACCGCACCTCAAATTGACATCGATGGCTCACTTACCGGATTTCCTGGGGCATTGGTTCCTGGAGTCGGGAACATCTTCGACGGCCTGGTGCAATGCGGAGTGAACGGAGTCCCCGCCGGTTGCAGTAAAGGACATCTGTTCAACCCGGCTCCCCGAATTGGATTCGCCTGGGATCCGTGGGGCAATGGTAAGACCGCCATCCGCGGAGGCTACGGAATTTTCTTCGAGCACACCAACGGCAACGAGGCTGATACGGAAGCCATGGAGAGCCAGTCTTCGCCGCTCTTGCAGTCTCCCACGCAGTACAACGTCACCGGATATGCAAACCTCGGCACAGGTGGAAGCACGACACCGGTGGCGTTTCCTTTGACTTTCTTCTCCATCCCCGACAAGGCCATCTGGCCCTACATGCAGCAATGGCATTTGGATGTGCAGCGGGAAGTCGCGAAGAATATGGTGGGCACGCTCTCCTATGTGGGCAGTAAGGGAACGCACCTAAACCGCCAGTATGACCTGAACCAGATTTTTCCCGTTCCGCTGAGTCAAAATCCCTATGCGGTCGGGCAGCCGATCAGTGCGGACGATTGCGGCACGGTCTCGATTGACCCAACCTCTGGCCAGGCCTCGGCCACCGTAAACGGCATTTCGATGACCAGCGGCTGGGCCAACAATCTGGCGGTCGCATGCGGTAACAATCCCGATCCCTACCGGCCGCACTACGGCCTCGGCAGCATCACCCGGCTCGAGAACAGCACCTCGTCCACCTATCACGCCTTGCAGGCATCGTTGCGCAAGAATGTGGGGGCATTGCTGATTAACGGTTCCTACACTTACAGCCATTCCATTGACAATGCCTCCAGCCGATATGACGCCGGATTCGCCAATTCCTATGATCCGCAGGCCGCTCGAGCCAATTCTGCCTTCGACATCCGCCACATGATAAACGTGGGCTATGTTTACGACCTACCCTTCTTCAAAGGAGCCGGGCTGACGCATCGCGTGCTGGGCGG